>Ga0307427_1000617_pt1 | contig 21336 bp, 13 predicted proteins | sample SalMarWE160190MG_FD_202162 | JGI IMG/M metagenome (GOLD analysis project Ga0307427, IMG submission 202162) | Salt marsh sediment microbial communities from the Plum Island Ecosystem LTER, Massachusetts, United States - WE1603-190 | ecosystem: Environmental > Aquatic > Marine > Intertidal zone >... | reverse complement strand
AGCTGTGAGTAACTCATGAGTGCTCCTTCAACTCTGGACAGTGGAAAGAGCCTTATTCTACTTCAGCTTACCTTTCTACTACCAGCTTTGTTGCACTTATGAGTTGAATCCAAGTTGTTAAAAATGATTATCCTTAGATTTTACGGCCGTGGTGGACGATCTTCCTCAGGTATATCACGATAGACATCATCATATGACTGGAAGCCGCTGACCACAATTTCATCATAAACGTTATCTGCGGTCACCTGTACGACATCCAGGAAAACACATGCGACTTCGCCTTCCAGGTCCTGTCCTGTAAGAGTTTCGAGTGAGTAATTGACCACACCCTCAATTTCTTCACCCTTGATCAGCGCATCCAACAATTCGACGGCTTTCGGTGCAAGGAGGCGAATATCTTTGAAGACAGTCACGGTCTGCTCGCCTTTTACAATGCTGTTGCACCCATCGGCGGTGGCATCCTGACCAGAAATCGGAACTATTCCGGCCAATCCCTGAGCCTTCAGCGCTTCAAGTTCTCCCAAAGCAGTGCCGTCATTTGATGCTACGACAGCGTCAATTTCGTTGTTTTGACCGGTGAGGATGTTTTCCATCATTTTGAGCGCTTCGTTTGCGTCCCAGTTGTTAACCCATTGATCAGCTACAATTGTAATGACGCCGGAGTCAATATGAGGCTGCAGAACTTCCATCTGCCCTTGTCGCACCAGGACAGCATTATTATCAGTGGGGGAGCCACCGGATAACACGACTTTTGCAGGATTATCTGCGGTCCAGGTATCGCTTCCGGGAATGCCTAAAGCAGCCAGGACACCAAGCGCTTGGTTACGCCCGACTTCCACATTATCGAATGATAGATATGCGGAAATGTTTTGAGTCTTAATCAGGCGATCATAGGCAACGACTTTCACACCGGCCTCTGCAGCTTTATCCACAGCAGTCGTAACAGCTTCGCCATCTTCAGCAACGATGATCAGACCTTTAACACCCTGAGAAACCATATTGTCAATTTGGTCGTTTTGCAGTTTGACATCATGATTGGCTTCCTGGATCATGACTTCATAACCCTTTTCTTCAAGTGCTGCAGCAAGCAGTTCGGATTCTGGCTTCCAACGTTCCACTGCGAAATCTGAGAAAGACAAACCGACCTTAATCTTTTCATCCTCCCCGCCATCACAAGCACTTAGACCCAATGAAAGGATCATAAGGATCATGATAAAACACGATATACGTACAAAATTTCTTTTCATTTCTATTCTCCTAATGTATTTGGATTTAACAGACTGTTTAGACATCGGTGAAGTTGCTTTGATATTTTTATATACACTTTTCCTATGATCAGCCCTCCCTTCTAGTCCTGAAAATGAAAAAGTCTCAGGACTCTCAACCTTATTAAAAAGTTGGATCTCTCAAGAAATCGTCAAGTACAAGCGCTATTGTTCCCATAATGCACGCATCTGCCCCATGCGCAGATGGGATGATTTCAAGTTGTTCCCGCCCAGGTGCCAATGTATTTTCAAAGGCAACTTTTTTTACATCATTAATAATTAGTTTGCTGGCTTTGTTTAGAGCACCACCCAATACAACTACTTCCACATTAAATAAATTCACTAAATTGGCAATACCAATGCCGAGGTAGAAAGCCGCTTCGTTAAGAGCTTCAACAGCAATTCGATCATCTAATTCAGCAGCACGGATGACATCATCAATATCAATCGTGTCATTATCTCCGTTGTGAATTTCTAGTAATGAAGATTCTTCGCCCTCATCCAATGATTGTTGAATACGCCGAACGATTGCCCGGGGCCCGACGAATGTCTCCCAGCATCCTTTCTTGCCACAACTGCACATTTCGCCATTGACATCAATGGTCATATGACCAGCTTCGCCTGCGTAACCATACATGCCACGGAAAAGTTTTCCCCCTATAACAATTCCGCTTCCCAATCCAATACCTGCACTCAGGTATATAAAATCCTTGACATTTTGAACAGCGCCGAAATAATACTCCCCTAAAGCGGCAACATTAGCTTCGTTTTCAACATAAATTGGACAATCAAAGATGCTAGCAAGCATATCCCCAACTGGCACATCTTCCCAATGCAAATTAGGTGCTAATTGAAGCAGCCCGCTAGATACATCAACTAATCCAGGCACACCCACACCCACACCGAGGAGCCGGCATTTTTTTGCCTCGATAAAACCAAGAGCTTCCGTGGCGAGGCGCAAAACCTGCGCCATAATTTCTTTCTGTCCAATTTCGGGTGTCGAGCATCGTTTTTCGTGCCAGATGATATTGGCTGAAAAATCACTGACAAGGACTTCATAATAATCCACATTAATTTCAATTCCGACAGCGCATCCACCCTTAGGATTTAATTCAAGCATTCTTCCCGGACGTCCAACGCCATTTTGAACCAGGTCTGTTTCTCGAATCAGATTTTCTTCAATTAATTCATTGATGATACTGGATACGGTGCTTGGATTTAATCCTATCTCTTTGGCAAGACGTGCTCTTGAAAGTGCTTTATGTGTGCGGAAAACGGCAAGCGTGAGACTCCGATTCATTTGCCGAACCCATGCCTGATCTGCTGTTCTTTGTTTTGATTTCGCCAAGACGTTTCCGACCTTCTTTTGGGTTGAATTAGATTATTGGGGCAATAAACTAATTCTATTATAAAGAATTTTTCAGAAATATCAAGGGCAAATTCATTAAGCTTTTTTTGTGTGTAATTCGTTACAAGAACCTATAGGTGACTCATGAACACCAATTATCTTTGCTTTTTGAGTTTGATTACACCCCATTTAATAAGCTGATAGTAAGGCATCTTCTTTCTTGCGTAAACGTTAAGCAACTCATCACGAAGCATACCTATGACTTAGCGCTCTTTCACCTTTGGTGGTGGGAAGAACCTCAATTTACCTCGGTTAGCCTTTCTACTTCCCGCTTTGCTGTACTTACAAGTCGAGTCCAATGCCTTATTTCTAATAGGCGAAGCCTTTATTCTATTATTCGTAAACCACAAGCTTCACATTTATAAGAATAGAAGACCATTCGTCCACCACATTTGGGACATGTCCACTTTTCCTGTTGATATAGTAAGTACCCCTCTTTACCCAATAACCGAAATTTCTTTATATTTTCTGGAATTTCATGTCGATACTCAAACCGGGGATCATCAAGATGCGAGTCAATCAGCTTCCGTTTTACCTCTCGGCAGGAGAATTCATCACATTGTGCACAAGTAATCAATCCCTTTCCGATACAACATATCCTGATCTTGCACCCCTATTTGCTGGTCCGTTCCTGGTCTTTGTTTTCACAGGAACATCCCAAGCATGTTTTATTAAATGAGGGACAGGCACCACAATAAACCCCACAAACCGCCAACGCATTTGGCAGAAGCTCCATGGCCACTCCTAATCTTCTGTATTGATTGAATGATGATCGTCTACATCACATTGATCACCCTCGCCTCAACCTCCGGCAGCATCTCCTGAATGCGGTCGACATCAAACTCGCTCACCCCCTCCATCTCCACAGACGTCGTTCCCGCTGCCACCGCCCAGCGTGCCACATCCACCAACCGCCACCCCTGATGCTGCCCATAGATGATCCCCGCCATGAGGGCATCGCCTGAACCCGCCGCATTGCGAACGTGTACCTTCGGCGGTTTGGCATAGACCATCTCCTGCTGTGATGCCATAAACAGCCCCACTGAACCCATCGTCAGGGCGAAATATCCCACCCCCATGCGCAAGAACGGCAGCGCCGCTCGCTTGGCGTCCTCCGCGTCGTCAATCGCAAAATCTACAATTTGAGCTGCCTCGGGCACATTGGGTTTGACCAGATGCGGCCCCGCCTGGCAGCCAAGGCGAAGGGCTTCACCGCTGGCATCCAGATAAACCCGCGCCCCCCTGGATTTGATCAGGTTGATCAACGAGGCATAAAAATCCTTGGGGACATCCGGCGGCAGGCTGCCCGAAAGCACCCACAAATCACCCTTCCTGGCATATCCTTCCACTTTGAGGTAAAGCTGGTCAATGTCTGATTGTGAAATCGGCGGGCCTGGCTCGTTTACTTTGATGTGCCAATCCCCCTCTTCTTCAATAATCATGGTGTTGGTGCGTGTTTCCTCATCCACCCATACAAAATCCGTCTGAATGCCTAATTTCTGTAATCCGTCAGACAGGATCTTCCCGCTGCTGCCGCCCACCCATGCAATGGCAGTCGAATCAATGTCGAATTTTTGCAGCGCACGGGAGACATTAAAGCCCTTACCGCCCCAATCCAGCCGGACGTTCTGGCTGCGCAATACACTGTTGAAGCGTATCTCCGGAATCGTGATGGACCGGTCAATGCTGGGGTTAGGTGTGAGCGTATAAATCATAAAGAAGAAACTGCCTTAGTTCATAGGGGTTTGACATTACCCAGGCTGGTGCTGGACTCGGCGATTTGAGGATCACCTTTATATTGAATGCTGCCGGCACCTGTGACATGAGCGTTTAATTCAGCTTCGACCCACACACGTGCAGAGCCAGCACCTGACAGGGATACATTGGCTTCCTGGCTCTTGAGTTCGTCAGCTACGTAACTTCCCGCGCAGCTCAAGTCCACATTCTGAGAGTCCACTTCGCCCTCCACCACAATCTCACCCAAGCCGCTCAGGTCAACATCCAAAGCTTTGAAGGTCAATCCTTCCAAGGTCATCTTCCCCGCGCCGGAATGGGAAATGCTAAGCGTTTCGCCGCTCAACCCATCTGCGTTCATTGTTCCCGCGCCAGTAAGATCGATCTGCCGGACCTCCTGCATGGTGATGTAATAAAGGAGACTGCTTTCCTGTTTGATCCAATCCAGCCCCGTCCAATCTCCAATATCGGATTTATAGGTGATGGACAGCATATCCTCGTGGATTTCTGTATGCACTTTGGCGAGAAGGTCTTCACCTCCTTCAATTTTCAAGCTGCAGGTGTCGCCCTGAGTGATGAACACCTCACCCACACTCTTGAAGTGCAAGCTGGAAAAAACAGCGTCCGCCGGCAGGGGTTGAGCAGCGTTGCCGTTGGGTGCAGGGATTGGCTCAACATCCTCGTAATCAGCGTCCACAGTTTCCGCCGCCTCAGTGTTGGCTTCATCCTCGGACTTAGCGACACGCCTGAACAGCGGCCGACTGAAGATAATGAACAACCCCAAAAGCACCAAGCCGCCCCCCAAGAAGATCCCGCTGGCAAGGTTCGCTCCGGAAAGATCAATAATAACTTCAAAGAAAAAGCCAAAAACCACGAACAGCGTCAAGCCGAGCCCGATTAATAATCCTGCCACACGGCGTAAAGTAAGGCGCTTAAGATACAGATTCATGATCAGCATCCCAAGACCCGTGGCGCTCAGCAGCAGCGCCCAGGCATAGGACCAAGTAACCCACAAGTTGAAAGTGTTTTGCAGGAACAACAGCAGCCCAATCGTTGTAATGATTGCACCGGGGATCGCCAAGCCTGCCCCGCGCCGACCAGCGGTGAGCATTCCGACAAAGAAGGTCAACCCGAAAAACACGATCAACAAGGGCCAGTAGAAGTCCATGATACGGATGGGGAGAAGTTGATCCGCAAGGAACAGGCCACCTGTTACCAGCATCACCAATCCCAAATAAAATTGCCAATTAAACACAGATTTATTTTTATTGGTCATTGTCTTTCTCCATTTATATTTGACCGTTATGCTTATTTTATCATGCAACCCCGCTCTATCGGTTAAGAGAGATTATCGCTTTGTACTTAACTTTTCATTTATGAGCCAATAATTCAACAAAACCGAGTTTATGTCAAGTTGTCTGCATTGTTCATCCTACGCCTTGAAGGTTATTAAAATTCACCCACAGTCATGTATAATTAGAATGTTCATTATTTGAAACATCGAAAAAAGACCATCAACAAAGAAAAACAAAATGACCTCAGAAAATTTGGAAAAAGAACCATCCAACCCTCAAAAAGGATCTCCAAGCTGGAACTGGACAACCAAGCTCGTTGTGGGGCTGGCGCTGGTCGCACTCGCCATCTGGCTGTTGGTTCAATTTCAAAGTTACCTTGGCCCGATCCTATTGGCTTTTATCATCGCCTACCTTTTCTATCCCGTTGCTAACCTCCTTCAAAAATATATTAACATCCCCTGGCGTATTGCTGTCACGCTGATGTATTTTGTTGTCATTCTAGCCCTTGTGGGGCTGCTGACGTGGGGCGGCCTGGCTCTATTCGAACAAATACGGAACCTGATCACTTTTATTCAAGATAACATTGATGAAATTCCAAGTTTGATCACAGAGTTTACGCAGAATAGCTATGCTATCGGCCCGTTTGAGTTCACCCTGGAAGGTTTGAATTGGAATGAGATCGCCAATCAGATCGTCAGCACCATTCAGCCCATTGTCGGACAGGTAGGCTCCATCGCCGGCTCCTTGGCGGCCGGCGCGGCTAACATCATCCTGGTTTTGGGCTTGGTCTTGTTGATCTCCTATTTCCTGCTGGCTGAGACAGAGGGCATCCCCGACCGCTTCCTTAATATCAACATCCCAGGATATTCCGCCGACCTGCAGCGGATGGGGCACGAATTGAGCAGAATATGGAATGCCTTCATCCGAGGTCAAATCATCGTGGTCCTGATTACGGTTATCGTCTACACCACATTCTTGGGTAGCATGGGGCTGGAGTTTTTCTTTGGTCTGGCATTGCTGGCTGCTTTGGGGCGCTTCGTACCCTATATCGGCGCTTGGGTCACCTGGATCACCTATGGGCTGGTAGCTCTCCTTCAAGGACATACCATCTTCAACCTTCCCTCGGGGATTTACGCCCTGATCGTGCTCGGCTGCGCTATGCTGATTGACACCATGTTTGACAACCTCCTGGTGCCCAAAGTTATGTCGGAGAAGCTGAAGGTGCATCCGGCATTAGTCCTTGTGGGCGCTTTGATCGCCGTGAATCTTTTGGGCATTGTCGGCATTATCCTGGCAGCGCCTGTTATGGCAACGTTGAAGCTTATTTTTGGGTACATCCTCAATAAACTGGCGGATCAGGATCCCTGGGAGGAACTTGACGCTCCAGAGGCCGTTGAAAAAGCAAAATGGGTAAAATTTATTGAAAAACAATGGTCAAAATTATTATCCTGGCTGGGAAAAGTTTGGCAGAAAGTTAAAGCCTGGATTCAAAGGACATGGCGAAAACTGAAAGAACGCAAAGGGAACAAAACGAGAGAAAAGAGGGATTCCTGATCGTTTTTAATCAGTAAATTTTGCAGTAGAATAACATCTGAATTGTGATATAAATGAGGATGACAACATCATTGTCAAATGAATTAATTAAAGGAGTAGTACATGGACGACTCATACGAACCGAAGACCAGCACCATCGCTGAAACGGAAAACTATATCGCCTGGAAGGCGGAAGAACCCGACGGGGAGACCACCTACCACCTGGAACTTAATAATGTGACATTACACTTCTTCAAAGAAGAGTGGCAGGAGTTCTTAGACCTGGTTGACCTGATCCTGGAAGAAGAATTTTAACCACAAGGCTAAGCTTTCAACTGCCTTAATAACTGAGGAAAACATCCCGCAGGGGTGCTTTTTTCTTTTCACAACTCACCATTCACAATTTACTTTTTATTAAAAATCATAACGCATCCAGATTAAAGTGCGAAAGAGATTGAATCCCAACCCAGAAAAGACGTTACTGTACCATCCCTTTGGAGCATCAATCGAGAGTGAGCGCTTTCGTGAAGCCCGCCTCAAGACCAATTTCAGGGCTTGCCGCAGCACGACTTCTTCCACCTCTTGGGGAAAAGCCAGCCACAGATTATTGGCGAAACTCTTTGTCTTCTGCCAGGTAATAATCCCCTTTAGACAATCTTCCGACTCAAAAGCCCAATGACGCTGGAAATCACCGTTTAATAAATTGACCAAATCTTGAAAGAAACCCGGTTCAAATCGCTGAAAATTGACGGGAAGGTTCCACCACATCAAGGTCGGATAAAATTTCGCCAACCAACGTTTTTGTGATTCCCAGTCTCCTTTTCTCCGCCCCCGCAACCTGACCTGCAAATCAGTATAAAAATATCTACTCTCCGACATGATGGGTTGAATCCGCCAGGTTGTGCGCGTCGATTTATCCTTGAACCCGACCGAACGATAAAGATTGTATGCCGCTGGATTATCATCCCGGACCTGGAGCCAGGCATAAGGATCATTTCTCCTGCATAGGTATTGCAAAGCCCGATCGGTCAATGCCCTGGCAATGCCTCGCTGCCTGAAGTCAGGATGGACGGCGACATTGGCAATCATATGAAAACGAACCCCCGATTGCTTGAATGGGATCAGGCTCAGATTGCCGACAATCCGCCTATTTTCCTCCCACACAAAACCGGAAGCCTTCCCACTGCCCATTTCCGCCAACATAGAAAGCCAGCCAGCCAGCTGCATATCACGGGCAGCCTGCCGCATCTCCCGGATATACGCCTGTCCGTCTTTGTCAAGATGGATGGGAAAACACATCTCAATCAGGTCTGCTACAGGATCCAGATCCTTTGAGACATCCATTTTCCGTATGTGGTCAGCATGTGCTGACAGTGACGCCGCAATCATAGTGCCATTTTACCGTTAAATGCGATTGAAAATAAAAAATCCTGCCGAAGCAGGATTGATTTTATAAGTATATGATAGGATCAGGATGATTTCGGTGGTTTCGAATGGCGGCGATAACGGTAAACAATGCGCCCGCGTGTCAGATCATAGGGCGAGATCTCTAAACGCACCGTGTCACCCAGAAGAATGCGGATATAGTGCCGCCGCATCTTGCCCGATAAGTATGCCAGAACTTGAGAGCCATTTTCCAATTCAACCTTGAACTGTGTCCCGGGCAGGGCCTCAACTACGGTGCCTTCAACCGTTATTTTATCGTCATCTTTCGCCATAAAACCTCCTGATCAAATTATAAAAACTAACCGTATTACTTATTCCCGTTGGTGGGAACGCCTAATGGCTTTCTTCTTTTCAATGCGCCGAAGCTCACTCTTGGAAATGAACCAGCGTTTCCGGCGAATTGTGCTCAATACACCAGACTTGACAACTTGCTTGCGAAATCGGCGCAGCAGTTGCTCTTGTGATTCATTAGGTCGTAATTCCACACTAGTCAAAACTCTCACCTCCCTTCAAAGGTGATAAGCGGAACCAACATCGGTTGGGAGGTGAAAATACCAGTGCCAACCTTGCCACGTTCCCAAGGCAGATAGATGCACTCAATTTCATTGGGCACACCGGAAATATTATACTCTATATTAAATAGTGTTGCAGAAAAACAAGGAAATGTGATGACCGGTATGCTTGGAAAACATCTATCTTAATCATAAAAAGTCCCTTGGCAATGACCTACTCTCCCAGGGGGTCACCCCCCAAGTACCATCAGCGCTGGCGAGCTTAACGACCGGGTTCGGGATGTTACCGGGTGTACCCTCACCGCTCCAATCACCAAGGGACAATTTATACAAAAGTAAAAATTGCAATGAATAATAACGACAACTAATTGAGGCGAAAAAGCACCGAGTTCTCCACATCACGTGGTGAAGCCCTCGATCATTAGTACAGTTTAGCTAAACGTATTGCTACGCTTACACATACTGCCTATCAAGCAGGTGGTCTACCTGCGATCTTACTCCATTTACTGGATTATAGGGATCTAATCTTGGAGCGAGTTTCCCACTTAGATGCTTTCAGCGGTTATCTCTGCCAGACGTAGCTACCCAGCGATGCCGTTGGAACGACAACTGGCACACCAGAGGTCTGTCCACTCCGGTCCTCTCGTACTAGGAGCAGCTCTCCTCAAATCCCTTACGCCCACAGTGGATAGAGACCGACCTGTCTCACGACGGTCTGAACCCAGCTCGCGTACCGCTTTAACGGGCGAACAGCCCGACCCTTGGGACCGTATTCAGCCCCAGGATGCGATGAGCCGACATCGAGGTGCCGAGCCAGGTCGTCGATATGGACTCTTGGACCTGACTAGCCTGTTATCCCCGGGGTAGCTTTTATCCGGTGAGCCACGCCCTTTCCACACAGAAGCGTGGGATCACTAAGCCCGACTTTCGTCTCTGCTCGACGCGTTGGTCTTGCAGTCAAGCTCCCTTGTGCCTTTACACTCTATAGCTGGTTTCCATTCAGCCTGAGGGAACCTTTGGGCGCCTCCGTTACTCTTTCGGAGGCGACCGCCCCAGTCAAACTGCCCACCTGACACTGTCCCCTCTCCGGATAACGGATCAGGGTTAGGGTCTAAACATTACCAGGGTGGTATTTCACTGACGGCTCCACCAAGGCTGGCGCCCTAGCTTCATAGCCTCCCACCTATCCTCCACAGATAATGTCCAAACTCAATGTCAAGCTACAGTAAAGCTCCACGGGGTCTTTTTGTCCTACTGCGGGTAGGCCGCATCTTCACAGCCATTTCAATTTCGCCGGGTCCTTCGTTGAGACACTGCTCAAGTTGTTACACCATTCGTGCGGGTCGGAACTTACCCGACAAGGAATTTCGCTACCTTAGGACCGTTATAGTTACGGCCGCCGTTCACCGGGGCTTCAGTTCAAAGCTTCGCTTGCGCTAACCTCTCCCTTTAACCTTCCGGCACTGGGCAGGTGTCAGCCCCTATACGTCACCTTACGGTTTTGCAGAGACCTGTGGTTTTGTTAACCAGTCCCTTGAGCCATTTCACTGCGACCCTTCTACGCTCAAATAAATTTTCACGTTAAAGGGCACCTCTTATCCCGAAGTTACGAGGCTAAATTGCCGAGTTCCTTAACGAAGGTTCTCCCGTTCACCTTGGTATATTCTACCCGTCTACCTGTGTCGGATTGCGGTACGGGCACTTAAGAATCAACACTTAGAAGCTTTTCTTGGCACTAAGGCTCAGCTCACTTACGTCTTATAGACTCGCAACCTTGTCTCAACTCAGCCCGTGGATTTTCCTGCGGGCGTCATCGTCTGACACAAGATTCACCTGAATTCCAATCTCAGGCTGGCCTACCTCTATGCGTCCCTCCATCGCTCATCTTAAGTGGTACCGGAATGTTGACCGGTTATCCATCGCCTACGCCTCTCGGCCTCGGCTAAGGCCCCGACTAACCCGACGCGGAACGACCTGGCGTCGGAAACCTTAGACATACGGTGAACACGGTTCTCACGTGTTTTACGCTACTCATGCCTGCATTCTCACTTCTGTCCACTCCAGCTGTCCTTACGGTCAACCTTCACTGCTGACAGAACGCTCCCCTACCGCTCTAGAATAAATCTAGAACCCATGGCTTCGGTATCAAGCTTAGCCCCGTTAAATTTTCCGCGCAAGATCACTCGACCAGTGAGCTATTACGCACTCTTTAAAGGGTAGCTGCTTCTAAGCGAACCTCCTGGTTGTTTCAGTAACCTCACATCGTTTCCCACTTAGCTTGAATTTGGGGACCTTAGCCGATGGTCTGGGCTCTTTCCCTTTCGACCCCGAAACTCATCTCCCGGAGTCCGACTGCCATGTTCTATAATAACGGCATTCGGAGTTTGATTGGATTTGGTAAGCAGTAAGCCCCCGAGTCCATTCAGTGCTCTACCTCCGTTATTTAACACATGACGCTAGCCCTAAAGCTATTTCGGGGAGAACAAGCTATCTCCAAGTTCGTTTGGCATATCACCTCTACCCACAGCTCATCCCCTAATTTTGCAACATTAGTGGGTGCGGTCCTCCACGGGCGTTTAGACCCGCTTCAACCTGGCCATGGGTAGCTCACCTGGTTTCGTGTCTAATCCCTGCGACTCTACGCCCTATTCAGACTCGCTTTCGCTCCGGCTCCGGGTGTAACTCCCTTAACCTTGCCACAGAGATTAACTCGCAGGCTCATTCTCCAAAAGGCACGCCGTCAGGCATAATAGTGCGCACAGGCTTTCACCATAGCACCAACCTATCATAGCCCTTCGACTGCTTGTAAGCTTACGGTTTCAGGTTCTTTTCACTCCCCTAACAGGGGTACTTTTCACCTTTCCCTCACGGTACTTGTTCACTATCGGTCGCTGAGTGTATTTAGCCTTAGAGAGTGGACTCCCTTGCTTCCTACCGAATTAGCGTGCTCGGCAGTACTCAGGTATCCAGCGAGAGATGATTGGTTTTTGTTTACAGGACTTTCACCTTCTATGGTTGGCTATTCCACACCATTCTACTAACCGCACATTTTATAACTCTCATATGCCGGACCCTACAACCCCGACGAAGATAAACTACGTCGGTTTGGGCTAATCCCCGTTCGCTCGCCACTACTAGGGGAATAATCTCTTTTCCTCTGGGTACTTAGATGTTTCAGTTCCCCAGGTTCCCTTCAACATGCCTATATATTCAGCATGTGATGCCGTTGGTTCGCAACGGCTGGTTTCCCAATTCGGAAATCCCCGGATCATCGCTTGTTCACAGCTTCCCGAGGCTTATCGCAGTGTCCCACGTCCTTCATCGGCACTTAGCGCCAAGGCATCCACCGTAAGCTCTTAGTAGCTTCACACGTGATGCGGAGAAATCGATGCTCTTTCAAATATGCATCTCTTCTTGCATACACTTGCTATTAATTGTTTAATTGAAATCTTTTATTAAGATTTCGGCCTACAATTTGATGTCATTACTATTCAATTGGTAAAGTGCTAGTTGGCTTTTTAGCCAACACGCCGGTTGACCGGCGATGGTTGCCGCTTATGATCAACTGCCAACCATGGGGCAGCAACCATCACATTTCAACCGACACAATTCCTGCGCTGGGTCTTGAAGCCCAGTAATGGAGATGATGGGACTCGAACCCACGACCTCCGCCTTGCAAAGGCGGCGCTCTCCCAACTAAGCTACATCCCCAGTGGATGCACCCTTCTTGGTGGGCACAGTGGGCCATTCTGGACTCGAACCAGAGACCTCGCCCTTATCAGAGGCGCGCTCTAACCAACTGAGCTAATAGCCCGAGAGGGATTAGCCTCAACAACTGAAGAGTGACAGGAAGGTTTCCACCTACGTGCAATGCATGTCTCTCACCGCTTCGAGACACCTTTGTTTTGGAGTGACGTCCACACCCATAGGCATGTCCGTAAGTTCTCCATAGAAAGGAGGTGATCCAGGCGCACCTTCCGGTACACCTACCTTGTTACGACTTCGTCCCAGTCACCGACCCCGCCTTAGACAGCTCCTTCCCGTGAGGGTTAGGATACCGGCTTCAGGCGTTGCCAGCTTCCATGACGTGACGGGCGGTGTGTACAAGACCCGGGAACGTATTCACCGCAGTATAGCTGACCTGCGGTTACTAGCAACTCCGGCTTCATGCAGTCGGGTTGCAGACTGCAATCTGAACTGAGGCCTGCTTTCAGGATTGGCTCCGCCTCGCGGCTTGGCTACCCATTGTACAGACCATTGTAGCGTGTGTGTAGCCCTGGATATAAAGGTCATGCTGACTTGACATCATCCCCACCTTCCTCCGGCTTTTTACCGGCAGTCCCGTATGATACATATAACATACAGCGAGGGTTGCGCTCGTTAGCGGACTTAACCGAACATCTCACGACACGAGCTGACGACAGCCATGCAACACCTGTATAGGCTCCCCGAAGGGTCGGTCCCTTTTCAGTTCCCTACAACCTATATGTCAAACCCAGGTAAGGTTCTTCGTGTAGCAACGAATTAAACCACACGCTCCGCTGCTTGTGCGGGTCCCCGTCAATTCCTTTGAGTTTTAACCTTGCGGCCGTAGTCCTCAGGCGGTGAACTTATCGCGTTAGCTACGACACCGATGGATTTAATCCCACCGACGCCAAGTTCACATCGTTTACAGCTAGGACTACCGGGGTCTCTAATCCCGTTTGCTACCCTAGCTTTCGCGTCTGAGCGTCAGGAGTGGTCCAGGAGGCCGCCTTCGCCACTGGTGTTCCTCCGGATATCTGCGCATTTCACCACTACACCCGGAATTCCACCTCCCTCTACCATCCTCTAGTCCGGCAGTATTGAACGACCTCTCCCAGTTGAGCCGGGAGCTTTCACGCCCAACTTACCAAACCGCCTACACGCGCTTTACGCCCAGTAAATCCGGATAACGTTTGCCTCCTACGTATTACCGCGGCTGCTGGCACGTAGTTAGCCGAGACTTATTCTGGGAGTACAGTCCTTCCTCTTCCTCCCAAAAAGTGCTTTACAACCCGAAGGCCTTCATCGCACACGCGGCGTTGCTGGTTCCCGCTTTCGCAGATTACCAATATTCCCTACTGCTGCCACCCGTAGGTGTATGGACCGTGTTTCAGTTCCATTGTGGGGGGCCACCCTCTCAGGTCCCCTACCCGTCATAGCCTTGGTAGGCCATTACCCTACCAACTAGCTGATGGGACGCAGGCCCCTCCCAAAGCGGAGCAAGCTCCTTTAATCAAAAGGCATCTAATCCTAAGGATCACATGAGGTATTAGCAGTCCTTTCGAACTGTTATTCCTCTCTTTGGGGCAGGTCACCAACGCGTTACTCACCCGTTCGCCACTAAGAAATCTCGAAGTATAAATACTTCAAGCTCTTCGTTCGACTTGCATGTATTAAGCACGCCGCCAACGTTCATCCTGAGCCAGGATCAAACTCTCCGCAAAAAATAGCACCTAAAAAGGTGTTTGTTTCATTGTTAGTGCGGTATAAAGTTAGATCTGATTCGATCTTTACTTTCATTGACGAGGTTTGTCATCTTCCTATCACTCTTCAGTTGTTAAGGTTCTATCTCTCAAAGCGAGAGCTTGATTCTACCCAGCATCATGTCTCTTGTCAATCATAAGATTTCCTTCAAGACTCTTTTTCAGACAAAAGCGCCGATGTCTTCTCTCTAACACCGGCCATCTAAATCGTTGTGCTTTTGTGCAACTTGCTGGATTTCTCGCTCGCGCTCTGCGTCTTCAATTTTAAAAGATCCGCTTGTTTCCACGCAAGATCAATCCCCATTTGAGGGGACTCTATGGTACTACAAGTCCCATCTTGTGTCAAGAGGTTTTACTGAGTTACAAATGAATTTTCCTCGCTCAGTCCTCTCTCGTTGACCTGGGGTATTCTTTTGTGATCGATCTGTTCATCGCTAAACAAGATCTTTATGACAAGCACAAAGTATGATTATACCGATTCCTGTTAACCTGTCAAGGTAAAAGTCGCATTTCAACCTTAAAAAACGGTTAAAGGGACAGGTCCTCATCAAACCCACGTTCTTCCAGCCATGTCACCATAGCCTGGCTCGTCAGATCAAGCTGAATAGGCGTGATGGAAACATATCCCGCGGAAAGCGCACCGTAATCCGTTCCCGGCTCCTCCACACCCGTGGGAGCATCGCCTCCGATCCAATAATAGGGCTTACCGCGCGGGTCTAGCCTTTTGAGGAGTTCATCCCGATAGATTCGCATCCCCTGCCGTGTCAGCCGAAACCCCTTCATCTCAGATAAAGGTCCATAAGGCACATTGACATTCAGAATCGTATCCTCCGCCAATCCCTCATGAGACTGCAGCCAACGGACTATCCGCAATGCTGCTTCCGAAGCCGGCTGAAAATCCATCACACCGGATAGCTCTTCCGGCCTATTAAGAGAAACAGCTATGCCCGGGATACCCCAAATGGCGGCTTCCATCGCAGCGGTCACGGTCCCGGAATAAGTCAGATCATGCCCGATGTTCGAATTCGGGTTGATGCCCGAAACGACCATATCAATCTTCTCAGGAATAAATCCTAACTGCGCTAATGCCACGCAGTCCGAGGGTGCGCCGTCGCTCGCCCATGCCGAAGTTCCATCCCCCAATTTCACCTCGTTCACGCGCAGCGGTCGATGGAGGGTCTTCACGTGGCCAGACGCCGACCAGTTATGGTCCGGCGCTAAAACGGTCACGGTATCAGCGATTTTTCGCATCGCCTGGGTCAGGGCTAGTAAACCTGGCGCATGTACGCCGTCATCGTTTGTCACTAAGATATGCATCAGTCCTCTTTATCTTTATTTGTCAAGATTAGTGCCGCTTTCGGCCCTTCTTTTTCTTCTTGTGTTGATCCCGCGTGAAGGATGAAGAAGCATCGGATATTTTCTGCCGGGACTCTTGAAGTTTCTTTAATGCCTCACCGCTCACCAATCTCGTCCGGAACATGCGATCAATCACGCCCGCCCGGATATCCGACAACAGATCAGAGAACATGGTGCTCGCCTGTCCCCTATATTGCACAAGCGGGTCACGCTGTCCGTATGCCTCCATCCGAACCGACACGCGCAATGCCTCCACCTTCGTAAGATAATCCACCCATAGCTCAGAAATCTTTGAAAGCAACAGCTGCCGGTAAAGCTGGTTTTGCGTGAAACTGCCCAGAACCTCTACCAAACTGTCACGGTCGGCATCTGACAATTGGTCCAGATTTTGAGTAGCCATGCGCTTAAAGGCATCTTCAGATAACCGGTCAGACAATCGTTCCTGCCAGTCCTTGCTCAGATCAGCCAAGGTATGGCCGGCATTATGAATCCGGTCAAACTCCACCTGCCCCCACACCTGGCAAAGTTTATCCTGCGCCGTTTCCAGATGCAATAGAATGTCCCTTTGAATATCCTCCACAGATCCATGTTCCAATTCGCGAGCTGCCAGGAAGACATAGGTCAACCGCATGGTCTGTTTCATCATCCGCCGGTGCGTGCGGTCATCGAAAGTGATCACACGCCCTTGCGTCATGGTCATTAACAAACCCATCAGAGCGGTTGGGTCGTCAAGTGCCGCTTCCATCTGCTCCTGGTTGGCATCCAGGTCGCGCGCAATTTCGCCGGATTCCCCCAAGAAACGTTCTTCCCGCCTCCCCAATGAATCATCCAATCGATCCAGCAATTGGGATTGAATATCAGCCCAGCTTTCATTCATCAGCTCCGAAGCTTTCAGATTCCAATTGTCATTCAACCGGCGTTCGAAAGTCAGGATCAACCGGCGTATGAAAATCTGCATCAGGGTAGACCTGACCTGGTCTCGCATCTCATCCAGGGTATCCCGTGATCCCGCTGTAATACCATCTTCAAGGTCATCCGATAATCGCAGTGGAACTCTGATGAGATTGGAAAGCTCATCAGAGATATTCCGTTTCACACCGGATTCGTCATCATTCAACCCGTCCACATAAGCATCAAGTATATCTGACCGTTCGGTAAACTGCGATTCGAAACCCAATTCTGATTGTTCAATCAGCATTACCGCCCAGGTACGCAAATGATCTTGCCACGCCCGCAGGGCATCGGATGCCAATTGCAGGAGCCTCCCTTTCAAAGTCTCAACCGAATCCGCATTTCCGATGCGATCCATCATCAATTTCAATGCAAATGAAGGATGCGTCACACCCGATGCAGCAATTGGGGGTTGGATATCCTCCAAATACGCCATCAAGCGCCAGGGGCCTTCCTCATCTTGTAAGCCCTCATCAACGCGCCGCCCCACTTCGGTTCGCAGCATATCTGTGACATCCTCCCGCAGATCTTCCTTATCAAAAATTCTATCCCGCTGTTCGTAAATACGCTCACGCTGTGCGTTCAAGACATCATCGTATTCCAGGAGGTGTTTACGCACATCAAAATTAGCGCCTTCCACCCTTGTCTGTGAAGATTCAACCAAGCGCCCAATCAGTCCGCTTTCAATGGGGACATCTTCATCAATATTCAATCGGGAAAGCACTGCTTCTACTTGCGCGCCGCCAAAAAGCCGCATCAGGTCATCTTCCAGGGAGAGGAAGAATCGGGAAGATCCAGGGTCGCCCTGACGGGCAGCGCGGCCGCGCAATTGATTATCAATCCGCCGCGCTTCGTGCCGTTCTGAGCCGACCACATGCAATCCCCCAAGTTCTCTGACACGATTCATCTCTTCCATATATTTAAAGAAGACTTCAACATCCTCAGCGTACCCATCATAAGCATCCCCAGTAACGGCTTTCAAGGAGCGCAGCCGGTCCTGCATGCCCATGTTATAGGGATCCTCAACCCCAACCTCTGACAACAAACGATTGACATTCGTCAAACGTTCCTCAGGCAGCTCTCCGCCGAGCTTGATATCAACGCCGCGGCCTGCCATATTCGTGGCTATCGTTACCGCACCAAATTCACCAGCGCTGGCAATGATCTTGGATTCTTCGGTGTGTTTCCTTGCATTCAAGACCTCATGAAGCACACCAGCTTTGATGGTTGCTTCAAGCCTTTCCCAGTCCACAGGAGAAAGATTGAAAATCTCCAACAAAGCAGCCTGATTCTTCTCATCCATCGGGCTGAGGGATTGCAAGCCGAATTCTCGGCCTAACCGGCGGAGCTCAATACTGCGTAATTCTTCCAGTGGCTGGTGAAGACCATCCAGTTCCGGTGTGGAAATCACTTCCCCATCTTTCAGATCGTGATGTTGGATATAGGCGTGCCGGACAAGCAGAACCTGCATTAACTGGCGCACGTTCGTTGCGTTCAGCCTGTTCGATAAAAACTCTGAGTTTTCAACCGAAGAGGTGCCCACCAGTTGGGGACGTCCGATCACATGGTGATAAATGATCTCTTTAACGATGGCTCGCAGTTTAGCTTCTTTAGAGCGGTAAACAACATCCGGGTAATCTTTTCGCTTCCAGAAAACGGGTTTCTTTTCGTCATCCTTTGGAAGGTAATAATAAGTGTATTTATAGCCGAAGTCGTCTCGGTCCTCAGCTTCGATCAGGTCCGGCTCATCTTCCATTGCCCGATATTCCAGATGGGTGGGAATGGGCAGGACATCCAGTTCATATATTTTATAGAATTCTTCAGCTTCGGTCAGGGCTGTACCCGTCATCCCCGCCAGCTTCTCATACTTTCGGAAATAGTTTTGAATGGTGATGGTAGCATAGGTGACATTTTCCGGCTGGATCTTGACGTTCTCTTTCGCTTCAACAGCCTGATGCAGTCCATCTGACCAGCGCCGCCCGGGCATGAGCCGCCCGGTGAATTCATCCACGATGACCACTTCACCGTTCTGAACGATATATTCCTTATTGCGATGAAACAGGAATTCCGCACGCAATGCCTGTTCCAGGAAGCCCAACAAGCGAGCCTGTTCAGGGGTGATATCTTCAGGGCGTTCTGGATCGCGCAGAGGTTGCCCAAGCAGTTCCTCTACATGTGCCAGGCCAATCTCGGAAAGCGTTACGGTGCGATCCTTCTCGCTGACCTCATAATCCTCCGGCGCCAATTGTTTGACAATTTGCGCCATTTGGATATACCACTCTGAATCCTCATGAGAAGGTCCGGAAATGATCAGCGGGGTGCGAGCCTCATCAATTAAGATGTTATCAACCTCATCAATGATGGCGTAAACGTGGCCGCGCTGTACCCTTGCATCCTTACTTTTTGCAAGATTATCTCGCAGATAATCAAAACCAAATTCGTTGTTTGTGCCGTAGGTGATATCCGCTTGATACGCCAGCCTCCGATCCACCATGCGCACTTGATCTTCCTCTTCAATCGGAGAGCGCACAGATGGATCATAGAGAAAGGCTTTACGGCCGTGTTCAGTGCGGGCTGCCATCTGCAGGATGCCCACAGACAGACCGAGCAACCGGTAGATCTTCCCCATCCAGCGCCCATCCCGCCGCGCCAGATAATCATTGACCGTGACAAGGTGGGCTCCTCGCCCCGCCAGCGCATTCAAGTACAGCGGCAGCGTGGCCGCTAGAGTCTTACCCTCCCCCGTCTTCATCTCCGCGATTTCACCGCGATGCAGCGTGATTCCCGTGATCAACTGAACATCATAATGCCGCTGACCGAGGGTGCGTTTGCTGGCTTCTCGTACAGTTGCAAAAGCCTCCACCAGGAGGTCATCCAGGATCTCACCCTGTGCCAGCCTTTCTTTGAATTCATTTGTCTTCGCTGCCAGATCTTCATCGCTCAGCCTTTCATAGGAAGGCTCTAATTTATTGATCTGGTCAACAATTTCCTTTAAAGAATTTACTTTTCGCTGGTGCGGGTCAGCACCGAAAATTTGCGTTATTTTCTTAAAAACCATCTATCACCTTTGTTGAACTACTTGACTTCTTCTGCCGAATTGTCATTATAGCATAGGCCATAAATCCCAAGAATAGCACAATTCAACTACAAGACATTAACAATACCCCAGCAGGATTTAAATTATATTAACCCTCATAACCTCCCCAGCACATATTTCTTGACCCCCTGGCGACAGTCGGCAGACTTAATGCGCGAAAACCCCCTCATCCATTATTGGCATGTCATAAAATAAAAACCCCGGAAATCATCCGGGGTCTATACACTTTGAACTGCGTTATGGGATCGGACAGCCTTCCAACATATTGAAGGTAATAGCGCACCACCAGGATGCGGGCATGAAATACAAGGTAACAGCGATGACGCAGGCGATGACCACAATCGCAATGATCAAAACGACCAGCCAGGTCGGAAATCCCTTCTTTTCCTTTTCAGGAGCAGATGGCGCGGCGGGTTGAGGTTGCTGATAGGACGCTGGTTCCGCTGGTTGTTGATGCGGTCGCGGCTTGGGCTGTTGTGGTTGGGGCTGCACCGTCTGAACTGCGGAAGTGGAGACAACGGTAGCATCCGGATCATATCGTGATTTCTCAAATACCATGACGATGTTTTCACCTAAAGTGACCACATCTCCCGGGCGCAGCTGTTGCGGCGTTGAAATACGCTCACCGTTCAGAAACGTCCCGTTTGTCGACCCTAAATCCTCCAACATGATAGTATCATCTTGCATGATAAAGCGAGCATGTCGTCGTGAAACCTCTGGATCGCTGATGGTGATTTCATTTGCCAGATCACGTCCCATGAACATCTCTTCCCGCTCCAGGGGAAAAGTCTTTCCAGGTTCCGGACCAGAACGGACTGTAATTTGATAAATCGAATCTGTCATTATTCCTCCTATTCAGTTAACCTGCGCTAATAATGCCTGATAAATGCCTATCCTTAGTTTAATGATTTTTTCAATGGAAGTCAAACTATTTCATATTCAACTGTCCATCGGTGAAACAATGGATGCGATTAATGCCACCAGTAGACAAATAATTGCGATCACAGCGATGAAGATGATCAGCGCTTTCATCGGAACGCATAACAAGAAATCCAACAACAACAACCTCAACGAACCTTCTCTTTACTATTTTATAATAGATTTACCATTCGTTCAACAAACCAAACAGGGCAGTTACTGTCAAGATTTTCCATATTTATAAACAAATCAAAGAACTCCTTGGGGATGAATAAAATTCTTTAAAACCCTAGCCCATGGTCTATTTGAATGAC
>Ga0307427_1000616_pt1 | contig 21354 bp, 19 predicted proteins | sample SalMarWE160190MG_FD_202162 | JGI IMG/M metagenome (GOLD analysis project Ga0307427, IMG submission 202162) | Salt marsh sediment microbial communities from the Plum Island Ecosystem LTER, Massachusetts, United States - WE1603-190 | ecosystem: Environmental > Aquatic > Marine > Intertidal zone >... | reverse complement strand
TCTGCAGAGCTAACCGTTTTGAATCGCACCCGTTGGCGGCCATCTGGATACTTTTCAATAATATCGGAGTCCTTCTCCTTATATTTTCCAGCGTCCCAAATTTCACCCCGAATCAGACGGTGGAGTCTTCGAATGGTGTCTTCAGTGATGGATAGTTTTTCACCCTTCTCATGGATGAGTTTCAGTGCATCTCGGTATCCTTGTAACTCTTCCTCATTTCGATCCCGAAGGTGTGGCTTCCCAAAAATGATGGTGCCGATACGCTTTTGATCAACCATTACACCCTCGATTCGGCTGGATGAGACTGCGCTTTCGATGAGGGCGTGTTCACGCAATACATTTAGTCTCTGGGGAGACTGCTTAGCAAAAAACTCCTGTTTTCCAAGGGCTTCACCCAGATCTGCAAGGTACCAGGAAGTAGACGTGGGAATGCTTTTCAATGGCAAGGAAAATTGACGAAGGGTCATCATTTCGACACCATCGATTAAGGGTTAAAAGATTGAACCAAACAGTTGCTTAAGACTATTGAATTAACCCTCCTTTGTCAAATGATACGAATTTTTCAACAATTTCACTTATTGTCCTCTATTTTTCCCTTATTTTTTTGATTTATTCTGGGCCTTTATTAATGGCTGGGTGTAAGGGTAATGTCTTTGTTAGGGGCGTTTGTGGAATGGATATGGAATTCTTGGACTTGTTTCCCGGGCAATTTCAACTGATGCCCCACAGACACTCATTCCTAGAAATCCAATTTCAGATTTATTTTCTGCGATGAATTTTTCTGACCGTGCAATAGGCTTAGGGAGACTATTTCGATTCCATGGTTTTCTGGTGTTTTGTCGATACTGTTAATTCAGAGAATTAAGGGTTGATAATGATTGCAATGGAATTGGTTGTCCTGGAATACCTGTGAAATAATATTGACGGCTTCGTAAAAAGTCCAACTTCTGCGTTGTGCTGCATCCTTCGTCATTGCAGCGTACTTTAAGTACGCTTCATTCCTCAGGATTTGCACGCCTTGAATTTGAAGCTTTTTCCATTGCCGTCTAATCCTGAATCTTTCCGAGTTCATCAATATTGGAAGGATTGTTAGGTGTGATGATCATGATGTTAAGACAAAAAGAGTGACATCAGGTGGGAAATATAAATGCCCTTTATCCACATCATTGTGTCCGTTAGTGTTTAGCCGTCTATGAGCTTTTCTTTTTGGATCAAATTTGTTAGATATCAAGACGCATAAAAGAAGCTGGAAGAATTAAAACAGGCAATACTATGCCCAGAGCTCCAAAGAATACAACATTACAACAACAATCTCCAAAGGCAAGGCAGAAGATAAACGAACACTCGCCTTCGCTATCAGGCCTTCATTGGGTAGAGTTTCATCGCCATGGCTTTGCCCTATTGCCTGACCCGGAAGATCGCAGTCCTGGAGTGGCCTTTTTTTTGAAAGGCAACAAAATGTATGAAGACCAAAGATTCTGCTCATGTTCTGTTTCGAGGAGAAAGACATGTCACCATATACTGAAACTTCTTGACCTGTATAAAGCTTTTCATAAACAACTCAATGGACAAATCCCCGAAGAAGATTTCAGATCGAGCATCTGGTATTACCTGGCTAGAATCCTTTCCGATGGCTGTAAGGAGACTGCTCAATCTGTTCGGATGCATTTTGTTGGGCAGAAGCCGGAGAGATACCTGAAAGTGCTCGGCTCAGATGGGCAAGAAATGCTCCATTATCTATCCAATGGCCCGGATGTCTCGCGATTTATTGAGCGTTTTGGCAAGGTTCCTAAGGAGGATTCCGTTCCGCATAGAGCAGCGCTCTTGGACAAGCTTGCTCTTATGACCCTCTCCATGAATGAGCGGACCATGGCGAAAATGGGGTTTAAAAGCCGTAGGCAGGCCTTGGAGGAGAATGCCTGGTTCAGGGTCTCTTACCATGGCTATCGGGAGCTGGGGGTCGATAGATGCACATTTTATCCCGCTATAGAAGAGACCACCGGCACATTTACGGTCACCTGCAAGCGCTCGGAAGAAGAGCCAATTTTTCGTATAGTGATCCTCGCAATAAAGTGAAAGAAGTCCTTCTCGCGTTCAAGGACTGCCTTCCCAATCAGCACGGACTGGCGATTCACCCTATCCCCCTTAAATCCCTATTTAAGATCTCCATGAATACGGAACTGGATCTGGAGGTACGACCCATCATTCACGTCCTTCAAGAGGATGGCGAGGAAAGCTTCTTTGAGAGAAAAGACCTTGAAAAATTCCGGTACGGAAATCTCGTTTACATTAAGGAGCTCGGTCTCCTTGCCGAACTTGAAAAACCGGGGAAGATGCAACGGAAGTTTGTGTCCCCAATCAAGATGATTTTAAAGAAATCCCAGATCCCGAGTTTCTTACAAGAATTTGGCGAAGAGCTTTCTGAAGGTCCGCACATCGTGGATGCTTCGGTCAAGAGCCTCAAGATCTTCAAGAGATATGATCGGGTAGAGATTAGCCCTAAGGCACTTGATCGAGATTGGTGCTGGCTTTCCATGAACTACGCATTTGGAAATACGTCGATTTCCCTGGCGGAAATCCTCCAGGCAAAAAAGGGTGGACAGCGTTATATCCCCACTGCCAAAGGATGGATTGATTGCCAATCGGCCGATTTCGCGCCACTTAGCCACCTCCTGAGCCCCTTTCCAGTAGAGAAGATGGCCAAACAATCCAAAGAAATAAAGCTTACCCGCTTGGATCTGCTTCGCCTTCAGGTGTCAAGTCGTGGCTCCCTGAATGTCACAGGGAAAGGCGAGAAGGTTGAGATGACAAAAAAAATTTTGGAATGGAGACCCGCACGATCCATGCCCCCATTGAAGGGTATAACATCATCTCTGCGTCCATACCAAAAAATGGGATTAGAGTGGCTTTATTTCCTGTTTGAAAATTCACTGGGGGGCTTGCTTTGCGACGAGATGGGCCTCGGCAAAACCCATCAGGTCATGGCGCTTATGGTTGCTATTCTGGAGCATGGCGGGGTGGAGAAACCCTTTCTTGTCATCTGTCCCACCACCGTCTTGAGTCATTGGTACGAAAAGATTAGGGATCATGCACCTGGTTTGAAAGTAAATGTTTTTCACGGGGGCCAGCGAAACCTTATGGATAGCTTGAAAGAGGGGGATGTGCTTTTAACCACTTACGGCATTCTCAGAAATGATATCGCGCAATTCGAGGATGTACCCTTTGCCCTTGCCGTATTTGATGAAATCCAATATATCAAGAATCCCAAGACCCAGGCTTACGAGGCGGCCGAGAAATTAAATGCCAGGATAAAACTCGGTTTGACTGGAACACCTATTGAAAACACACTATGGGAACTCAAGGCCCTTTTTGATCTAACCGTTTCGGAATACCTGGGAACCGATGAAGATTTCAATGAACATTATATCCGGCCCATGGAAGTAGATCCACTCAGCTCCAGCCAGAAAGCGCTGACCAGACTCATATCCCCTTTCATCCTGCGCCGGTTGAAAAAGACAGTCTTAGATGAGCTTCCAGAGAAGATCGAGGACATCCGTACATGCCGTCTTAGCGAAGATCAGGTAAAACTTTATCGGGATGCCATTGCTTCGAGGGGGAAGGGGTTGATCGAAACCCTCAAGAGAGACGAAGAGCCCGTACCGTATATGCATGTCTTCGCCTTGCTCAACATGCTTAAGCAGATATGCAATCACCCTGCACAGTTAAACGGCCAGGCAGAAGACTACGAACAATACCGCTCAGGCAAATGGGAGCTTTTTAAGGAACTTGTCTTTGAATGCCTCGATAGTGACCAGAAAATAGTCATATACAGCCAGTATCTTGAAATGATCCGGATTATAGAAAAATTCTTACAAGGGCTTGGTGTGGGCTATGTAACACTAACAGGCGCCAGTCGAAAGCGTGGGGAGATCGTTGCCCGATTTAATAATGATCCGGATTGTCGGATTTATGTGGGAAGCCTTAAAGCCGGAGGGATTGGCATAGACCTGGTGGCTGCCTCGATGGTAATTCATTATGATCGCTGGTGGAACGCAGCCAAAGAGGACCAAGCCACTGATAGAGTTCACCGGATCGGACAAAAAAGGGGAGTCCAGGTATTCAAATTGGTGACACAGGGTACCCTTGAAGAGAAGATATCAGCCATTATAGAGAAAAAACGCAACTTAATGGACAGTATCGTTTTAGAAGACGACCCAAATTTGCTTAAAACCTTCTCGAGACATGAATTGATTGAAATGCTTGCCATTCCGTCTTTTAGAGATTCGGAAATTTAGTATCAGTATGGGTGAAAATAGATGGAGAACCCTTTCCACTCCCATAAGCCCTTATAAAAAAAGAAAGAGGATTTATCCTTACTCTTCGCTTTCTATGCCGCCGACTAAATCGTAGGTATGGGCCTCAGTTATGTGAACCGGAATAATTTCTCCTACTGTAGCTTCTCCTTCATTTATCAATACCTGGCCATCTATATCTGGCGCCATTCTTGCTGTTCGTCCAGTTAGTAATAGATCTGTCTCAGGGCTTAATCCCTCAACTATTACCGGTATTGTTTTACCAACTAACTCTTTGTTGCTCTTTCTGCTGATCTCTGCCTGAATTTCCATAAGCTCCTGAACCCTTTCTTTAACTACACTCTGAGGTATGCTATTTTTCAGTCTTGCAGCATGGGTACCTTTCTCTGGGCTAAAGGCAAACACACCTAATCTTTCAAATTTGGCCTCTTGTATAAAATTGCATAATTCTTTAAATTGTTCCTTAGTCTCTCCTGGAAAACCGATCATTACTGTTGTCCGTAATGTTATTTTTCTTGATCTTTTTCTTATTTTCTCTACAAATTGAGGCATCGACTCCGCCTGCAAAGGACGTCCCATAGCCCTAAGGATATCTGGATTAGCATGCTGAATAGGTACATCAAGGTATGGGCATAAAATTTCTTCAGAATCAATAAGCTCAAGAATTCCTTCAGTCAAGTGATGCGGATGAGCATAAAGAATTCTAAGCCAATGCAAACCAGATATGGTAAAAAGCTTTACCAGGAGATCCTCAAACCTACATGGTGGGTCAAGATCATGGCCATAGAAGGTCGTATCCTGAGCTATAAGATTAATCTCCTTCACGCCCTTTTCAACCATATTCTTTGTCTCGATAAATAGAGAATCTATAGTTCTGCTCCGAAAAGAACCCCTTAAGGAAGGAATAATACAATAGGAGCACTGATGTGAACATCCTTCGGCGATTTTTAGATAGGCAGAATAAAATGGTGTTGTCTGGGCCCTGGGTGCCTTGTGATCCGCTAAAAAACGAGGTCTGTCTATAAAAAAAGCCGGAGTATCAGACCCTTTAGCGCTTAAAATCTCACCTATTCTGTGTATCTGCCCTGTGCCAACCCAGCCATCAACCTCTGGGATTTCTCTGATCAGCTTTCGTCCGTATCTCTGCACAAAACAACCAACTACAAAAAGGTATTTTAGATGGCCCTCGTCTTTTAAACGTGCAAGCTCAAGGATTGTATCAATACTCTCATCAACCGCTGGTCTGATAAAGGCACAGGTATTAACAATCGCTATATCGGCGCCTATAGGATCATCAACTATATCATATCCATGCTCTTTGATACGACCGAGGATATATTCGCTGTCTACAAGGTTTTTTACACACCCAAGGTTAATAAAAAATGCCTTTGACATAAATCCTATAGTGCCATTTTAGGTGGTGGAAAGGCTGGGATCTGAATAAGTCATGAGGGTAAATGTTGCTGAGTGATAAAATTTTACCATTCTTTTTCTGCTTGAAGACTTGATTCTATCCATCTGTTAATCATGTCTTCTGCATACGCACTCCTGAAACCATTGAGAACCGTTTCAAATGGAAGGTCTGCAAAATGCCCATGATCTTTAATATATTCGATATGTAAGTTTCCATCCAAATCATGAGAATGGAAGGTAGCCGGATTATGCCCATCAAATTCTACAGGTTTCAAATTGAGTCTCTGACACATGCCTCTATCAAATGTTGGCGTTACCTTGATCCATCTGCCATCAATATAGAGCTCATTATAGCCATGAAAGGCAAAAACATTTGTTTTCATCATTTCCCACAATTTTTGGGGGATTGCATAATTCTTAATATCCGCAAACACAAGGCGTGCCGGTATACCGCTCCCTCGGGCCAATGCAGTAAACAGGACAGCCTTTTGAACGCAAAAACCTTCCCCTTTCTCGAGCGTCCTGCTTGCCGGGTAATGTTCCGGAAGGTAAAAAGGAGAATAGGGGGTATAAGGAATCCTGTCCCGAACATAATTAAAAATCGCCTTGGCCTTTTCGTCAGGATAAGGGGCCACAATTTCTTTGGACAGCTTCGAAACCGAGGGTGTGTTATAATCAATATAGTATGTTGACTTCAGGTATATGGATAGGTCTTCCATAATATAATCAGTATTGTAGTACCATTTAAAGTAGTTGGAAAGATAGCCGATTATAAGGAAGCTGTCAATTACTAACAAGAAGGGCATGATTAATTTCATGCCCTTTTTTTATGCACAGAGGAAGGAGGTTCATTATGTCAGTAAAGCATACGATCAGAAATAATAAGGATGGCACAAAAGAAGTACAATTGACGCCACTGTCAGCTATTCGAGCTTTCTGTTTTGAATGTATGGGTTGGAATTGGTATGAGGTTGAAAAGTGTACTTCTCCATTATGTCCATTGTATCCTTTCAGGAATATTGGGGCTACAAAAGGCACTAAGAAAGTAAGTAGTAAATCGATCGAAGCATTAAAAAAATCGAGTAGAAAAGCCTGAGAATCAATTATCTTTTGAAAGGTAATAATAGATATTCACAACATAAAAATCCTCTACCCGATAATGAGATTTAATATTCAAAAATGAGTTCGTGATACTCTCTCAGAGTCTTTTGCTGCTTGACTTCCTTTAAGATTTGTGATCTTTTTAAAAAAAATGGTATAAATAATTTGTATTTTGAGCAATAGAAGGTGAGGAATCTATGAATAATGCACTTGATGTCCGGGAATTTTCCATTGTTGTGATTGGCAAAAAACACAACCCAACAATCCTAAACCCTGATTTCTTAAAATATAATGATATCTTGCCAGCCAACTGGGAGCTCTCTAGGACCCCTATTTGCGTGGAGCCATTTGCCGAAGTCAGTTTCAAAAACAACATCACAATAACCGCACAGCCGGAAAGGGTTATATTTCTTGAAAATATAACAGGAAAAAATATTAAAGAGATTATGATCCCCAAGATAGCTAATAAGTATACTCAGACCTTACCGCATGTTGAATATAAGGCAGTTGGTATTAATCTAAGGGGGCATGTTATTTTGGATAATGATAAGGATGCATCTCGAAAATACTTGCTTAATACGCTTCTTGCGCCTGGCCCATGGCGCAATTTCGGTAATAAGCCTGTGAGGGCTTCAGTTAAGTTTGAATATGTTCTTGATAGATCAATTTGCAACTTAACCATCGAAGAGAAAAAATTGAAGGAATCGGAAAGTGAATTCAGGCCTGTGGTAATTTTTGCATCCAATTTTCACCATGAATTAAGGGGAGAAACTAGAAAAGAACGCGCTCAGGATCTTCATGAAATCATTAGAGGGTGGAAAACTGATTTAAATTCATACAAACTCTTGGTCAAAGATATTTTCCTGATTGGGGGAATCAAAGATGAGAACAAATCTGACTGAATATAGACGACTTGAAAAAGAAATTCTTGCTGGAACTGCACTAGAACAGCATAAAAGACAACGGGCTTATAAAGTGAATCTGTACACTACGGAAGCCCTATCAATCGGGGTAGCTAGTTCAGATTATCCTGGCTTCGATATAGTCCTAACGGATCTTGACAGAGGCAATGTATACATCATGGAAACTAAATCAATCGGGGTAGCTAGTTCAGATTATCCTGGCTTCGATATAGTACTAGAAGGTATGGTCGACGGCTACATACAGAGTATAGCGCATAAACCCGATATAAGACAGCTGATCCCAGAAACCGAAATGCCCACAGAGAATATCCTATACGAGAGACTTAAGAGCTATTTTGAAAATTTAGATATAGAGGCTAAAATTTCAAAAACAAAAGAGGTTTTAGGCCACTTTGAAAAATACCCTCCTTCACACAACAAAAATTTAGTCTTGGGAGCGTTGGAATATATAGTAGTAGCCCTCAGAAAGATTATCGACGTTAAATTGCCTAAACAAGTCGAAGTATATGATTATATCAGTGATTATCTAAATACTATATCCAGCATTGTTTCTTTATCGCCGGAAGAGTTTATGAATAAAAACATTTTTGATTTGGAAAGTTTGTTTAGAAAAATTGAGTTGTTTTGTTTCGAAAACAAATTACTTCCAAAGATAGACGAAAACAATATCAATCTTGAAAACTTTCTATATGATTAAAACTCAATGGATTTTGATCTTTCTGATTATTCAAAAGTAGTATATGACACCAACTGCATAATTTATTATCGACTAAATTTTAGTATTTCGTGTCACAGGAAAAAAATTAGACTAACCCCCAAGGAATTCCATATTGTTGACCGAATAACCAGTCAATTTCTTAATAAGAACTATGAAATCCATACTTTAAGGATAGCTTTTGATGAGATATTTAGAAAAGGTATCGCCACTATCATTGAAGAATATTTAACTGAAAAATATCCTAATTTAAGAAAAGGTGGCTTTTGGATTGCGATGAGACATTTCGAAATAAAAGTAACCGAAAGCATTCAAGAGCTAAAAAATAAAGCCTGGTTTTTTATCCTAGAGCATTCTCCTCCACCAGACTTGCTCCAGAAAATTAGAAATTTCTACAGATCACTTCCTAATTCACCTGCAAAACAAAGATTAATCGACAAGAATAAAGCTGCATATCCTGATGATACAGACTTATCTTTAATTATCTATTCACAAACTATCGGCTCCCCTTTGCTTACAAATGATAGAGATATTTATGATTTTAAGGCCGAATTAAAAACTTATAGTTACTGCACCAGAATTATTTCTCTGTCTACTTTAGCCCATAATAGTTTTTCTTAACCAAACTAACCCAGCTTATTTTCATCTGTGCATTACACCATTCCCATCGGCTTAAATACTTTTCTGCCTGACTCCACACCCCTTTTAGTTTTCTTGGCCTCTCCGGTTAGGCCTCCTATCTGCTTTGGCAGGACAACCTCCTTACACATCCCTTGATCTTTATATCTTCTTGACCTATACTCAAATAGTGTAAAAGTGCATTCATTTATAAAAATGAAAAAGAAGCTTAATGCTTACAAAGGTAAACTAACCCCTGCGCAAATAGCCGAAGGCATTAACGCTGCAAAACGAAATGCAAAACGGCTGTTGGATGATGCAAAGCTACTATTAGAAGCCAAAAGATATCCTTCGGCCGCATCGCTTTCTGTCTTATCTATCGAGGAAAACGGTAAGGTTGCAATTTTACGAAGTATTGCAGTCGCCAAAAATGATAAGGAGACTGGGGATTGGTGGAAAGATTACCGTTCTCATACCAGAAAGAACTTGGCATGGTTGCTTCCTCAGCTGTTCGCACAAGGTGCTCGTCGCTTAGACGATTTTAAACCTCTATTTGATAAAAAGTCCGATCACCCATATATTTTAGATCAATTGAAGCAGATCGGGTTTTATACCGATTGCTTGGGCAATGCACACTGGTCAATTCCTGAGGAAGTTATTGATGAACAACTTGCTAAGGCTTTATTTACGATCGCAAGCATTTTTGGAAAAGATACTGAGACTACGCCAAAGGAAATTGAGCTATGGGTTAAGCATATTGGACCGGTCTGGAGGGGCAATCATGCGTGGATGAAAAAAGCTCTTGTCAATTGGTATACCGAAATGCAGCAGCTCGGACTTGTTCCTGAAGGTGATAATGAAATGAAAAAATTTATATACACAGGCATTTCTGGTGATTAACTGGATAACCACAGCGAGAAGTCTGAACTTCATATCTCCTTGACCTATACTCATATCGTGTAAAAGTACGTTCTTATCAAAATAACCTTTGATTGAGGCACCATCAGTTAAAAGCTAAAATTCCATTTCTCATTTAGAGAGTTAGGAAATGCCTGTAATCAAATCAAAGTGGTCACGAAAATACAACAAATGTGTAAAATGCGGAGGAACCGAATACCCTCATAAAGGTAATGGTCTATGCCAGCGATGTTATGAAAAGCGAGCTAGGAGAAGAGATACAAGTCATATAAAGAGAGATAGACGTAGGAGTTCTGCTTCTTCAAAAAAGGTTATTCTTAAGAGCTTAACCGAGGAAGTGCTGAAAAAGGAATATAGTGTACTGGGCAAATCTTTAATTGATATAGCCAGAGAATACAATTGCACAAGGCAGTATATCCACAAACTATTAAACAAATATGGCATTGCAAGGAGAACTAAATCTGAAGCCAGAAAGATTGCTATAGAGCGAAAGAAACTAAAATTTGAAAAAGAGGTAGATGGGCAGTTAGAGACAGTGTATTTGGGGGATTGGACAGTTAATAGGGATTTCTTTAAAACTTGGACACCTCAAATGGCCTATGTACTCGGATTCATTTATGCAGATGGCTCATTAGATGCTGGAAAGAAAAATACCAAAACAAAAACTACTATAGCATCTCCAAGATGTTCAATTTCTCAGAATTCTCCTGAAATACTTGAGAAAATAAAGGTCCTAATGTCATACAATAGGAAATTATACAAAGCTAAGAATTGGCCAAGAGGGTATTTATACCGTCTAGACCTTACTGATGAAGAAATGTATGAAGACCTTCTAAAGATAGGTCTAACTCCAGCGAAAAGTTTAAACGTTAAATTTCCTGAGATGCCTACGGAGTGCATACGCCATTTTATAAGAGGATGTTGGGACGGAGACGGTTCGGTTTATTTTGAGAAAGGAAGGCCAGGAGAAATTAGAGCAAGTTTTGTTTCTGGCTCTGAGCAGTTTATCAAAAGAATTGTTTTAGAACTATACAAAATAGGAATTGAAAGGCAAAGAATTAGTTATACTAAACCCAGCGAATTAGGATTACCCGGAAGTAAAATAACTATCTATAAATACAAAGATCGCAATGGATATTATATGAAACTCCAAGGTAAAAACTGTCAGAGATTATTTCACTACTTTTATGATGAAGTTGATGAATCTCTTTATCTAAAAAGGAAATATGAAGTCTTCAAGAAGGGTTTAGATCTCTTGAAGAAAAAGCTATGAGCCTAACTACTTGAACACCGTCTCTCATTTAGAAAGGTGGTGTTTTGTGGTTTCAGAGTTTTTGAAAAGAAAAGAGGGGGAATAAGATTCAACAGATTTTTCTAAGGACTTTACTTAATTAGACTTCTTTTTCTTTCTTAGTTTTGTGCCACTTCTTTTAAATACTGGTTTTTCTAAATCTGTTATACCATCCCGATCGAAACTATTGTAAATATCCAATCTTGCCTGAAAAGAGTACTTACTTGACTTCATAATACCATTATATATTTCTTTTAATTTTTTTTCATCTAACTCACCAACTTTTTCAATATCTGGGTTTTTCTCTACTATACTGTCTATTATTGTAATTGGACGTTCATCGTAATCGATATAGCAATTATAAGTAAAAAATGAAAATTCATTGGTGAGAAGAGAGCAACCGTCTTTAGGGGCTATTATTCTTGTTGATCTTGTTGTGGTGGTAACGAAGTAATATTGAAGGGGAATACTAAATATATCAGTGCAACCTATATAAACAAACCATCTTGGTTTTATTCTGTTGTTAAATCGAGGATTTGGATATTCATTCCATCTTATTACATCCCCTATTTGCACGCTTATGAACCATTTACAGCCAGAAAGGTCAAAAAGTGTTTTTCCACAGGGGTCAAGTTTTCTTCTTTTTTCTTTAGTATATCATGTCTAAAATTTTGTTTATAATCTATAACTTTATTTCTTTCGGTTTTTCCCCATGCCAAAATCTTTCTATGGCTTAACTCACTTATTTCCTCAGTTGTAGTAAAGGGAGTAGCAAATTGATTAATTAATCGCTCCATTTCTTTTATTTCGTAGTCACAGAAGTAACTTAAGTTAGGCTCTTTTTTTGCTTTAATTATATACTTATCTTCCTCCAGATTTTTAAATACATAAAGCTCAGTTTCCAGGTTTTCTCTTTTGTTATATAAGCTTGGTGGTACAGGTCCTCTTCCCATAGCTTTATATTGATAACCTAAAGCTGGTTCGCCAGTATCCTTGATACTGTTAAAATCTAAAAATGCTAAATATTTATATAAAAAAGTTTGTGGTAAATATTTTCCTGTTTTTCTTTTATGATTAAAAGCAAAAAAACAGATAGCATTATCTCTTTTTTCTTTTTTATATGGAATCATTTCTATACCCTCCTAATTATTTAGCTTTTATCAATGAAGGGCTTGTCATTTAAGCCAACCTTACTTAAAAAATAATTAATATGTCAAGGCCTAATTTTATCGTAATTTTATCGGGAGAAATAACATCTAACTTACAAATATAAGCAATATTTATGCCATTTTTCTGGAATGGCTTATCCTACCTGCTTTTACAGGATGCTTTGATTTGAATCTATAAACTTAGCCCATCGCTTTTATCAGCCCTTTCGCTTTATTGGGAGAGGGCTTTTTTATTCCTTTGTGGCTCCTTTTGATAGGCGTTTGATTATGGTTTGGGTGAAGTTTTTAAAGAATAGAAGCTGAATGTCTTTGGACAATCCATTCAAGAGGGTAGAACTGATTTTCAGTAAAATACATTCCTCTTTGGAAATTATTGTTGCTGAGCGGGCTTCACCGGTCAGGTAGGCCATCTCCCCAAAACATTGACCTTTTTCTAAAACAGCCACCCTTTTACTTCCTATTTTAACAACCACTTTGCCACTGATCAAAATGTAAAAGGTATCGTCTATTTCTCCTTCTTTTATAATGGTCTCATCCTTCTCAACCTTGACTAAATCACATACAGAAAGGATCTGGTCAATCTGGTTTTCAGTAAATGTGTTAAAAAATGGCAAGTCTTTAATATAACTAAACAATTCGTTTTCATGCGTTTCTTTTGGTATTTCCTTTAAGCTATGTAACGCCAGTCTCAGATCGTAAGCAAAATCCATACTGCATTGATAGCGTTGAGATGGATCTTTGGCGAGGGCCTTGCTACAAATATCAGCAAATATTTTTGGTAACTCTGGCTTTAATTCAAGGATTGGTGGAGGATCATTATTAACAATCTTATACATAATAGAGTATTCATTTTCTCCTTCGAATGCCTTTTTGCCGGTTAAAAGTTCATAAAGGACTGAGCCAAGAGAAAAGATATCGTTTCTCTCTGTTATAAACTCTTCTTTGACTTGTTCAGGTGACATATAGCTGGGGGATCCGAATAAACCCTTAACAAGAGTGGATTGACCCCTTTTGATATAGGCAATGCTAAAATCAGTTATCTTTACCTGACCTGATAGGCTAAGAATGATATTAGAGGGTTTTATGTCACGGTGAATCACCTCGTTTTGATGGGCATATTCTAAGCCTTTACATACATTGAAAATAATTTTTAATGCTCTCTCTGTAGGTAAAAGATTATCAGGTTTACAATATTTTTCTAAGGTGGATCCGTCTATATACTCCATGGTAATATAATAGAAGTCTTGCTGGAGATCAGCATCATATATGGTTACAATATTTGGGTGCATAAGGCGCCCTGCAGATTGTGCCTCGACAAAAAATCTCTTCTTGTAGGCCTCTATTTTCTCAGGGCCTGTATCATTAGGGAGACGGTAAACCTTAATAGCTACTTGACGTTCAATATAAGGGTCCTTTCCAAGATAAACAGCTCCTACGCTACCCTGTCCTAACTTCTTAAGAATCTGATAGCGGCCTATGGTTTTTATATTCTTCATATCAAATATAAATCATAACTATTCAGGTTGTCTGGTTTCCCGATAAATCGGGATTCACGGTTCACGGTTGGTCTCTTTCCGTTCCTCATACCCGCCTGCCAGACGGCGGGCAGGTTTCTTGAGCTTATCAAGAGCCCCTCGGCCGTGAGCTCGGAGCCGAATGGCCTCTAGGTCGAACGAATAGTTGATAAATCAACGAACGGCAGCATCTTGTACCTGCCCACCACCTGCCCGCCGTCTGGCAGGCGGGTCCGGTAGGCGGACGCCTTTGCCCTTTGTTACTTTGAGATATCAACGAACAGTCTCTTTACATCAAGTTTATGTACCATATCATTAAATATTTCACTCATTACTTGATGCGCCTGTTTTATGCCGGAAATTCTAAACTTTTCTGCCTGGCCCTTGAATCTCCTGGTTAAAACATTCCCCTGCTGAGTAAATTCAGCCTCGTAATCTATTTTGGCAATCCACCTACGGCCAGGTAGATCCAGAGTAAAATCGTATAACTTAATAGCTAACTCTGGAATCCCTTCTTTCCGCTCAGGTAACAATTGTAGTCCCATATTCTCTAAATAAAGAGTAAAAGTTTTTTTAAAAAGGGTTTCTATGTTATAAATTCCAACAAGGAATCTCTCCTTTTCTCCTTTTGATAGAATATAATTAATATTCCCAGAAAAATTTTTATATATCCTCTTTGCTCCATTGCCAATAATATCTTTGTTGGCTCTCTTGTCAATAAACCTGAAATATATTTCCTTTCCCTCCAGAATATTAGATTTTGGCATAGTGTTATACGCAACTTCCAGTTTAGGGATAGTAGCACATGCAGTAAAGAAGATAAGTGCTATACAGGAAAGTAATTTAAAATAAGAAATAAATATTCTCATAAGATCCCTCCTTTTTTCTAAAAACAAATGTAAGTGTTCACCCCGATATATCGGGGATAATGGTGAACCATGAACGGTTGCAAACACATAATAGACAATTAGTATAAACTATTTTATTAAAGGAGTATTCTAAAAGAAGCTTCATCTGTCAAGAAAAAGTAATCCAAATGAAAAAAGATAGTGACAATAGAATACAAAAGAAAGACAGGGATCTCTTTGATCAAGCGTGGAATGTCACCAGAGAGAACCATGGAAATAATTTTATATTCTATCTTCCTGGTATGATCAGATATGGAAAGATGAGGGGCCTGTATCCTGCTCTATCATTAACCGGGGATAGGTGCCAGTTACTATGTGAGCACTGTAAGGGGTTACTCCTAAAACCTATGATAAAGGCAGCCGACCCAGAAACCCTTATAACAAAGTGTCTTAAGTTAGCGCACTCAGGTCATTTAGGGGTTCTTTTAAGCGGCGGATCAGACCTTGAAGGGAGGCTTCCCTGGAAAAAATTCTATCAGGCAATACACAAAATAAAGACTGAAACAGATTTATTTCTATCTGTACATAGTGGCTTTTTAGATTTCAACACAGCAGTCGCTCTCAAAGAAGCAGGCGTGGATCAAGCACTAATTGATGTAATGGGTGATGAGGAAACTGCAAAAAAGATTTACCACCTTGATAGTCTTCAAAAGGTGATAACATCACTTGAGAATCTTTTCAAATCAGGCCTTGATGTTGTGCCTCATATTGTGGCTGGGCTCATGTATGGTAAAATACATGGTGAATATAATGCACTACACATTATAAGTCGTTTTAACCCTTCTTCTTTTGTAATTGTTGTTCTTATGCCATTAAAAGGTACACCTATGTCAGGTGTCTTGCCCCCATCACCAATAGAGATTGCTCGATTGATTGCCACGGCACGGTTGATGATGCCCCAAACTCCAATATCTCTGGGGTGTGAGAGGCCAAGAAATAAAGAAGGACACATAATGGAAGAGCTGTCCATTTATGCAGGGGCCACCAGAATGGCTGTATGGTCAAAAAAAACCATTGATCTGGCATCAAATCTCGGATTGAAGCCACTCTTTCAACCCACCTGTTGTTCCGTTCCATATAGGGAGGATTATAGTAACAGGCTTAGGATACATATGTAGTGTTAATATAAATAAACGTAACTACACAGGTTATAAGGTTCAAGGTTCACGGTTAGGCGTATTTATTGCTGCATAGGGCACACTCTGGACTCCCGTGCAAGACATACTGGAGTTTCACAAGAAACGAATGAACACCGCATTTGTCACGGAATCGAACCTCTCTTTCGTCTGGTTAACCCTGAACGGTGAACCCCGGAACTTTGAACCTGAGTTACAAATAAACTATTATTTGAGTTAATCAAGGCTGTTTTCTGCCTTAATATTCAAGGTTTCTTTTTATTAATCCAAATATTCCTTTTTTGCCATCTCTGCCAGCTTAAACTTCTGCACCTTGCCTGATCGTGTCATAGGAAATTCTGTGACTAACCTATAGTAATCTGGCTCTTTCTCTTTAGAAACATTATTCTTAAGATATTTTTCAAGGCTCTCAAGAGATAACTGTGCACCTTCTTTGATTTTTACCCATGCAGAGATCTCCTGACCTTTTTCAGGGTGAGGGAATCCAAAAACCTGAACTTCTGAGACACCGGGCATCTTGTATATTATTTCCTCCAATTCTGTTGGGTAAATCTCAACTCCTTCTCTAACAATAACATCCTTGAGCCTTCCTGTTATCTTAACATAGCCATTTTCATCCATCTCGCCGAGATCTCCTGTGTGAAACCATCCTTGTTTATCAATAGCAGATGCAGTTGCAGCAGGCATGTTATAATATTCCTTCATCAGAAAACCCCTGGTACAGAGTTCTCCCTGACTGTGAGGAGGAAGGTCTTCACCGGTTGTCGGGTCTAATATCTTGACCTCATTGCACTCTAAGGCACTGCCAATGGTTGAAACCCTTATATTTAGTGGATCATCAGGCCTGGTCATAGTTATCCATGAAGAGGCCTCTGTGATGCCATAGGCAACGGTAATGTCCGAAATACCAATATCCTCAACCAGCTTTCTCATTAATTCCATCGGACATGGTGCACCACCTATTGTCCCTTTACTGAGTGTTTTCCACCTTTCAGGATCAAATTCGGCATGATCGATAAGTGTGATAAGCATGCTGGGAGAGCCATAAATGGCAGTACACTTTTCATTAGTAATGGCTGATATAATCCTGGATGGCTCAAAGGTATCACAGGGCATGATGATTGAAGCACCCTTTATAAGACCGGCTAATACAATACATGTATTTCCAAACATATGAAATAGGGGGAAAAATAAACAAAGCCGGTCTTGATTGTTAAGTCCCTGTCTCAATGCTGAAAATATGGATTTATTGATAAGACCAACATGATCCAGGACGACACCCTTTGGTTTACCGGTAGTACCAGATGTGTACATTATGGCAACTGGATCATCTGGGGTAATTTCATTTTCTCTTTGAGCAAGGGTTTGGACGTCAATACCATCACCCATTTCCATTAGCCCCTGCCATGAGGTCATATCAGGATAGAGTTTTTCATCTATAACAATGGTATTTTCGAGTATTGATTTAAGCTCTATTTCAAGCTCCAGCTCCTTTGCCATAATAATGGAGCGTGACCCTGATTGTTCCAGGATGTAGCGGAGATCTTCTTTCCCTGCTCCATGATCTACTGGTACAACAATAGCCCCTATTTTTGCGAGGGCCATCTGGGAGATAATCCACTCAGGCGAATTGGGTGCCCAAAGTGCAACCCTGTCACCCTTTTTAATACCCATCTTTATCAGGCCCCTGGCGGCCCTGTTTATTTCCGATAAAAAGAGATTGTAGTCGTGTCTGATGTTAGAATCGGAATGAACAATGGCCATATTGTTGGGGTATTCAGCAGCAATATCATTCAACAACCGGCCAATAGTTTTTCGTGTAATTTTTAGATTGTTTTTGGGTATGGTCATTTTTCTCCTCCAATTACCTTCCAACATCGCACTGTATGGTTTTCATTTACCGTGTAAAAACCTATTTTCCCTTCTCTACACCGATCTTCAACAAGAGGGCATCTCCCCTGGAACTTACACCCTGGAGGTGGGTTAAAAGGGCTTGGAACATCACCTGTAAGCACCTTCCGCGTACCACGATCATCTGGATCAGGCTCGGGGATAGCAGAAAGTAATGCTAATGTATATGGATGTAGAGGATTATTATAAATTTCCTCTATTGGTGCATATTCCATTATATGACCAAGATACATTACAGCAACCATATCACTAATGTAGCCCACGACATTAAGGTCGTGTGAGATAAAGAGATAACTTAGACCCAGGGTATTCTGTAGCTCTTTTAGAAGATTGATAATCTGGGATTGTATAGAAACATCAAGTGCAGATACTGGCTCATCACATATAATTAATGAGGGATTAACGCTCAAGGCCCTGGCTATGCCGATACGCTGCCGCTGACCACCACTGAATTCATGGGGGTAGCGATCAGCACCTGAAGAGGCAATACCCACCATATCCAGGAGCTCTTTGATACGCCGCTTTCGCTCATGATGTCCTTTTATGGGCAATGTTCGCAGACCTTCTTCAATAGATTGTCCAGCGGTCATCCGGGGATTTAAAGAACCAAAAGGGTCTTGGAAAATGATCTGCATCTCTTTGCGCAAAGGCTTCATTTCATTCTGAGAAAGGCTGCTGATATCCTTATTCTGATAAATGATCTTGCCTTCATCAGGTTCCAAAAGCTTTAAAATAAGTCGGCCAATTGTGGATTTACCACATCCGCTCTCCCCAACCAGACCCAATGTTTTCTGCTTGTCAATATAAAGATCCACCCCATCAACGGCCTTGATCCAGCCAATGACATTTTGGAAGAATCCCCTATGCACTGGAAAATATTTTTTTATCCCTCCTACCTTAAGCATCGTGTCGCTATTAGTCATTGGTAACATAGGTAGAAATTCCTTAGCTTTTACCTGAATAAAGAACTGGACAGCGACTCAGGTGCCCGTTCTCATAGGCACACATTTGTGGAAAATCAATCCTGCATGTATCGATAGCAAAACCACATCTGGGATGAAATGGACAGCCAGATGGCTTATATGCAGGGTCTGGCACTGTTCCAGGGATGCTATGAAGCGTACTTCCCCGTTTTGTTGGGTTCGGCAGTGATGCAAGAAGTCCCTGAGTGTAAGGATGACATGGAGTATGAAAAATCTCTTTTGCATTGCCTTGCTCTATAATAATGCCTGCATACATTACATAGATACGATCGGCAATGTTCGCTACCACTCCAAGGTCATGAGTAATATAGAGAAGAGACATTCGTCGGTTTTTTTGAAGCTCTCCAAATAGATTCAGGATCTGTGCCTGAATGGTGACATCAAGGGCAGTGGTTGGCTCATCAGCAATCACCAAATCAGGATTGCATGCCAGTGCCATAGCAATCATAACCCGCTGTTTCTGCCCACCGCTGAGCTGGTGCGGATAATCTTTAAGGCGCTCCTCAGGCGATGCGATACCCACATCTTTAAGGAGTTGAATACATCTTTGTTGCAACTCTTTCTCACCCACCTTTTCATGGACCATGATAGCCTCTTGGACCTGGTCCTGTATGGTAAATACTGGGTTAAGTGAGGTCATGGGTTCCTGGAAGACCATGGATATATGGTTGCCACGAATCTTCTGCATATCTTCTTCACTCAAATCCAGGAGATTTTGCTCGTTGAACAGTACTGTGCCGCCCATAATTTTACCTGGGGGCTGAGGGATAATCCCGAGGATAGTTAAAGCAGATACACTTTTTCCACAGCCCGATTCTCCAACGAGACAGACCGTCTCTCCTTTTTCGATATCAAAACTCACTCCATCAACCGCTCGAGATACACTGCCATCAAGCTGGAAATAAACCTTTAAGTTTTGGACGGAGAGAAAAATATTATCCATTCTGTTTTTTATCTTAACTTTAGCTCACTTTAGGCATTTTAGGCACTTTAACCCTGGCCCAGACCTGATTTGTCAGGATGTGGTGTAACATAGACAGTTCATGAAATACTATAATCAACAGCGTATACCAAACAAATCGCACCAGGGCGGGCTCACTTAATTTACTCAATACCTCTCCCTGAGCTTTGGGTTAAGCATGTCCCGCAAGCCCTCGCCAAAGAGATTAAATGAGAGTACCACAATCAAAATGGCAAAACCTGGAACAAAGGTGAGCCAGGGTGCATCGAAAATGAAACGCTTTCCATCAGAAAGAATATTACCCCACGTGGCATAGGGTGGTGGAACGCCAAATCCCAGAAAACTCAAACCTGCTTCTGTTAGAATAGCCGTGGCAATGCCAATTGTGGCAGACACCAGCACTGGTGCAATAGCATTAGGCACCATATGACGAAATATAATCCTAAGGTTGCTGATCCCAAGGGCCTTGACAGCGGTTACAAAATCCTGCTCTCTTAATGAGAGAAATTCAGCCCTCACAAAGCGCGTGGTACCCATCCAGCTTGTCAGGCCAATGATAATCATAATATTGTAGATGCTTGCAGGGAGTAGAGCGACCACGGTGAGGATCAGGAAAAAACTTGGGAAGCAAAGCATGATATCTACGACTCGCATAATCAGGGTGTCAACAGAGATGGCCTTTTTGTGAAGCATCTGTAACCATGTTGACTGAGCTTTTTTTACTAATTTCTTTTTCAGCAGAAGGATGTAAATAATGCAGGCAATGCCTGGAACAAGAAAGATTAAACCCAGGTACCTATTTCCCATAAAAAGCAATACTGCCCCGGTGAACAGGATCAAACCTATCAGAATGTGATCAAGCCGAATATGGTTTTGCCCAAAATAGCCTGCTATCCCGCCCAGAAATATTCCTATGAGTACCGCAATCCCTACAGCAACAAACCCTACTGTAAGGGATACCCAGGCGCCCTGTAACATCCTCGCAAACACATCCCTCCCGAGATCATCGGTCCCAAGTAGATACAGTCCTAATTTAGGTGTTTCTTTAGGGTGCAAGGTCTTTAGATTTGGATTAGCGAGTGGGGGTCGAAGTTTTTCCTGGAGTCTTATCGTCGAGGGGTCAAAGTAAGGCTCGGTGCCGGATGTGAGTATTAGGCCTGCGAATGCGGTGAAGAAGAAGAGGACAAAAATTATAAGGCCTACAAAAGCGAGTTTATTTTTCTTAAGCAGTCCCCAGGATTCCTGAAAACGGGTTTTCTTTGGAGACGTAATAGGTTCTTCCATTCTACTATTTTGCAAGGAATTTTTTGTATATGTCTTCATTATAACCGGATCCTCGGATCTACCACCATATAGAGCACATCAGACACAAAGGTGCCTGCCAGTACAAGCACCGCTGAAAGAAAATTAACTGTCAGGATAATTGGGTAGTCTCGGGCCAGAATGGCCTCATAGGCCATCCTGCCCATGCCTGGCCATG
>Ga0307427_1000615_pt1 | contig 21425 bp, 20 predicted proteins | sample SalMarWE160190MG_FD_202162 | JGI IMG/M metagenome (GOLD analysis project Ga0307427, IMG submission 202162) | Salt marsh sediment microbial communities from the Plum Island Ecosystem LTER, Massachusetts, United States - WE1603-190 | ecosystem: Environmental > Aquatic > Marine > Intertidal zone >... | reverse complement strand
GTTGCTTTCGCCACTTGAGACCAATGTCGAAGGGATATATGTGTGCGGAGGTGCTACTGGTCCCATAGACATTTCAGAATCGGTTGTTCAGGCGAGTGCAGCGAGCATGAAAGCAATTTTGGATTGAACATCGATGTTCTCGTAAAAAGTCCTTTTACTCGCTCATGATGCCCATTTTGGGATTCATGAAGTGCTTCGCTAAATTCCAAAAACTCGGCCTAAAGGCCTCAAACAGTTTGGAATTTTTAACGCTCAGCATTTTATGAATCTTTTTCCAAAAGTGGCCAAAATCGCTCGCAAAAGACTTTTTACGAGTTAGTCAAAATTGACTATGGAAAATTTTTTATTGGGTGGTTCTTTTTACATTATTCAATATTCAATTGAAAATCGAAAATTCTGTGAACAAGGGACATGCAATGAATGAGAGTATCAAGGTAGCTTTCTTTGTACTCCTGCCATAGGAGAAACAGGGTAACGCCTTTTTTCTTACGCTCCTTGTGAACATACTCCCAGTCCGGCATAGGGCGATTTATTGCCGGACCAGGAGGTGGGGGGTACAAAAGCCTTTCTAATGAGGCATCATCCATATCCTCTGGTAAGGGCCACGTAAGACCGGCAGCTTTTGCCCGTCTGAGACATTCTCCTACCGTTGTGTGACCGATGTTACAGCTGTGGCCTATAGCATCATATGTTAATCCAACTTCAAATCTTAAACGCAGAACTTCCTTTATCTTTCTCATTGAGATCCTCTTTCTTGCCATCTGTACCTCCTCATGTTTGTTAGAATGAGGCACAGATTACCATGGTTATTCTGCGTCGTTTCTTATATTATCTGGTCGGATTGTTGTGGAATGTTTATCCGTTGTGGAATGGAATCTTTATCCGGATTGCCGTAGAATCCTTATCCGCTTTGGTATGGAATCGCTCACCGGTTTGGCGGGGAATATACAATTTTTTAATGAAATTCAAAATTGTAATACATTGAATCCTGATAACTATTTTATTTCTAAAGAAAAAATGCTTATTAAAAAAAAACAAAAAAAAAACTTGACAAAAAATATAAATTATGATTTTTTAAAATTAAAAATGAATATTACTAAATTTTTCAATTTGTTGTTGATCCATGTGCATACAAAACTTTGTCCTCCCTGGACTTGAAGTTCATGCAAAAAAGGAGGCAAAAGTTAAACAGAATATAATAAATGCCGCATCGAAGGTTATGCTCGAGAAGGGGTTTGCGAGTTCCAACATTAATGAGATAGCCAGCGAGGCTGGCCTCACAGAACCTACTATCTACAAGTACTTCATGGGAAAAGAGGAACTTCTATTTTCTGTTGTTGAACAACAGTTAGAAGATTCCTTTGCATTTATTAATGAGCATCTTCAAGGGATAAACGGTACGTACGAGAAGTTACGTAAGCTTGTTTGGGCCCACCTTCGTTATAACGACTTACATCGGGAATATATGATTCTACTTTTTTATGAGTGCCGTTCCAATCGTAACTTTTATAAATCACGGGCCTATGAGTTGCTTCGACAATATTCCGGAAATTATTTATATCTTTTAGAAGAAGGGATGCAAAGAGGTATCTTTCGGCCTACCGTAAATATCCGTTTGATCAGAGACATCATTTTAGGGCTTCTGGATTATGAAGCTTATACAGTTGTTGTAACAAAAGAAATACTTGAGGCGGTTCTGGATCATGAGACAATAATGGGATTAGTAGAAAGGATGCTCATCATAAAAGAAGACAACGACAATTCTTCTCTTTCAAAAAAGCCGCGCATTCTTCGATCAGCGGTCATGTTATTTGCAAAAAAAGGATATGCAGAGACCACAATTTCTGAAATTGCCCGTATGGCTGGTGTATCGAATGGAAGCATATACGAATATTTCAAGAACAAGGAAGATATTTTACTCTCCATTCCAGAGGAGCGGTTCGAAAGGCAACTGCAGCAGTTAGAGGAAACATTCAACATTCGAAGCACAGAGAGAAAATTAAGGAGGTTCATTCAAGATCACTTTAGACTTTACTCAGATGATTATGATTTTCTCATAGTTTATCTCGTTTTGATAGAACTAAACAGACGATTTCATAAAACGAGAGCGTATGATACTTTGTCTAGTTATATGAAGGTTTTTGAAGAACTAGTTCAAGAAGGAATCGACGAAGGTAGCTTTTCCTCTGATTGCAATGTTAGAGTTTTTAGGAATATGTTCTTGGGGGCTTTTACACATATTAATTTAAGATGGTTTCTAGCTCCAGGAAAAGGAAATGTGGATAAATTTGGCGAAATAAATACCGCAACGAATCTTCTTCTTGATGCCATAAGAGCCAGATCCTGAGAGCATAACTCATAAGCTCTCATGGGAATAATGCGATTTTCGCTTGATTTTTCAGTTCTTTGGATGGGGTAAGCTAAATTGGTTTAATGTAGATGATAACTTGAATTGGCAAGCGTCCCCCAATGGGATTTGATGAATCGAAAAATTGGTTATCGAAGGACTTTGAAACCTTAGACATGTTGGAACATAACGAAGTAGCTAAACTGTCGAAAGAGGAATGACCAAGAGAAGGGAGATTTGAACTCTTGATGTATATAAGCTGGAATTATTGTTCGGATATCGTTGAGGGATGATAAACGAGATAGGTTTGGAATTTGCTATTTAGAATTATGAGGAATGTTTTGCTCCCTCTGATTAACAATACGTTCCCAAAAAAAGGCGACTTTACAAGATTATGGGTATTGATCCTTGGGCAGTAACTTATCAAATGAATATATCGATAGGAAAGTCGTGGGATTCAATAGGGAGATTGTGCTCGAATTTGACAAGAAGCCAATATATCGGATTTCCATAGCCCCAAGAGAAAGGACTGTCTGATGGTTCCTGACTCGTCTTTGTCCCTACTAATGTGTCAATCACTGCTTCCTTATGAAGTCATAGCAGCCAAGATAATCAACCCTAAAAGAAGGACAATTGTCACCCAGGAAATGACCGAAGGCGCTCCTTGTCGCAAGATGGTATTTAAACAGAAAGGTTAATCGAAGTTCAGAGGAGTAAGCATTATGGAATTTGTATTGACCGGAAGTAAATGCAAAAGTTGTGGCAAGATCTTTTTTCCTAAAAAAAGAGTGTGCACAAATTGCCTAAGTATAGACAATATGGAATCAGAGAACTTAAGTAAAAGAGGTAAGCTAATTTCATATACAATTAATTATGTTGGGACGCCAGGTTTTGATCCTCCTTATGCTTTCGGATATATTGAGTTGCCTGAAGGTATATGGCTTTACTCCGAACTAATAGTGAAGGGATCATTTGATGAGTTGAAACTTGGAATGGATGTCAACCTCGCTGAGGTTGAAACTCAAAAAGATAAATATGGAGAAGCGTATTTAAAGTGGAAGTTTGAACCGTTATCATGATACCAACGAGGAGGTAACCATATGAAAGATGTTGTGGTTTTGGGAGTAGGGATGACGGAATTTGGAAAGCATTACGATAAGGGGGTAAAGGAATTAGGTGAGGAGGCGATTTATAAGGCCATTAAAGATGCAAATATTGATTCGAAAGATATACAAGTTGCCTATTGTGGTTCTGCACTTGCAGGTATTACTAATAGACAGGCCGGTGTTGTTGGCCAACTGGCGTTAAAGGAGGTTGGGATCAATAAGATTCCAGTTACCAGAGTAGAAAATGCATGTGCAAGTGGTTCCTGTGCCTTCCACGAGGCTTGGATATCTGTTGTCTCTGGGCTGTATGATGTTGCAATCGCTGTTGGAATCGAGAAAATGAGCGGTGCAAAAACCAGTGAATTTGTAGAGGCGCTGGCTATGCAAACCGATGTTCAAGTAGAATGTGATCAAGGTTACACATTTCCGGGTCATTTTGCCCTCGTTGCCAGAAAGCATATGCATGAATTCGGAACTACGAGAGAGCAACTTTCAATGGTATCAGTTAAGAACCACAAAAATGGGGCTAAGAACCCAAATTCTCAATACAAAAAAGTGTTATCCCTAGATGAGGTATCAAATTCTCGCATGATTAGTGACCCATTAAGGTTATTAGACTGCTGCCCTAACAGTGACGGAGCGGCGGCTGCCATAGTTGCAACTAAGGAGATAGCTAAAAGTTTGACAAATAAGCCGATTTATGTTGCTAGCTCGGTGCTTGCATCAGGATCATATTTAAAGCCCTCTTTGGTAACTTTGGAAGTTACAGAAAGAGCAGCCAAAGAGGCTTATCAAAAGGCTAATATAAGACCTGAAGATATTGATTTGGCTGAGGTTCATGATGCCTTTACCATTAATGAGATTTTGCATTATGAAGATCTTGGGTTCTGCAAAAAAGGGTATGGAGGACGATTCATAGAAGAGGGCCAGGCTGAGATAGACGGAAAAGTAGCGATCAATCCAAGCGGAGGATTACTTTCTAAAGGGCATCCAGTAGGTGCGACTGGAATAGCACAGATTTGCGAGATTGTTTGGCAGCTGCGAGAGGAAGCAGGAGATAGACAGGTAGCAAATGCAAGAATCGGTTTGGCCCATTGTACAGGCGGGTTTACCCATGGAGACATAGGTGCTGGCTGTATAACCATATTAAGATCAAATTGAAGGTGTCGTTAGATTGCCGAGAAAAATTTGAAAAAAGTTGAGAAAAATTGTGTTTCTGGAGTAACAGAAATAGAGATGCCTTTAAGGACTACCCTCGACTAACCAGAAAAGGTACATATCATAAGGATTATCGAAGACAGAGACGTGATTTCTTATCTTGCTATCATAATAACTGCACTAGCACTCGCTAGGTTATCGATCAGCACCGAAGCGATAAGATACCAAAGGAGGGGCAGATGATTGAAAAGATTGATCATGTAGGAATCGCTGTAAGAAATCTTTCAAAGGCTATAGAGAATTTCGAAAATATTCTTGGTTTCTCTTTGCTAGAAATCATTGAGTCGGAGGAAGAGAAAACGAGGGAAGCATTCATGGTTTGTGGAGAGGGAAAGACGGCCATCGATCTAATGGAATCGACCGATCCAATGGGGCCTATCGGGACATTCATTGAAAGGAAGGGAGAGGGTATTCATCATATCTCATTGGCAGTAAAAGATATAGAGAGTATGTCACAGAGAATTAAAGATCGAGGTGGAAATCTCATTTACGATAAGACAATGCCATTTAAGAATGACAGGTACAATTTTGTGTACCCGAAAAGTCTTTGTGGCGTGTTAGTTGAACTTCTGCAAAGGGAAAAATGATAACAATCTCCGACTTGTGAGAATTTAGTCTGTAGATCTGATTTAATTGAGGTAAGGGGGTTCAAAATGCTAAAGGGAGGATATAGCGGAAAGTTGCTTTACGTTGATTTAACCGCAGGCAGAGTGAGCGAAGAAAATCTAAGCAGAGAATTAGCTATTAAGTTTATCGGGGGGCCTGGGATCAACACGAGGCTAGCTGTTGATCTCATAAGACATAATATTGATCCGCTAAGCGAAGAAAATGTTGTCTTGATAGGTGCCGGACCTTTGATTGGTACAAATACTCCTGGGACTTCCAAGACTATAGCTACTACAAAACTTCCAGTAACAGGAAGTCTTGCCACCATGACAGGTGGCGGGGCATTCGCAAGGGCTTTAAAATATTGTGGCTATGATCACCTCGTTATATCAGGGCGCGCCAAGAGTCCCTCTTATTTGGAAATTCTTGATGATAAAGTTAAAGTTTGTGATGGCAATGGTCTTTGGGGGAAAGGCTTACATGAAGTCACGGATATTCTGTATACCAAATATAGCAAGATGTCTTACGGGACGAGCTGCAGTGTGCTTGTGATAGGCCCTGCTGGTGAGAATCTGGTTGCATCGGCCTTGACACAAATCGATAAATCCACTGGGCATTTGGGAAGGGGGGGACTAGGAGCAGTATTGGGCTCGAAAAATCTTAAGGCCATAGTAGTTCGCGGAACGAAGGGAATAAAGGTTGCAGATCCAAAGGGATTTATGGACCTTACTCTTCCTATAATAGAACGAACCCGGATCGATCCTGTGCGGGAAGAGTATACAAAAGTAGGCGCGGCAATCGCAATTGAGGCATGGGCGGCCTGCGGGATGCTTTATCGACATAATTATAGGGATGCAATCAAACTTGATGAGCTTTCGAGAAGATTTCCCACCGCTCATTATCTTGAACTGAAAAAAAGCTCAATGGGTTGCCCGTCTTGCCCTTATCAATGTAAATCGCTTCTAGAAATAAAAGAAGGCGAATTCGCTGGTGTGTATCCTATTAATGAGTATCTTTTGGCAATTGAAATGGCAGCAGCGTGGATTGACGGAACCCCGGAGAAGGGAATCAAGTTTGTTTCTGACGCTGATGATTACGGAATTGATGCTTATCAAGTCAATGGTGTCATGGAGGTGCTTTGTGAGCTTTATGAAAAGGGCATTACAAGCAAAGATGAAATAGATGGATTAACACCGGAGGCAACCTTTAGCTTTGCTATGGAGACGCTACATAGAATGACTAAAGGGGAGGGTATCTTTGGTGCACTTGGGTCAGGTCCAAATGGGTTGCTTGAGAAGTTTGGCGACAAGGCAAAACCATATGTCCTTTCGCTAAAGGGCCATTTCCCTCAGCTTGAGCCCAGAGCAAATCTTGGGGCAGCAGCATGGGGGCAGCTAACCAATCCTAGGGGACATCAGGGCCCTGTTATGTTGACCATCATTCCAGGGAGGTCCGAGAGGGGACTTAGGAGATATTTGGCAAGGATTGGGGCCTCAGAGGAGGCGATAAATAGGATTTTCAGTCTAGAGGGCTTTAATGTAGCAATTGATACGAAGTATACAGAGGATTGGCTATATCTCTTAAATTGCTTAGGAGTGTGTAGAAGGGAAGCTATAACTAGATGGTATACGCTTGATAGTCTCTCTGCTTTGTATAAAACTGCTACAGGATTAGATGTGACTGCAACAGATCTTATAAGAGCTGGAGAGAGGACGTTTAATTTAGAAAGGGTTTATAACGTAGAGGAAGGTTTTGGGATTAAAGACGATCAATTTCCTGATAGAATGTTAGACGAAACTCTCAAGCATGGCGACCAGAATCTGCCTTTGATGGATTACTACAAGCAGAAGGTACTTACAAGAGAGGACATGGCTCAGCTCCTCAGAGATTACTATGTGGAAAGGGATTGGGATCCAGAGACTGGCAGGCCAAAGGAAGAGAAGCTGAAAAGCTTAGGACTTTCACGCGAAGCACGAAGTCCTAAGAAGAAATCCTCCAAGCGGGCATGAAAGAAGGTGGCATAGAAATCGGTTGATAAGTAGCGTAAATGGAGGCAGAATATGCAAAAAATATTCATTGAGTATGAAAAGTGCTTGGGTTGTGGGCTTTGTGAGCTGGCATGTTCTTTCGAGAAAGAAGGGTTATTCAACCCTACTTTATCTAGAATCAGTGTTACCAGGCTTTATCTAAGCGGTCTTTACATTCCCCTCGTTTGCCAGCAGTGCACTAAACCCTTGTGCGCGGAAGTCTGCCCTGTAAATGCTATATCCAGAAATGGTCAGACAGGGGCGATGATTTTCAATGTTGATAGGTGCTTGGGATGTCAAATGTGCAGGATGGCATGTCCTATTAGTGCACCTATCTGGGATGAAGTTAGAGGAGTGGTGAGCAATTGCGATTTGTGTGATGGTGAACCCAAGTGTGTACAGGCCTGTGCCGTTGGAGCATTACAATATATCGATGAGGCTGAGGCGAACATACTGCGAGAAGGGCCCATTGCCGAAAAACTGGCCGAATTGACTAAGATCCTATAGAAAATTTGAAAGACAACCCTGTTGAAACAAGATTATAGTAGATCAAACTGGAGTAATTTTTTTGAGGCATGTTATTGTTGGAAATAGTGCAGCGGGAATTAGTGCGATAGAGGCAATTCGGGAATATGATAAAAACTCCGAAGTAGTGATAATTTCTGACGAAGCTTATCAGGCTTACTCCCGCGTTTTCCTTCCAAAATACATTGCCGGAGAAGCGAGATTTAATGATATTCTCATGCGTGGATATACCTTTTACAATGATATTGGAGCCAAAGCTCTTTTGGGCCAGACAGTGACAGAGGTAATTCCAAAAAATAATCAAGTTTGCTTGTTAAGCGGAGAAAAAATATCTTATGATAATTTGCTCATTGCAACTGGTGCTTCTCCTTTTCTGCCTAAAATTCCTGGGATTGATAAGCAAGGAGTAAAAGGATTTAGAACATTTGAAGACGCTTGTCAAATTGCTAATTTTATGAAAGAAACTGACTCAATAGTCATTATTGGGGGAGGGTTAGTAAGTCTTAAAGCAGCTGAAGCATTAAGTAAAGGAGGAGTTGACGTCACAGTAGTAGTTAGCTCCGGAAATATTCTATCCCAAAGACTTGATTCTGTTGGCGCTTCTATTATTCAAAAAAGCATGGAATCCAAGGGGATAAAACTTTTTCTTAATTGTGATGTAAAGGTAATTAAAGGGTATAGATCCGTGCAGGGGGTGGAACTGACATTCGGTAAGAGTATCGAATGTGGTATAGTCATAGTGGCTAAAGGGTTAAGGCCTAACATTGGTTTAGTTGCTAATACAGGAATGGAAATTATTACTGGAATAAAAGCAGATTGCTATCAGCGGACTAATATACCTAACATATTTGCAGCAGGTGATGTAGCTGAATGCTATGATCTGATTGAAGAAAAGGAATCCCTTAATCAAATGTGGCCAAATGCTGTAGTTCAAGGGAGAGTTGCAGGAGCGAATATGGCCGGAGGACATGTTAAATCCGATGGAGGAATTGCTTTAAATTCAGGTTCCTTCTTTGGGATAAACATTGCATCTGTAGGGAAGACAAAGACTAAGGGCAATTCATATCGTGAGGTAACCACCGTTTCGGAAGATGGCAATTATCGGAAAATAGTAATTCACGAAGGGCGGATTGTTGGGACCCTGCTTGTCGGAGATATAAGTGGCATTGGTATGCTCCACTCACTAATCTGTCAAAAAAAGGAAGTTGCTGATTTTCTGACTTTCTTGGAAATGGGGCAAATATCGTTTGGCCATGTTTTGGCATCACTGATTGGTCGGTAATTGATCCTTATTACTGGTAATAGCCGAAATCATTATGCTAAATTATATAAACCTTGGCGAGAAAAATATTCAAAAAAATTTGAGATTATAGTTTTAGGATCTTATGGTTCCGAGGTTAATCTGTTGAATGAGTGAGATCCATACCAAAACTTGCAGTTTATAATAGGTAGTTTCTTTCTTTTGAAAGGGTGTTAGATTCAAGCGAGTTTCTTTTTAAGGATCTTCTCCAAATTAGTTGGTCAAGATCAAGGCTTAAATCTTATTTGATTAATGATTTCAGTAGGTATAGCTTTTAAAAGCAACTCCAATAATGGGTACCTATCAGGCTCATCATAGCAGTTGCCTATAAAAGTAATTTCCTGTTAATACTTAATTTCTGGAGTAACATTATCACCTAACAATATGGCCTAATTAATCAAAAAGGTTAATGGTGAAATTACATTTAATTTCAATATGTTTTATTTTGGTAAATCATTTTGCTACCAACTAATTTGGAGAAGAACCCTTTTTAATAACGAATTTCAGAAAAAAATATTGAAAAATTTATGTGCAATTCTCAAAAGCGCAGAGTGTAGAGAAAAGTGCTTATACAATATAAATTAATCTATTAGGGAAATATATAAAAAGCAAATGGCTTTTGTAGGGATTTAAGACTATTGGAATACTTTTTGACCGCAAGTCGTTTCTATTATTTAGGTTTAGTTTGGCGTGATTTGTGCCTTTGGATTGTGTTCGCTAAAATTAGGTCAAATTCGTAAACTGATTCCCAACGTTAACCAATAATCATAGACCAAGTTTTTAGGAGGGAGCATTGAGATGGGAGACATTAGATTCCCAGCAATAAAAGAGGCAAGGAAGACTGAGGCAAAAAATTTTGGGATAGTTCTCAGGGAGAATGCCCTTAAACAGCCAGAAAAGACTGCCATCTATTATCAGAATAGGGAAATTTCATTTTTAAAGCTTAATGAAGACGTGAATAGATTAGCGTATAGCCTGAGTGAGCTTGGCATTCTTCCTGGGGAAAGAGTTTCGATTTTACTTCCTCAGTGGCCAGAGTTTGTTGTTTCTTGGTTTGCTTTAATGGAACTTGGCGTTGTTTATTCCCCAATGAACATCAGGCTTTCGGAGAAAGAAGTAGAGTTTATGCTTAACGATTTAGAGGCTGTTGGGATAATTACGACAACAGAGCATTATAAAAATTTGGTATCTCTTATTAAGGAAAAGATTCCTTCTCTTAAGCATATTATAGTTATTGGAGAAGAGACAATTCCTGATACTATTTCCTACAAAAAATTGCTTGATGTCCTCCTGCCAGAACCACTCCCGCTTTTTCCATTTAAAGACAGAGATGTTGAAAGTGTCAACTTTACGGGTGGGACGACAGGTGTGCCGAAGGGTGTGGAGCAAATGTTTTTTAACCTGGATACAGTAAGTGGGAACATGATAGATATCGTTGCACTTGATGAAGAAAGCCGTGTTTTGGTAATCCCTCCACTTCCTCATTTTGGGTATAAAGGAATTGTACTACCCGCATTCAAGGTCGGTGCTTCTGCAATTATCATAGAAAGATTTTCTGCGATAGAAACCTTAAAATCGATCGAAAAATACAGGGCAACAATAATCTATGGTGTTCCAACGATGTACGTGGTGTTACTCAGAGAGCCTTCCTTATCTAAGTACGATCTGAGCTCATTGCGTTTTGCCTTTAGTGCTGCTTCAGTATTACCTCCCGAAGTCGCTAAAAGTGTTGAGGAAAAGTTTAATGTGCCAGTAATTGACTGTTATGGTATCACTGAATGTGTGTCAGCGGTTTTGAGCAATTATCCTGACCGACCCCGCAAGGCTGGTTCTTGTGGTGTAGCGCTTCCGGGAATAGAAGTGAAACTGGTGGATGATAAGGATGAGGAAGTGCCCTTGGGTGCCTCTGGAGAGTTGTGTATAAAGGGTGATGCTGTCACAAGGGGTTATCGAAATAAACCAGATGAATGGGCCGAAGTTTTTAAGAACGGATGGTTTCATACGGGGGACATTGCTAAAAAGGATGAGGATAATTATATCTACATCGTAGACAGGAAAAAGGATATGATCATTAGTGGGGGGAACAATATTTATCCTAGTGAAGTAGAAAATGTTCTATTAACGCATCCCAAAATAGCTGATGCAGCGATCGTTGGAATGCCAGATAAAGTATATGGAGAAATTGTCGTAGCTTTTATTGTTGTTGGAAAAGCTGAAACAGTAATCGAACAAGAAATAATTGATTTCTGTAAAGAAAGATTGGCAAAGTACAAAGTACCTAGAAAAGTGAAATTTGTTGATCAAATACCTAGAAACCCTGCGGGTAAGATATTGAAAAGGGAATTGAGAGATATGGAATAGCCTTTAATGTCCTTTTAGGAAAGATATCAAAGGGGAAGAAAGTCAAATGCAAGTACATGCTAAATGTATCGGTAAGTATTTTCGGAGATGGCAACAAGGTCGGTTTTCTGGGAAAGTCTAGATTGAGAAAGGGCACTTAATGTGGTTCAAAATATGATCCATTTTTTTAGCGTGTGTGCGAAAAAGCGAAACAAACATTAAATACTAACTGGAGAAGGGAGGTTTAAGATGAAAGAATTGGCCCCAGATGAAAAGTTGAGACGGCTTCGGTCAGCTTTAGCCATGCTTATCGGTTCAGCATTAAGGGCTGTAAAAAAAAAATATGGAAGTGAAGGTTTGGAAGTGATAGCTCAGGCTTGGCAGGAGGATCATCTGAATGCCACTCCAGGCCTGATGAGGATGGTGGGCGAAGATGAAAAGAGCTTGGAGACCTATTGTAAGATCGTAGATTACGCAGACATCTTCTATGGGATAGAGGGTGTTTGGGTGGAAAAATCAGAGGAAAAGGCCGTAAAACTGGAAGCTGTATGCCCTGTTGCAAAATTCTGGGACCCGGAGGTATGCGAGGTCTGTTATCGTGCTGCCATGGAAGGGATGGGCAAAGGAGTTACAGGAAATCCGGATTTTACAGCCACGGTTCAGAGGTACCAAGGTGAACAGGGAAAAGTGTGTCTTGTAACTTTTGACAGCAAAAGAAGGGAGGGAATAGAAATGAGTCCTATAAAACTTTTCGCTAATTTGAATTTCAGAAAAAGAGGCTATATCGTGATCACATACTTTATTATAATGTGTTTTTTATGGGTCGTTGTTCCTTACTTACCGGGTATATATGGGAGTATTTACATCTTATGGTACTGGGTGGTACTTGCCATCATTAACATGGTATGCCTCTTTATTTTATCAACAGTGCATTGGAAGGAGGTGGAGTAGACATGGGAATATTACAATGGTTTATAATTATTGCAATCGCTTTTGTCATTGCGGCAGTTTACTTAACGGTAATAGCTGGTAAGAGAATTCACGAGAGCGTTGCAGAATACTACATTGCCGGCCAATCCGTTGGGCCATTTGTTCTTGTCTTTACTGTGTTCGCATCTCTTGTAAGTGCCTTCGGAATGTTGGGTTTGCCTGGGTTTGCTTATGTCCATGGTGTAATGTTACTACCTTTTATGCTAATTGTAGATGGTTTGTTTATTATTCTCATGTATACTGTGGCCTATCGGATGTGGCTCCTTTCCAAAGGCTTTGGGTACATATCTCCAGTGGAGATGCTGGGAGATCGGTACGAGAGTAAAGGTTTTCCGGTTTTCGCTGCTCTGATTCTGATTGCCTTTGTAATCCCTTTCATGGCTGTCCAAATGATCGGCATAAGTTACGTCATTAATACCCTTATTGGAAAGGCTATCCCGGTCTGGATAAACTATACCATTGTTGCAGCGTTAATTTTCGTCTTCACCATTGTCGGGGGGATGAGGTCTGTAGCTTGGACCGATACGCTCATGGGAGTAGTAATGTTTATAGCCATTGTTTCGATGGCCATCTTGTTTCCCTATAAAGCCTTTGGGGGATTTTCCGAGATGTTTTCCTTAGCCGCACAGAAGATGCCTAACATGTTGTCTGTTCCTGGGGGGATAGGAAAACTTTCGTTTCTGACCTTCACCTCCATGAGCTTTGCCTGGTTAGGTTTCTTTATAGTTCAACCTCACATGACCCAGAGGTATATGATTGCAAAATCCCATAAATCCATTATGACGGTTGGGTGGGGCGTTGCCATCTGCGTTTTTTTTCTAACGATAATGGCGGTTTTTATCGGGGTTGGTGGGAAGCTTCTTTATCCGACTATACCGAAAGCAGATCAGATAATGCTCAAGGTGATGTCAGAGTTCGCACCTCCTTTTCTTGGGGCAACAATTATTATGGGGATTATTGCTGCCAGTATTACAACCGTAGACTCGCAGCTCATGGCTTTGACCTCCATATGGAGCCGTGACATTTATCGTGCGCTTTTCAAAGCGAGAGCAAAAACAACCCAAGGGGAGGAGATATTAGTAGGAAGATTGGGCATTATAGGTCTCCTCATTATTACGATAATTTTCAGCCTTTTTAAACTCCCTATGATGGCACTACTGGTTCTCCTATCGACAGCTGGGGTAGCCACGCTTGCTCCTGCCGTTATGGGAGGTTTTTTCTGGAGGAAATCCAGTGCTGCAGGAGCTTATTGGAGTACTTCTATTGGGGTAATCGTGCTTGTCCTACTGGAGTTAGAGGTGTTTGCAGCGAAACCTTTCCTTAGTATTCACTCTGGAGTGTGGTCTCTTGTAGCTGCAACGCTGGTTTTTGTCGTTGTTAGTCCTTTGACAAAACAGCCCGGTAAAAAAGCTGAAGCTTGGATAAGTTATCTTGATTCAAAGTTTGGTGTTTCTCCTCCAGCCAGCCAAGTGGAGAAGAAAAAGGGGTAACGCCGCGAATTTCGATTCTTTGTATCAGAGGATTGCTGCCGGTGGGGATTCACGAGGTTCAATGGGTTGCATCGATGGGTGCAAACCCCTTGAATATGGCATGTCTTATTTTGCTAACTTCTTATCAGATTAGAGGCGGCGTCTGAATCTGCTCTACAGTTTAGCCTGTCTTTCAATCTGAAGATAAAAGGGGAATCGAGTATGCTTGCGAGAGCAGAAATTGAGAAGGTTCTTGTCCAATGGCAAAAAGCTTGGAACAAACATGACCTCGACGGGGTCATGGATCTTTTTCACGAGGAGGTCCTCTTTGAGAACTGGACTGGCGGAAAAGTGAGGGGAAAGGAGGACCTCCGCCAGGCATGGAGTACTTGGTTTGCAAACCACGGAGGTTTTCAATTCAGCGAAGAAGACACCTTTATAGATGAAACTACGCAGAAAGTCCTGTTCCAATGGCAGCTTGTCTGGCCGTCTCCCCAAAAAGGTTACGAGATGGGGCTTGAACGACGGCGTGGGGTGGATATCCTCCATTTTCAGGACGGGAAGATCATCCAAAAACTAACTTATTCGAAGACGACCATTGAGATCCAAGGGGAGATGATTAAGCTTTCTGCCAGAACGCCTTAATGAGGACAACTCATCTGCAAAGAGGATCGCTTCAACTTTTTCCGTGAGGTGTTGGTCGATAGATCTCTGTTTTCTCCGGCTAAGCCCGAGAACCTTCCCTAGAGCATCAATCCTGGAAGAATTTTTTAGAGATGAGTGCAAGCCAAGATGGTATGCGCCATTTTCGAACTGATGCCAGGAAGGATCATCAGATCAATCCTCGAGGCTACGTCAATATCAAGGGGAAGTTTGAGAAAGAAAGATTTTCGCTGCCATAGGACAGATTGATGATTTCCGATAATTTATATACTTGGTATATTTTTATCAAATGATCTGGATCTTGTGAAATATGACTACTAAAAGTTCATACTATCTCATTATTCACAATTCGTTTTAACTTGTTCAAAACAAGAGAAAAAAATAATAAGGAGGCGGTATTATGTCTTTAGAAGAGATACATAAACAAGGAGAGATTTTAAGAAAGCTTACCATGGTGCCAACGTATCCATTGGCGGTCAAATTGTATAAAGATCCCGCAGAGTTCCCCGATAAAACGAGACGTCCGAAAGAATGGGGTCAAAGATGGGCAATGTGCCAAGCCTGGACATTATCTCGTACGATAGGCTGGACCATAGGTCTAACCCCGGAAGAGTCTGTTTGCGCGCCACAGAACGTACTCTTCGGCTGGGCTGAACCGGAGAATGAAAAGGATTTCGTTGATGCTTGGGTTGAGATGGGTATCGCAGAAAGTGAGGACGGGGTAAAAAGATTTCTGAGGGAGCATTGCTGGCTTGAGAAAGGTGAATATGCCGGTATAGTTTTTTCGCCGTTGCAATGGACGAAAGTAGTGCCAGACATTGTATTGGTTTACTGTAACCCTGCTCAGGCAGGCGTATTGATTCCAGCATATGTTTATAAGGAGGGTAAAAGTTTTACATCTACCATCCGAAGTTCAGCTGTATGTGCATCATGTATTATTGGCACTTTGAAGACTGATCAGCCAAATATATCTATACCATGTGCTGGAGAAAGGGGGCAAGCCATGAGCGACGACTGTGAACTTGTTTTCTCATTTCCCGGTGCCCTGCTTGGGGATATGGTTAGAGGGCTAGAAGAAAACCGTAAACACGGGTACAATCGGATTCCGGTAGTACCGAACCTACTATTTGAACCTGATCTTATTCCACCTTATGCAAAACTGGAGAAAAAATTGAGAATCATCGAATAAGTAGTAAGTACCAAAATCTCGGGTAAACCCATGATTCGGAATTCATTTTAACTAAGAGATTATTGTACTTATCATCTTCTTACGAAAGGATGAGTTTCTCAAGGCCTAAAATGTTCGAAAAATACATCAATATCGCCAGGGATATGGGGGTGGATGATGTCCTAATTATTTCGCCGGAGGAAATTTCCATAGCCCCCTGGGTTAGGGTCAGATGCCAATATGGCTGTTCAGAGTATGGAAAACGCCGTGGCTGTCCTCCTTACTCACCGACCCCCGAGGAGACCCAAAGAATTTTGGGCAGCTACGGAAAGGCCTTGCTTTTGCATAAGCATTGGATAAGGGGTTATGAAGTTGTGAATGATTTCAACCGAGCAGTGGTGAGTACGAAAAGAACACTCTTTTTGGATAATTATTACAAGGCATTTGGAATGGGGAGCGGCCCTGCAATCTGTGTAAGACTTGTGACTTGGAAAAACCCTGTGTCCACCCCTCAGAGGCTAGGCCATCCATGGAAGGCTGTGGTATAGATGTTTATAAGAACGCCAGAGAGAAGGGGCTACCAATCGAGGTTATCAGGAACCATTCCCAGGAGCGAGACATCTACGGCCTAATCCTAGTTGAATAATTGAACGTAAGTATGTGATAGCCCAGTAAACGTATAACTTGATTTTGCTACCAAGTAACCGAACATAATAAAACTTAGTTGCTTCGCATGTTCCTCCTGGATGCAGTATATTCGGGGATATGCCGGAGAATGGAAGGTATGGTAAGTGTATCGCATATCTACCGTATTCTAAAGAGATAAGCAAGTGTCTTTCTTTACACCTGGCTTTGAGAAGTGATCGGGTCTAAATAATCCCTCCGTACTCTTTTCTAAGGGACTTTGTGAAACAATGTGGTTAACAAAAGTATTTTTGGCTCTACGCTTCATATTATTAAAACCTTGATAGGTTTCAAGAGGCTGATATTAAGAGAAAAGGAGATGAAGAATGGGTGACAAAGCTAAGTGGGATTATGCATCATATCCAGGCTATAACAAATATCCCAATTTGTTTAAACCAATCAAGATAGGTAAACTAACCATTCCTATCCGCATAAAATATGCGGCTACTAATGACAATTTAAGCGATCCAGATGGATTTGCTACCGATGCAAGCGTGGGCTACATACGGGAAAGGGCGAGGGGAATTGTCGGTGGGATATGTACTACAGCGGGGATATACATGGATGAGAAACGTCAGGGTAAAGGCGAGGCCTCTCAAGCTGCAGCTTGGGATGACAAATTCATACCCGGTTTAAAAAGTGTTGCCGATGCTATTCACGAAGAGGGTTCAGTAGCAGCCGGTCAGTTGGTGCATTATGGCCGAGTAGGGGCGCATGATGCACAATATTGTCAGGGCCCCTCAGTTGTCCCTCAGCGATTAGTGCTTTTCAAACCTGTCCAAGCGATGGCCAAAGTGGACATTAAACAATGTGTTAAGGAACACATTGAGGCTGCTGAAAGGTTACTCAAAGCGGGCTTTGACATAGTTGAGATTCAAGGGATTGCAGGTGATCTAATCGCCAATTTTATATCAAGCTATACCAACAGGCGAACGGATGAGTACGGAGGGGACATACGTGGAAGGATGAGATTTGTTGTAGAGATCATTCAAGAAGTGAAAAAAGTATGTGGTGATGTCCCTGTAGGTATCAGGCTTTGTGCTGATGAACTCTTAGACGACGTAGGTGGAAACACTCACGAAGAATCTATGATCACCTATGAAATAGCTGAAGAAGCGGGAGTGGATTATATCAGTATTAGTGCAGGATGGCAAGAATCGCGCTATCCTGTCATAACCAGAGATATTCCAGAAGGTTACTGGCTCTATTTAGCTGAGCGTGCCAAACAGCATGTCAGCATACCCGTTGCAATGGCTTATAGGCTGTTTACCCCGGATCTACCGAACAAGGCTGTTGGGGACGAGAAGCTGGATATCTGGGAGATGTGCCGTCCCATGATTGCCGACCCACTATTGCCAAAGAAGGTCTTGGAGGGACATGAGGAGGAGATAAGACCGTGTGTTGGGTGCAATCTTTGCATTGCGAGGCTTTATCGGGACGCTCCCATGACCTGCTACATCAACCCAATCTGCGCCCATGAATGGGATGAGAACTACCACATCAAACCGGCGGAAATGGAGAAAACTATTATGATCGTGGGCGGCGGGCCGGCGGGCCTGGAGTGCGCTTGGGTAGCGGCTGAAAGAGGCCATGAGGTGCATGTCTATGAGAGTAGGGAGGAGCTGGGGGGAACCATTATAGAGGCTTCGAAGGCTCCCTATGGAGACGACGAATTATACGGGTACATACGATTCGCCAAAACCATGTGTGAGAAAAACGGTGTGGAGTTGCACTTGGGCACTGAGGTAAACTCGGATGTAATAGGAGAGGAGATGCCCGACTCGGTAGTCCTTGCCACAGGGCCGATGTATACAAAAGGAACGGCCCCCGGCTTTGAGCGAGAAAACGTGGTCTCTGTTTTAGATGTGCTGAATGGAACAGCCCAGGTTGGGGAAAAGGTTGTTATTTGGGGAAATAAAAAACCTGCTATTTCAGTAGCACTGTTTTTGGCAAAGCAGGGGAAAGACGTGACTATCGTCGGCAGGGAAAAGAAGCTCGGAAAGGACGTGAACCCCTCCTTTTTATGGAGGTACGTGGGCTACCTACGACAAAACAAGGTAACAACTTACAACGACTGTGATATTGGGGAGATAACTGATCAGCGTGTAACAGTAATTACCTACGATGGCTACCATATTCCCGTGAAGGCGGACACCGTGGTGCTCACGGAACGAGAGGCAAATCCCAGATTGAAGGATGTGGTTCAGGAAAACAGTATCGAGCTTTTTGTCATAGGTGACGCACTGATTCCCCGAAACCTATCAAGTGCGGTTCATGATGGATACCGAATCGGTATCAGGATCTAAAAGGAGGTTGAGAGATGGCAGTTGACCCGGAGAAGCAAATTAGTGGCCTGTGGAAGGCATTGCAGGGTTCACAGGGGGCAACGAGGAGGACATTCTATCAAATGCGCCAGGTACTTCTCGAGATTGCCGGCCCCGATGCGAACCCGCTTGATCTCGGTGTGAAGGCATGGGAGATCATCGGAAAGGACATGGGCAAGGCTAATCTCCCGCGCATGAATCTGCTCAAGGGAATAGAAGGATTAATGATGAACGTGGCCAGGGCCTACCAGGGGTTGGCTACTACCAACGGTGCCGTAGTGAATATAGAAAAGGGTGACAATGCTAATGAGCTCTTTATCAAATGGGAGCGATGTCCTTGGCCTACAGCGGCAAAGGAAAGCGGTGCCTCTATGGAAGAGGATCTAAAAGGCTGCGACACCTACCTTCAGGCATTCCTCGATGAGGTAAATGCCTTCCTCGGCACGAACCTCAAGATAGAGACCCTTAAAGGCATCCCAAGCGGCGACGGCGTGTGTATACGGAGACTGTACAATCCAGAGAATAAATAACAGGAGGGGGGAACTATGGCTGCTCAGGTAGATCTGCAGAAATGTACCAAGTGCGGAGGAATAGCGCAACCGCTGTGTGTAGAGGCATGCCCTGATCAGGCAATCAGGGTTCAGGATGATAGGATTGTGGTCACTGAGTTTCTCTGTGAGGACTGCAATGAATGCGGATACGTATGCCCGGATGACGCGATTTCCATTCCCATTGAATCGGTAACCTTTTAGGAAAAGGAGAATTATATGAAAATTAATACTATAGATGTATGCGTCGCAGTTAAAAGCTTAGAGGAGGCTCGGAAAATCTGGGAGCCGATTTTAGGGAAGTCCAAGCCTGATAACACTTATATCAATGAGAAAGAAAAGCTTCGTGCTGCAAGATATTCGTTAGGGGAAGTAGGCTTTGAATTAATGGAATCAACCACGTCAGATGGGGATGTAGCAAAATTCATTGATAAGAGAGGCGAAGGTTTAATGGTACTCAGCTTTAATGTGGACAACACCCGGGAGGCCATGGATGAGTTGAAAGCCAAGGATTATCCCTTTATTGGAGGGGCCAGGCCCTTTCGGGATTGTGAATTCGCCTTTGTTCATCCAAAGGCAGTGAATGGCGTTCTCCTTGAATTGTCGGATTATAAATGGGATTAATTGATAAAGATACATGTGATGAAAAAGGGGTGTGTAAAGATTTGTCTAGTTTATGTTTTTTGAATGACAAACAAATGTTACCCAGTCTTTCTCTGCAAATGTCTGGGATTTAGGACATGTGTGGCTGTTTGCACGACCGAGGCTATTATTGTAACAGAGATATGATTACAAGCTAGTGTACTGTCCCAGCAATACCTTTACAAAGTCTTTCTATTTTGGCCAATATTGAATCTGCGGTTGCAGTCCACATAAAAGGTTTTGAATTTTTATTATATTGATCGACATAGTTTTGAATTTTATTTATCAGATCTTTGACACTACGGAATGTTCCTCGGCGTATTGCCCTTTGTGTTATTATATTGAACCAGATCTCTACTTGGTTTAGCCATGAAGCGTATGTCGGTGTATAATGGACATGATAACGTGGTCGTACAGCTAGCCACCTTCTGACCTTTTTGTGCTTGTGAGTTGAATAGTTATCGATAACCAAATGGATATCCAAATCTTCAGGCACATTGTCATCAATATGTCGTAGGAAATTAAGGAACTCTTGATGACGATGTCGTGATTTACACTGAGTGAGTACTTGTCCAGAGGCGATGTCAAAAGCTGCAAATAAGGTAGTGGTTCCATGTCGCTTATAGTCGTGGGTGACTCCCTCTACATATCCCAGCCCAAGAGGTAACATAGGCTGAGTTCGGTCTAGGGCTTGAATTTGACTTTTTTCGTCCACACATAGGACCATGGCTTCATCAGGTGGATTTAGATACAGTCCGACAATATCACGAACCTTTTCTACGAAGAAAGGATCTGCAGAAAGTTTGAAATGTTTTTGCCTGTGAGGTTGAATCCCAAAGGCGCTCCAAACTCTATTTACAGTGGATTTTGACAATTTTGTTTCCTGAGCAATGGAACGACACGTCCAGTGGGTTCCGTTTTTAGGTTTTTTATTAAGAGTCTTTCGAATTAATCGAGCGACCTGCTCATCACTGATTGACCGGGGGCCTCCTGGTTTTAATTCATCATATAGGCCCATAAGTCCTTGTTGGATGAATCGTTTACGCCACATTCCAACAACGGCAGCTGAAAGGTCAATCTTTTGAGCTATAGTTTTATTATTTAATCCATCTGCTGCCATGATTATTATCTTTGCACGTCTAACGATTCCATGTGGGAGAGATCGTGAACGTGCCATTGAGTGAAGTTGATTTTTGACATCTTCTGACAAATTAATAGGTTGAACTGGTCTTCCGCGCGCCATAAGCTCCTCCTTTTTTTAGGAGCAGCTTATCATATAATTATTAATTATTCAAGTTATTCTTGGGACAAAATACTAGCTCCAATACACAATAAAAAATGAACACAACAAACTCAATGAACACAATAAACATAGGCAACATTTATGCCTGATGAAATTTTGATAATTGGTGGTGGTATTGCTGGAATAAATGCGGCATTAAATGTAGCTGACTATGGCTGCAAAGTC
>Ga0307427_1000613_pt1 | contig 21465 bp, 13 predicted proteins | sample SalMarWE160190MG_FD_202162 | JGI IMG/M metagenome (GOLD analysis project Ga0307427, IMG submission 202162) | Salt marsh sediment microbial communities from the Plum Island Ecosystem LTER, Massachusetts, United States - WE1603-190 | ecosystem: Environmental > Aquatic > Marine > Intertidal zone >... | reverse complement strand
TCCGCCACTTATTTAACCCCCCGTGAATACACGGGGGGCAACCCCCAAACAACCCACAAGCCCCCCCCACCACCCCCGACTTTCCCCGAGAAGCAGCCCGGCGAGTGGATCGCCTGGTATCCCGTCATCGACTACGACCGCTGCCAGAACTGCAAACAGTGCATGGAGTTCTGCCTGTTCGGGGCGTTCGCGCTCGATGATGCCGGCACGGTCCGCGTCGCGGCGCCCGACCGCTGCAAACTGAACTGCCCGGCGTGCGCGCGGGTATGCCCGGCGTCGGCCATCATCTTCCCGAAGTTCCGCGAGGGCGGCCCCATCGCCGGCAACGAGGACGTCCTGACCGAGGCGCCCGAAGAGGGCATGAAGGCCGATTTCAAGCGCCTATCGAAGGGCGACATCATGGACGTGCTTCGCAAGCGCGCCGCCCGCGCCCGCGCTGACGCCGCCAGAAAGCACTCGACGGAGCAACCCGAACGGTGACCGAGACCCTGCAACCCGCCGTCGTTCTCGTGGCCGACCGGACGCTCAGCGCGCGGTACGACGTGCTGTTCGAGGGAATGTTCGCCACGATGCAGACCACCCACGTCCCGGAAATCGCCATGCGGCGCCTCATCGCGCCGCGGGTGGCTGTCGATCCAGATGGCCGCGCCCGTACCGTCCCGATCGGCCTGCGGCGTGTGGAATCGTCGCTGCTGGCCCGGACGCCGCTCACCCCGCGCGACGTCGTGTGCACCACCCCGGAAGCCCTGCCGCGCCTGCTCGGCCCGTGGACGCGCCTCGTGGGCGTCAGTTCTTCCGACCCGCTCGGCCACGGCATGAGCAACACGACGACCACCCAGTTCTGGAAGGGCAGTCTGTACACCCGCGTCTGGACCAACCGCCTGATGCAGGACCTCGCCTCGGCGAGACGCCGCTACGGCTTCCGGATCGTCGGCGGCGGGGCCGGCGCATGGCAGTGGGTCCGGTACCCACGGGAAGCCGTGCGCCACGGACTGGATACCGTCTTCGAAGGCCACTTCGAAGACGACGGACCGGACACGTTCATGCAACTGGCCGACGGGCAGGCGGCGCCGCCACACGTGGCCGCCTCTTCGTGCGCCACCGACCGCATTGAGCCCATGCGCGGAGCGTCGCTGCTCGGCGTCGTCGAACTCTCGCGTGGATGCGGCAAAGGGTGCGGGTTCTGCGTCATGGCCCGCCACGCGATGGAACACCTGCCCGCCGAGACGATCCTGGCCGACGTCGAGACCAACCTGGCGGCCGGCGTCAGGTCAATCGTCTCCAGCAGCGAGGATTTCTTCCGTTACGGCACCCGGGGCCCGCGGGTTAACTTTGAGCGGCTGCGGTCGCTGCTCGAGCAGATGCGTGGTCTTCGCGGCCCGGGATTCATGCAGATCAACCACGCGAACGTCTCGTCGGTCCTTCAGTTGGAGGAGGACGAACTCCGCGAGATCCGCCGCCTGCTCCAGTGGGAAAGGAAAACCGATTACCTGTGGGTCAACCTGGGCGTCGAAAGCGCAAACGGCCGCTTGGTCCATGCCAACGGCCCCGGCAAGATCGCCCCGTTTGACCCCGACGACTGGGAGGACATGGTTCGCCAGACGGCCGACCGTTTGACCCGGACCGGTTTCTTCCCGGTCTTCAGCATCATCTTGGGACTGCCTGGCGAAACAACCGACGACGTGGCCCGCACGCGGCGCCTGGTCGAGTACCTGGCCACGCAGCGGGTGGCCGTGTTCCCCGTGTTTCACGAGCCCGTGCGCGTCGGAGAACCCGGAAGCGGCGAGTCGTTTGGCATCCCGGCAATGACCGAGGAGCACCTGGACCTGTACACGGCGTGCTACGAGATCAATTTCAAGTGGATTCCGCGGCTGTATTGGGATAATCAGAAGGCGGGAGGCGTCGGCCGGCTGAAGCGGATCCTGGTCCAGGCGCTCGGACGAGCCGAGGTCCGCTTGTGGCGTCGAAACTTCGCCCGTGTCCGCCGCCGCATCGCCCAGCGCGTTACGTTAGCCGCCGGGCTTGCCCAGCGCGTTACGTGAGCCGCCTGGCTTGCCCGGCGCGTTACGTTAGCCGCCGGGCTTGCCCGGCGCGTTATGAAGGGTACCCATGACCGCACCCCTCGAAACGACCGGCCCCCTTCACCTGCCGGAAGCGGACGGACCCTCGGCGCCCAACCGCGACCAGGTGCCACAGGTCAAAGCCGACCGTGAGCGTATGCGCGCCGCCGTCCGTGAATACATCGCGACGCACCGGCCCGTGCCGCCGTTCACGATGGACGACCTGGACCTGCATTCCGGCCGTGTGCTCGACGCCACCGGCGCCGACGAAAAACACGGTAAATGGCTCTCCGTCCTGATAAGCAACGCCGCTTGGCGCGACTGGGTCGCCGCCGTCCCGTTCGACCGTCGCCTGCTGCTCCTGCCGAAATGCCTGCGAGATGACCGCGACTGCGAGGGAACATTCGACGAGTTCGGCCTTCTGTGTGCCGACTGCGGCCGGTGCCCCATCACCGACCTCAAGAACGAGGCCGAGGCCCTCGGTTACGTCGTCCTGATTGCCGAAGGCACACCCGCCGTCATATCGCTCCTGGAGACCGGCAGCATCGACGCTGTCGTGGGCGTCAGTTGCATGTCGGCTCTCGAGAGCGTTTACCCCTTGATGGAAGCCGCCGCCATCCCCGGCGTCGCCATCCCGCTGCTATACGACGGGTGTGTGAACACGGCCGTGGACCTGGACTGGGTGCGCGAGGCCATTCACCTGAACGGTGGCCAGGACCGGCGCCCGCTCGACCTCGACGCCCTCCGCCACCAGATTCGGGCATGGTTCACCACCGAGGCGCTCGACGAAGCGCTCGGCCCGGTGACCGGCGAGACGCAGCGCATCGCCCACGACTGGCTCGCCCGGTCCGGCAAACGCTGGCGACCGCTGCTGGCCGTCTGCGCGTTCAAGGCACTCCTGAGCGACGGCGACGCACCGCTGCCGGTAGGAATCCACCGCGTCGCCCTGGCCGTCGAGTGCTTTCACAAGGCATCGCTGATTCACGACGACATCGAAGACGGCGACGACCGCCGCTACGGCCGGTTGACCCTTCACAACGAATACGGCGTGCCGGTGGCGCTGAACGTGGGTGACTTCCTGGTGGGCGAAGGCTACAGGCTCGTCGCGGAGTCCGGCCTGTCGGCCGAGCAGCGGGCCGAGATGCTCCTTGCGGCAGCGCGCGGCCACCGCGACCTGACGATCGGGCAAGGCTCCGAACTGTGCTGGGCCCGCAGGCCCGAGCCGCTCTCGGTTGATGCGGTTCTCGACATCTTCCGCCGCAAGACCTCCCCCGCGTTCGAGGTGGCGCTGCGCCTGGGCGCCGTCACCGCCGGCGCAACCGACGAGGTCTGGGACGTCCTCCACCGTTGCAGCGAGGCCCTCGGCATCGCCTACCAGATCGCCGACGACCTGAAGGACCTCCACAGCGACGACGGGCCGAGCGACGTGGCGGCAATGCGTCCGTCGATCCTGCTGGCCATCGCCTACCAACGGGCCGGCGCAGGCGACCGCGAGTTCTTGGAGACCGTGTGGCGGCGGTCCTCCGACGTGCCGGCCGACGAGGTCCGCCGCCGGTTCGAGACGCTGGGTGTCGAGCAGGAAGCCCGGCAACTCCTGGCCGACTACGAGGACCAGGCCACACGATGCCTGGAGCCGCTGACGAGCACCGACCTGAAACAACTGCTCCGCCGCGTCGTCTTCAGAATCTTCCGCCGCCAGCCATGAGGAACGTCGCCCCGTGAGTCTCAGGCTCGACATGCTCCGGGCCGCCGCCAGGGCGCGACGCCGGCGTCCCGACGCCGCCCAGCGTATCGCCCGTTTCCTCCAATCCCGCGCCATGCCCGACGGCGGGTTCACCGGCCGCGGCGCTGCCAGCGACCTCTATTACACCGTCTTCGGGATGCAAGGCCTGGTTGCGCTCGGCGAAGCGTTACCTTCAGCCGCCGTCGAACCCGACGCCGAGCCCGCCATCAAGCCCGCCATCGAGCCCGCCGCGGAAGCGGCGGGTCACGCGCGTCACGCAACGCTTCACTACCTGCGCGAATTCGGCGACGGCGCATCGCTCGACTTCGTGCACTTGGCCTGCCTGGCACGGTGCTGGGCCTTGTTGGCCGACGACAAGCCGGCGCCCGACGTGCGGACGACCGTCCTCAAACGGTTGGAAGCCTTTCGCTCGCCCGACGGCGGGTACCACCCGACCCCCGGCGCCGGCCGGGGAACGGCCTACGCCGCGTTTCTCGCGCTCGGAGCATACCAGGACTTCGAGACACCTCTGCCCGAACCGGCGGGTCTGGTTCGCTGTGTGCAGTCGCTGCGCACTGACGGCGGCGGATACGCCAATACGCCGGGGATGCCACAGGGTTCAAGCCCCGCGACGGCGGCCGCCGTTGTCGTCCTCAACGAACTGGGCGAGACGGTCGGGCAAGACGTTATCGGCTGGCTTGCCGCGCAGATGCACACGGACGGCGGGTGGTCGGCGATGCCGGCTGTGCCGCTCGCCGACCTGCTCTCGACGGCCACCGCCATCCACGCCCTCGCCGTCGCAGGCGCCTCATTGGATAAGGCGAGAAGCCCCTGTCTTCCATTTGTCGAGAGCCTCTGGTCCGACGAAGGCGGCTTTCGCGGCCACGGGTTCGACGACCACCTCGACTGCGAGTACACCTTCTATGGGCTGCTTGCCCTGGGCCACTTGGCTGACTGACCATGCCGATCGACCGACCTCGGCTCGAAAAAACGCTCCACGCCGCACGGCAGCACCTCCTGGCCCACCGAACGCCCGACGGCTACTGGGAAGGAGAACTGTCGCCCAGCGCCCTTTCGACCGCCACAGCCGTCTGGGCCCTGCACGTCGTAGCCCAGAAAAAGGTACCAGGTACCTTTTCCGCGCTCATTCGGCCCGGCCTCGACTGGCTCGCGAACCATCAGAACCACGACGGCGGGTGGGGCGACACGCCACGCTCGAAGAGCAACCTGAGCACCACGATGCTTGTCTGGTCGGCCCTGGCGGCCTCCGACGGCGCCGACGCCCACGCAAACGCCGCCTCCCACGCCGAAGCGTACCTGGCTCGCAAAGCCGGCGGTCTCGAGCCCCACCACCTGGCCCTCGCCGTACACCGATGCTACGGCAACGACCGGACGTTCTCCGCACCGATCCTCACAATGTGTGCCCTCGCCGGACGCCTCGGCAACGGACGCGAGGCATGGCAGCACGTCAAGGCCCTGCCCTTTGAACTGGCCGCCTGCCCGCCCACGTGGTGGAAACGGCTGCGCCTGCCGGTCGTCAGTTACGCCTTGCCGGCCCTGATCGCCGTCGGCCAGGCGCGGTACCACTTTAGCCCGCCCGTCTGTCCCGTGACGCGACTGGTGCGGCGCCTGGCGCAGCGGCCGACGCTGAAACGGCTGACGTCGCTCCAACCGGAGAGCGGCGGCTTTATCGAGGCCACCCCGCTGACGAGTTTCGTCACGATGAGCCTGGCTGCCATCGGTCAGGCCCACCACGAAGCCGTGGCCCGCGCCGTCGAGTTCCTCACCCGCTCGGCCCGAGCCGACGGCTCCTGGCCCATCGACACGAACCTTGCCACCTGGGTCACCACGCTCGCAACGTGCGCCCTGGCTGCCGCACCCGACTTTGCCGCAATTCTCCCGTCCGAGGATCGCCGGCGGATTCTCGACTGGCTCCTCGGCCAGCAGCACCGCCGTGTCCACCCCTACACCTATGCCGCGCCCGGCGGGTGGGCGTGGACCAACCTCTCGGGCGGCGTTCCCGACGCCGACGACACGGCCGGGGCCCTGCTTGCCCTGAGACACCTGGCGGCCGATGACCCGCGCGCACGCGATGCCGCAGCCGCAGGCGCCGCGTGGCTGCTCGACCTTCAGAACCGTGACGGCGGCTTGCCGACGTTCAGCCGCGGATGGGGCAAACTGCCGTTTGACCGCAGCAGCCCCGACCTGACGGCCCACGCCTTGGCCGCGTGGGCGGCCTGGCGCAACGACCTGCCGCACGACCTCCGTGCCCGCGTCGATGCCGCTGCCGCACGCGCGCTCGCGTACCTGGCATCACGTCAGTCACCGGACGGCGCGTGGGTCCCCCTCTGGTTCGGCAATCAGGACGCGCCGGGCGAAGAGAACCCCACGTACGGCACGGCCCGCGTCGTGGCGGCCCTCGAACCGCTCGCGCGTCCGGACGGCGGGCCAGCGTGTGACATGGTGGCACGCGGGATGGCATACCTGCTGTCGGCCCAGAACGAAGACGGCGGCTGGGGCGGTGCGCCGGGCGTCGCTTCGTCCATCGAAGAGACGGCCCTGGCGGCTTACACGGTGGCGCAGGAGCCGGATCGGCAGCGGGCTCGGGTGGCCATCGAGCGTGCGGCGGCGTGGCTCATCGAACGGACCCGCGAGGGCACGGCCTTCGAACCGGCGCCCATCGGACTCTACTTCGCCAAACTCTGGTACTTTGAGCGGCTCTATCCGGCAATCTTCACGGTGGCGGCACTCCAACGCGTGCTTGCACTGGAGATTGAGTAGGCCGGGGCAAAAAGGTTCCAGGAACCTTTTCCCCGAAGGGCCCGCAGGGTGCTACGCAGAAAAGGATCCTGGAACCTTTTTGCCTAATCCGTGGTCACGCCCGCGACGCGGCCGGCGCCGATAAGCCCTGTCCGAGCGGCCCGCCGTCCTGATATACTTGTTGAGGCACCTTTGGAGACTGGCGCCATGAGACGACACGCCGCGCTTACCGCCTGCGTGCTCCTGGTCGTATGGCCGATGGGCTGCGAGCAGCCGGAGCCGCCCGCGCCTGCGCCGGCATCCGACAAGATGTCGCCCGACTGGCCGATGTTTCGCGGCGCCCCCGGCATGAGGAGCGTCGCAGAGGGCAACCTGCCCGACGCACTGACTCTGAAGTGGAAGTTCGAGACACAGGACGCTGTCCGTTCGTCTGCGGCCATCGCCGGCGGCCGCGCCTTCGTCGGCTCCGACGACGCTCGTCTGTACGCCATCGACCTCGCCTCCGGCAAGAAGGCCTGGGTCTTCAAGACCGACGACACCGTTGAGGCGTCGCCGCTCGTCCTCGACGGCGTCGTGTACGTCGGCTCCTCCGACGGTTTCCTCTACGCCGTCGACGCCGCGACGGGCACGCTCAGATGGAAATACGAGACGGAAGACAAGATCCTGGGCGCGGCCAACTGGACGGCATCACCGGACGGCAGCCGCAAGTGGATCCTCATCGGCGGTTACGACACCCGCCTGCATTGCGTCGAGGCCGAGACCGGCAAGGCCGTCTGGACGCTCGAGACCGACAACTTCATCAACGGGGCTCCCGCCGTCTCGGCCGGCAGGACCGTCTTCGGCAGTTGCGACGCCCAAATTCACGTCGTCGGCGTCGCCGACGGGGTAGAGACGGCGTCGATCGACGCGGGCGCCTACATCGCCGGCTCGGCAGCCATGGCCGACGGCCGCGTCTACGTGGGGCACTACGAAGGCGAACTCCTCTGCGCCGACCTCGCCACGTCCAAAATCATCTGGCGGTACGGCGATGGCGAGACCTCGTTCTACTCGTCGCCCGCGGTGGGCGACCGTGTTGTGGTCATCGGCGCGCGCGACAAGCGTCTGCACGCCGTGGATCGGGCGACCGGCAAGCGCCTCTGGACGTTCGCAACGCGCGGCGACGTGGACTCCTCGCCCGTCATCTGCGGCGACAAGGTCGTCTTCGGCTCGAACGACGGGCGGATCTACATGGTGCGACTGGCCGACGGCCGAGAAGTCTGGTCGTTCGAGACGGGAAGGCCCGTGTCGGCCTCGCCCGCCGTGGCCGCCGGCCGCCTCGTCATCGGCGGCGAAGACGGCGTCGTTTACTGCTTCGGGCCCAAGGCCGCGACGTGACCGGTGTCATCGAATCGCTCGTCATATAGTTAGCCGCCGGGCTTGCCCGGCGCGTCCACGATGGAGGTGCCCATGGCCGACACACCGGCGCTGGTCAAACTCGAGAACGTGACCAAGACGTACGAGACGCCCGGCGGCGAGGGATTGACCGTCCTGGACGATGTTTCGCTGACCGTCTCCGGCGGCGAATCGCTCGCCGTCGTCGGGCCGTCAGGCAGCGGCAAGAGCACGCTCCTGAACATCATCGGGACGCTCGACCGCCCGACGAGCGGCCGCGTGCTGCTCGACGGTCTGGACCTGTCGCACCTGGCCGACGACGACCTGGCTGCCATCCGCAGCCGCCGCATCGGGTTCGTCTTTCAGTTGCATCACCTGCTGCCGCAGTGCACGGCCCTGGAGAACGTTCTGGTGCCTGCGATGGCCGGCGGCGCGGTGAGCCCGCAGACGGAGCAGCGCGGGCGGCAGTTGCTCCAGCGCGTCCGCCTCGCGGACCGGATGGCGTACCGGCCGGGACACCTTTCGGGCGGCGAGCGGCAGCGGGTGGCGGTCGCGCGGGCACTCATCAACGAGCCGACCCTGCTTCTGGCCGACGAGCCCACCGGGTCGCTCGACCGGGCGGCATCGGAGAACCTGGAAGAGTTGCTCGTGGAACTCAACCGCGAGGAAGGCGTCACGCTGATCGTCGTCACCCACGCCGCCGCGCTGGCAGGGCACATGGCGCAGGCGATGGAACTTCGCGACGGCCGCCTCGCGCGCCTGGAACACGCCGGATGAACCTTGATACCCGTGCGCGGCGAGTCTCCGCACCCGCCGCGCAACGAAACGTTATCGGCACAGCGACGCGGTGGGTACTCCAGACCCACCGCGCACGGCGTATCGTAAAGGGCGCGGCAGGCAGGATTGCCCGCCGCGCAGGGAAACTGTAATAACTGTGCGCGGCGGGTCTCCGCACCCGCCGCGCGGGGACTCGGTTATGAACCTTTGGACACTGGTTGCGCGGAGCCTGCGGTTCCACTGGCGAAGCCACCTGGGCGTCGTCCTGGGCGCAGCGGTGGCCACCACCGTGCTCGTCGGGGCGCTCGTGGTGGGCGACTCGGTCCGCTGGAGCCTGCGTCGGATGGCGCTGGCGCGGCTGGGCGAGACGGAACTGGCCCTGGTCGCGCCGGAGCGGTTCTTCAATTACACGCTGGCCGGCCGGCTCGATGACGCTCTGTTCTGGCCCAGCAGACGCAAGGGCATTCGACTGCGCACCGGAGGACCAACAGCGTCGATCCTGCAAATGCGGGGAATTGTCGCACGGGAAGACGGCAGCGCCCGGATCAACGACGCCCAGATCATTGGCGACGGCTGGGCCTTCTGGCGTATCGGCGAGGCCGGCAAGATGATTCTCTTCGAGCGAGAACCTGGCGCTGCCTTCGTCAACGAACGGGCGGCGCGGGCGCTCCGCGTCGAACCGGGAGACACCATCCTGGTGCGCGTCGGGGAGCCTGGCGCGCTGTCGTTCGATGCGCCACTTTCGGGCGAAGCCGGCCCTTCCGTCTCCCTGCGCGTAACGGTCAAGCGCGTCGTCTCCGACGAAGAGTTCGGCCGCTTCAGCCTGGCGGCAAACCAAGTTTCGCCGCCAACCATCTTCGTGCCTCTGGGGTGGCTGCACGAGCAACTTGGGCCGACCGTCGCGGGCCGGGCGAACGTGCTGCTCGTGGGCAACGGGGACACCGGCGCAGCCCCGACAGTGGAGCAAGCCACCACGGCCCTGAAGAAGGTTTGGCAGCTCGCCGACGCCGAACTCGATCTTGAGCCGTTGCCCGATGGCTCCGGCGTGGAACTCCGCACCAGCCGCGTCTTTCTCGACCCGCCCGTGGTCCGGGCGGCGGCGGATGCCAACCCTGCCGCCGTCGGCGTGCTCACGTATCTCGTCAACGAACTCCGTGTAGGCGACCGGACGACGCCGTACTCGATGGTCACGGCCGTCGGTCCGCTAAGCGCCGGCAAAGAGTCGGCCAAAGGCGAATCGGTCGCGGGTCTGCTTCCAAGCAACATGGCCGACGACGAGGTCGTCATCAACACGTGGCTGGCCGACGACCTGGGCGCCAAGGTCGGCGACGAACTGGCCCTTGTCTACTTCGTGCCGGGGCCGATGCGACGGCTCATAGAGAAGTCGAGCACGTTTCGCATCCGCGCGGTCGTCCCCATCGAAGGCGCGGCCGCCGACCGCACGCTCATGCCGGACTTCCCTGGTCTGGCCGACGTGCACGACTGCCGCAACTGGAAGCCCGGCTTCGCCATCGACCTCAAAAGAATCCGGACGAAGGACGAACAGTATTGGGATGACCACCGCGGCACGCCGAAGGCCTTCGTGACGCTTGCGGCCGGGCGGAAGATGTGGAAGAACCGTTTCGGCGACCTGACGGCGGTACGCTTCGCGGGGATGACCAAGGGCGAGGTCGAAGGCGCCATCCTGGGCCGCCTCCGTCCGGCGGCGCTCGGTTTCTTCTTCCAGCCGGTCCGCGAGCAGGCCCTGGCGGCAAGCGGCCAGGCCCTCGACTTCGGCCAACTGTTCCTTGGCCTGAGTTTCTTCCTCATCATCGCAGCGCTGGTGCTGACGGGCCTCTTGTTCGCCCTCGGCGCCGAACAGCGGGCCGAAGAGACGGGGATGCTGATGGCGGTCGGCTTCCCGCCGAAGCGCGTGCGGCGGCTCATGCTGGCCGAGGGCGGGGCGCTTACGCTCATTGGCGCCGTCGTCGGGACGGTTGGCGGCGTCGCGTACACGCGGGTGGTGCTCTGGGGTCTGGCCACGGTGTGGCAGAGCGCCGTCGGGGCGTCGGACCTCGTCTTTCACGCGCGGCCGCTGACGCTCGTGGCCGGTGCAGCCGCCGGTATAGTCGTCGCGTTGGTGACCGTGTGGCTGACGCTTCGCCGACAAGCCCGTGCCCCTGCGCGGGAACTGCTGGCGGCGGGCGCGGATGCCGACCTTCAGACCGCCGTGCCGAGGGGCGTGCGGCCGTGGTTTGGGCTTGGGCTGGCCCTTGTGTGCGCGCTGGGAGCGGCGGCGCTTCTGGTCACCATGGCCTCCGCCAAAGGGCGAGCCCAGGCAGGCGTGTTCTTCGGCGCCGGGGCGCTGCTGCTGGTGGCGGGACTGGCCCTGTGCCACGCGGCGCTCGCGCGGATGGCCGCATCGAGCGTGCGGCACCGCCTGTCGCCCGTCGGCCTGGGCCTGCGGAACGCCACGCGGCGGCGGGGGAGGAGTTTGGCAACCATCTCGCTGGTGGCGTTCGGGGCGTTCCTGGTCGTCGCCATCGGCGCGAACCGCCGACCGCCGGTCGAAGATGCCGGTATCAGGTCGTCGGGCACGGGCGGCTTCCGGCTTTTGGGCCAGGCCACGCTGCCCGTCCATCACGACCTGCTGAGCAAGGACGGCCGCAAACAATATGCCCTGCCGGACGATCTGCCGCAGAAGGTCAAGGAGATCGTGCCGATGCGTGTGCACGAAGGCGACGACGCCTCGTGCCTGAATCTGAACCGCGTCCAGAGACCGCGGCTGGTGGGCGTGCAGCCGGAGACGCTGGCGCAGCGCAAGTCATTCACGTTCGCCGAGACGCTCGGGCCGCTCGCAGAAGGCGAAAACCCGTGGATGCTGCTGGCAAAGCGCGGCCAACCGGACGTCGTGCCGGCCATCGGCGACGTCGCCACCATCCAGTGGTCGCTCGGTAAGAAGGTCGGCGACGAGATGGCCTACACCGACGGTCGTGGCCGCGAGTTCCGGCTGCGGATCGTCGGCGCGCTGGCCGGGTCGATCCTTCAGGGGTCGCTCCTCATCTCGGAAGACGCGTTCCTGGAGCGGTTCCCGTCCGAGAGCGGCTACCGCATGCTTTTGATAGATACGCCGCCTGAAAACACGAAAGAGGTATCGGGAATCCTCTCGAAACAACTCGCCGACGTGGGGCTTGCCATCACGCCGACGGCCGACCGGCTGGCCGAACTGGCCGCCATGCAGAACACGTACCTGGCCATCTTCCAGACGCTCGGCGCACTTGGCCTCTTGCTGGGGAGCGTCGGCCTCGGCGTCGTCGTCCTGCGGAACGTCCTTGAGCGGCGCGGGGAACTGGCGCTGGCGCGGGCGGTGGGCTTTCGGACACGGGCGCTCGACTGGCTGGTTCTGGCCGAGCACTGGGGCCTTCTGGCCATGGGCCTCGCCTGCGGCGTCGTGGCAGCCCTGGTGGCCGTGGCGCCGGTGATCTGGTCGGCAGCAGCGGCGGTGCCGTACCTGTCGCTGGCGGCGACGCTGGCGGCGGTGGCCGGAAGCGGCGTGCTGTGGACGTGGCTGGCCACGCGGTTCGCACTTCGTGGCCCGCTGCTGGCAGCGTTGCGGAACGAATAGCCGGCCGGCGGGTTCAATCTCCCGGGAGAGCCCGCGCACCGGGCCGCACGGGTTGATTTCGCAGGGGTCTGGGGGTACGATGGTGCGGAAGCGAGACGGGGTCAGGCCCTTCCGAGACGGGGGCTGACCCTTTTTTGCGGGGAGCCGCATGAAGGCGTTTCTTCTGAGAGCGATTCCGGTCGCCCTGGCGCTTGCGGGCATCCTGTCCGTGACGCTGTGGCTGAGGGCCACGCCGGCGTACGACCTCAAGAGGCGGACCGAGGTGGCGGGCCAGGGCGTGCTCCGGAAGGTGGAGGTCTCGTTTCCCGGCCACTTCCAGGCCGGCGACGGCAAACCGGCCGACCTGCGCGGTTCCTGGCCGCGCTTCCGCGGCGCCCGCTATGACGCCGTCAGCACGGAGTCCGTCCGGTTGGCCCGCACGTGGCCGCAGGGCGGGCCGAAGGCGCTCTGGAGCACCCCCGTGGGCATCGGGTACGCGGGGCCGGCGGTCAACCGCGGCCGCGTGTACCTGCTGGACTACGATGAAACGAAGGAGGCCGACACGCTGCGGTGCCTGTCGCTGGCCGACGGCACCGAGATCTGGCGGCGATGGTACCAGATCCCCACCGTCAGCGATCACGGCATCTCGCGGACCGTCCCGGCCGTGACCGACCGGTCTGTGGTGACGTTCGGCCCGAATTGCCACGTCATGTGCGTGGATGCCGAGACGGGCGACTTCCGCTGGGGCATCGACCTCGTGAAGGAGTACGGGGCCAAGGTGCCGAAGTGGTACGCGGGCCAGTGCCCGCTGATCGACGGGGGCCGGGCCATCCTTGCCCCGGTCGGCAAAGACGTGCTGATGATGGCCGTCGAGTGCGAGTCCGACGGGGTGGTGGCCTGGAAGACGCCGAACCGCCGCGGTTGGAAGATGACCCATTCCTCGATCATCCCGATGGACTTGGGATCCTGGCGAATGTACATCTATTGCGCGAGCGGCGGGGTCGTGGGCGTGGCCGCCGAGGACGGACCGGGCCACAAGGCCGGCGACATCCTCTGGGAGTGCCCCGAGTGGCAGGTCCGTTTCGCCAACGCTCCGAGCCCCGTCGTCATCGGAGGCGGGCACGTGCTGCTGTCGGGCGGGTACGGCAGCGGCAGCATGATGATCCGGATCGTCGAGGAAGGCGAAGGGCTTGCCTGCAAGGTGGTTTGGCGGCTGGAGAAGTCCGGCCAGTTCGGTTCCGAGCAGCAGACGCCGCTGTTCTACAACGGACACATCTTCGGCGTTCTTCCGAAGGAGGCGCGGCCGCTCGGCGAGCAACTCATCTGCATGGACCTGGAGGGCAAACACCTCTGGACGAGCGGGCGGGCGAACCGGTTCGGCCTCGGTTCGTACATGATCGCCGATGGGCTGATCTTCGTGATGGACGACGAGGGCCTCTTGACGCTGGCCGAGGCCACGGCCGAAGGTTACAAGCCGCTCGCCCGGGCCAGGGTGCTCGACGACGGGCACGAGACGTGGGCGCCGCTGGCCATCGCGGGCGGACGGCTTCTCGTTCGAGACCTGAAGAGGCTGGTCTGCCTGGACGTGCGCAAGGCGGGCCGGGAGTAGCGAACATGGCGCAGTGGAAACCGAGCGGCTTGGGGCCGGAGTTCACGTACGACCTGACGGAACTCAAGAAGGTCGATCCGGCACTCATCCACTACGAGCAGGCGGCATCCGTGCCGACCGGCATGACGAGGCCGAAAGGCATCGCCGTCGGCGCAGACGGACGCCTGTTCGTCGCGGGCGACGGGGGCGTTCGGGTTTTCGACCCCGCCGGCAAACCCGTCTCGCAGTTCAAGACGGGCGGCGAGCCGCACTGCATCGCCCTCGGCAAGACGGGCACGGTTTACGTCGGGATGAAAGACCGCGTCGAGGTGTACGACGCATCGGGCAAACGCGCGGCCGCATGGAAGGGCCTGGGCGAGAGAGCATACGTGACGAGTCTGGCCGTCGGCAAGGCCGATGTGTTCGTGGCCGACGCCGGCAACCGGGTGCTGCTGCGGTACGACACGTCGGGGAAGTTGTTGAAGCGAATCGGCGAGGAAGATGCCGCGAAACATGCGCCGGGTCTCGTTGTGCCAAGCCCGTACTTCGACGTGGCCCTCGGGCCGGAAGGGATGCTGTGGCTCACCGACCCCGGCCGGCGGCGCGTGGAGTGCTACACGTACGAGGGTACGTTTCGGTTCACGTGGGGGAAGTTCTCGATGAAGATCGAGGGTTTTTGCGGATGCTGCAACCCGACGCACCTGGCCATCGACGCCGGCGGCAACTTCATCACCAGCGAGAAAGGACTGCCGCGCGTCAAGGTGCACGACGACGAGGGTAACTTCAAGAGCGTGGTGGCGGCGCCGGCCGACTTCGCCGACGGCACCGTGGGGCTGGACCTGGCGGTGGACGCGAAAGGGCGAATCCTGGTGCTCGACCCCAAGCGGTGCGAGGTGCGGATCTTTGTGAAAAAGCGATCGTGAATCTGAGATTTGAGATCTGAAATCTTCTGCGATCTGAGATTTGAGATTTGAAATCTTCTGAGATCTGAGATTTGAGATTTGAAATCTTGCGAGGTCTGAGATTTGAGATTTGAAATCTTCTGCGATCTGAGATTTGAAATTTGAAATCTTGCGAGGTCTGAGATCTAAAATCTTGCGAGATCTGAGATTTGAAATCTTGCGACGTCTGAGATCTGAGATTTGAAATTTGAAATCTTGCGAGATCTGAGATTTGAAATCTTGCAAGGTCTAAGATTTGAGATTTGAGATTTGAGATCTGAGATTTGAAATTTGAAATCTTCTGAGATCTGAGATCTGAAATCTCAGGATTTGAGATCTCAGATAGCAGATCCGCGACAGCAGACGGCTGCAAGGAGCAGCGCATGACCAGGCACACGGACCGGTCCGAGCGGCGGCGCGAGTTCCTGCGCAGCCTCGTGCGGTACCCCGTCCTGGGTGCGCTGGGACTCTTGGGAGGCCGCCTGCTGAGGAGGCAGCCCGGCCGTGGCCCCATCCAGGCCGGCCGGAAGTGCACCAACCGCGGCATCTGCCGCGGATGCCTCCGGCTCTCAACGTGCTGCCTGCCGCACGCGTTGATGGCCCGCAACGTCCTCGACCGTGATGGGCCAATCCGTCCCACCTTTTAGCCGCGACCCGCCCGGCAGGCCGGTCGCGCACGGCGCCGGGATGCCGAGCAGCACCTTTTAGCCGCGACCCGAAGGGGAGCGCGTAACGATGCCGACAGACAACGACGCCAACAACAAGATCACCCGCCGCAACCTGTTCCGCAAAGGCGGTCTGGCCGCCGGCGCAACAGTTGTGACCGGGACGGCGGCCGCCCTCGCCACGAAAGGCGGCTCCGATGGTCTGGTCTGGCAGATCGATCCGGAAAAGTGCATCCAGTGCGGCAACTGCGCGACGTACTGCGTGCTGGACCCGAGCGCGGTCAAGTGCGTGCACGCGCTCAAACTGTGCGGCTACTGCGACCTGTGCTTCGCCTATTTCTCGCCGGGCTTCGAGCCGGAAGCCAGCATCGAGGTCCCCGCGGTCGAGAGCCAGTTGTGCCCGACCGAGGCCATCAAGCGGCGCTGGATCGAAGGACCACACTACGAGTACACCATTGACGAGGAACTGTGCATCGGGTGCGGCAAGTGCATCAAGGGATGCAACAATTTCGGCAACGGGTCGCTCTTCCTCCAGGTCATGCACAACCGTTGCGTGAATTGCAACGAGTGCTCCATCGCCGAAGCGTGCCCGTCGGATGCGTTTCAACGCGTGCCCGCCGACCACCCCTACCTTCTGAAAGGCGAGGACCACCAAGTTTGAGACACTCTGTGCCCATTCTCGTGGCCCTCTTCCTGATGCCGGCGCCGTCGGCGTTCGGGGCGGAGCGTTTCGCGCTGCCCAAGTTCAAGAGCGGGTACGAGTTGCCGCCGCTTCACGTCCCGCCGGCGGCCTCCGATGCGCTCGAGTACCTGGACGTCGCCGCCCTCGCGGTCGCGCTGGCGCTGGCGTCGTACCTCGCGCTCCGGGCACGGTCGCGGCGGGCGCTGTGGGTGCTGATGGCCGCCTCGCTTGCGTACTTCGGGTTCTATCGCGGCGGGTGCATCTGCTCCATCGGCGCCATCCAGAACGTGGCGCTTGCGCTGCTGGACAACGGATACGCGATACCGTTTACGGCCGTCGCGTTCTTCGTGATTCCGCTGGCGGTCACGCTTCTGTTCGGACGAACGTTCTGCGCAGCCGTGTGTCCGCTGGGGGCGCTCCAGGACATCGTTGCGGTGCGGCCGGTTCGCGTCCCGGCGTGGCTGGATCACGGCCTGGGGCTTCTGGCTTACGTGTACCTTGGCGCGGCGGTGCTGTTCGCAGCCACGGGCGCGGCGTTTCTCATCTGCGAGTACGATCCGTTTGTGGCGATCTTCCGCCTGGTTCCCCTTACGCGCCCCAATGCCATGATGGAAGCGTTCGGCGGCAGCACGGGGATGCTGGTCCTCGGCGCGGGGTTCGTGCTGGTGGGGCTGTTTATCGCGCGGCCGTACTGCCGGTGGCTGTGCCCGTACGGGGCGATCCTGCGGCTGCTGTCGCGCGCGTCGAAGTGGCACGTCACGATCACGCCGGACGAGTGCGTCCACTGTACGCTGTGCGAAGATGCCTGCCCGTTCAACGCGATCCAAAAACCGACGACCGACTTGCCGCGCCCCGACCGCCTGATCGACCGCCGCCGCCTCGCACTCCTGCTGATCCTCGTCCCGCTGCTGCTGGCGGGCGGCGGCTGCTTCGGACGGTGGCTGGGCGAACCGTTCTCGCGCATGCACTTTACGGTGCAGCAGGCCCAGCGCGTCCGCCTCGAGGAGACGGGCCAAATCACGGGCACCGACGACATCAGCGACGCGTTCTACAAGACGCAGCGGCCGCGAGAGGAACTCTACGCCGAGGCCGACGCCATCGGCGGCCGCTTCGACATCGGCGGAACGCTCCTGGGCGTCTGGGTCGGGCTGGTCGTCGCCGTGAAACTCATCCACCTGTCCGTCTATCGCACGCGGACCGATTACGAGCCCGACCGCGCCACGTGCCTCTCGTGCGGCCGATGTTTCAAATACTGCCCGGTTGAACGGAAGCGCCTCAAAACACTTAAGGGTGAACCGACAACGCCATGACCGCCGACGCCAACAAACCAACCGACGCCGACAAAACCAACGATGCCCAGCAGGCCCGCCAGGACGAACTTGCCCGGGTCCGATACCAGGCGGCCGTGGGAACCGCCATCGTGGCCGGCACGTTCTGCCTGCTGGTCGGCGTGACGCTGGCCGTCGCGCACTTCCAGAGAACGACGGTGGGGCTCGATGAATCCGAGGAACTCAACAACCTGAGAAACGCGCTGCTCAAGGTCTCGGACCCCGAGGACCGCAAGGTCATTCGCGAAGACATCCGGCGGCGAGACCTCGAGTTGCGCCAGGACTTCTTCGGCCGCCGAGCGTTCGCCAAGACCGGCGGGTACCTGCTCCTGGCCGGCCTGGTCGTCTTCATCGCCGGCGCGGGCCTTGCCGCCGCCTGCCGCAAACGTCTGCCGACGCCGCTCCGCGCCGACCAGCGCAAGCCCGCCATCGGCGCCCAGGCGGCCAGGTGGGCGGTGACCGTCATCGCGGTAACGCTCGTCGCGGGCGGCGTCTTTGTGGTCGCGTACTACGGCGGCGCACCGGACGGCGAAGCACAGGACGGCGGCGGTCAGGCGATTGCCGTCAAGGACCCGCCCGGTCGCGAAGAGATCCGCAAACACTGGCCGCGCTTCCGCGGGCCGGACGGTTCCGGTCACAGCGCCTACACGAACATCCCCACCACCTGGAACGGCAAGACGGGCGAGAACATCCTCTGGAAGGCGCCCGTGCCGCTGCCCGGCGAGAACTCGCCCGTCGTGTGGGCCGACCGCGTTTTCCTCTCCGGCGCGACGGAAGAGCGGCGCGAGGTCTACTGCTTCGGCGCCGCCGACGGTAAACTCCTCTGGCAGAAACCGGTCTCGACACCCGCCGGGAGCATGACCGAGCCACCCGAAATCCTCGAAGATACCGGCTTTGCCTGCCCCACCTGTGCGACCGACGGCCGCTTCGTCTGCGCCATCTTCGCCAACGCCGACATCGCATGCTTCGACGTCGATGGCCGACAGCGGTGGGTCCGCAACCTCGGCGCGTTCAAGAACGCCTACGGCTACGCCTCGTCGCTCAATATCTATCGGAACACCCTCCTCGTGCTCGTTGACCAGGGCACGCCGGGCAAGCCGCTGTCATACCTGCTGGCGCTCGACCTGATGACGGGCAAGACGGCCTGGCGAACGGAGCGGCCCGTCCCGGGTTCCTGGGCGACGCCCATCCTCGCCCACACCGCCAAGCGCGAAGAGTTCATCGCCGTCGGCTGCCCGTGGGTCATCGCCTACAACCCCGCCGACGGGAAGGAACTGTGGCGGGCCAAGGTCCTCGACGGCGACGTGGCCCCCTCGCCCATCTACCACTCCGGCACGGCCTTTACCGTCAGCACGGGGGCACAGTTAACCGCCATCCCGACGGGCGGCTCCGGCGACATCACCAAAACCGGCATCGCCTGGACCGCCGAGGACGGGCTGCCGGACATCGTCTCGCCCGTGACCGACGGCAAAGTGGTGCTCTTGGTAACCACCGACGGCCTCCTGACCTGCTACGCCGCCGCCGACGGCAAACTGCTCTGGGAACACGAGATCGACGCCATCTTCATGTCGTCCCCCGGCCTGGTCGGAGATCGTCTCTACCTGATGGACGAGAAGGGCGTGATGCGCATCTTCACCGCCGCCGGCGGATACAAGGAAGTTGCCAAGGCCGAACTGGGGGAGAGATCGCACTCCTCCCCCGCCTTTCTCGACGGACGCCTTTACCTGCACGGCAAAAAACACCTGTTCTGCATCGGAAAGAAATGAACGTCTTTAACAAGGCCAGATTAAACCAGCCCCGCCCGGCAAGGCGGGGGCAAACCAGACCAGCCCCGCCTGGCAAGGCGGGGTCGAAGCCCGTAAGGGCGAGGCATGCCTCGCACTTACGCCGACAAACTAGCCCCGCCTGGCAAGGCGGGGTCGAAGCCCGTAAGAGCGAGGTATGCCTCGCCCCCACACAGGCAAAGAAACCATGACCCAGACGGCAGACGACCTTGACCTGACATTCGTCGATGAGGCGGTCGAGCGAATCGGCCGCAGCCCCGAGTTCGCCATCCCCATCCTCCAGGCCATCCAGGACCGCTACCGCTACCTGCCCGAGGAAGCGCTGCGCCGCGTCTGCCGTCTGACCGAGATCACCCCCGCCCGGATCGTCGGCATTGCGACGTTCTACTCGCAGTTCCGCCATCGACCTATGGGCAAACACCTGGTCCGCGTCTGCATCGGAACCGCCTGCCACGTCAAAGGCGCAGGGGTGATCCACGATGCCTTTCTCAAGCACCTCGGCGTCCCGGACGGCGAGGACACCGACCCGGACGGCCTGTTCACGGTCGAGAGGGTTGCCTGCCTCGGCTGCTGCACGCTCGCGCCGGTCGCCCAGATCGGCGACCTCACCTACGGCCACCTGACGCCCGAGCGCACGGGGCAGGCCATCCACGACTTCCTGGAATCCGAGAAGCGCCGCGCCGACCGCCGGCCCGGCGAGGGCGGCCCGGCGAAACCCGGAGCCCAAGCCGCCGGGCCGACGGGAGAGATCCGCGTCACCCTCGACACCTGCTGCATAGCGCGCGGCAGCGGCTACGTGTACGAGGCACTCCTGGACGCCGTAGCCGACACCGGCGCGCGGGCCGTCGTCAAAGGCGTCGGCTGTACCGGCATGACGTACCTGACGCCTCTGGTCACCGTAACCGAGCCCGGCCGCCCCCCTGCCCTGTACGCCAACGTCGCGCCCCAGGACGCCGAGGCGATCGTGCTCCGTCATTTCCGGCCGCACGGACACCTCGCACGGGCCGGCAAGACCGTCTCGCGGCTCCTTGACCAGGTCCTGACCGACGAGGCGTGGGAACCGCTCCAGCGGTACGCCGTCGATGTTCGCGATCCGCCCATCGCCGAGTTTCTCGGACCGCAAAAGCACGTCGCCACCGAGCACTCCGGCCGTGTGCAGCCGACGGACCTCGACGACTACCTCGACCGCGACGGCTTCCAGGCGCTCGAGCGGTGCATCACGGGCCGCTCGCCCGACGAGGTGATAGAGGAGGTCCGCATCTCGGGCCTGCGCGGCCGCGGCGGCGCGGGGTACCCGACGAGCCTGAAGTGGCAGGCCGTCCGCCGCGCCGACGCCGACAAGAAGTACGTCGTCTGCAACGGCGACGAAGGCGACCCCGGCGCGTTCATGGACCGCATGATCCTCGAATCGTATCCGTACCGCGTCCTGGAGGGCATGGCGATTGCCGCCACGGCGGTCGGCGCTGAGGAAGGCGTGCTCTACATCCGGGCGGAGTATCCGCTGGCCGTCCGCCGCGTCGGCGAGGCCATCCGCCGCTCGACCGAGCGCGGGTTCCTGGGCGACGATATCCTGGGCACCGGCCGGCGGCTGCACCTGCGGATCATGCAAGGCGCCGGCGCGTTCGTGTGCGGCGAGGAGACGGCCCTGTTGGAATCGATTATGGGCCGCCGCGGCATGCCGCGCCTCAGGCCGCCCTTCCCCGTTGAGAGCGGCCTCTGGGGCCGTCCGACGCTCGTCAACAACGTCGAAACGCTTGCCCTGGTGCCGTGGATCATCCGAAACGGTGCGGCGGCCTTCGCCAAACTTGGCACCGACCACAGCAAAGGCACGAAGGTCTTCTCGCTGGCCGGCAAGGTCAATCGCGGCGGCTTGATCGAGGTGCCCATGGGGGTCACGATCCGCGAGATCGTCGAGGAGATCGGCGGCGGCATGCCGGGAGACCGCAAGTTCAAGGCCGTACAGATAGGCGGGCCTTCGGGCGGATGCATCCCCGAGCGCCTGGCTGATACCCCTGTTGACTACGAGGCGCTGACCGAGGTCGGCGCCATGATGGGGTCGGGCGGCCTCGTGGTCCTCGACGACAACGACTGCATCGTCGACATCGCCCGGTACTTCCTGACGTTCACGCAGGACCAGTCGTGCGGCCGGTGCACGCCCTGCCGCGTCGGCACGCGCCGGATGCTCGACATCCTGGACCGCCTG
>Ga0307427_1000612_pt1 | contig 21469 bp, 22 predicted proteins | sample SalMarWE160190MG_FD_202162 | JGI IMG/M metagenome (GOLD analysis project Ga0307427, IMG submission 202162) | Salt marsh sediment microbial communities from the Plum Island Ecosystem LTER, Massachusetts, United States - WE1603-190 | ecosystem: Environmental > Aquatic > Marine > Intertidal zone >... | reverse complement strand
TCTCAGCCTTCTGGTTGGCGTCGACAAGGAGTTTATCGGCGGCCTCTTCCCCCGCCTGGATGCCCTCCTGCTGGAGTTTGGCGACGAACGATTCGATGGATTCGGCCATGTGGGCCTCCGCTGGTGCGCTGTCCCTTCTTATAATCGTCTACTGGTGGGGTTTGCCTTGAGGGATGATCCGGTGTGTCCGCGCGGCATGCTCCGGCGGTGAACCGGACCCTTCGGGGGTGTCCGGGCTAAGACTGCGATCACCCTGACATCTGCCGCTTAAGGACGGCGGCCGGATAGGACGCCGCTTCCTTCAACCCCCGTCACTTGCCTCATTCCCGGCGTCTGTACCGCCCGCCGAACCCGCAACCACCAAGATTGATACCATCGGGGGCCGTTGTGGTCAAGCAAAACCACACGTGGCCGTGGTCGGCGGCGTGGCATGGTGCCTGCCAAGCCGTTTCGGCAACCTGTCAGGAAGCGGCGGATTTGTGTTGCTTGCCCGAATGCGTTGTGGTAGCGTCCGCGTGTCGTGTGTATCGGTAGAGGGTGTCACAATCCTTTCGGAGGACCGTGCTCATGGAAGCCAAACTCCACCTCATCAAAGGGAATCCCAAGGGGAAGCAGGTGGAGATTCCTTCCGGCACGCTCACGGTCGGGCGCGCCGAGGACAGCGATCTGATCATCGCGTCAACACGCGTTTCACGCCATCACTGCGAGATCGTCAACGACGAGGGCAAACTCACCATCCGCGACAAGGGAAGCGGCAACGGCACCTTCATCAACAGCGCCAAGATCCAGGAACAGGCCCTTGAACCCGGCGACGAGGTCCGGATCGGGCCCCTGACGTTTGTCGTCCAGATCGACGGCGTCCCCGAAAAGCCCACCGAGGCAGCCGCTCCCGCGCAGCCGGCGCCCGCACCCAAACCCAAGCCTCCCAAACCCAAGCCTCCCAAACCCAAGGCCGCCAAACCCAAAGGGCCCGTGCCGCTACCCGCGAAGAAAGGCAGCAAGGATGACATCCTTGCCAGCCTCGAGCGCCTCGCCGGCGGGCCAGAGAAAGCCGAATCACAGAACGAGGACGTCCTCGAGATCTCCGACAACGACCTCCTCGATTCCGACTAGCCACACGCACCGCGCCCGTTTATCGTGCGCCCACCCTGCCGCTGCGCAACATAACATGCATTATCGGACGTTGAGGCGAGCGCAGGCGGTTGTAGCGCCGGGGTTTATCCCCGGCGGCCGTCGAATCCGCGGCGGTCGAGCCCCGCGCCGGGGATAAACCCCGGCGGTACCTGTTTAGCGTGCTCTCGAAACGATGTCATTTCGACCGAGCCCTCGCCAAAGGCGAGGCGAGCGGAGAAATCTCGTCGTCCGCACACGGATAACGGCGATCCCGGCGCGCCGGGACTCGCTCGGAATGACACGCTAAACACGTACCCCCGGCGCTACAACCACCAGGGAGGTTAATCCGCAGGAAATCGTCCCATGCCAGAAATCGTTGCCACACGCCGGACAACCGTGGCGCATAAAAGGCTTGCTTTAACGGTTGTGCAGCCGTATAGTGACGCCCAACAGGTTTCGCGGGATTTGTCCGAAAGGAGTGTCTGAAGGAACATGCTTAAGATCCGGTCCAGAGGTAACGAAACAGTCGAGCAGATGCTGAAGCGCTTCAAGAAACTGTGCGAGAAGGAAGGTCTCACCAAGGAGATCAAGCGAAACAGTTATTACGAGAAGCCAAGCGAGCGGAAACGGCGGCAGTTCAGGAAGGCGCAACGGCAGACACTCAGGAAGCAGCGGGCCGGTTCCCGTTGACCCCCCCTGCCCTTGCCGGCAGCGGCCTCGGGGCCGCCGGGTAGGCCATCTGCGAGGCACGCATGAAGCAGTCTCAGCCCGTTGTTACCGAGGGCTTGACGAAGATTTACAAGGATTTCTGGGGCCGATGGAAGGTCCACGCCCTGGTCGGCCTCGACCTCTCGCTGGAGCGGGGCGAGGTTTTCGGGCTGCTTGGGCCGAACGGTTCCGGAAAAAGCACTACCATCAAACTGCTGCTGGGTCTGATTTTCCCCACGGCCGGCCGCGCACGCGTCCTCGGTCTCCGGCCGGGAACCCCCGCCGCCAATCAGCGCGTCGGATACCTTCCCGAAGAATCCTATCTGCACCGGTTCCTGACCGGCCGGGAGACCATCGATTTTTACGGTCGCCTTTTCGGCCTCGACCGTAAGCAGCGGCGCCGACGGACACCGGAGTTGCTCGATATGGTCGGTCTGGACCGGCGGGCACGGTCACGCCAACTCCGCGAGTATTCCAAAGGAATGAGCCGGCGCATCGGCCTCGCCCAGGCCCTCGTCAACGATCCGGAACTCCTGCTCCTGGACGAGCCGACGACCGGACTCGACCCCATCGGCACACGCGAGATGAAGGACCTGATCCTGCGTCTCAAAGACCGCGGCAAGACGATTCTCCTGTCGTCCCACCTGTTGGCCGACGTCCGCGATGTGTGCGACCGCATCGGCATCCTCGTGCAAGGCCAACTCAAGGAACTCGGCCGCGTGGACGATCTGCTCATGCTGCGCGACGTGTTCCAGATTCGGGCCACCGGTGTCAGCGAGGAGGCCCGCGAGATCATCGTGGCGGCCGCACGCGGCGCCGGCGCGAGCGTCGTCTCGGCCGAGCATCCGACCACGACCCTCGAAGACCTCTTCCTGCGAGTGATCCGCTCCGATGCCGATGGTCCGGCGACGGCCGATCACAATGCCGGGGGGGATCCCCCGGAGGGATCCGCCCCAGCCGAAGACCATGGCTAAGCGCGACGATACCAGCCAAGCGTCCATTCCCTCGTGGCGGCGGGTGCGCGTGTGGCGGCGTATCTGGGCGGTTGCGCTCGTCGCGTTTCGCCAGGGCATCCGGATGCGCCTGTGGATTCTCGCGCCCCTGGCCGTCGCGGTTCTCATCCTGACAGACCTGTCGTCACCGCGTTTCGATCCCGTATTCGAGGTCATCCCTGCCGCCATCGGCGCCAGCCTGCTGGTCATGGCGGTCCTGGCGGTTCTTATCGGCATCTTCTTCGCAACGTACTCGATCCCCGCCGAGATCGAGACGAAGGTATCCTACAGCGTGACCACCAAGCCCGTCGGCTCGTGGGAGATCGTGGCCGGCAAGACGGTCGGCATGTCGATTCTCGTGCTGGCCATGCTCGCGCTGGTCGGCGCCGGGGCCTATGCTTACGTGCTCGCGCGCGCCGGCGGCATCCAGTCGTTGGCGGCACGCCGTCTTGAGGAAGCGCGCGCCCGCGCAGCGCATCCGGCCGATGTCAACGCTCTCGAAGCGGCGGCACGCGACGGCCCGCTCACCACGTATCGGTACCACACGGTGGATGCCGGCCCGGACGTGCACATTCATTTTCCGCCCGCCATGCGGCCCGATCCCGGCGACCGCTGGATTCTCGGCGAAACGAATATGCTGCTGAGATGGAACCTGAGCGAGACGCCGCTGCGGCAGTGGGCTGCATCCGGGACGGTGCGGCTGCGGATCGCCCTCAAGGTTCGCCCATCCGCGCAAGGCGACAAGACGCCCGTCAAGGTGAACGTCTGGCTGGTATCTGAAAACCCGGACGCTGCCGCCCCACGCCGGACGCCCGACAAAGGCGCGCAGTTGGTACGTCAGGTGGTTGCCGAAGTCTCGCCGTCGGGCGTCCTTGAGGTCGTCGCTGCGGGCCCTCTGGCCGGGCCCGTCGAAGGGGTGCTGAACGTGCCGCCGTCGGGCCGGATCCAGATGGACATCACGTCCGAAACGCCCGGGCGCCTGCTCGGCGCCGGCGGCGGCGCCGTGCGTATCATCGGCCCGTCAGGCCGGGAGTTCCACGTCAAAGACGCGCCCCAGGACCGGCCGTCGGCGGCCCGCGCCGGGGCCTACCTGGTCGGCCGCACCGAACTACCGCGCCAAATGGCGGTTCTTCGATTCGACAACGTGCCGGGCAACGTCCTCGGTTCAGCGGACACGGCGGTTGAGATCCGCCTCCGGCTCGAGGCGTGGAGCCCGGCCACGGTCCAGCCGGCCGCCGAGGTGACGTTCTTGAATCCTGTGACCGGCGGGCGGAAGGCCCTCACATTCACGCCCGAAGGGCACCACGCGACGTTGCTCTATCTCGACCGGGCGTTCTGGCATGGCGGACCTTTGGAAGTCCACCTGGAGTGCCTGACGGCGGACGACTCCATCGGTCTGGTGCCTGAAAGCGTGCGGCTGCGTCTTGACGGCGGCCCGTTTGCGGTCCATTTCGCAAAAGCCATCCTGTGCGTGTGGTTCTTCGGAACGGTCCTGGCCGCAGTGGGTGTGTTGCCGAGCACGCGGCTCACCTGGTATACGAGCATTCTCGGTACGGCCGTTCTGCTGCTCGCGAGTTTTATGCGCGATTTTCTGCGCGGTTTCCTCCTCCGGGAGACCTGGGTGCGTGACGTGGCGTGGCGGGTGGCGCGGTGGGCCGAGGCCCACTGGCACTGGGATGGCTGGGACGACCTGGCCGCACACGTGGTTGTCCCCTTGCCGGACGTGTGGGCCCTGCTTCCGGACAACCGTGTCAGCATGGGCCAGGTGATACCGCTCACGGAGATGGCGGTCTCGTTCGGTTGGGCGGCGCTTGGCACGGTGATCCTTGTGCTGGTGGGGGCTTACCTTCTGAGGAAGCGCGAGGTGGGGGCATGAGGGTAACCGATTCCGGCAACCGGCCGCCTTGGCGCGGAACGCTGCTGCTGGGGCTTGCCATCGTGGTGGGTCTGTTGGCGGTGGTCCACCCGCTTCGCCGGTGGGTTGTGGAGCCCCGCCGGCAGGCGTTGCTTGGCCGCCGGGAGTCGCCCGGCCGGCGGCTGACCCTGGCGTCGCAATTCGGCTTCGCCGCTGCTTCCGGGACATCGATGCGGCTGGTGCCCGGTCGTCCCGCGCTTGAACTCAGCGATCTACCGGCTCAGGCGGTCACGCTCATCCTCGGCGGCTTCCGCGGGCCGTACGTCGTATGGTTGTGGATTAGGGTTGAAGATGATAAGCACAAGAAGATCCACTTCGACCTGATCGACGGGTACACCAAGATCGCGATGCTCCAGAGCGACTACCCCCAGGTGTGGACGTTTTTGGCGTGGAACCTGGCGTGGAACCTGCCCGTGCAGTGGCAGTCGCTCGAGCGGCGGTACCAATGGATTCGGCGGGCCATCGAGTTTCTCGGCGAGGGCCACCGCAAGAACCCGCACAGCGCGCACATCGCCTCCGAGATGGGGCGCATCTATTCCGAGAAACTCGGCCGCTCGCAGGAGGCCGAGTACTACCGCCGGCGGGTCAGGGAAGATTTCGGCCGGAGCGTCTTCCTGATCGCGTACGAGTGGTACGACCTTGCACGCCGGCTCGGCGACCGCTACGGCTCACTCGGGCGCGGTCTCGGCAAACCCGTCATGTACAGGCAGGCGTGCCACAGCCTCACGTACTACGCCAAGGAACTGACGCAGGAAATGTATGATGCGTTCGCCGAGAGCGTCAAGGCTCAAGCCGCAGGCCACGATGCCGAAGCGCGCAAGGCCTTCGATGCGGGCCTCGGGAAACTCGATGAAGCCGTCAACGCCTGGAACTGGGCGCGGCGCGACTGGCACGAGCAGACCGTCCGGTTCGAGAAGGAAGAGATCATGACTGACCAGTTGCAGATCTTCCGCAAGTTCGGCCGGGGAGCCGCTGAAACGACGGGTCAACTCCAGACACTCCGCAAGCAACTCACGTACGAAAACCTGCCCGAGACGTTCAAACAGATGAGGCGCCCCGAGATTCAGTGACCGCCGCGCCGCTGCGTTGCTCAGGCCGTGGGCGGCCGCGCGGGCGGTCCATGTAGGCCGGGACAACGTCCCGGCGATCCAACAGCATAAAGCCGGGGCGTGCCCCGGCCTACGCCGGCCGCGCGCGGTCATCCCCCACCTGCTTCAGGCGCAGCCAACACGACGGCCAGCATCTGACCGCCGAACCCGCTGGCGATCTTCAGTGCCCGCCGGATGGGCCGGCGATGGGCCTTGAGGGGTGTGCAGTCCAGCCCGATGTCCGGGTCCGGATCCGTCAGGTTTGCCGTAGGCGGGACAACCCCTCGCTGGATCGCCAGGACGGTCAGGACCAACTCTGCGGCCGTTGCGGCCCCGAGCAGATGACCGTGCGAACCTTTTGTGGACGAGACGCTGACGCCGGCAGCGGCTTCCCCCAGGGCCATCCGGATGGCCCGCGCCTCGGCCGCATCGTTGCTCACCGTCGCTGTCCCGTGCGTGTGGACGTAGTCCACGGCCTGGGGCAGCGTACGTGCCCGCTCGAGGCTCAGATGCAGGAGGTGTGCGAGCGTCTCGCCGTCCGGCTCCATCTCAATCAGGCCGGCCGTCTGACATCCGCTGGCCCACCCTCGGACGAGCGCCAAGGGTTCCGCCCTGCGCCGCCCGGCCGACGCAAGCGATTCCAGAACGAGCACGCCCGCGCCTTCCCCGATCGCGAACCCGCGCCGCGATGCCGAAAACGGACGGACCGACGTCGCGGGATCGTCTCCGGCATCGGCCAGGACACCCATCCGCCGGTACGACCCCACGATCATCGGGTGCAGCGACGCCTCGGCGGCCCCGACCAGTGCCACATCCACCACGCCCCGCCGGATCAACCCCGCTCCCAGAACCAGCGCATGTCCGCCAGACGCGCACGCCGTCACAGGCGCTGCGATCGGGCCGGTGAGACCCAGCCGCGCGGCAACGGTACGGGCAGCGGCGTCGGGCGTGACGTCCAGCGGCGCGTCGGACCCGGCGCCGCCGCACCGTGCTCGGTGCGCGAGCGCAAAGATCGCGCCCTTGCTCAGGCTCAAAACCGTCGCGACACGGTCGGGCGCCGGCGCTGTGTCGGTCAGGCGCGCACGGTTCCATGCCTCGTCGGCGGCCGCGACAGCAAACTGTACGGCGCGGTCGAGGCGCTCCGTTGCGGCGGGAGGTGCAAAATCGAGAACCGGCGCGCCGGTGACCCCGGGCAGGTTGTCGAACTCAGGCAGGTACCGGACGGCGCTTTGGCCCGCGAAGACGCCCTCAGCCGCCGCGAGCCCGACCCCGTGTGGCAGGACCAACCCCATTCCCGTGACGGCGATGCCCTGCTCTTCAGGCATGATGGTCCCCGCGAGGGGCCCCTGCCCCGGCGGGTTCGAGGCCGAGGTTGCGGATCATAGCCAGGTCGTCCTCGGGCGGCCGGCCCTTCGTCGTCAGGTAGTTGCCGATGAGGCACGAGTCTGCCCCGGCAAGGAACATCAGGCACTGCATGTCCCGCAGATTCTTCTCGCGTCCGCCGGCCAACTTGATGATCTGCTGCGGCAAGAGAAGGCGGAACATCGCCACGATCGACAGAATCTTCGTAGGCGAGAGGGGTTCGGCGTGCGCGAGCGGCGTGCCGGGGATCGGGTGGAGGATGTTCAGCGGTACGACCGCGGCGCCGAGGTCGCGGACCGAGAGGGCCAGGTCCACGCGGTCCTCGTCGGATTCGCCGATGCCGAACAGCCCGCCGCAGCACAATTCCAGGCCGGCTTCGACAACCGCCTGCGCGCTTCGCCGGCGGTCCTCCCAGGTGTGTGTCGTACAGACGCTGGGGAAGTGGTGGGCCGAAGTCTCCAGGTTGTGGTTGTAGCGTGCGAACCCTGCTTCGATGAGCCGCCGACCCCGGTCAACCGTCAGCGCCCCGAGGCTCGCGCATACGGCCAGACCGGTCCCTCCGCGGACAGCGCGGCCGGCGGCGAGGACGGCGTCAAATTCGGCATCCGAGAGACGGCCGCCGCTCGAAACCAGGCCGAGGTGCCCTGCCCCGACCGTCTCGGCCGACTCGGCAGCGCGGACCACGTCCTCTGTGGAAAGGAAATCCCGGGGGGTAACGCCCGTTTTCCAATGGGTGCTCTGGGCGCACCAGCGGCAGTCCTCGCCGCAGCGTCCGACCTTGACCGCGGCGATGCTGCACAGGCGGACGGTTCGACCGCGAAACCGGCGGCGGATACGGTCGGCGGCAAGCCAGACGGGCCACGGGTCGCGTTCGGCGGCGGCCAGCACGTCGAGGGCTTCGTCGCGGCGGATGCGCTCGCCCGCCTCCACCCGCCGCGCGCACGATTCAATGGACCAGGTCATGCCGATACCCGAAGGACGCGCGGCGCCCGTGCGCTATCGCGTTCGCGCGGCATCGGCGAAATCTGTCGCCAGGTTGATGCTGGCCGTGCCCTTGAACTTCGTGCCGGCCTTCGTTACTCCCGCCTCCGGGACGTACAGGTTGGCGCGCTTGGCGACGATGTCGACGACCAGCAGCGCCTCGCGGTTTGCGTCAATCGGGCCGGTCACCAGGACGTAATCGCCGGCGCGGGTCGAGGTGACCGCCATGGCAGCGGGCTCGGACTGTCCGACGTAAAGCGCCAGCGCGACTGATGCGAGGGTAACGTTGACACATACGAGAGCGATGAGAATTAAGTCTTTGGTCTTCATGAGTGTATCTCCGTTTGGCACTGACTCGGTCCGGAGGTCAGGGAATCCTGCGCGTGGGGAAATCCTTGGTCAACTGGAGGCCGCCCGTAGCGCGCAGGTCGTATTTCGGCGGGGACACGTCGTAGAACATGATCCGGCGCGAGCCTGTGTCGAGAATGGCAAAACTGGCGGAATCCTCCCGGACCTCGATCGAGGTGGCCAGGTACGTGTCGTACACGCTCCCCCGCGCGTAAGCCGCGTGCTCCCGGCGGAGCCCGTTGGCCACCAAGCCGCCCAACAGCACCGCGAGCACGACAAGTACACCAATTGCGATTTTCTTGCCGTCCATTGAATCCTCCCTTTCCTGGGTGCCGGAATCGGCACCGCCCCTGGAGTTATCATCTGCGAAAACGCTTGCAGGCCGTCGCAAGAACCGCCAGGCACATGCCCCCGGCGACGATGTTCGGAATAACGTACGACGGCAGCGACGGAGCCTGCTGCACGGAGGTCGTGGAACGCGCTGAACTCATCGCCGGCATGGCGAGGCCCGCCAGGACCACCACGGTCGCCGCTGTGGCGACGGCTGTCCGCGCCAAGCGCGTCCAGATGGCAGGTCGTTTCATCGACGCTCTCCCTCCGGGTGCGTCAGACGAACGAGGCGACGGGCCTCACAAGCCTTCGAAACTCGGCCGTCGGCACGCTTACGGTGCCCCATGAGGGGCTTCGCGTCCGGCAGGCATCGGCGTATACGGTCCGATAGACGCCGACGAGGCCGTAGTATTCACCGCGGAAGTGGTGCACGACCTCGAACTTCGCCTCCTCCTGCGCCTCAGTCAGATGATAGCAGAACACGAGCAGTCCTGCAAACCCGGAACCAAAAACCTCTTCCCACCGTGCGAGGCACTCGAGATCCTCGCGTGTGGTCCAGTTTTCCCATCGGCGACCGCCTCGGTACGGAAACTGGCGCCCTTTCACGTCCACGAGCAGGTTCGGCCCCGCCCTGCTGTAGACGACGAAATCGAAACTCTTCAGTTGGACGCCGGCAAAGATGGCCTTCTTTGCCTCATCAACCGCCACGTACGGGACACCGGCCGACCGAAGATAATCCTCGAAGGAGGCCTCGTAGATGACCTTCCGGTTGGCCATGGCATCGGTCTACGCGCCCAGTTTCTCCAGAGCCACGTCGCGTTGCTCGCCGGAGTCCATGTCGCGGAGCGTAACGCGACGGCTGTTTGCGAATTCCCCCGTCACGATGGCGACAAACCGTGCGCCGGCGTCGGCCGCCTTCTTCATTTGGCGCTTCAGGCTCCCGCCCGTGAGGTCAAACTGCGTTGCCTGGTTGCACCGGCGCAGATGGCGCACCACCAGGAGAACCTCCGACCAGTTATCCTTCTCGGCCGAAGCCACGAAATACTGAGCCGCCTTTTGCGCCGCCGGTCCCAGGCCGCGCTCCTTCAGCAGGAGACCCAGGACGGCGTCGCCGCAGGCGAATCCGCAGGCGGGCATCGGCCGGCCGCCCACGTCGGCGAGCAGGCGGTCGTACCGGCCGCCCCCGAAGATGGCCCGAAACTCTGACTTCCGGTCATAGACTTCCCAAACCGGCCCCGTGTAATACGCCAGGCCGCGGACGATGCCGATGTCGAAACGGCACCAGTCGGCGATGCCGTAGTCGTGCAGACTTGTAAATAGTCCTTGCACGAACTGCACACGCGTGTCGATTTCGGGCGCACGCGACTGAGCGTAGGTCTGCAGGTCCTCAAGGGACTGCAAGGCGAGGATCTTTTTGACCCCTTCGATGTGGGCGGTCCCGATATCTGTCCCGAGGAGCATCTCGAAGAGCGTTTCGCGCGGAACCTTGTCGCGCTTGTCGAGAACGCGGAAAACGGCCGGGACAGATTCCGCGGTAATGCCCAGGTCCTGCATAAGTTCGGAAAGCAGTCGGCGGTCGCTGATGCGGACTTCCACATCGTCGGGCGTGAGGCCCATGTCTTGCATCGCGTCGACTGCCACGGAAATACATTCTGCGTCGGCATAGAACTCGTCGAGCCCGATGAGGTCCACGTTCCATTGGTAGAACTCGCGGAGGCGGCCCTTCTGTGCACGCTCGTAGCGGAAACACCGCGAGATGTTGAACCATCGGATGGGCGTCGGCAGCGCGGCCTGGCGCGCTGCAATCATGCGGGCGAGGGTCGGCGTAAACTCCGGGCGCAGCGCGAGGCGGCGGCCGCCCTTGTCCTCGAGCCAGTAGAGTTGCTCGGCAATCTCCGGACCGCTCTTCTCGGTGTACAGGTCGAGCGGTTCGAGGACCGGGCCGTCCACCTCGACGAACCCGGCACGGCGGCTGGCGGCGCGCCACCGCGCGAAGAGCCAATTGCGCAGCGCCATGTCGTCGGGGTAGAAGTCGCGCGTTCCCCTGACGGATTGGATCTTCACGCGGCATCCTTCTTCAGGGCGTGTCAACGTCCTTCACGATGCGTTCGAGCGATTTGTCGGCATGTTCGACGAGCAGTTCGAAGCGGGTGTGTCCGGCGCGGCTGACCTCCGTGTGCTTGGGCGTGTAGACGACCTCGTAGGCGCCTTTTGCGTCCGGGCCGACGAAGATGAACCCGCGGGCCTCGGTTTTTTCGCCCTCGCGGCGGGGGATGCTCGTGCGCTCGCCGGTCATTTTCACGAGCGCAAGTTCGGCGCGTTCAGGCGGTCCGCCGCGCGGTTCCACCGGCAGACGAATTTCCGTGCGGTAGCAGGTGATCCGCACCGTCTGCTCCTTGGCCGACGGAATGTCCGAAAGTTCGGCTCTTCCGGGATAGAAGAACCAGGCGTCCTTCCGCTTGTCGTAGATCCAGTCGCACTTGCCGCGCATCAGGAACGGCTGGGCGTAGACCTTGTACTCCTGGCGCTCCCGGGCGACGCTAAACGTGTGTGTCCAACGATAGCGTCCGGCCACGTCGCCGCTTTGGACGATGGTCTCGTCGCCGTCGACGCCGAAGACAACGAAGTTGACGCCGCCGGGATCGGTCTCGAGTTCGAACGTCACGACCTCTCCGTCGTAGGCCCATTGATGCCGCTGAATCGAGAACTTGCCGTCGGGCAGTGCCGTGTCGGCCCACATCCGCGCATAGGCGAGGCGCCGGCATCCCGCAAGAGGAGCACACGCCAAGGCAACAAGGATCATCGCGACGGCGATACTCGGCATGTGATGTCTGTTGATTGTCATTGGACGGCCCGCCTGTCCCGGTGAAACGGCGCTCGCATACGACGCAGCGCCTTGGCGGATGGTATGGCAGCGGGGAAGGAGTGTCAAGAATCTTGAGCGTCGCGAAAATCCCGAACGACCAACGGCGCCACGGCCTCGAACGCGGGGGACGCAAAGAATGCGGAGATCGCAGAGAACGGCACCGCTTGGGTGAAAGGAAAACGGCAACCGCTCTCGCCCGCCGCCTACCGTCCCCGGCGACGGCGCGCGGCCAGGCCCACGATGCCTGCGGCCATCAGTGCCAGCGTCGCCGGTTCGGGCAGGACGGTCAGGACGGTGTAGCCTTCCAGGCCGGTCCCCGTACTCAGCGCCAGTTTGGTCGTGTCCGGGATGTACTCCAGCGTATAATCCGTACCCAGCGTGGCGCCGGTGATCGCCGCCCAGGCCGACCCGTTCCAGTAATTGATCGCGTCGGTGCCGTCGATCAGGTCCAGGAACGCTTGGAGGGAGGCGTCTGCCTGACCTTTAAGTGCGAGCATGCCGCCGGTGTCCCCATACATATTGATGAAACTGTCATTGCCTCCGTTGAAGTCGATCGTCAGCGTGCCGCCGACGCTCACCAGGCCGCCATTGGCAATCGTCAGTGTGCCGGTGCCCTCCCCGCCGACGTAGAGGATGTCGTCCACATCCCACACCGACCCCTTACCCGTCACAGTCGCAGTGCCCACCGAGCCGGAGGACTGGAAGCCGAGATAGACGTCGCCGCTTTTGAACACGCCGCCGCCGGAGATGGTGAGTGTGCCGGTGCCCTTGTAGCCGACGGCGAGGTCGCCCGGCATCTCCCACATCGACCCCGCACCCGTCACACTCGCAGTGCCCCTCGAGTCGGGCCAGAAGCCGAAACAGCCGCCGACGCTTTTGACCACGCCGCCGTCTGAGATCGTAAGCGAGCCGGCGCCGCTGTTGCCGACGGTCAGGCTATAGTCCACCTCCCACAGGGACCCCTTACCCGTCACAGTCGCAGTGCCCACCGAGCCGGACCCGTAGCCGAGGTAGCCCCTGTCGCTTTGAACCACGCCGCCGGCCAAAGCATGAAAGCCGCTCGTGCCGGCGCCGTCGCCCGTTGAGTCGATTCTCAGGTCATCATCAAACGTCGCCTCGGCGCCCGTGCCGGCCACCTTGATATAGCCTGCGCCGTCGACCGCCACGTCGCTCGAAGCCGTGGGCTGGTGGCCGCTTGCCGCATCGCCGATCGTCAGCCGGTCGCCCGAGGCGGGGGCCTGATTCCCGGACCAGTTGCCCGGCGTCCCCCAGGCCGTGCCCTCGCTGCCGTCCCAGGTCTGGTCGATGCCAGCCCACCCGGCCCCCGCGGGGGCGCACCAGGCGATCAGGACAATCAGTGCGGCCGGGAAAACGGTTCCCCGTGTTCGACGTTTCATGGCCCTCCCCTTTGTTTCCGGTATCGTTTTCTCACCTCGTCCAGGCAAAAAAGAGGGGGAAACGGTCCCCTGGAACCGTTTCCCCCGTTGCGACGATGTTAACGCTAACGCACGCGCGGCCTGAACGCTACGAAAGGAGAAAGCCCCCCGGAATTGGAAAGGGCCCCCCTTCCGCCACACAGCGGCACATCCATCCCGCCCATCCTGCCGCGCCCGGCCCCTACGGCGGGCCGGCAGAATCAAACTCCCCCGATCCATAACATCATTATAACACAAGTTTCAGTTTTGTCAAATTTTGTCAAACGGATTTTTGAAGCAGGCGTTTCAGCGGATGGTATGGCGGCGGGGAAGGAGTGTCAAGATTCTTGGGTGTGGTGACCGGAGGCGCCCTGCGGCGGGGGGTCGGCGTCCGAGGCGTCATCCGGCGTCTCACCGTGCGCTTCTTCCGAGGCCGGCTCAGGGCAAAAAGGTACCAGGTACCTTTTCTGCGTAGCACCCTCCGGGCCCTTTGGGGAAAAGGTACCTGGTACCTTTTTGCCCTGCGGTTTCGGCGGCCGCCGACCCCGAATGCGGCGATAGAGCCCTGTTGCCGGCCCGCTCAATGCGTACGCGCCGAAGCCGAGAGGCAGGACCACTTCCTTCAGGACCGCAGCCAGCGCAATGCCCACGACCACCGTCACCAGGTGGCTGACCGGCCGGCGCCCGCGCATAAACTGGTTCAGCAGGTGCGAGTACCGGAAACTCGACACCATGAGCAGACCCAGCAGGGCGGCGATAATCGGCATGGTCCACAGCAGGACGCGGACGGTGCCTTCGTGTGCATTCTCTTCCATGAAGTCGGCCAGCACGATGATCAGCGAGACGAGCGCCCCCGCCGCAGCAGGCGACGGCAGGCCTTTGAAACTCATGTGGGCCTCTTCCTCGTGGACGTTCTCGACGTTGAATCGCGCGAGGCGAATCAACGTGCACCCGAGATACACGGCCGCGCACACCCACGCAAAGCGCAGCATGCCAACCAGCCCTTCCGGCACGGCGCCCCCGAGGCACTCGACCACGACGCGGTTCATGAGAAACGCCGGGGCCACGCCGAAACTGACCACGTCGGCCACGCTGTCGAGTTGGCCGCCGAAGTCGCTCGTGGCTCGTGCGAACCGTGCGAGCCGGCCGTCCAGGGCATCAAACACCATCGCCAGAATCACCAGGTACCCGGCCCACTTGACGGTTTCGGGGAAGGTTTCCGCGTTTCCCAGCAGGGCCTTGGTGGCCAGCGTAATGGCCCCGAATCCGCAGAGCGCGTTGGCCAGTGTGCAGAGCGACGGCAGAATCAGGACGCGCGGTATTCTCATCGAAATCGTCCCAGGATAGTCTCGCCGCCCCTGACGGTTTGCCCAAGACGAACCTCAATCTCGAAACCGCTCTCGACCGGCACGTAAACCTCGGCGCGCGACCCGAACTTGACCATGCCGTACCGGTCGCCGCGTTCCAGGCGCTGCCCTACGGCCGCCGTACAGACGATGCGGCGGGCCACCGCCCCGGCGACCTGGCGGACGAGGATCCGCGTCTTTCCGTCCACGTGCGCGAGGGTCATGGCATTGGCCTCGTTCTGGGCCGACGCATTCTGACTCGCAGCGTTAAAGTAGCGGCCGGGCTGGTGCACGAGGGCCTCGACCTGGCCGTCGCACGGTACCCGGTTCACGTGCACGTCGAGCGGCGACATAAAGATGGCGATCTTATGTGTGAGCAACTTGAGGAACTTGGGTTCCTCGACCTCGGCAACCTCCACCACCTTGCCATCGGCCGGCGAGACCAGAATACGCGGCTCGGCCGGTGTGCGACGCGAGGGATCCCGGAAGAAATACAGCACGAACGCCATCGCCAGGACAAACACGGGCGTCAGGTACCACAGGAAGATCGCCGAAAGGGCCGCGCCCAGCAGCGAGATTCCGCCGAACAGGAGCACCTCGCGAACCCCGTACTTAGCCAGGGGAATTCGCACGATCCGCGTCCTCCGGTTCGGAGACGAAGTAATGGCCGCACGGAACACGCGTCAGCCTGAGGTCCGTCGCATCGATCGGGAAGTCGCGGCAGGTGACGAAGCGTCGCTGGTAAATCTTGCAGCGTTTCTCGGGCGTCAGGAAGGGACAGTGAAAGGTGAGGTTGCAGCACGAGCCGCAGTCGCGGCAGGTTCCGCGGCGCAAACGTCTCATGCGAGCCACGTAACCGGGACGCAATCGGCTGAGGAACTGGCGGCGGATCTGGCTCACCAGACGCAGCGTCCAGAGCCAGGTGCGCCCAACAACACCGGTGGGGGTCTCCGCATGGTCCCTGTTGACGGCCGCGATGCCGCTCAAGTCGTAGGTCGCGTCGGTCATAGTGCCCATGAGTTTAGGCGGTGCGGTGCAGTCTGTCAACCGCCGTGTGCGCAGGTTCTATTCGAGGTTCGCGTGCCGGGAGTCAAGTTCCTGTGGCGGCGTTCCGAGGCGCCGGCCGATCTCGGCGCTGACGGCGTCAAGCAGTACGAGCAGCGCCTGCTCGAAGAGAGAACCTCCATACTGCGCCGAGGCGCCGGCCTCGGGGCTCGTGACCTTCGATGGGGCGGGGATGATAATCGTTTCGTCGGCCTGTCCGGCCATCGGCGAATCGGGCATTGCCGTGATGGCAAAGACGCGGGCGCCGGCTTCGCGGGCCACCTGCGACACGAGAACCGTCACCTGGGTTTCGCCGCTGGCGGAACACGCCAGCAGAAGGTCGCCGCTCTGGATGGCGGGCGTTGTCGTCTCGCCGACGACGTAGGTCACGAGGCCCAGGTGCATAAGGCGCGTGGCCAGCGCGCGTGCCATGAGGCCGGACCGCCCGCCGCCCGCCACATAGATACGCTCAGCCTTGAGAATCTCCTCCGTAAGACGTTCAGGGCCCTCGGGCGACACGTGGGCAAGGGTGCCCTGCACCTCGGCCAGGATCTCGTTGATGGCTTCTCGGATCGGCATTCAGGCGGTCCGGTATCACAATTCCGACACGACTATACCGCCATCAGCCCTCCCGTCAATGGATTTGCCCCTTCAACCGCTTCTTCTTGCGGTTCGTGCCCGTGCCTGATGACTCCTTGCGGGGCAGGATGGGCGCGGGCAGACGTTTGAGGATTTCCTCGAAGCGCTTCCTGACGGCAAGCACCTCGTTGTTCGTGGAGTCGGTCACGTCCTTGTATCCCGTCCCGTCGCGGCTGTCACCACAGTCGTACAGGTGTCCGAACTCGTGGTGCGTGTTCTTCTCGAGCAGCCAGCGCTTTGTGCGGAGAATGCGCCCGCCCCCAAGGTAGGAGAAGATCCACTCGCGGGGTGTGAACTTTTCCCCGGCCAGAAGCGGCGCGAAACTGTGGCCATCGATGGGGCGATCGGTCGGCGCCTTCGCGCCCGCGAAGTCGGCCAGCGTGGGCAGGACATCCGAGGTGTCCACCAGTTCGTCGCGGACGCCGAGCGGCTTGACGACGCCGGGGCAGTTCACGATCATCGGAACGCGGGCGCCGAGTTCTGTAACCTGCCCTTTTCCACTGCCGCCCGTCCCGTTGTCGCCCGTGAAGAACAGGATCGTGTTGTCCCGCAGTCCCAGATTCTCGAGCGCCTTGACGATCCGCCCGACGAGTTTGTCCATGTACTGGACGTTGGACTTGAAGTTGGCTTCCTGGTTCTTGAACCTGTCGGCAGGGCTCTTCGTCGTGTCGGGCGTGGTGTAGCGCGGCCCGTGTGTCAGGGCCATCGGGTAGTAAATCAAAAACCGCTTGTCCTTGTTACGCGTGGCGAAATCGATGACGAAGTCGGTGAACATGTCCGGGCCGTAGTCGTCCGGCTTCGTCGGCACGTACTTGGCATTCCTGACGAGCGACGGATGCCAGTACCGGGATGTCCTCCCACCCGCCCTGCCCTCCCAACCACCGGTGTGCTGCACGCCCTCGGGCAGGTTGTGCTTGTAGGCCCACATGCAGTATTCGTCGAACCCCGCCTCGCAGACGAGCGTCGGGATCTTGCCCGACAACTGCCACTTGCCCGACAGCGCCGTCGCGTAGCCTTTCTTTTTCAGCACTTGGGCAAAGGTGATGTGATTGGTGATCTGCTCGGCCGGATCGCTCGGCTTGGGCCCGCCGGGCCGGCCGGCGAAATGATAGATGCCGTTGTGGCATCCGTACTGCCCGGTCATGATCTCGAACCGCGTGGGGTGACAGATCGGGGCGGTGTAGCAGGTCTTGAACATCACGCCCGTGCGGGCAAGTTCGTCGAGGTGCGGCGTCCTGTGCTTCGTGTTGCCGTAGCACGCCAACTCCTTTGCCCCGAGATCGTCGGCCATGATGACGATGAAGTTCGGCCCCCGGTGGCCTGCATCCGCCCGGGCCCATCTCCCCGACACGGCCGGCGCGATGCCCGCGGCCATCGCCCCGAGGAAACTCCGCCGGCTGATGCGGCTGGTTCCTGTGGCTGCGTCAGTTTTACTCATGTCAATCTCCTTGCGAATGTCTGCTCCACCGCGGATTTGATCCACTCGGAGTACGCGCTTTCCCAGGTCCGACGTCGGCGGTCACTCGCCTATCACGCCCAGTTCGGCGATGGAGGCCCACGGGCTTCCATTGACTTCCGAGAGGATACGCAGAAGGACGTAGCGGCCGCGGACCGACTCGCAAGCGACATCCTGGGCCGTCTTGACCTTGCGGAAGGTTGCCTTCGCCGCAACCTTGTCGAAGCGCCGGGGGTCGCTGCCGACGTAGAACTCGCAGTCCTTCAACGCGCCGTTCCAGCCGCCGTCCTGACGGGCGAGGTACCGGAAGCCGCGGATGGTGTGTTCGGCCCCGAGGTCGATGACCAGTTCGTGGGGGTGCTTCTCGACGCCGCCCTGGAACTTGGTGTGCCAGTGGGTGCGCGGGTCGCCGTCAAAGACATGGCGGGCCAGTTTGTGGTTGGAGGCGGATTCGCTGCTGACCCGGGCAACCTTCCACGTCTTGCGCGGGATCAGGCCCTTCTCGGGCAGGCCATGCACCTTCCCTGACGCGGGCGCTGGCGTGTCGCCCCACTTCGCGCGGCGGTCTTTCTCGTGGATGGCCCGGTCGTGGAAGACGCCCTCCCGCGCCGGTTCGTGCGCCTGCTCGGCGAAGGCCTTCATCTTCGCCAGGACGTCGGGCTGTTCGGCCGCCACGTTGTGCTGCTCCTCCAGGTCCTTCGCGAGGTCATAGAGTTCCCAGTCCCGGTTCTTGCCGGGTTGAATGGCCTTCCAGTAGTTCATCCGAACGGCCTTCTGCGAGCCATATTCCCAGTAGAGGAACTCGTGCTGAGCCTGCTTGCGTCCGGCGGCAACCTGGCCGAGCAACTCCGGCACGATGGAGATGCCGTCGACGTCCTTTGGGGCGGCAACACCGGCCAGTTCGGCCAGTGTCGGCAGGACGTCGGGGAAGTACCAGAGCAAGTCGCTCACTCTCCCCGGCTGAATGCGGCCGGGCCAAGACACGATCATTGGAATCCGCAGCCCGCCCTCGTAGAGGTTCCCTTTTTGGCCGCGAAATGCCTTGCCGGTCTTCGGGTTGACGTTCGGGCCGTGGAACCCGCGCGGGTGATCCTTGTCGCGGAAGTAGTCGTGGCCCCCGTTGTCGCCGCAGAAGAAGATGATGGTGTCGCGCTGGAGGCCGAACTCCTTGAGCATCGCCAGAATCTCGCCCATCTGGCGGTCGACCATGTTGACCATGGCGGCATAGCGGCGGGCGGGTTCGGGCCACGGCTTGTCCTTGAACAGCGCCCACGCGGGGTCGTCGTCCGGGATGTCGTGGATGCCGTGCGGCGGCGTCACCGGCAGATAACAGAAGAACGGCCGGTCCTTACCCGCGCGGATGAACCGCTTCGCCTCGTCCATGATGACGTAGTGCGAGTAGGTCTTGCCGCTGCGGCCGCCGCGATTGCCCGGCAGGTTCAGTTCCTCGCTGTTGCGGACGATGTAGGGCGGGTAGTAACTGTGGGCGTGCACCTGGTCGTAGTAGCCGACGAATATGTCGAACCCGTGCTTTTCGGGGACGCCGGTCGATCCGCGTCCGGGGCGGCGTCAAGCCAAAAGGACGGCCGGGAAATAGGCCCAAAAAAGGGGTGCGTATCCCCGAAACTTGACAGGGGGTAACGGCTGCGATAGAATCCGTCACGCTGACATCGTTCAGAATTGGGGGCTGCAATGACCACAGAACCAGCGAACACGCTATACTACGGCGACAACCTGGACGTTCTGCGGCGATACATTGGCGACAAGTCGGTGGACCTGATTTACATAGACCCTCCGTTCAATACGGGAGGGAGCCAGAAGCGCATGCGCATCAAAGCCGTTGCTGATGAGAACGGGGACCGCAACGGCTTCGCCGGGCGTCGATACAGGACTGTTCCGCAGGGGAGCAGTAGTTACCAGGACTGCTTTGATGATTTCCTTGCCTTTTTGATGCCCCGAATCAACGAATCCTTGCGATGTCTCAGGCCTGACGGGTCGTTTTTCCTGCATCTGGACTACCGCGAGATACACTACGCCAAAGTCGCGATGGATGGACTATTGGGACGATCCCACTTCATGAACGAGATTATTTGGGCCTATGACTTTGGCGCTCGCCAGAAGAGCCGCTGGCCGACCAAGCACGACACGATTCTCTGGTATGTCATGGACCCGGAGAAGTACACCTTCAACTACGACCAGATGGACCGCATCCCGTACATGGCGCCGGGCCTGGTCACGAAAGAAAAAGCGGAGCGAGGCAAGACCCCTACGGATGTTTGGTGGAACACGATCGTTCCGACAAACGGTCGGGAAAAGACAGGCTACCCGACGCAGAAACCACTTGGAATTCTGAACCGAATAATCCGCATGCACACCAAGCCGGGCGATACAGTCCTTGATTATTTCGGTGGTAGCGGGACCACGGGCGAAGCAGCAGCCATCCACGGCAGGCGATTCATTCTCGTAGACAACAACCCGGACGCAGTTCAGGTGGCGGCGAAGCGACTGGCCCGCTTCCGGCCCTCCTGCGTCGGATTTGAACCATCCTTCCAGCCGGAGGCGTCGCTTTTCTGATGAAACACACCATCACTGACCCCGACGTTCAGGCACTTGCGGCGATTGCCGCCTCGCTTGAGGGTGACTATGTCCAAGGGAGAGATATTTGGGTGGGCAGTCCCTTTGCCTGGATTGTGACCACAAAGTCGCCGCGGCGCAGAGGCAAGATCGGCGAGCAACTGGTCTCCGGGTTTCTCGCGGCGAGGGATTTCGATGTTATACGCTCTCCCGACTCGCAGGCTGACCGTATCATCAACGGGCATCGTACGGAGATCAAGTTCTCGACGCTTTGGGAGTCTGGGATATTCACGTTCCAGCAAATTCGCGACCAGAATTACGACTTCGCAATATGTTTGGGACTCTGCCCATTCGATGCTCGGTGTTGGATTGTGTCCAAGCAAGACCTTCGTCGGTATGTTATCGGACACACGGGGCAGCACGGAGGGGCTGGGGGAACTGACACGGCCTGGATGAGTTTCGCACCGGATGAGCCTTATGACTGGCTTCGTCCGTGTGGCGGAAGCCTGCGTGATGCAGTTCGCATCCTGCGCGAACGATACCCGCGCGCACAGGAATAATGGGGTACGTTCGTTACTTCTGGCCGAATGAGGTGCATCGGGTCTTACTTTTTCAAACTGAAGCACTACCCGCTCTCGCTGGCGGGCATCCGCGCCGTCCGCGAGGACGCCGAACGAGGGGAGATGCATGCGCCGCCGCCCTGAACCTCTCCGCGACCGGCGCCGCGTGTGCCTCGCGCTGTGCCTCCTGCTGGCCGCGTGCCCCGCGTGCGTGGCGCCGAGGAAAGACCCCCCGCCGCCGGTCGTCGCGCCCGAGACGTTTTCCCACACCGGCACGGAGATCGTGCCGGACAGGTGGTGGCTTGCCCTGGAGGATTCTCGGCTCAACGAGTTGATCGAACGAACCCTGGCGGGGAACCTCAGCCTGCGAATCATGTGGGATCGCCTGGACCAGGCGTCCGCCACCGCTCGCCGGGCGGGTGCGGCCCTTTTCCCGAATCTCACCGGAGATGCGGGCGCCCTGCGAACGCGACGAACCACCCTCGGCGAGCCAACCACGTATCGGAATACGTACTCGTTGGGGCTTGCGGCGGCATACGAAGTCGACCTCTGGGGGCGCGTCCGGTCAACGGTCAGCGCCGCCGAACTCGAAGTTCGCGCCAGCCGGGAAGACCTGGCCGCTGCCGCCATGACCCTGGCCGCCGAGGTGGCGGGCACGTGGTACCGGATCGTGGACCTGCGCGGACAGATCGAACTGCTCGACGAGCAGATCCGCACCAACGAAGAATACCG
>Ga0307427_1000606_pt1 | contig 21615 bp, 17 predicted proteins | sample SalMarWE160190MG_FD_202162 | JGI IMG/M metagenome (GOLD analysis project Ga0307427, IMG submission 202162) | Salt marsh sediment microbial communities from the Plum Island Ecosystem LTER, Massachusetts, United States - WE1603-190 | ecosystem: Environmental > Aquatic > Marine > Intertidal zone >... | reverse complement strand
AGTCGGGCAGCGTCCGGCACCAGGGGCTGTTCACGTGCTTCATGATCGCCACGACGTTGTCGGGATTGCTACTGTGGCCGCCGTGGTTCTCGACGAGGATCTTGACGCCGATCGTTTTGCCGTGTTCCGCCAACTGGGCGAAGGCGTCGCCGGTTACGTTCACGTCGAACGCCTGACCGCGCCCGCCGCCGGTGTTGGCGCGGAGGGAGGTCGCGCCGCAGGCGGCCGCACGGTCCATCCAGTCTTTCACGAACTGGGTGCTCCCCGCTCGTTGGGCCGCATCCGCGTGCGAGAGGTTGTACCCGGGGCTGTCCAACTGGATGTTGATGATCCGCGAGCCGGCCTTCTCGGCCGCCGCCTTCAGCCGCCTGCAATAGTCCGGCGAGGTGTCGGCGAAGTGCAGGCTCCACATCTCGACGTTGTGGACGCCGAATTCCTTCGCGAACATTGCCGGCACGTCCTCGAGTTTGAGGTCGGGCTCGGTGGGTTTGGCGTTCTTCGGTCGCGTCTGCGGGAAGCGTAACCGGAAGCAGACGGTCGTGACCGCGACGCGCTTCATCTTCTGCGGCGGAAACGACGGTGCGGCCCACGCCGCCCATCGGCCCGATGCCACGATCACGGCCGGCGCCGCCACGGTCACGGCGCCGCGCTTGAGGAACCCTCGCCGGTTCATGTCTTCACTCCTTAAGGCTGACCTCGCGGACCCAATCGCCCCGGTGTGGTTCAGACTCCAGCACGCCCACGGCCACGAGTTCGCGGATCGGGTTCCGCAACGAACGGCGGTTGACGGTCATCACGGCTCCTCTCCGTCGGCAAGCCGTGCTGATTGCATATCACATATAATCCATCCCGGCGCAGGGGGTTCCTGCCTTTCTCCGTTTCTTGGTGGCCCCGTGCCTCCCGAAGACGCCATGTGTCCCTGAACCACCACGTGTGATCGCACTGCCTCCTCGCTGCGTCCGCCCGGGCGTGTGTGGGCCGGCGGAGGGAGAGCGGTGCTGTCGCTCACGCTGGCGTCCTCCAGACTCTCTGGCGCATCATGTGGATTGCGCATGCCCACCCGTGTCAACCGCGCTACACGCCGACGCCTGTCAGCGCCCCCAGACGGCCTTGATGCGCGGGAGGTTTTGTGATACAAGCGCTGCAAGGATCTTGCAGCAGCGCGCTGTGGATCAGAAGCAAGCCAGGCAGGGAGGAGCGCAGCATTGAACCCTCGCATGACCCGACGTGACTGTCTCACGGGCATTCTCGGCTCGGCGGCCGCCTTGGCTGGTTGCGTGTCGGGGGCGCGCGCGGGTCAGGACAAGCCGGCCCGGCCCCGCAACGTGCTGCTCATCGCCGTGGACGACCTGAACCTGCACCTGGGATGCTACGGCCACCCCCTGGTGAAGTCGCCGGGCATCGACCGCCTGGCGAAGCGCGGCGTGCGGTTCGAGCACGCCTATTGCCAGTTTCCCGTGTGCAACCCCAGCCGCTCGTCGCTCCTGACAAGTCTGCGCCCCGAGACGACCGGCGTTCTCGACAACCGCGTGCCGCTGCTCACCCGCAAGCCCGACGCGATGACGATGCCGCGGTGGTTCCGCGAGCACGGCTACTTCACGGCCAGCGTCGGCAAGATCTTCCATGGCAGCGCGGAGTTCAGCGACCCCAAGGCGTGGGACGTGGAACTCCGGCCGAAGGGCACCCCAGCCGGCCGAAGGGGCGAGGGCCGCAATCTCACGGGCGGTGTGGTGACGTGGTGCAGTTGGCGTGCCGCCGAGGGCACCGACGACGACCAGGCCGACGGCCTGGTGGCGAAGGAGGCGGCCCGACTGCTCGGTGAGAAGCGCGAGGGGCCGCTCTTCCTCGCCGTCGGTTTCCACAAGCCCCACGACCCCTTCATCGCCCCGAAGAAGTACTTCGACCTCTACTTGCTCGACAGGCTCGTGTTGCCCACCGTGCCCGACGACGCCACCGCCCACCTGCGGCATTCCATCGGCAGCGGCTGGAAGCAGGACTTCGACAAGTTCACCGACCGCGAGCGCCGGGAGTTTATGCGGGCCTACTACGCCGGAGCCTCGTTCATGGACGCGCAACTCGGGCGAGTGCTCGACGCCCTTGACCGCAGCGGCCTGGCCGACGACACGGTGGTCCTCTTCTTCAGCGACCACGGCTACCAACTCGGCACCCATGGCTGGTGGAACAAGAACACCCTTTACGACGAGTCGTGCCGCGCACCGCTTATCGTCGCCACACCCGGCATGCCCAAGGCCGTCCAAGGGCGAGCCTGCTCGGCGTTTGTGGAATTCATCGACTTCTTCCCGACCCTCGTGGAGTTCTGCGGCCTGCCCGCCCCACCCGGCATCCAGGGCAGGAGCTTCGCTCCACTGCTCCGGCGTCCTCAGGGGACACACAGGGACTCGGCCTACACCGTGGTGAAGCGGGGTGAGATCCTCGGCCGTTCGGTGCGCACCGAGCGTTGGCGCTACACCGAATGGGATTTCGGACGCCAGGGATCCGAACTCTATGACCACCGCGCCGACCCCGGCGAGTACCGGAATCTGGCCGAGAGCGCGGAAAACCGCGACACCGTCAAGAGGCTGGCGAAGTTGCTGCACCAATACGCCAACCCATCCGCCCAGACGTGAGTCAAGGCGGCCGTCTCGCTCGATGCCGGCAAACGCGTGCCGATCAAACTGCAGTACTGGGAGAGCGGTCACGATGCGTGGGTCCGACTCGCCTGGTCGGGCCCAAACGTCGCGAAGGAGATCATCCCGACCACGCATCTCTACCCGACCGCCGATGCCGAGAAGCCACCCGGGCTGACGGGACGGTACTACGGCAAGGGCAACCACGAGTGCGCCGCCGCCGTCCAGAAGGCGCCCGTCGTGCGGCACTGCGACCGCAAGGGATACGAGAACACCGAAAGCCGGGCGGCAGGCTGTTCCTCGCCGAGTTCGCCCAGACGTGGCATGAGCCGTGGAATCACCCGAACGCGGCAAGGCGCACCCGGATTTGCCCCGGATCCGAATCAGGTCGGGGTTCCAGAAACTTGACAACGGGTGTTGCGGTTACCAGAATACACAAGTGGGGGCACCGAGAGCGTATCCGGGGCAGTGACAAATGGGAAGTCCGCAGCCAGGATGATGTAGGATCGATTCCGTCGTTTCTCGCAGGTTCGTGACGAACCAAGAAGTCTGCCGGCAGTGGCGGCTTCAACAGTCGAGTCGGAAGCGTGTCTGGCTACCGGAAACAACGTGGCGAGAGCAGCGCTGCCTGTGCGTCCGGTGTCACGTGGAAGATTCCGTACCGCCTCCCGTCCGGCAACCAGACCGGGCGAACCGAAAAGAAAAGGCCGCACGGGTGTATGGCCCCATACGGCCTTGATTCTTTCGGTGGCAACCCGGCGGTGATCAGCCCCCGGAAGAGTCGCCTGGTCTGGTTGTCTACCCGATCATACGGCCGGCCCCCGGCGGTCGGAAGAGGTTTTCGGGTGGGGGGGTGAAATGGTTACGCATGTGGACCTGGAGGGGGTGGTTTTACAGAGGAGAAGCGGGCGACTCGGTGCGAGTTGCCCGTTGGGTTGTTGCGATGTGCTGCTTGGCCGGCTACTTCCGCCTGCGTAAGAGCAGAGCCATGCCGCCGAAGACCAGCAGCGCCAGCGTGGCAGGCTCGGGCGTAAGGGTCACGCCGCCCAAGTCGATGCCGTTCATGACAAGGTGTTTCAGGACCACGACGTTCGCACCCGTGAATCGCGCCACGCCTCCGTCGCTGATCGCGAGCGTATCCAGGTGCTGGTTGCAGCGGAAGTGGAGTTCCCGCACCTCGGGCACCGGCACGAAGAAGTTCAGCCGCAGGAACACCTCACGACCACGGGCCTTCAGGGTCCGCACGGCGTCCTTGACGATCGTGTAACCGCCCGTAAAACCTCGCTCTGCCCCAAGGCGTTCCCAGATCCGCTTGGCTGTGTGCCGCTGCTTCCTCGGCTGTTGCTGGTCCGCCTCGAGGACCTGTCGAATCCAGTCCAGGTACGGCCCGATCTTCGGCTTCCTCGACGGCCCCTGACGCCGATACCCCGGCGGCGTGCTGTGCGTCAGGATCTTCTCCAGCGTCCGCCAGTGCAGGCCCGTCTCGCGGAGAATTTGTCGCTTCGAGACCCCTTCCACCAGAACCCGTCGTCGAATTGAAACCGACTCGTCCATGTCGCGCCTGCAACCCGGTCTGGACGATCCGCACGCCGGCGTGTATCGTATCGGTCTGGAGGGCCGCTGCGCCCGCCCTGGCGTGGACGGATCGTCGGCCCCGCAGAGATTCCGCTACAGGAGGCGCCATGAGACGTCTGCTTGCCACCGCCGTCGCCGCCCTGGGATTCGTTTTCGTGATGGCCGCGCAGGCGGCGCCGGTCCTCCCGCCGCAGCCGACGCAGGCCGAGATGCGGACGAAGCGCCAGTGGGTGGACCGCCGTCTTCTCGAGTGCCGTTTCGCCCCGGCCGAGGCCGCGCCGGCCGCCCCTCTGGGCATGACCTCCGCCCCGGGTCTGACGGTGCTGGCCAACAACGACCCTGTCATCTGCAACGGAAGGGGAGAGCAGCCGCTGAGGCTGGGCGACACGTCCTACACGCGCGGCCTGTACTGCCACGCGGTCAGCAAGGTCGTCGTGCGGTTGCCGGGGCCCGGCAAGACGTTCTCGGCCGTCGTGGGGCTGGACCACAACGACGACACGGCCCGCGGCCGGGGCAGCGTCGTCTTCTCGGTCACGGTTGCTGGCAAGGTCGCCTTCCGGTCGGAGGTGATGCGCGTGGACACGCCCGCCCGGCCCGTCACGGTTGACCTGGGCGGGGCGGACACGTTCGTCCTGGAGGTCGGCGACGCCGGCGACGGCATCGGTTGGGACCAGTCTGACTGGGCCGACGCCAGGGCCGCGCTGGCCGACGGCACGGAAGTCTGGCTGGGCGACCTGCCCCTCGCGGACCTACGGCCGGAGGCGCCCGCGATCCTGCCGCTGCGCACCAGCGATCTGCCTCTCGTCTTCCTCTATGGGAGGCGTTCGTCCGACGACCTGTTGCCCCGGTGGTCGCGCAAGGCCGAGACGCGCCGCCTGGACGAGGCGCGCACGCAGCATACGCTCACTTGGACGGACCCGGACACGGGTCTGGAGGTCCGCTGCGTGGCCGTGGAATACGCGGACTTCCCGGCGCTTGAGTGGACCGCCACCTTCACAAACACCGGCCGGCAGGACACGCCGACCCTCGAGAACGTCCAGGGCCTGGATGTGGCCGTCGCGTGCCCGGCGGACGGGTCGTGCGTCCTCAATCATTGGAGAGGCGACACGTGCAGCCCGGACCTCTACCAGCCGCTGGAGGCGCCGCTGAAGCCGGGGGCCTCCGAGCGTTTCGCGCCGGCGGGCGGGCGCGGTACGAACGGGGCCTTCCCGTACTATCGTCTCGCGACGCCGGGCGGCGGGCTGCTGATCGCGGTCGGCTGGCCGGGGCAGTGGGCGACGATGTTTGCACGCGACGCGGGGGGCGCCCTGCGCGTCTCGGCGGGCCAGGAGAAGACGCACCTCGTGCTGCGGCCCGGCGAGCGGATCCGCACGCCGCTCATCGCCCTCGTGTTCCTGGAGGGCCACGACCCCGTGCGGGCCCAGAACGTCTGGCGGCGGTGGATGTGGGCTCACAACGTGCCGCGCACCGCGGACGGGAGGCTGCCGGAGCCCATCCTCTTCGGCAACACCTCCGGCCAGTTCAACGAGATGATCAACGCCAACGAGGAGAACCAGAAGCATTTCATCGACCGGTACGTCGAGGAACGCATCGGCATCGACCACTGGTGGATGGACGCCGGCTGGTATCCCTGCGACGGCCACTGGCCCAAGACGGGCACCTGGGAGCCCGACCCCAAGCGGTTCCCCCGCGGCCTGCGGGCCATCAGCGACCACGGCCGCGCCAGCGGCGTCAAGACGCTCGTCTGGTTCGAGCCGGAGCGCGTGGCGGGCGGCACGTGGCTGGCCACGAACCACCCGGAGTGGCTCCTCGGCGGCACGCTGCTCAACCTGGGTAACCCCGACGCCCGCGCCTGGCTGACCGACCACGTGGACCGGACCCTCCGCGAACAGGGCATCAACTTGTACCGCCAGGACTTCAACATGGACCCGCTGGGCTACTGGCGCGCCGCCGACGCCCCCGACCGGCAGGGCATCATGGAGAACCTGCACGTCCAGGGCTACCTGGCCTACTGGGACGCCCTGCGCGAGCGGCACCCGAATCTCATCATCGACAGTTGCGCCTCCGGCGGACGCCGCAACGACCTGGAGACGATGCGCCGTGCCATCCCGCTGCACCCCACGGACTTCGACTACGGGAACCTGCCCGTCAAGCAGGCGTTCCATTACAGCCTGTTCCAGTGGATTCCCTGCTACGGCTCGAACACGGTCCCCGTCGGCGCCGTGGACGCCTACGCCTTCCGTAGCGGCCATGCGGCCAACATCGTCCTGGGCTACGACATGCGGAACAAGAACCTGGACTACGCGTTGCTGCGGCGTCTTGCTGCCGAGTGGCGGCGGGTCGTCGCCTGCTACCGTGGTGACTTCTACCCCCTGACGCCGTACAACCGCGACGAGACGGCGTGGATCGCGTGGCAGTTCCACCGGGCGGACTCGGGCGACGGTGTCGTCGAGGCCTTCCGCCGCGCCGCGTGCGAGGACGGCACGAAGACCTTCCGCCTGGGCGGCCTGGACCCGGCCGCACGGTATGAAGTCACTGATCCCGACACGGGGACGACCGCCGCCATCGCCGGCGGGGTCCTGATGGACGAGGGCCTGAGCGTCGAGATCCGGGCCAGGCCCGGTGCCGCAACGGTCGTCTACCGGCGTCTGGACGCCGCGGGCCGTCAGCCGTGACGCATCCGGCCAGCGTCCGGCTGGCGCTCGGGCTCCAACGCTACGAGCCGCGAACGCGCCTGCGAGGAGAACCTCAACTCCGTGTGGCGGCGAGACCGTGTACGGAGCCCTAAGATTGTCATAGAACTTGTCATGAAACCCATCTTATCGCCTGCCCTGCATATCACGGCAGCCGCAGTAAGTCTTTGACGCGGCGCGACGTACGTTGGTGGGCCCAGCAGGATTCGAACCTGCGACCAAGGGATTATGAGTCCCAATTCGGAGTCTTCTCGAAGTCATAACATATCCCCAGAACACCAGATGACCCAGCGTGACGCCGAGTGCCACGAAGTGCACAAAACCCCTATGGATCGCGGGGATTCTGTGCTCTCAGGAGGAGGCGAACGGGAGCGTTCGGCGCACGGAGATGACCGTAGCGCCTCAGCAGGTGAACGCAGCGCAGCCAAGCCAGACGACAAGCAGGACGACAAGCCGAGGCCAAGCGATCCTGCGCTCGCGGAGGTCACTCGTGCTTGGCCTGCGCTGCCCCAGCATATCAAGGCTGCCATCCTCGCACTGATCCAGACAGCCGGGGAGGAGCAGCCGTGAACACCACCTGCCGTGTCCGATTTGTGGTGCAACATACCGTCCATACCGTGCGCACCGTCCAACAGCTAGCAGTACCCGTGGCACGGAGGGGGAGAAGTCAGGGGCCAAGTTGGCCGCACTCTACCTGCCCCCCCCGGGTCTTGTTAAGTAGTGCTCAGGTGACGAAAGGGGCGAGGAAGATGGCAAAATGCAACAACAAGCCGGTTCTGGACTGTCAGGCCACCTTCAACCGGCTGGGGTGCATCGCCAGAAGCACCACCGCGACGGCCCGACTCCTCGGACTCGCTGAGCGCGTGGAGGCCAAGGGAGAGCGCGGGGAAGAACCGACACTGGAGGAACACGTTGCCTTTGGCCTGGCGGGCTACGACGCCGGCCGGTTCCCCTCCGACGCGGCTCTCCACTACCTCGTCATGATTCTGGAGCACAAGGTCGCCGGTGTCCGCATCCAGGAGGTCTACAACCGCGATTTCCGCGAGCGCGCCGAAGCCATCCGCAAGGAACACGGCTTGGCCGCCGACGAGGACTGGCCGCGCGGCGAAGGCCCGCTGGAAGACCAGGCACTGGGCGCGGAGTTCGAGGCCGTCTGCGGCCGAATCGAGGTCGAGGTCTTGCAGGAGTACGCCGACAAGACGGGACACCCGCTCCTCAAAGAAGCGGCCGATCAGTGTGCGTCCGACCGGCCGGCGTTCGAACGTCGCCTGGAACGGGGCCGGGAATGGCTGTTCGACGGAAAGGAGGGCTGAACCCATGGCCAAGCACCAACCGCACCAGTGCAAACAGATCAAGGCCGACGGCACACGGTGCCAGGCCAACACCAGGACTGGGTCCGAGTACTGTTTCTTCCACGATCCTGCGACGGCCGAGGAGCAGGAGGCGGCGCGGCAGGCCGGCGGCCGCGTGGGCAAAACAAAGGCCCTGCCCGCCGAGACGCCGGACGTTCCCCTGTCCTCGGTGGCCGAGGTCGTCGGGCTCCTGGGCGAGACGATCAACCAGTTGCGCCGGGGCGAGATCGATCCGAGGGTAGCCAACGCCGTGGGCTACCTGAGCGGGACGCTTCTGAAGGCCCTCCAGCAGGGCGATATCGAACAGCGGTTGGCCGACCTGGAGGCTATCGCCAGACACCAGGAGAGCCCCGAGTCGCCGTTTGACGTGGAGTTCGACGACGAGCGGCCCGATCCCAACGCCGAAGGGAAGGCCGTGGCATGAGAGACGCCCGGAAACGGCTCGACGATATGGAAGCGGCCCTGACGCCGAAGCAGCAGGTCCTGCGCTGGTTGGACCACGTTGCCGGTCTGGGTTCCGAGGAGGCGTACTTCAAGTGGCTGGCCGAACGGTCGTTCGAGGCATTGCCGCGTATCAAGTTGGCGGAGGCCGTCGCTGAGGCGACCCGCAAGAAGATGAGGAGCGCGCCGAAGGAGGCAGTCGAGGTGGCCGTCCGCCGTGCCGTCCGGGATGTCTACTTCCTGACCAAACTCGTGATCGACATCAACACGCTGGTCAGTGAGAAGGCCACGGTGTTCGATGTTCAGGCGGCGCTGTGTGCCCGAGGGCTGCAACTGCTCGTGGTCGCCGCCGCTGTACCCCGGCGGGGCCAGGCTGCGCTGCCCTGGCTTGACCGGCCGCTCCAGTTGCGGGAAGTCCGAAACGACGTGGTGGTGCTCTTGTCGGACATCTACACGCTGGAAGAGGCGATCCGGTTTATTCGCCGCCGCCTGTTCGACGACCACCCGATCCTGTTCCCGGGGCGGGCCAAACGCCTGGCCGAGGGCCGGGAGAAGGCCGAATCCGTGGTCGCGGAATACGCATCCCTGCTTGCAAGCGGATCGTTCGACGGGGGTGGCGACTCCACCGAATTGGGCCTTGCCCTTGACGCCCTCAGGAAGGCCGTCCAGCCGGTGGCGGCGGCTACGGTCCGGCACTGCGTAGACCTCGCCAAGGCGGACGCGCTGTGGGACATCGGCCAGAGGGAAGCCGCTGCGCGGCTGTGGAAGTCCCGGGCGGGGGTCGGGGTGCACAAACGTGAGTGAGGGCGGCGTGGCACATTGCAGTCACTCGCTCCGGGACCCGTCGCCGCGGGGCTGTTAACCGGAAGGGCGCAGGTTCGAGTCTCGTCCGGGGAGCCAACCCTTCTTCCGCGGAAATACCGCGGCCGAGTGGTTAACGCGAGCGTTCGGAATACATCCGTGAAGCCGCTGGGTCTGACATCGTGTGCGAGACGTCTATGCCTCGACGACGAAACGCAAGGTGCAGCCGGAGACCCGCGGCCAAAGCATCCTTGCCGTGGTTGCCGCAACAGGCGCCGCCGGGCTTTGCACGTGGCAGTCCGACTGGCTCGGGCTGGGCCATGGGAAGACTTACGTGCTGAACCAACTCTTGCTGGAAGGCTACGCGCCTTGCCGCCCGTCTCCGACCTACCCGCCCCCGTGCCGGATGATTTTGCCGTTGACCATGTAGACAACGTCTTCGGCCAGGTTCGTAGCCATGTCGGCCAGGCGTTCGAGATGGCCGACCGCCAGGAAGAGGGCAACCAAGCCGTCGATGCCGTCCGGCGACTCGCGCATCAGGGCGGTGAGGATGCGGCGCAGATCGCGCCGCAGTGCATCGACCTCGTCGTCCTCGGCACAGACCTGTTGCGCGAGGGTCGTATCGAGGCGAACCAGGGCGTCGAGGCTGCGCTTGACCATCGACCGAACCTTCGACGCCATGGTCGACAGGTCGGCGGGGATGTCGGGAGCGGGCCGCTCGGCCACGTACCGAGCCCCTTTGGCAATGTCGGCGGCCAAGTCGCCCATGCGCTCCAGGTCGTTGTTCATCTTGAGCACGGCGACGATGAATCTCAGGTCGATGGCCACCGGCTGGTACAGAGCCAGGAGTTTCAGGCATTCCTCCTCGATCTCGACCTCGGCACGGTCGAGTTCGGCGTCGTTCTCAATGACCTGTTCGGCCAGGCGGAGGTCGTTGCGAACCATCGCCTGGACGGCCTTGGCAATGGCGTCCTCGACGAACGCGCCGAGCGAGAGAATCCGGCGCCTGAGCGCCGCGAGTTCCCGTTCGAGGTGGGCGGTCATGGCATCCCCAATCCGAGATCACCCGAAGCGGCCGGTGATGTAGTCCTCGGTCTGTTTGCAGGAAGGGTTCGTGAAGAGCGTCTCCGTCAGGTCATACTCGATAAGTTCCCCAAGGCAGACGAAGGCCGTGCGGTCGCTGACGCGCGCCGCCTGCTGCATGTTGTGCGTGACGATGACGATGGTGTAGCGGTCGCGGAGTTTGTCGATCAGGTCCTCGATCTTGCGCGTGGCAATCGGGTCGAGGGCCGAGCACGGCTCGTCCATCAGCAGCACCTGGGGCCTCGTGGCCAGGGCGCGGGCCAGGCAGAGGCGCTGCTGCTGGCCGCCCGACAGGCCCAGGGCCGACTTGCTCAAGTCGTCCTTGACCTCATCCCAGAGGGCGGCGGCCCGCAGGGAGTCCTCGACGACGACGTTGAGTTTGCCGTAGCTGCGGGTCCCCTGGAGGCGCGGCCCGTAAGCCACGTTGTCGTAGATGCTCTTGGGGAACGGGTTCGGCTTCTGGAACACCATGCCGACCTGTTGCCGCAGGTTCACAAGATTCACGCGTTTGTCGTAGACGTTGACCCCCGCGACCTCAAGCCGTCCCTCGGCGCGGGTTCCGGGGATGAGGTCGTTCATGCGGTTGATACTCCGCAGGAACGTGCTCTTGCCGCACCCGCTCGGCCCGATGATGGCCGTGACAGACCGCGGGTAGATGTCGAGGGTGATGTCCCGAACGCCGACCTTCGACCCGTAGTAGAGCGAGAACCGGTGGGCGCGGATGACGGGCTCCCCGGGCGACTGTGTCCGCGACCGTCTGGCCGCGCGGGCCCTTGGTCGCGCGACGGCGGTGCCTTGACGGAAGAGCGGCACCTCGGGCGTTTCCCCGGGCCGGGGCCGCAGCGTCTCGGCCGACTCCGGGGCATCGTCAAGCGTGCGTTCGGCGTTATCGGTCATGGTCATTGTCCACGCAACCTCTTGCTGATCCGCCATCGGATGACAATCGCTGCCGCGTTTAGGAACAGCACCAGCACGATCAGCGTCGCCACCATGCCGTACTGCTGGTGCGGCACCATGGCTGCGACACGGTCGCCGACCGCCAGGTCGTAACTGCCGTACGAGAGGGCACGCGTCGGCTCAAAAAGCCAGTCGAACCATCCGGACGACGTCTCGCCGAAGTCGAACACGCTCAGCGCCGGCCCAACCGACACCGCTCCCGTGAAGAGGATGGGCGCCGTTTCGCCGGCGGCCCGGCTCATGCTGAGGATGACACCGGTCAGGATGCCCGGCAGCGCGGCGGGCAACTGGACCGTCAGGAAGCACCGCAGCCGCCCGGCGCCCAAAGCCAGCGCCGCTTCCTTGTAGGCCGGAGGGACGGCGCGGATCGCCTCTTCGCTGGCGCGGATGACGACCGGGAGGACCAGCACCGTGATGACGAGCGTCCCAAGGATCTCCGGTCCCACTCCGCCGAAGAAGTGGCCCGGCACGCTGTCGTCGAGCAGGTACTGCCAGTAGAACGTCAGCCGCGGCCGCAGCATGGCCTCGACGTTCTCGCGGACCATCGGGAAGATGGCAGCCAGCGGCGTGCCGGCAAACTGCTCCTCGCGCGGGATGCGCTGCCGCACGAGGGCTTCCCGGCTCGCGGCGTTGACCCAGCGTTCGGCGAACAGAAAATCGTCGAGGGCGCGCTCGGCCATGTCCATGCGCGTCGCGCCGTAGCGATACATCGCCAGGGGGGAGCGGTCGCCGCCCGGGCGCGGCCCGAACAGCCTCGTGAGCGCGTCCTGGACTTCGGCCAGCGCCTGGGCGTACTCGTCGCGTCGGCCCAGGTCGACCGTCTTCAGGAGGTCGCCGTAATCGCGTGCCATTCGGAAAAACCGTTCGCCCGACGTGCCCCTGATGCGGTCGTCGTTCTCGTGCGAGAGGACGAAGGCGAGTCTCTCGTGGGCGGCGTCGCTCTCGCTGCTCTCGAAGGCTTCGACGAGCGCGTCGCGCAGCGCGCGGGCGAGGCGCCGAGCCTCCAGTCGCTCGTCGCCGCGGATGCCCTGTCGCTCGAGATCCTTCCCCACGTCCTGGTAGACCTGCCTGGCCTCGTCTTCCAGGTGCTCGGTGTCGATCCCTCGTCCGAAACGGTCGAGGAGGTCGTAGGCCGGCGCCCGGGCCTTGGCCACCTCGGCCAGTTCCGCCTGGACGGTCTCCGGGTCGCCGCGGTCGTGCATCTCGAACTGCATCTGGCGGAAGGCGGCGGTGCCGCGGAACACGACAGCCGTTGCGCCCCGATAGATCATCGGTACCAGGACAACGACGAGGACCAGCGAGATCAGCGCCACCGACACGAATGATAGGGCCGTGAAGCCGCGGTCAGCCAGGAGTCGGCGAGGGACGTTCATCAGACCACCCCCTTGCCGTGCCGGACCCGGCGAAGCAGCGCCTCGGTCACGAAGTTCAACAGGAACGTGAACGCCAGAAGCAGGAGCCCCACGGCGAACAGGGCGTGATAGTGCGTCGACCCCTTGGGCACTTCGCCCATCTCCCCGGCGACGGTGGCCGTCATCGTCCGGATCGACTGACCCAGGTCCCACCAGGGACTGGGAATCTGGGCGGCGTTGCCGGAGGCCATCCAGACGACCATCGTCTCGCCGATGGCCCGCATCATGCCGAGGATAACCGCCGCGATGACGCCGCTGTGCGCTGCCGGCATCACCACGCGCAGGAGCGTCTCGGCCCGGGTGGCCCCGAGGGCGTACGAGGCCTCGCGAAGTTCGCGGCCAACGGCGGTCAGGGCGTCTTCCGACACGCTCACGATCGTCGGAATCGCCATCAGCCCCAGGATAAGGCCGGCGTTGAGGGCGTTCGTCCCGGTCGGCAGGCCCAAGTGCTGCTGGAGCCACGGGGCCAGCATCAGCACCGCGAAGAACCCGTACGCCACCGACGGAATGGCCGCCAGAAGTTCCACGACCGGCTTGATGATCTGGCGGGCCGCGAAAGGGAGCACGTCGCTCAGACACAGGGCCGTCATCAGCCCCGTGGGAACAGCCACCACCAGCGCGAGCACCGTCACGTACAGCGACCCGGCGATGAGACTCAGGCCACCGAACTCAGCGGCCGCCCCCTCCGCCTCGGGGTACCAGCATGTGCTGCCCAGGAGTTCACCGAGCCGGTGGACGGCGTGGCTGGCGGCGGCCACGGTCTCGCCCGGGGCGAAGAACGGCAGGGCTTCGCGCACGACGAACGCCAGGATGAGAAGGACGGCCACGATGCTCGACGCGGCCGTCATGAAGAGCGCGCCCCGCCCGACCCGGTTCAGGATGAACCCGGCCAGGTCCTGGCCCGGCGTGAGCAGAAGCGGCCGGTCGAAACCGGACGCCTGCCTTCCTGGCTCGATGTCACGACCTGTCACCGCCTGGGTCATCGGCTGCCTCACGTCACCGGCCGCGCGCTCAGTAGTCCGTGACCGGCACGAATCCCTTGGCCTCGACGATCTCCTGCCCCTCTTCCGTCAGGTGGAAGGTGCAGAATTCGTGGATGATGGAACCAAGATCCGGGTAGTTGCGCGTGAAGAAGAACAGCGGCCGCGCAATCGGGTACGTCCCCTTGGCAATCGTCCGCTTGGTGGGGGCGATGCGGTCGATCTCGAGCGCCTTGACCTTCTCGTCGACGAATCCCAGCCCCACGTACCCGATGGCACCCTTCGTGGTCGAGACGCGGGCGTGCATCTGCGGGTTGGAGTTCACGTACTCGATCCCGTCGGCCATCTTCTGCTTCTTCATGACCAGACCGTGGAACGTCTCGTAGGTGCCCGACGACGTGTCGCGGCTGATGGGCACGATCGGCGCGTCGGGACCGCCGACGTCCTTCCAGTTCTTGATCTCGCCCATGTAAATCTTGCGGGCCTGCTCGGTGGTCAGCCCTTTGACGGGGTTCGAGGGGTGCACGACCACACACACCCCGTCCATGGCGACGGCGTGGGCCACGGGCAGGAATCCTTTCTCGACGGCCTTCGTGTACTCCTTGTCCTTCATGAAACGGCTCATGGTGGCGATGTCGCACCGCTCGTCCACCAGGGCCGCCGCGCCGTCGCCGCTGCCGGTTTTCTTGACCGTGATCGCCAGGCCGGGGGGCTTGGTCTTGAAGGCCTCGGCAAAGGCGTCGGCGATCGGCCCGACCGTGGTTGACCCTTCGATTTGCAGCGTCTGCTTCTCGGCGGCTTCGGCAGGGGCAGATGCGGACGTCCCAAGGTTCGCCGCCATGACGCTCATTACCCATAATGCCGTTCTCATGGTCTTCCTCCTTCTTCGCTGGTCCTCAATCCATTATCCCCGCGGCCTGTTAGCGTTCCGTTACGACGGTGTTGATACTTCGCGAGCCCTCCGGCCTCAAAAGGACCACAGCATGTCGGCCTGGAGCGTGAGACGCTCGCCGTCGGCGTCCGGGTTGTAGATCGGGCTGGAGTAAAAGAGGGTCACGCCAACCTGCATGGCGTCCGTCACGCTGTACTTGAAGCCGAACACGTGGCCCTTGTGACCGTCGGGGAAGTCGCTGTCATTGAAGGCCCGGGGCGAAGCCTCGAGTTGGAGGTACTTCCAGACGTACTGGGCCGACCAATCGCCCTTCTTCTTGTTCTCGCCGACCTTGATGCCAAAGGCGTAGCCGTCGTTGCGGTCGTCGGGGGTGTCGGCGTTCGAGCCGCAGTTGTGGACGTAGTCGACGAACGGCGCCATCGCCAGACCGGCGGCCTTGAACTTGAACTTGTTCGTGACGTTGATGTAGTCCCACTCCTCGCCGGGCAGCGTCAGGCCGGCCGAGTAGTGGGACGTCTCGTAGTACGTGACCGCGCTCGTCCACGTGACGCCGTCCATCTTCCAGTTGAAGCCGGCCGCGTAGGCGTTCATGTTGGCGTCGTCGCCCGGGTTGTTGTTCGAGAGGAAGAAGACGCCGGCGCCCACGAACGGCACGAACTCCTCGCTCATCGGAATGTCGTACTGGACCCAGGCGCCCTCGGGGTTCAGGTCGCTGTCCCAGACAAGGTCGGTCGAAACCCACGGCTGCTTGATCTTGCCGCCGGTGACCATCAGGCCCTTGACGGCATTCGGCTTCCAGGTGGCGTACGCGCGGTCGATGCGGATTTCGTCGCGGACGAAGAAATCGCCCATGGTTTCGTTCGTCGACGTCGGGCCCCCGCCGTCGCCGCTGGCAAGTTGGAAGCCCACCTCGAGCTGGTCGTCGGGCCACGTCTTCTTGACGCCCACCCGCAGTCGGTACCGCGCGCGGCCCTCGTCGTCGCGGCGGCCGCCGGTGGACTCGGCGAACTGGCGGTACTCGTATCGCAGCCGCAGGTCGCCGAAGAACGTCAGGTTCTCCAGCCACGACGGCAAGTCCTTGCTCGGGTCCGCCTCGGCCAGCATCTCCTCGATGATCCTGCGGGTCTGCTCCTGTGTCTCGAGGGTCGCGACCTTGTTCTCGAGCACGATGATGGATTCCTTCAACGCTCCGATCTGCGCCGACACGTCCCCCACCCCCTGCGCCGCGGCCTCCCGCGCGCCCCAGGCCACCAGCGGCAGCGCGGCTGCCCACACCCAAAGCATGCGTCGTGCCATGTCCAGATCTCCTTTTGATGTGCGATGGCGGCACATTCCGCCACCGCCGCATTAACGATAGGAGACGCGAACTAGGAGACGACGAGGAAGGTGTGAGAATCCCGTTAGCGGCCCGCCGCGCGGGGCAAAAAGCGGCTACGCCGCCGGAAGGCGGAGCGTGAAGACGCTTCCCTTGCCCGGCGTGCTTTCGACCGAGACGGTTCCGCCGTGCGCCTGAAGGATGTGTTTGACGATCGCCAAGCCGAGGCCCGTGCCGCCGAGATCGCGGCTGCGGCCCTTGTCGGCGCGATAGAACCGCTCGAACAGGCGCGGCAGGTGCTCGGCAGCAATGCCGCAGCCCCGGTCGCGAACCCGGATGCTGATGCCGTCGCCGGTCGCCTCGGCTTCGACAACGACCTCGCCGCCGGCCTCGCTGTACTTGATCGCGTTGTCGAGCAGGTTACCGACCGCCTGCTGGATCAGCAGGACGTTCACCGGCGCCCAGAGCGGGTCGGGGCAGCGGACGACGATGCGGATGCCGCGCTCGGCCGCCATCTCCGCGCAGTCCTGCACGGCATCATCCAGCACCGGCCTGAGGTCCGACCGCACCCGCTCAACCCGCCCGGCCTCGTCGTCGGACTCGATGCGCGACAGGGCGAGGAGGTCCTCGATGAGGGCACTCAGCCGGTCGGCCTGGCGACCGATGATATCGAGGAAACGGCCCGACTTCTCGGGGTCCTGCGCCGCGCCTTCCCGCAGCGTCTCGACGAACCCCTTGATCGAGGTGATGGGCGTGTTCAGTTCGTGCGACACGTTGGCGACGAAGTCGCGCCGGACCGTCTGGAGCCGCCTGAGACGCGTGACGTCGCGCAGGACGACGAGGACGCCCATCTCCCGCCCGTCGGCGCCGCAAAGGCGCGTGCACCGGACCTGGAGGAACTGCTCGCCTTCTTCGCGGCGCACGATCTCGTCTTCGGCCGACTCCTCTGTCTCGAGAGCGGACCAAGCCAGGCGATGGAGGTCCGGCAGGCGGATGGTCTCCTCGAGGCTTTGCCCCGTTGCCGTGGCCGCGTCGATCCCAAGCAATCTGCCGGCGGCGCGGTTCACGCGGAGGATTTGTCCGTCCCTGCCGACGGCCACGACCCCCTCGACCATGCTCGCCAGGATGGCCTCCCGCTCGCCTCGCTCGCGGGTAAGCGAGTCGATGGCGCCGCTGAGTTGGGCGGCCATGCGGTTCATCGCCTCGGCCAAGTGCGCGAGTTCCCTCGTCTCCGGCACGGGGACCCGATGCGCCAGGTTGCCTTGGGCGAAGCGGTCGGCTCCTTCCGCCATCTCGCCCAGCGGCCGGCTCAGGCGCCGGGCCACGACCCACCCCAGGACCGCCGCGCCGACCGCGACGGCGACGCCGCCCACGAGAATGCGGCCGTAGAGCGCCTTCAGGGCCGCCGAAATGCCGCTGAGCGGAACGGCCGCACGGACAACCGGCCCGTCCCGCACGCCCGGCGTCAGTGGGACGGCCAGATACATCATGTCGACGCCGAGCGTCGGCGACGGCCGGATCCTCTTGCCCACGCCGCCGTCGTACGCCGACAGGATCTCCGGCCGTTTCGAGTGATCCTCCATGCCGTCCGGGTCGCGGTCCGACTCGCCGATGACCTCGCCGTTCCTGAGAATGACCGTGAGCCGCGCGCCGGACGCCGCGCTGCGCGCGCGGCACAGCATCTGGACGCGCTCGGGTTGCAGGTCTGGCGCGCGGTCGCGGACAGCCTGGGCCACAAGGCGTGCCGTCACCTCGAGCCGGGCCTCCATCTGCGCGTAGTACAGCGACCGCGTCACCTCCCCCGCGAACAGGCCGACCCCCACCGTGCAAAGGGCAATCACAAGCAGGTAGGTCGGGTACAGTCTCCAGACGAGGCGGCGTCTTGCCATCGGCTAGCGATCCCTGAACCGGTATCCCACCCCTCGAACCGTTTCGATCTCCTTGCCGCACGGGCCGAGTTTGCGGCGGAGAGCCACGATATGGACGTCGACGCTCCGATCGGTCACCGCCACGTCGTCGCCCTGGGTCTGGTCGACGATCTGGTAACGCGTCAGCACCCAGCCTGGCCGCCGCGCGAGGCAGAACAGGATGCGGAACTCCGTCAGCGTCAACTCCACCGGCTTGCCCTTGACGAGCACCTCGTGGCGGCCGGGATGGATTTCGAGGTCGCGAACCCGGATGGGCGCCGTCTCAGGGGACGGTTCCCTGGTCCGCCGACGCAGGGCCGCACGCACGCGGGCCAGCAGCACGCGTGGGCTGAACGGTTTCGTCACGTAGTCGTCGGCGCCGAGTTCCAGGCCCGCCACGATGTCGGCCTCCTCGCCCTTGGCGCTCAGCATGACGATGGGAATGTGGCGCGTCCTCACGTCGCCCTTCAGCGTGCGGCAGACGTCGAGGCCGTCGGTGCCCGGCAGCATCAGGTCGAGGATCACCAGGTCGGGCGGCCGCGACGGGGCCACCTCCAGCGCCTTCTCCCCGGTTCCCACGCACGTGACTTTGTACCCCTCCCTGGCCAGGTTGTACTCGACCAGTTCCAGGATATCCGGCTCGTCGTCCACGACCAGAACGTGCTCGTGTGCCATGGCAGCCTCCGTGCGGCAGGCATCTCTGCAACCACACCGCCGCGCTGATTATCGCCGCCCGCGATTAGCGTTTCGTTAGCGTCGCGCAAGATTGCCGCGCATGCGGCACGGCCGACAGGGCGCCGCCGCACACCGTTCGCGATCACTTAGCCCCGGCCGCCGGCCAGCCACGAAGAGTATATGCCGTCGCGTCCGGCATTGCCAAGGCCCGTAATGGCCTATCGCGAGCGTTCGAAGCAAGCCTCCGAAATTGCCGAGTCCGACATGGCACGCAAAGATCGCCCCCCTTCTGCAAAAAGACATAGGTGGGAGAGCACCTTGTCCGCTTGCCGGAAGGGAGTGCCTGCGTGCCACACCCCCGGATAGACGACCAGTTGGAGCTGCTGCTGGAGCGGGTGCAAGGGCTGCTGGAATCTGGCTGGAAGCGGGTCCGCGTGGTGACCGACCACGGCTGGCTGTTGGCGCCTGGCGGGCTGCCGAAGGTGCAACTCCCGAAGTACCTGGCCGAAAGCCGCTGGTCGCGTTGCGCCTCGATCAAGGACAGTTCCCACGTGGAGGTGCCCATCGCAGGCTGGTCGTGGAACCCGCAGGAACGGTTCGCCTACGCCCCGGGGGCGCACTGCTTCGTGGCCGGGAAGGAATACCTCCCGAGTGCCGTCGTGAAGAACGCGACTTCTGGGCGGAGTTCGATGAGGCCCTGCCTGAGATGCTGGGTGGTCTGTTCGATGCTCTTGCCGAGGCCATGAGGATTGCCCCCGACCTGCAACTGGCCCGGCTGCCGCGCATGGCTGACTTTGCGCGGTACGGAGCGGCGGCGGCGGTAGCGTTCGGGAGGCAACCGGAGGAATTCCTGGAAGCGTATGGGCAGAACGTCGGGCGGCAGAACGAGGCTGCCATTGACTCGAGCCCCGTTGCCCAGGCAGTCCTCGCGCTTATGCAGGACCGCGCGGAATGGCAAGGTACACCCTCAGAGTTGCTGGGGGTTCTTGAAAGCCTTGCGGGGGAGAAGGGACTCGACACCCGGGCTAAGAACTGGCCGAAGAGTTCGACGTGGGTCTGGAGGAGGCTACGCGAAGTACAGCCGAACCTCTTGGCCACGGGGATTGTGGTTTCAGAAGACCGGACGGCGGGGCGGCGGATTATCACTCTCCGTAAGGCTGACGGAAATGCTGTCACTGCTGTCATTGGTGCCCACGACGGCTCTCAGGGGTCGGAATCTGTGACAGCACTGCTGTCATCAGTGGGAAATGCTGTCACGCCATCGGCACGTGATACGCAGGGGAATGACGGCAGTGACAGCAATGACAGCATTTCGGGGGACTCTTCGGATCTGGCCGGTTCGCGGAACATGGACGCCATGCCTGAACACGTGCGCGAAGCCTACGACGAGCGGGCGGCGATCATGGTCGAGGATGGTGGTGTTCCCATCGAGGAGGCGAGGATCGAAGCCGCGGAGGCGGTGCTTGGCGGCATCCTCGTTCATGACTTCTCCCGTTTCTCACGCGACAGCGTGCGGGCAAAGACTCTGGTACGCGAACTCCGGGACGCAGGTGTCCGTGTGATCTCCCTGAACGACCCGGAGGTCGATCCCGACAGCGTGGCTGGCGTGTACATGGAGGCGATCACGTTTGCCAAGAATGAGGCCTTCAGCCGGGAGGTGGCATTCCACACACGAAAGGGCTGCCGGGCAAACGTCCAGACACGAGAGTCTGAAACAGGCTGGTGCTACAAGAACGGTGGCCAGCCCCTGTGGGGCTTCCGGACTGAACGCCTCCAGCGAGGCGTAGACAAACGCGACCGGCCGCTCATGAAGAGCATCTGGGTGCTGGATGACACGGTGGCCGCCGGTAAGCCGATGCACGAGTGGGTGCGCCACTGTCTGGTGGAACTCGCGGCCAAGGGCGCCAGCCTCGACGAGCTACGGGACTTCTGCAACGAGAAGGGAATCCGGGCGAGGAGAGGGACGTACTGGAGCACCTCCACGTGGCACACGCTGCTCCAGCCTCACTCGTTGCTTCAGTACTGCGGCTACGGCGTCTGGAACGTGCATCGGAAGAACGGCACGAAGCGCCCGCCCTCCGACTGGGTGGTCGTCGAGAATGCTCATCCGGCGATCATCAGCGAAGAGGAGGCGAAAGCGATTGCCGCGGCACGGAAGCGTCAGCGGGCCTTCAACGGACGCTTCGACGGAGGCGGGCGGCGGAGCCGCGGTTCCCGATACTTGCTGAGCGGAGGTCTCTTCAAGTGCGGCCGATGCGGCAGCAACATGATCGGTCATGGGACGAGCCACGGCCGGTACTACGTCTGCGGCAGTCAGCCGTACCGACGTGGCAGGGGCTGTGGGTCTGGCGTCTACGTTCCCCAGGAGCAGATCGAAGCCGAGGCCGTGAAGGGGTTGGAGGGTCTTGTATCTGTCTGCACAGACCCCAAGGGCTTCACACGCCAAGTCAACGAAGAGTTGCGGCGTCTTTGGGAGCAATCGACGGGACATGATCCGCTTGCCGCTGCAAAGCTCAGGGAAGTGGACGTGAAGATCGCGAACGTCCGCAAGGCCATCGAAGACGGCCTGGAGGATGCTGGTTGGGCCAACAGCCGACTGCGGGAGTTGACGCGGGAGCGGGAGGAACTCGCTGGCAAAGTGGCCGTTGCGACGCAGCCGCCACAGATCGACGTCCAGACCGCGATGGCCTACCGCGGGAAACTCGAGAAGCTGTTCAAGCATGGCAGCCCGGCAGACAAGAAGCGGCTGCTGCGGAGCTGGGTCGAGAAAGTGACACTGGCTCCGGAACGCCTGGAGGTGGAGATCACCTACCGCGTCCCGGAGCCTGTGGTGAATAGTGTGGTAGCGGGGGCAGGATTCGAACCTGCGACCTTCGGGTTATGAGCCCGACGAGCTACCAGACTG
>Ga0307427_1000604_pt1 | contig 21702 bp, 15 predicted proteins | sample SalMarWE160190MG_FD_202162 | JGI IMG/M metagenome (GOLD analysis project Ga0307427, IMG submission 202162) | Salt marsh sediment microbial communities from the Plum Island Ecosystem LTER, Massachusetts, United States - WE1603-190 | ecosystem: Environmental > Aquatic > Marine > Intertidal zone >... | reverse complement strand
CGCGCGAGCCGTCGCCGATGCGCCCTTCCTCGAGGAACGCGCGAACCGTGGTGATCCACGAATGGTCGAACAGTTCCTCGGCGAGGGTGCGGCGGAAAGCGTCGTCGGCCAGGATCCCGCCGGCCTGCCGGCGCCAGTAATCGGCCGTGGCCTGCGGGTCGCGGTGAAGGTGTTTGAGCGTCGCGTGAGTCATTGCCGCAGCCCCCCGTCGTCGAGGCACCGCACGAGTCGCCGCGCAAAACGGTCGGCGGCGCGGCCGCGCTTGGGCGAGAGCGCGTGCCGCCCGGATGCGTAATCCGCAAGGTACTCCAGGAAGAAGACGCGCTCGGCCAGCCGGACGAGTTCCGCCGCCAGCGGCGGCCTCGCGCGGCGCCGGTAGACGTCGAGGAACTCGTCCGCCGCCCGTCGCGCGCGGTCCCACGCCACGCCCGGCAGCCGCGCCAGCGCGAGCACGTTCGTCGAGAACGTCAGAGCGTCCAGAAAGACAGGGCCCGTCCGCACGTCGGGCCAGGCGGAGCCGCCTTCCCAATCGACAACCGTCACCCGCCGCGCGTCGTACAGCACGTTCCGGGCGGAGAAATCCTTGTGCACGGCGGCCTGCATCACCGGACGCCGGCCCCAGCGGTTCCTGTGGACCTCGTTGCACAGATGCGGATACAAGCCGTCGGGCAGGCCGGGCACACGTGCCACCTTCGGGGCGATGGCATCAACGTAAGCCGCCAGCGTCGTACGGTCTCCACCGCGAGTGGCCCGCTGAAACCGCGCCAGCCACTCGGCCACGTGGATCATCCGCCGGCGGCGCCAGCGGCCCAGCCGCCGTCCGCCTACCAGCAGCGACAGCGCCAGCCGCGCCAGAAGCCGTCTGCCGGAGACGTGCTCGGTCACAAGCGTGTCGGATTCGGTCATCAGGTCAAGCGGCTGCGGAATCCGGAAGGGGCCAACGCGCCCGAACCCCTGCTGCCAGAGGCCCGTCAGCCTCTCGTACTCCCGTGCGACGTGCGGCCCCGTCTTGGCGTGGAGGAGCCGTACCAGCGTGCCGCCGCCACCCAAGTGCAACAGAGCCCGGAAGGTCCGGGGCGTCCGCCACCCCGGCGCGGGCAGGACGCGGTCCCGTACGCGCTCGACCGTCGCGGCGCGCACCGCCAGGTCCGGATAGTAGGCCGGGACCCTATCCGCGAGCCGTGCCGACAGGTTGCCGGCGGTCTGCGTCATCGTCGGTTTCCTCAAACGACCAGTCTGACAGAGGCGTCTCGGGCGGCACGGGCCTCGGCACGTCGAGGAACTGCCGGTGCCAGAGTTCGAAGTTCAGCAGCGCCCAGACCACGGCCGCCGCGTCCGACCCCGTGCCCCACCGCCCGTTCACCACGTCGGCCAGGTGCGACTCGAAATGCGTGTAGTCGAAGTACCCGCGCCCCCGCGTGGACGGGTCCGTCAGCACGTCGATCACGAGGCGGCGGAACGGACCGTCCCGAGAAAGCCACTCGGTCAGCGGCACCGGGAACCCCATCTTCTTGCGATAGACGAGTTCGTGCGGCAGCCGCCGGGCGGCCAGGCGCTTCAGCAGAACCTTTCCCTCGCCGCCGTGGATCTTGTAGCGCAGCGGCAGGTTCAGCCCGAACTCGACCACGTGGTGGTCGAGCATCGGGACGCGCGTCTCGATGCCGGCCGCCATCGTCATCGTGTCCTGCTTCGCCAGCAGTGACTGGAGGTACGTCGCCAGGTCGGCCTGACTGTGCCGCTGGTCCATCCGCGCGAGCGGCGAGGCGCGAAAGGCCCGCACGAACGCCGACCACCGGCCGGGGCAGTCTTCCAGGCCGAAGACGCCCAGCATCTCGGCGCCCAGATCCGCGCCGTAGAGTTCGGCCACGCGGGCGGGGTCGCGGATCACGAGGCGCGGCAGGACCTTGGTCCCGAGTTTGCCGGGAAAGAGCCGGCGGCCCACGTGCGCGGCGGCCCTCAGCAGAAAACGCGGCACGGGCGTCGCCGCAACGCTCAGCCACCGATGCCACCGCGCCAGCCGGTACTTGCGGTAGCCGAGGAAGACCTCGTCGGCGCCCTCGCCCGACAGAATGACGGTCGCCCGCCCCTTCGTGTACCGCGCCAGGACCATCAACGGTACGCACGCGTGGTGTTTGATGGGCGCGTCGCGGTGCCAGACGGCCCGTGGCAGTTCGTCGCAGAACTCGCGCTCGCTGAGGGTGTACTCAGAATGCTCGGCCCCGACGTGCAGGGCCGCCAGTTCGGCATAGGGGCGTTCGTCGAAGGTGTCGGACTCGAAGCCGATGGAGAACGTCTGGATAGGCTCGCCCGTCACCTCGCTCGCGAGCGAGGCCAGGAGGCTCGAATCGACGCCGCCGCTCAGGAACACGCCCAGCGGCACGTCGCTCATCAGACGCAGCCGCACCGCCTCGCGGAGCCGGTCCTCCAGGGCCCGGGCCGCCTTGGCCGGGCTGTCGAGACCCAGGTGGCGCGGCTGCACCTGCCAGTAGCGTGTCCGCTCGACGAAATCCTCCGTCACAAGCATGAAGCGGCCGGGCGGAAGACGGTGGATGCCCTCGAAGAGCGTCTCCTCGCCGTACACCTCGGTGTGCGACAGGTACTCGGCCAGGGCCGGACGGTTCAGACGACGCGGGACTTCGGCGGCCTGCAGGAGCGCCTTGACCTCCGACGCGAACAGCAGCGACCCGCCCGCCTCCGTCCAGTAGAGAGGCTTGATGCCGAGACGGTCGCGCGCGAGCATCAGCCGACGCCGGTTGGCGTCCCAGATGGCAAAGGCGAACATGCCGTTGATGCGGCGAACGAGGTCGGGGCCTTCCTCCTCGTACAGGTGGACCAGGACTTCAGAATCGCCGGCGGTGCGGAACGTGTGGCCCTTCGCCATGAGATCCTGCCGCAACGAACGGAAGTTGTACGTCTCGCCGTTGGTGACGAGCCAGACGGAGCCGTCCTCGTTCGAGATGGGCTGGCGGCTTCCCTCCGGGTCGATGACGGCCAGACGGCGGTGCACCAGCGCGATGCCCGGGGCGGTGTAGACCCCCGAATCGTCGGGCCCGCGGTGCGCAAGGCACTCGCCCATGCGCCCGAGGAGTTCGCCGTCTCCGGCCAAACCGCGCGCCGGGTCACGGTCCAGAATGCCCGCAATGCCGCACATGGTCGTGTTCCCTCATGCCACCAGCGCCGCGTGCCGGGGTCGGGCACGGGCAAGGTCCTCCATCGGTACCGGTGCGTCGAAGGACCGGTGCTGGAGGTAGGTCCGATGCCAGAGTTCGAAGTTCAGGATCGCCCACAGACGGTACTCGTGGTTGGCGCGACCGGCGACGTGCTCCTCAACGAGGCGCCGGACGGCCTCCGGCGCAAAGACACCCGTGCGGAGCACGTTCTCGGGCGCGAGCACACGCCGCAAGGCCTCCCGGAGCGGCCCCTTGAACCACAGCGCCGCCGGGTTGTTGAAGCCAACCTTCTTGCGCCAAATGAGCCGCTTCGGCACGATACCCTCGGCCGCACGCTTCAACACGTACTTCGTGGTCCACCGCTTGAGGCGGAGACCGGGCGACGCCTGCTGCGCCAGTTCCACCAGCCGGTAGTCGAGCAGCGGCGAACGCAGTTCCAGGCTCGCGGCCATCGAGACCTTGTCGTTGTGCTCCAGCAGATAGCCCGGCAGGTACGTCTTGAGGTCAAGGTGGGCAAGTTGTTCGACCCACGACGCGCCGCGCCACGGCCCGAGGTGCGACGCGAACACCTCCGCCACCGGATCGTTGCCTTCCGGCAGTCGCCACGGTGGGGCAAGCAGGCCGCGCCGCTGAAGCGGCGCAAGGTACGACCGCCATGCGACGATCGCCGCCAGGGGCGAGGTGAACTCCCCCTGAAGGAACTTCTTCGCGCGGATCAGCGTCCGCGCGCCCCCGCGCGTCGTTTCCGGCAGACCGGCCGCCAGCCGACAGGCGACGTCGCGCCAGGCGCGCGGCACCTTCCGCCAATACGGCGCGGCACGAAGGCCCAGGTACCGTGGGTAGCCGAGAAACGCCTCGTCGCCGCCGGTTCCCGTCAGGGCGACCTTGACCTCTCGGGCGGCCTCGCGCGCCAGACGCAGGTTCATCACGCTCGAGACATTGGCGACCGGCTCGTCCAGATGCCACACGGCCGCCGGCAGATCGCGCCACAGGTCGGCCGGGGAGAACTCGATGCGGCGCCAGATGAGGCCGAAATGCTCGGCGGCTTCGCGGGCGAAGGGCGTCTCGTCGTAATCCGACGCGCCGGGGTACCCGATGGTGTACGCGCGCACCGGCTCGGCGCTTTCGCGCGTCATCATGCCCGCAACCAGCGTCGAGTCGAGGCCGCCGCTCAAGAACGCGCCGACCGGCACGTCGGCCTGGAGCGTCCGGCGGATGGCGTCGTGAAGCGCCGCACGGGTCGCCTCGATCACGTCGCGCTCGCGCCGACGGTGCGCCGCCGACGGCGCCGGGTCCCACCACGTGCGCGTGGTGGTGCGGCCGTCCTGCCAGACAAGCATTTCGCCGGGCATGAGTTTGCGGACCCCCCGCAGGATGGTCCGCGGCGCGGGGACGTAGAGCAGCGCCAGGTACAGGTCGAGCGCGACGGGGTCGACCTCGGGCTGCTTCAGGACCTCGCCGAGCAGACACTTCATCTCCGAGGCGAAGACCAGCCGCCCTCCCGCCACGTGGTAGTAGAGCGGCTTCTCACCAAGGCGGTCGCGGACGAGGACCAGTTTGCGCTCGCGCTCGTCCCAGACGGCAACGGCGAACATGCCGCGCAGCCGGTGGACGAACGCCTCGCCGAGTTCGGCGTACAGGTGGGGGACCACCTCGGCGTCGCATCGGGTGCGCAAGCGGCGACCGCGTGCCTCAAGCCACCGAGCGAGGTCCCCCCAATTGTAGATTTCACCGTTGACGACGGCCGTGACGCGGCCGTCGGGCGTCGTCATCGGCTGGCGCCCGTGAAGCAGGTCGAGAATGCTCAGGCGCTTCATGCCGAGGGCCGCCCCCGGCCGGACCCGGTCGCCTTCGTCGTCGGGGCCGCGGTGGGCCATACGGTCGAGCATGGTCCGGAGGCGGTCCACGTCATCGGAGGCGTTTACGATACCGCAGATGCCGCACATGGCGTCTCTCGCTCGTCGGGTCTGAGGCCCCGAAGGATGGCTTCGAGGTCCTCGACGCGTCTGTCCCACGTTTCATGGCGCACGCGGTCGATGCGCGCGATGCGACGGTCGGTGGTGTCGTCGGCCCGCGCGCGGTCCAGGGCGGCGGCGAACTGCGCCGGGTCGGCCGCGATGGTCACGTGCGGCTCGAACCGCCGGACCGCCGGCACGTCCGTCGAGACGACCGGCTTGCCCGCGGCCAGGTACTCCTGCAGTTTGATCGGGTTGCAGTGGCGGACCCATTCGGTCCCGCGCAGTGGAAGCAGGCAGACCGCGAAGCCGCGAAGGTAGTCGGGCACCCGCTCGTACGGCTGCTTGCCAAGCAGGTGAATGTTGGGGCGCCCCTGGAACCGGCTCGGCTCGTCAACGGGCCCGACCAGGACGAACGACCAGTCCGGCCTCGCCTCGGCCACGGCCACGAACAGGTCTGCATCAAACGCCACCGCCTCGGTGGAGCCGACGTAGCCGGCGACCGGCTTCGGAATCACGGCCAGGTCTTCGGGAATCGGGCCGGGTCGGGACGCCCGCGCGGCATGACCGAAGTCAACGCCATGCGGCAGGTACGCGACCTTCTCGGCGTAGGCGTCGTACGCGCGGCAAAGCATGTCGGAGACGCAGACGATGCAGTCGGCCCGGTCGGCCATCCGTCGGTCTGCCCGTGCCACGGCGGCAGTGGCCGTGGCGGGGTCGGCGTCGAGTTTGTCCGTGACGAAATAGGTGACGGTCTGCGGCCGCAGCGCGTCGAGGACGCCGGCGAATAGCGGGTTGGCGACGACGACCGCCGGCCGCCCTCGCCGGAGCATCCGCCGCACAAGGCCCAGTTGTCGCCTGAGCAGCCACCGGCTGAGGCCCCCCACCCACCCGTCGCCGAAGGCGGGAAGCGCGAGTGGCGTGAAGACCGACAGGTTCGCCGCGACGCGCCGGTGCAGGCGGAGGAGACTTCCGAGTTTTCGCCGGACCTTCGCCGCGAGCGCCCGCCGCCCCGCGCGCCCGATGCCCATCGTCACCGAGTTGACGAACACGACGCGTCTGTGCCGGGCCAAACGCCGGGCGTAGTGCACCTCCGACCGGCGGGTGTGGTACCACCAGTCGCAGCCGGCAAGCCACACGATGGGGTCATCGGGGCCCATTCGGCGTCTCCACGGGCGCAACCGCAGGCGCAGCCTGGAGCCGACGGCGCGCCGCCGCGGCGATCGAAACGATCGCGAAGAAGATCCACACCAGGATCGGGTAGTGCAGGCTGTAGGTCGTGACGGCAAACAGCGCGACGGCCAGCGTCAGGACGACCGTCACGATGCCGACGTCGCGCCAAAACGGTTCGCGGGCCGCTTCGGCTTCACGCACCAGACCGAGGCCCTGCCGCACGCACCACGCCAGCGTTGCCACGTACAGGGTCAGCCCGACCACGCCGTACGAGACAAGCACGCGCAGGTAATCGCAGTCGGTCTGGTCGTAGACGATGCCCTGGATCTCGAGGCGGGGCGTGCCGAAGCCGAAGGCGTGAACCAGCGGGCCGGACCGCAGCCAGTAACTCAGATGCCCCTGCTCGAGGAACATGTGCCCGCGACCGCTCAGGAAGTCGGCCATCGTCAGATCGGTGTTCGACTGGAAGACGAACAGGAACGTGCGGAACAGTTCGGCCACGAAGGTCCAGTGGATAAGCACCGCCCCCACCGCGCCCGCCGCCACCAGGACGGCCGTGCCGACCCGCCGCTTCAGGCCGAGCCACACGAGCAGTTCCACGAACACGACGCACCACCCCGCAACGAAAGCGCCCTGAAGCATCTGAACGTTGTAGTCGGCCGCCCCGACGGAGATAACCGGCACCGCCCACGTCAGGTCCACGAGCGGCTTCAGGACCAGCAGACCCCACATGACCTGTCGCGGCTGGGCGAAGGAATACGCCGCCAGCGCCAGCGCCCCGACCGCCACGGGGGCCTTGACCGGCGAGAACAACGCCAACTGCCACGCCACCACCCCCGCCAGCGCCAGACCCAGCGCGTGCGCCACACGGCGGTCTTGCAAGATCGCTCGTTCCACTCACGTTCCCCTTCGCTGCGCACCAGCGGCAACCGGCTCCGCTGCGGGCGCCAGAAACGGCTTGACCCGTGTCAGAACGGCCGCCGGTTCGATGGCCTCCATGCACGGCGCCTCGCACCGCGTCGGGCCCGACCGCAGGTCGGCCGTACACGGCACGCAGCCGAGATCGCTCTGAACGACGGCGCCGTCACCGAACGGCCGCACCTCGCCGGGATTCGTCGGCCCGAACAGGCTGACCACGGGCGTCCCGACGGCCGCCGCCAAGTGGCCCACACCGGAATCGTTGCTGACGAGCAGGTGAGCCTCGGCCAACACGGCCGCCACCACGCGGAGGTCCACACACCCCTCCAGGACGAGGACCGGTTCGCGAACCGCCCGCGCCATGGCCGTCGCTTCGTCCCGTTCCGCCGGGCCGGCCACGATCAGCACTTGCGCGCCGGTCTCGGCGGTCAGGTCGTCAATCAGCCGCACGTACGCGTCGGGCGGCCACCGCTTCTTCATTCCTTCCCGGCTGGAGGTCGAGCCCGGATGCACCGCAACGAGCGGCCGCCGGGCATCGCGCCCCATCTCGTCCAGACGCGCCCCGGCGGCCAGACGCTCGCCGAGCGTCAGCACGAGACGCGGCCGGGGCGAGACTGCGGCCGCCTCCCCAAACCCCGCCGACGCCAGGAGCGACAGGTTCCGCTCGACGCGGTGGGCCTGCGCGTCGTACGGCACGCGGCAGGCCAGCAGCGGCGCAACCAGACGCCCGCGCCCCGATCGGTAACGGTGAATGAAGCGTGCCCGAATGCGCGCCAGGACCGGAATCAGCACGCACTTGAGGCTCGAACTCGGCCACAGGCAAAGCGCCAGGTCGTAGCGGTCGCGCGTTAGGTCGCGGACCAGCCGCACCTTCCCGCGCGCGCCGTGGTACGGCCGAGAGTCATACGCGAAGAGGCGTTCGCGCGGCCGCTGCGGTTCCAGGAGCGCCTCGGCGAAGCCGCGCGCCAGCAGCCCCAACCGCTCGACGCCGTCCGCACCGCGCAGGGCACGCACCGCCGGCTCAGCCGTCAGCACGTCGCCGATGCCGCCCAGCGCCACCACCAGGATGCGCCGGGGCCGGGCGCCGGGGACCGTCTCATCGAGCGATGGGGCCGCAGCCTTCACGCCATGGCCTCCACGGTATTCACGGTGGGCGCCGCCGGCCCCGTTCGCTGCTGCGAGCCCGCGGCCAGTTGTTCATGCACCCGCCGCGCCACGTCGCGCGGGTAAATCCGCGAGAGGCACGCCTGCCCTGCCCACCGGCACTCCCAGCACCACGCCGGGTCGCACGTCGGCGAAGCCATCATGATGCGGTGCAGCCGCTTCGGACCCCACGGCCGCCACCGCGGCAGAAAGACGCCTCCGCCGAACGACACCGTCGGCACGCCGAGCGCCGCGGCCATGTGGACCAGCGCCGAGTTGTTGCCGACCAGAACCTTGAGCCGCCCGACGACGGCGGCGGCTTGCGCCAGGCTCGTGCGGCCGACGAGCCAGACCAGCCGCCGTGAGGCGCTACGCAGCGGCGCCAGACGCTCGGCCTCGGCCTCCGTTCCGAATACAACGCACCGGACACCGCGCCCGCTCAGGATGCGAACAAGTCGGACCCACGCTGCGACCGGCCACCGCTTGTCCATCCGGCCGATGTCGTCGCGGGCGCCCGGGTGCAGGCCCGCGACGACGTCGCGCGGCCCCACGCCTGCGGCGCGAAGCACGGCTTCCGCCTCACGCTGCTCGCGGGCGGTCAGCAGGATCCGCGGCCCGTCGGGCGGGTCGGCCGCGCCGCACGCCCGCGCCAACCGCCGCCACATCTCCACCGCATGCGTGTGGAACGGGACCGGAACGGTCCGGTGATAGAGCGTGGGCCGGCCGGTGTCGATGCCCACCGTGACGCCCGCCCCGCTCCGCCGCGCCAACACCTGGCTGCGCCGGTCGCAGAAGCCGAAGTCCACGGCCGCATCAAAACGGCCCTGTCGCAGGTACACGACCAGGGACCGCCGCGATGGGAACCGGTCGAGCGAAGTGACAAACGCGCCTTCGAGTAAACGGCCGAACCACTCGGCAAGGGCCTTGCTGCGCGCCAGGACCGTCACGTTCTCCGTGCCGAAGCGGTCGAGCACCGCCCGAATCGCCGGCGACGCGAGGAGCAGGTCGCCGACGCCGCGGTTCAGCGCAACGACCAGCACGCGGCCGTCGGGGACAAAGGGCTCCAGGGGCCGGCGCTGCCGCAACACCGTGCGGCACGCGGCGTGCGCCAGGTGTTTCAGCGGCCGCGTCAGCCGGCGGCGCCGAATCAGCCGCTTGTTCGGCTCAAACTCCATCGCCTCTGCCCTTTTGGGCGACGAGGAAGATATCGCCCAGGTGCCAGTAGTCTCCGAAAACCGCCCGCCGCGGCAGGTTGCGGAGGCGCTTGAGCGCCCGCTTCCAGAGGGCCGTGTCGGGATCGCGCAGCGCGGTGTCCACATCCTCGCCGCACACGAGCACCTCCAGCCCCGCTTCGGCAATCAGGGCGCACAGGAGCCGCTTGGGGTACGGCCGCACGTGCGTGGGGTCGTCCCAGAACTGCCGCCGCACGGCGAAGTCCCGATAGTTCGGCGTCAGGATGACCAAGGTTCCCAGCGGCGCCAGTTCCCGCCCACACAGATGCACCAGGTCCCGCGCGTCGGTGGGAACCATGTGCTCGATGATGTGGCCGAGGAATATCCCGCTGAACGGCCCCGGCCGCGACGCCAGGTAACGCAGGGCGTCCGTGCAGTGCACCTCGTGCCCGCGCTGCCTGGCGGCATCGGCGGCAGCGGGGTCAACCTCCACGCCGACCCCGCAGATGGCGTGTGCCGCCAGGAGGTCCAGAAACACGCCGTCCGCACAACCAACGTCCAGCACCCGCGACCCGCGCGGAAACAGCGGCAGATACTTGGCGCGGTGCCGCTCGACCCGCTCGCGCGGCGGAGAGACGGTCGCGGGAACACTTACGGTCGTCACGCCTCCAGCCCTCCACACAGAGACGCCACCGACGACGTCGGCCGCACGCCCAACCGGCCGGCCACACGCCGGAGCATCTTGAACGGCACCGTCTCGAGCCAGAGGCCCCATCGTTGCGTGCGGCACCGCCACCGCGCCATTCGGGCCAGGGGGCCGTAAAGGGCGCGCCTCGCCAAGCCGCGCCAACCCGTTCCCGGGCCGGAAGAGAGCCACCGGCTGTAGTACCGCTGGAGGTCGGCCAGCCACCGGCCGTCGGGCAACCATGGCAGGTCCTTTGCGGGCACGTAACCGGCCCAGAGCGGAAGACGGGCCCAGGCCCGGAGCGAATCGGGCTCACGGAACCCCAACCGCTTCGCCTCCGCGTAGAGTTGGCTGCCGGGGTACGGCCGGAACACACCGGGCACCCAGTGCGGGTCGTGGGGGTTGATCTCGTGCAGGCGCGAGATCCGTTGGAGCGTCTGGGCGATCTCGCCCCGCGTCTCCCCCGGAGAACCCATCATCCAGAACCCGATGGGCAGGATCTCGTGCGCCACCAGCCGCCGCACCGCGCGGTTGATGTCCTCGACGGTGATGTCCTTCGCGTACCGGCGCAGCATCCGTTCGCTGCCCGACTCCATGCCCATGCGCACGGTGCAGAGGCCGCTGCGTTTCAGGCGCGCGAGGTCTGCACGGGTCAGCCGCTCGGGACGCAGGTCCGACGCCCGAAGGTTCGCCTCCCACGTCACGCTGCCGCCGCGCGACAGGAAGTACTCGACGAACCGGTCGGTCCGGTCCCGGCGGCCGAAGAAGTAGTCGTCCATGAACCAGATGTGGTTGATGCCGTGAGCGTCGATCAGCGTATCCATCTCGGCCAGCACCTGCTCAACGGGGCGGGGACGCCACCGGCGCTGGCCCAGCGACGGGTTCAGGCAAAACGTGCATCGGTAGGGGCACCCGCGGCTTGCGAGGACGTCCATGCCGCGCACCTCGCGGCCGTCGGGCGACCGGCGGCGGACGTACCGCCCCAGGTCCAGCAGGTGATAGGCCGGGGGCGGATACAACGCCGGATCCCCGGGCGGGGGCGCTGGGCTGGTGTGGGTGCGGCCAGTAGCGTCGGCAACCACCAGCCCCGCCATGGCCGGATGGGGCGTGCGCCCATCGGCCATCGCCTTGGTCAGCCCCGCAAAGGAAACCTCCCCCTCGCCCGTTACCACGTAATCACAAGCCGGGTCGGCGGCGGTCTGCTCCGGAAACGCCGTCGCGTGAACGCCGCCCCACACGATCGGCACGCCCGGATGGGCCGCACGAACCGCGTCGGCCACGTCCAGACCTTCGCGCACCTGAACCGTCATGGCCGAAATCCCGATGCACAGCACCCCCTCGGCCCGCCGGACGGTCTCGTCGGCAAGGTCCGCGACCGACAGAAACCGCCCGTCGATCAGCGTGACGGCGTACCCTTCCCGTTCCAGGCACGCGCCGAGGGCCATGCACCCCATCGGCACCACCTTCTCGGCGGACGGGTCGGCCGGATCAATCGGCGGCCTGTCGTCGCCGCCAAATCCCGGATACACCAGGACCACGCGCCGCCGGTCACCGTTCTGGGCGTTTACTCCCATCCGTGTGCGTCTCCCTTCCGTGCAACCACGTAGACATCGCCCAGATGGAAGTGGCGTCCTATCAGAGCCTGCGACACCAGCCCCCTGCCCTGAAGCGCCAGCCGCTTGAGCCACCCGAGCGACCCGAGCCACGCGACAGACGTCTCGCCTGCGTCCTCGATGGCAAATCCCGCCGACACCAGCATTCCCTGAAGCAGCGCCGCCGGGTACGGACGGACGTGTGTCGGGTCTTCCCAGAACGATTCGCCCATGACCGAGACGTCACGGGCGTTGGGCGTCAGGAGGATCAGGACGCCGGGGTCGCGCAGCGCCGCGTACGCCTTGCCCACCAGCGATTCCGCCTTCGCCGGTGCGAGATGCTCGATGAGGTGGGCACACCAGATGCCGTCGAACTCCCCCGGATGAGCGGTGAGAAACTCCACCGCGTCGGCGCAAACCGCCGAGAGCCCGCGCCGCCGACACTGCCGGACCGCTTCCGGACAGGAGTCCACACAAACCACGTCCGCCCCGTCGCGCGCGAGCAGTTGCATGAAGCCGCCGATGCCGCTCCCAAGATCGACCACGCGGCGGCAACCTCGGAAGTACGGGAGAAACTGCCGCCGACACCGCAGGTTCTCGTCCGGTCCGCTGCCCACGTTCATGGTGGTCACGCAATCCTGGGGCATCACGAATCCTCCTTCAGCAGCACGGCCTCGCGGGGGGGGCCGCCTTACGGCCGCGCGGGTCGGGCAAAACAACGTGCATCATGTCCGACTGCCCCTCCGCCGGCGGCGCCAGCACCTGCCGGCACGCAGCCAGGACCGCCTCCGGCGTGATGGCGTCCATGCAGGCAACGTCGCGGCACCGGGCACACTGCCCGCTCACACACGTGTCGCGGTCCATGCGGACGCTCAGCCGGGCGTAGTCCGGCGCCGCGTATCCCCACAGCGCCGCGTCCCCCGGCCGGTACCGCCCGCGAATGGTGACCGCCGGCAAGCCCAGCGCCCGCGCCACGTGCATCGTGCCGGTGTCGTTGCAGACGACGAGGCGGCACCGGGCCATGACCGCCGCCGGGTTCACCGCCGTCGCGTCCACCAACCGGCTGGGCGACGCAGCGACGACCTCACGGACCGTCGCACGCTCCGACGCCACACCGACCACGACGACCGCAGCGCCGAGTTCCCCGGCCAGGGCGTCGCCGAGGCGGGCAAAATGCGAGGGGGGCCACCGCTTGTAGGGCAGCCCCCCTGCTCCCGGCGCAAGGGCCGCCAACAACACCTGATCAGCCAGGCCCATCCGCCTCAGCCACCGGTCGGCAGCCAAGCGGTCTTCCGCTCGAATCGTCATGCGAGTTCGGCAATCGTCGGTATCGGCCCCAACCGCACGGGCCAGGTCAAGACGGTGCTCGACCATGTGCCGACCGTCCCACAGGCTCGACCGGACGGGGTCCGTCAACAACCACGCCCCGCCGTTGAACGTGTGCCCGACGCGCCGCCGGGCGCCCAGCCGCCACGCCAACAGAAACGTTCGCACGTCGGGCGCAAACACGAGGCACAGGTCCGGCCGCGAGCCCGTCCGACGCCGAAGCGCGCGGGGCCACGCCAGCAGCCGAACCGTCCGCCACGTCCGAGCCGCGAGGCCCCGCGTCCCCCAACGCACGAGCCACGGCAGGTCGAACGGCACGACCCGGTCCACGTCGGGATTCCCCGCGAGGACGCGGGCGCTGGCCGGCGACGTCACAAGCGTCACCGTCGCATCGGGCCGGCCACGCCGAAGCGCGCGAAGCGCAGGCGTCATCGTCAGGGCGTCGCCGACAGCCAGACACCCGAACACGAGAATTGACCGAACGCTTGCGGCCGACACCGAGGAAGGAAGTCGCGGCGGCCCCTGGGCAAGAGCGTCATGCAGCGCCGTCCCTGCCGTGCCCAGCGCATCGAGAACGAGCAGGACCGCTCGCCCTTTACACGACAGGAACGGATACCGCTCTCTTGCTAGCATGGGGTTTGCACTCCCGGCCCGCGGCAGAGTGAGGGACTGGGGGGAACCCTCCTCCGCCAGGGCCGCCGCGACGGTGAATCTGCATAAAGGCCGTTGACTACCTTGTGCGTTCGGACCGAATCGACGGGTTTCACAACGCCATTTGCTCTCTTGTATCCGCCTGGCGGCCTTCCCAGGCCGCCAGGAAATGGCGAGACGACGTCTCGCGGCGGCCTGGGAAGGCCGCCGCGCGGAGGGTGCGATCGCACGGGCGCCTCGCCGAAACTGCGGGCAACGCGGATGCTGCGGGACCGGTCCACGCGAGATCGTTCGTGTCCGTGCATCAAACCACCCCCTGACTCGGGCACAACAGGCCCTTTAGCGGCGACAGCAACCGGTCCGCCAGGCTGCGGTCGTCCGGGTGCGGACGCTCGGGACGCATCCGGAGAATCAACGGCGACGCCAGCAGCGTGTAGAACACATAACCGAGCGACCGCCACGACGAACGCCGGCGGTAGTCCACCATGCACCGCGCCAAGTGACGCGGACCCTGCCGTGTCCACGAGTGGACCATGATCCGGTTGGCGAACAGGCGCAGCCGGTCCTCGGCGTGTTCCAGCGTGTAGAGGGGCGACCGGCGGGGCGTGAGCCAGTACGCATCGTCCACGGCCCCGCACGCCTTCACCTCGTCGTACAGTTCGGAGTTGGGGTAGATCTGGAGCATGCTGGCGGCGTAGCCCTCGGCGTGGATGTCGCAGATCGGCAGGCGGTCGAGCAGGCGCAGCGTCTCGTAGACCGTCCCGAGGGTTTCGCCCGGATTGCCGACCATCAGGAAGGCGCCGGTCCGCAGGCCGGCGTCGGTGGCCAGACGGAAGGCCCGGCAGATCTGCCGCCGCGTGATCTTCTTGCCGATGCGCGCCAGCACCGCCTCGCTGCCCGACTCGACGCCGAAGCCGACGTACACACACCCGGCTTCCCGCATCAGCCGAAACGTCTCGGCCGACGCGGGGTTGACCCGCGCGCTGCACTCCCACGTCACGCCCAGCCGCCGCCGGATCATCTCGCGGCAGAAGGCTTCCACCGTCGGACGATGCAGCGTGAACGCGTCGTCCATGAAGTGGATGTGCCGCGCGCCGAACTTACGCACCACCTCCTCCACCTCGTCGGCCACGCGCTCCGGAGATCGACGGCGGAACCGCCGGCCCCAGTACCGCGTGGTCGAGCAGAACAGGCACCCCACCGGGCACCCGCGGGTCATGATCAGGTGAGCGACGCCCGTCTCGCGGATGTAGTCGGCGAAGTGATGGTGGTGCGCCTGCGGCAGCGTGTCCAGACAATCGACAAGCGGCCGGGGCGGCGTCGCCACCACCTGGCCGTCGCGGCGGAAGGCCAAGCCGGGGATCGCCCCGAGGTCCGTCTCGCCTCGCTCCAGCGCCGCGAGCAGTTCGACGAGCGTGACCTCGCCCTCGCCGCGGACGATGACGTCCACGGGGTAGTGCGTCAGAATCTGCTCGTAGAGCGTGGAGGCGTGGACGTGGCCCATGACGACGGTGGCCCGCGGTACCGTGCGGCGCGCAAGTTGTGCCGCCTCGCACGCCGCCACGCGGTTCATCGTCAGGCACTGGAGGCCCACCACGTCGGGCGACTCGCGCACGAGCAGCCGCGCGAGTTGCGGCCCGGCCTCACGCCAGGGCGTGCCGTAGAAGTCGTGGACCGTCACCCGGTGGCCGGCCGCCTCCAGCGCCGCCGAGAGGTACCCGAGCCCCGTCGGATACCCGAACCGGATGCGCCGGTCGATACCGAACGTGGACGGGCTGACGAGCATGACGTTCATAAAACCGGCCTCGCAGCAAAGGCCCCGGCCAGCCGGCCGAGGGCCGGATGCACCTTCGCCAGATGCAGGCGGTCGCTCGAGTCGAGCGGCCGCGCGATGACCCACAATACGGCACTCAGCAGAACGTAGCCGGCCGCCGCGACGCCGACCTGCCAGAGCGACTCGGCCGAGAAAAACGCCAGGACAAGGATCGCCCCCACGGTCGCCCCGCTGACACGACCCAGGAAACGTTCGGGCAACCGGGCGCCGCTCAGAACGCGGACCATCGCCAGGTCGAACAGATGGAGGCCGACAATGACCGACGCCGTGGCCACGACCGCCCCGAGCGCGCCGAGCGGCGGAATCAGCAACACGTCCGCCACCACGTTCACCGCCCCGGCCGTCAGGCGCGACCAGAAGAAGAGCCTGGCCCGCCCCAACGCGAGCAGCGTGTTGGCGTTGACCCCTCCGCCCATCAGCGCCACTGCCACCAGCGCCAGACACATGATCCGAAGGATGATCGCACTGGACGCGTACGCCGGGCCGTAGACGCCGGTCATGATCTCGGGAGCCAGAACGAACAGGAACGCGAACACCGGCACCACCACGCCGGCCATCAGTTTGACGTACCCGGCGCGTGCGGCAGCAAGTGCGGCCATACCGCCCTGCGCGTGCGCCGCCGACAGACTCGGCAGACACACCGCGCTGAAGGCGAACACGAGAAAGGCGAAGAGGCGGACCGCCGGGTAGATGCCGACGGTGTACCGCGCCACTTCGGCCGCATCCCCCGCCAGCGCGCCGATCAGGACCGCGTCGATGCCGTGCTCAACACCCACGTTCACCAGCAGCGTGGCCCACACCGCCACGCCGAACCAGATGCTCCATCGCTGAACGTACTCAACGTCCAGTCGCACCATCTTCTCGAAGGGCAGGTCGCTGCGGCCGCTCACCTGCCACAGGCCCGTGATGCCGGGCAGGACGTTCATCCGAACGCGGGACCACAGCGGCACGTCGCAGCAGAAGCCGTTCTCGCCCATGTCGCCGATGGGAAGCGGCCGCGGGCCCACCAGGCTCATGTCGCCGCGCACGACGTTCCAGAGTTGCGGCAGTTCGTCGAGGCTCAGCCGCCGCAGCCATCGGCCCAGCGGCGTCACCCGGGTATCGTGCTTGACTTTGAAGATGTGTCCGCCCTTCTCGTTGGCGTCTTGGATTGCCGCCCGTCGCGCCTCGCCGTCGAGGTACATCGAGCGGAACTTGAGGAACGGGAAGTACCGGCCGCCCCGCCCCACGCGGGGCGCCACGTGCAGGACCGGGCCCCGGCTCGTCGCCTTCACCAGCAGCGCGATGACTGCGCACACCGGCGCGACGACCGGCGCCATCAGCGCGGCGGCCGCCAGGTCGAGCAGACGCTTGGCGGCCTGTTGACGCCGCGTGAACCGCACACGCTTGAATCGCAAGACCGTGCGGCCGGCCAGCCGGGCCGGATGGGCCGCCTCACCGTCCGACAGCAGACACGACGTCTGCGGACGCTGGTCCAGCACCACGTTCATCTTGTCGCACGCCACGGCGCAGCGGAGCAGGTCCGCGGGAGCAACGTGGCTGTCGCAGACGACCACGTGGTCCAGGCCGGCCGTGTTGATGATCCGGTCGATGTCGGCCACATGCCCCAGGACGCGCTCGGGCGGCACACAGGCCGTCGGAAGGGCCGCCTCGCCGTTGCGCGAGATGTAACCGACCACGCGGTACCGGCCCGGAGTTTGCTGAAGCCGTCGGCCCATGGCTGCCGCCTCCCGGCCCGTGCCGACCACCGCCACCGTCTCAAGGCCCCACCCCAACCGCCCCGCCACGCGGTAACCCAGCGAAACGAGGACCGGCGTCGCGGCCAGAACGGCCGTCGCCGGAACCGCATACAGAAGCAGCAGCGACCGTGCGTAGGCCGCGCCGTGGTCGTCGGTGAACAGGGTCAGCGTGGCCAGCGACATACACGCCAGCACCGTCCCCTTCGGCACGAGTTTGAAGATGCGGCGGACAACGAAATGCTCGCCCGGACGGTACAACCCCACCCACAGCCCCGCCAGCAAGGTCACGGCCAGGAAGATGCCTCGCGGCGGCAAGTGGTCTCGCGCCGTCTCGAGCGCAAACTGGTTCTCGAACAGCGGATTCAGCCACACCCGCAGGTGCACGGTCGCCTCCACGGCCAAGAGCAGACCCGCCACGTCGAGGGCCGCCAGCCAGTACGGATAGGCCTGTCGTCCTTTCATCGTTCCTGTTCCCCCGTACCGATTACGGCAGCGGCGCCGTGACGCGCCGCGGCGATGTCGGGTCGAGATTGACCCGGAGTTTCCGGAGTTCCTCCTGCACGAAGGCGTGCTCGCTCGCAAGCGCCTCGGGGGCACGGAGCGAGCCGTCTGCAACGAACGCCGTCCGCAACGCCTCGTAACTCTTGCCCGGATTCAGCCGGACCGCCCGGGCGAGGAGACGTTCGTAGTTGGCTTTGGCCTGGGGCGTCGGCGCCAGGCGCCACCGCGTGGCCCAATACTGCCCCGCGTCGAGCGCCACCCAGGAGGTATTCGGCGCCAGCGTCACGGCCAGGTCGGCGGCGCGGTCGGCCAAGTCCAGCCGCTCCTCGTCACGCAGCCCCGCACGAAGGCGGTCCAGTTCAAGGTGGGCACGCATCAGGTGGAACTCGGCCTTGCCGGGACAGAGGAGGACGGCCCTTTCGGCAGACTCAACGGCACGGGCCAGCGGAACGGTCAGCCACTCGGCGCCGTCCGCCCACACGGCCGGCGCCAGCCACTCCTGCGCGGGCGCGGGAACCTGGTCGGCCCGGATCGGGCGGCCGCCCGTCAACAGGCGGACCATGACGGCGACCTTCTCGCGGCAGGATGCGTCGAGGGCCGCACGGGTCGCACGGGTGTGCTGCCAGAGCAATTCCGGGTCGTCCGGCGTCCATGCGAGCGCCCGGGCACGCGCCGCAGCGGCCTCGGACGGGACCTCCTCGACGTCGGTATCGCGTATCTCGGCCCAAGCGAGCAGATCGCGCGCAGGCCAAACGAGAAGGCCTAAAACGCCGACGGCCAACAGAGAGGCGACCACGGCGCCCCGTCGGCGGGACTTCGGTCGCCATTGTCGGCTTCCGAGGCCCGCCTGCTCCGTCGCGGTCCGCGAGAGCCGGACCACGGCCGCCGCCAGGGCAAGCACCGTGACCAGAAGGATCGAGACGGCCGGGACGTGCAGCCCGAAGTCGCACCTCGCGTGCACCAGGATGGGCAGCGCCGCCAGCAGGCAGGCGCCGCTCCACAGCCGCAGACGCCGGTCGCGGCAGTGCCGGAAACCCTTCACGAACCACACCAGATACACCACCGCAAGGGTCGCCAGCATCACCGCGCCCGCCACGCCCAGTTCGGCGGTCCACTGAAGATACTCGTTGTGCGCGCGGATCGCCCGGCGCGTCGCAATCTGGAGATGGGCATGCGGCATCTGGGCAAACTGAAAGGCACCGAGGCCGGCGCCGAGAACGGGGTACTCGCCGATGACCGGCAGCGTCTTCCGCCAGATGACCAGGCGGTCGGTGATGCTGGCGCCGTCCGGTCCGCCGGGCGCGAAGCGGGGCGCCAGCGTCTCGCAGCCTCGCCACAGGGCAACGGCCGCCGCCACCAGGACGACGACGGTCACGAGAACCGCGGCGCGCCGACCGGCGGGCTTCCGTGCGAGCGTCGCCAAGGCCACGAGGGCCGTCGCGCCGAGAGCCAGCATGGCTCCGCGCGACGTGGACAGGGCGATCCCCACGACGAGGACGACGGCGGCCACCGCCAGAATGAGCCACTTGCCGAAACGCGGATCGCTGAAGAATCCCGCCAGACGCGGCCCCAGCTGCTTGGCTGCCACGCCTCGCGGCGCGTGCCGGACGACTCCAGCCAGCGCCAGCACCAGCGGCGCCGCCAGGAACGATGCGAAATGGTTCCGGTTGATGAACGTGCCTGTCGCCGAGCCCAACTGGTACAGGCGAGGCCACCAGAAGATGTGCGGCACGGCACTGAACCGCTCGTAGATACCGTACGCCGCCTGAGCCACGCCAACCACCACGATGGCCGCCAGCAAACGGAGGGCCCGGTCGCGGGTCCGGACGTGGTTCAGAACAAGAACAAACAGTGCCCCGTACATGAGCCACTTGGCCAAGGCCACGCGCGTCGCGTGGGGCGCAATGGAGACGGTCATCCAGGCCGGCGCGGGCAGACCCAGCACCTCGTGGGCCGCGTCGTGCAACGCCGCCACACGCGGCGACGCCGCCGCACGCGGCGACACCGCCGAGACGACCTCGCGCGGCAGCGGCGCCATCTGAAGCAGGACCCGCCCGACCAGCGCAAGGCCGACGACTCCCACGCCGCCCAGCCGGACCCACGCGAACTCCCCCCGCACCGCCATCCTCGCAAGCCACACGAGGACCGCGACGGCCACGAGCATCTGGAGCACCGTCCAGGACCAGACACGGTCGCCGCCCAATCCAAGCGGGGCAAGGGCAACCGTGCCGACGAGGAGAACCTCCCGGACGCGGTCGAGCCGTCTGGCAATGCGCCGGCGGGTCACATCGGTCGCCGTCGCGCCGCCGTCGAACGCCGCGGCGCCGACGGGGGCCGACGCGGCAGCGTGCTTACGCACACGTAGCCCTTCGCCAAGAGACACGGCTCGACCTGTCATGGCAGATCCCCCAGTTTTCTATCGGAGACGCGTTGTCGCGCCGGCCGCGTCGCGTCAGACGGGCAACAGATCGGGCGCACGGGGGGCCGGCTCCTCGGCCGGCTCGTCAACATCTATCCGGTCGCCGGCGAGGACGGCGGCCGCCCGGCCGCCCACCATCATCTCGGCACGGGCCACACCGACGACCGACGCCGCCTCCGCCAGGGCAGCCCGCATCCGAGGCGGGCGGTGCACAAGGTCATGGCAATCCGAACTCAGCAGGTGTGCCATGCCGTGGCGGAGCATGCGGCGTGCGGTCGCGACGGGTCTCCCCCCAAACGTTCCCAGCAGACTTGGGGCCGACATCTGAACCAGGCACCCCAAGTGGATCAGGTTTTCGAGGACGCCGAGGCGGGCCTGGATCTCGGCGTTGAGTTCAGGATGCGTCAGAATCGGCGTCAGGCCCGTCATCTGGAGTTCAAAAAGGAACCAGTCGAAGCGCGGCGGAACGATGTCGGTGGGCAACTCGATGAGGACATACCGCTCGCCGGCGCCGATGGAGATAAGAAGGCCGGACTGCGCGGCTTCCAGAACCCGGGGGTCAACGCGTATCTCCGCCCCGGGCAGGATATGCAGCGGCAGTCCGGCCTCCTTCAGTTCGCTCCGAAGGTCCTGCACGCCCTGGTAGACGGCCTCGCAGGACACGTCATGGACGCCGTCGAACATGTGCGGCGTTGCGACGGCATGGGTCACGCCCTCGGCCACAAGGGCCTTGCACAGCGCGACCGATTCGGTCATGGTCCGCGGCCCGTCGTCCAATCCGGGCAGAATGTGGGAATGCAGGTCGATCACAGCCGCTCCCCTTTGGTAAGCATGAGCAGATCGCGTGAGTCGCGGTGCGCGGCGCGGGCATCCGCCGGGGCATCGTCGCCGGCCTCGACGTCGGCCATGGCAGCCTCGTGAACTGTGGCGTCCGCCAGCGTCTCGGTGTGCAGGTCCTCGTCCTGGCGACCGTAGCCATAGCCGTGGTAGCGGCCGTACCGGTGGTACCCGTAGCCGTAGTAGCCGGCGCGTTTGGCGGCATCGACGCCGTTGACGACGACACCGATGATCTTGCCGTCCACGGCCTCGATGGCCTCCTTCGTCCGCTGGGCCAGATGCTTGTCGGTGTTGAACGACCGGACGACCATGACGACGCCGTCGGCATGCGAGGAGAGCACATGCGCGTCGGCGACTCGCGCGGCCGGCGGGCTGTCGAAGACGATGCGGTCGTACTTCTTGGCGGCCTCGCGGACGAACCGCTTCATCCTCGGCGAGCCGAGCAGTTCGGCCGGGTTCGGCGGTCGCCGGTCGCACGGCACCACGTCCATGTTGGGCACGTTGGTCGAATGGGCCACGTCGTAGAGCCGCCCGACACGGTCCGACTCGTCCTTGAGGACGCGGTACTGCATGGCAAGGCGGCTGAG
>Ga0307427_1000598_pt1 | contig 21816 bp, 20 predicted proteins | sample SalMarWE160190MG_FD_202162 | JGI IMG/M metagenome (GOLD analysis project Ga0307427, IMG submission 202162) | Salt marsh sediment microbial communities from the Plum Island Ecosystem LTER, Massachusetts, United States - WE1603-190 | ecosystem: Environmental > Aquatic > Marine > Intertidal zone >... | reverse complement strand
ATGACAAGGTACGGGTAGCTAACCGAATACAATCCGATCTACAGGCCGTTTGCCCGGAACTACTCGCCATCACTAACAAGCTAAGCAACCTGTGGTTCCTACGGTTTCTCACCTGCCGTGATGACCTGACACAACTAGCACGGTTGCAGCGCTCCACCTTACTCAAGATTCGCGGTATTGGGCAGAAGTACGTGCGGACCATTCAACAGTGGCAGCGCAAGGCAAGCTTCTCTTCCGAGGCTAGCTATGTGGGCCCAATGATCATCTCCGATGCCAGGCGGATCCTTGAGCTTCTCAGTCAGATTCACATTCTGGACGAAGCGCTGGCTGAATTAGCCGATCAGTCAGAGCTTGCTTGCCGGATCGCTTCCATAGGAGGCTTTGGTAAGACCTGTGTTGCTGAGCTTGCAGGTGAGATTGGAACTACGAAGCGCTTTACCAGTGAAGGCAGTCTTGCCCTCTATGTAGGGATGAGTCCTCTTTCCAAAGATTCAGGACAACATCACGGTAGCAAGTGTCCACGGCAGGTCAATCACCGGGCCAAGGCAGCGATGATGACCGCTGTAGCTCGACATATCGACCATGTGTCTGAATCCAAGGGTTACTACGATAAGAAGCGAACTGAAGGAAAGAAACACAACCAGGCAGTCCGTGCTCTTGGTCGGCATCTTGTGCGGGTGATCTGGTCAATGGTTAACAACGAAAGGGACTACGAACTTCGAACCCAGGAGGTGACACCAATGTGACTTGAAAATTCAAGTGGAATGTTCGCGTCTTGCAAATCAACATATCAGGGGGGCTCCCAACGTTGCATAGCATGATTACTCAAGAAGCAGCCTGAAATAAGGTTTGTGTGACTCAAATTGCAGTTCAATCACCGTACCAAGGATCTTTCCCTTCTCTTTCTTGCCTGCTCGTTTGTAAGTGAGCGCTAGTTGCTTTGTTACTGCCTGCTTTTCTTTCATCGTTAGCGACATTGTTGTCTCCTCTCTCACAGAACGTTTGTGTTAGGAGACAACCATATCTTTACCCCGGGGAATAAGTCCATGAGAGAATATTCCACCGGGTGAACCTTCCGTTTCGAGTACATTTCTTGGCTGTGGTAACGATACAGTTTGCAGTACATTTTAGATCAGTCAATGCGTAAGGTTGACAAATCCGAAAATCTATGTTATTGTGAGGTTGCGTCTGGGAGAGTCGCCAAGCGTCTCGTGTTGAGTACAAGTTTCTCAACCCCAGTCGCTGTTTCTTTGTTATCAAGGAGGGTAGTCCGTGTATCTGTGCTATATTGATGAGTCTGGAACCCCTGACATCCCCGGCAATACGTCACATTACGTCCTCGCAGGTCTCTCAATCCCAGTTTGGCATTGGAGAGACTGTGATAGAGAGCTGTGGACCATCAAAGATCGCTACAATTTGGGTGGAGCAGAGATTCATACGGGATGGATTCTACGTGCATACCTTGAGCAATCAAAGATCAATGGGTTCGAGAGTATGAACTTCGCGCAGCGGCGGTATGAGGTGGAAAAGCTTCGCAAGGCTGAGTTACTAAAGCTCCAGAAGTCGTCAGTTAGTCAAAAGCTGTACAAGCGGACTAGAAAGAGCTACCGCAAGACCGAGAGCTACATCCATCTATCCTATACCGAGCGCAAAGACTTCATCAATAAGGTAGCAACCTGCGTAGGAGGGTGGGGTTTCGCACGTCTCTTTGCTGAATGTATTGATAAGATACACTTTGACCCTGTGAGGGCAGGACTCTCGGCTGATGAATAGGCACTTGAGGAAGTAGTTTCGAGATTCGAGCAATACCTACAGGGCATTAGCTCTCAACAACAGGATACTTGTTACGGCCTCCTAATTCATGATAACAATCCTACCATTGAGAAGAAGCACACGAACCTGATGAAGGGGTTCCTTAAGCGCGGTACGTTCTGGACAACTGTGAAGAACATTATTGAAACGCCGCTTTATGTCAACAGCGAACTAACATCCATGGTCCAGATAGCGGACCTCTGTGCCTATGCGCTAAGGAGATACTTGGAGAACGGCGAGGCTGAACTGTTCAATCTTGTCTTTCCAAGGGCTGACCGCAGACACGATGTCGCTGTTGGTGTTCGGCACTACACTGACAAAAAATGTACTTGTTCCATCTGCACTGTTCATCGGCACTCTTAACCCGGCTATCCTGAATGGACAAGCACTATGCAAAGCCGACCACAGGCGTTCCAGAATCTATTTCCCAGGCTCCACAGCGCGAGGCTCCATCTCAAAACCGATGAATGTATCCGATCAAAGCACCCTGTTATGTCATGCTCTTATGTCGCTGCAGCCATCGGTTTGCGAAAGGATTTGAGATCAACCTCCAGCTTTGAGCAACAAAAGGTGTATTGTGTTGCATAGTGGAATCACTAGGACCGATCTTTGACTTAGCACCAATTAGCACTTATAGTAATACAAGGTCCCCAGGAGTGGAGTTGGAAGGGGGAAACAAAGGAGGGAGACTAAATTATGTGGAAAAAGAAAGAGGAGAAGAAAGAGGAGAAAGAGGAAAGTTTGTTGAAGGAGTTGTGCGAAGATGATGCAAAACTATATGATTTTCTCAGTGGTCATTTGTATGAAACTCCGTTAGCCGCCATATCCAAAAAGGATCTCGATATCCTCGCCGAGGAGGCGGAAAAAAGCGGGAACTTTAGAGTGGCAGTGGATAAGGCCATTTTCGAGGGCGCTCAAAACCCGGGGGAAAGGGAAAGATACATCAAAGTTATCCAAAACCTCGCGTCGAAGACCATACACGCGGCGGAGCAAGAAAAAGAAACGGTAGAGAAGGAAGAACTCACCGACCAGGCTGCTTCCCTTGGGAGAAGAATTGAAAATCAGAAATTTATGAGCGAAAGAGCCGAAGACATAATAAACGTAGCTTCCAAGTTCTACGATGAGAAATTGGTGCAACTGAGAGAAAATGTGAGAAGAGAAGCGAGAGGAGAAGCGAGAAGAGAAGTTAAAAGGGAAGAAGGGAGAATAGGGGAACGGGAAAAGAAGGGGCGAGAAGCAAGAAGAAAAGAAAGAAGCAAGATGGGAAGAGCAGAGAAAAGGGAAGCTCGGAAACAAGATAAAAGAGAAGAGCTGGCGGCAGAGGAAAGGAAAGAAGCGAGAGAAGAAGCGAGAAAAGAAGCTGAAAGGGAAGAAGGGAGAATAGGGGAACGGGAAAAGAAGGGGCGAAAAGCAAGAAGAAAAGAAAGAAAGGGAAATTAAGTTTTAGTCCCAAACCCAAACGCATTGAGTTCTCGGTGTCCAAGTTTCTCGTTCATCATAATACCAAGCGCGCACATTTCTTAAGTTGAAAACAAAGAATAGTAATGGAGTGACAAGACCTCCCTTTGTTGGAGGGAAAGCATAGGTGGAATGGCCCTGGGTAGATGGCGTCGCGTCTTGCAAATCAACATATCAGGGGGCTCCCAACGTTGCATAGCATGATTCCTCAAGAAGCAGCCTAAGTTCAAGGCTGTGTCTCTCGAATTCCTCAGGTTCCTGCGGTTTCTCACCTGTCGTGATGGCCTGAGGCAGCTGGTACGCCTGAGGTCACCATATCTAGAACTTTCGTTCGAAGGTTCTCTATACGATTGCGCTAGGTACATTGTGCCCGTGGGCTTTTAATGCCCTTATACACCCGTCAATCCATTTATAAGCCCATTTAGCGTATGTGGCGTCAGAAGGCCAACGATCTCTAAAACCAGAAAACTTTTTCCCGATATTGTAAGGAGGGTCCACAAGTATCAGGTCGATAGAACCATCTCTGAGTTCCGAGTGCAGTATCGCTATGGCATCGCCGTGATAGATTATGTGGCCATTATTCTGGTATTTGTTCATTCGCCCGACCCAGAATTTTTTTGGCACGCCGCGTGTCGCGGGTCGGGTTGAGCGCCTGGTTAGACAATGGTTTTGGCTATAAACAGTCCGATCAGCACAAACGGGAAAACAATGTCGAAATACAAAACAGGTCCAGCATTAAAGATATTAATGTTTTTTCGCCCCCTTAAATCCTCCAAATGGGTATAAGCAGCTCCCCAAAGAAAAACTGAACGCGCAATGATCGTTGCAAGCCAGAAATCTCCACGGAACCATATGGAAAGGATGCCGAGGATCCCTATGCTTAAATTCGTGAAGGCAATTTCCTTTTGAAACGGGTTCCCTGCGGGCCAGCCGATTCCTCGCGCAACTTCGTCTGATTTGAAGAAATGTCCAATGAAGGCGAAAAGACCCTGCAGTCCGACATTGCTTACAATGAAAGTAAGCAGAAATGATGTAATGATTGGTGTTTTTAGAACAATAATCTGAAAAGTGCCTAAAATGATGGCAAAAGCTAAAAAATAGACTGGATACATTCGCGAACTCCTCTAGGTTTTAATAGTCGTCTAACGCTTGGCGGATGAGGTGCCGGGCGCAGCGTTCCACTTGCTATCTAGTCTCGCTTCCGAGCGCCCAAGTCTGCTCGATATGCTGGTTAGGTCGCGCTGCTGCTGCGGTGCGGACCTCTGGGACGTGCGAAGAACGCCCCGAAGTACGAGCCCAACCAGACGATGCCCAAGGCGACCCACACGACCCCGAAGATGACTCGTCCGACCCAATCCCCGACGAGTATCACCCCCGCGAATGCAAGTGCTGCAATCACGAAGCAGATGATGGCCGCCGCGAGGAATCCGAAACGTCTACGCCTATCCAACACCATCGCCGCCCCCTCCTCTGGCTGCGACCTAACTTCCTATTCTACACAAGATCCCCGTTTGCCAGCAAGAAAGCTCCCACGCCATTTTTTTATGGTAGTTATGGAGATTGCGCATAATCTGGAGTCTAAATATGAGCGAGGTTGGAAAGAAACTGAAAACGGTGCTGGAAGGCTATGCGCAGTTCCTGCGAGATCGGGACTTAGCGCGCGCCCAAGCACCAATCACACCTGGTTCGACGGGTGCGGGAGTTCCTGCTATTCGCGGAGGAGCATGGCAGCTACATGTTCGAGCAGACACTAGACCTGTTCCTGGCCGCAATCGGCAAAAGGCAGATGGGGTCTGCAGTAAGTGGCTTAGGGTCAGACCTTTATTCTTGATTTACTTTCGTCTCGGTGACGCGTTTCGTGGTAACGCTGACGTGAATTGCGGGAACGCATACGATAATTTCTCAAGGAGCGGCTTGAGATAGGACTGTACCCGTCGAATTCAGGCAAGGTGTCCATTATTTCAGCAGACACACTGGACGAAGAAAATGACGGACCCGACAGTTCAGAATCGAACAGTACCTTTACAGGCCTACGGACCCCGTGAGCCACACCCCCGTCAAGTGGACATTCTACTTGACAACGGCATGCCTGCCCTGTGCAATCTTGTTCTGCCTTGTATTTAACAGGGCCTGCTCCGTACTTGATACGGGGGCATCGAGAGGATTCGCAGGATTTGTATACAATCATTATTTGAGTGGATTGCGGCGCCTGCCCCGGACCCCGATCCGGGGTTCGCCGGAATGACGAATACAAGGGAACGCATGCGTTATTGCTTCGCGCCTGGTAGGTGGTAGCTAGTAGCTTGTAGTGACTGGTGATCTGCGAACCTACAGAATATGAAAGTGTTATTGCCGTCGTTCTCCTTTAACCACTTACTACAGACTACATGCCGCATTTCCAGGAATATTAAACAATCTCACCCTCACCTAGCCTCTCCCTTCATGGAGGGAGAGGGAGCCATGCTGAAGGAATCGCTGGTCTAACCTTCCTGGGTTCCTTAGGGGAGAGATTGTGATGGGTTTTGCACTTTGACCCTTCCTTACTTGCTGCCTTCGTAAGGGAGGAGGGCAAGGGCGGCGATGTTCATTTACAGGAGGAGGCCACGCGTTGGGAATCACAAAGCGCGAAGTGTACCCCTTAGTGGACGACTTTGGAACTTTTAAGTGGCCTAAGGCGAGCGATCTCGAAGAGCTTGTCATAGGAAGCAGAGTATGACAGTGGGTACCGTAGGGTCCCTGGAGCAGTGGAGGCTTTCGAACTACTGAGTGGCCGAAGCCCGAGATATTAGAGGCACTTTATGCGCGATGAGCAGACGATCCAGAGCGGGCATAGCTAAAGAGCTCAGAAGACGTGGTGAAGCTTCTTATCGGAGTAGGTCGCAATGCCACGGTTCCACTACAAAGCGAACCTTGTGTTGCGTAAACCAGTGGCTCGGGTTCGAGTCCCCTAGGCTCCATACGAATCGCGCAATCGCTTTCCAATGGGCATTTGTAGATCCGTTGCTTGGTGCCCAATATCGCCCCGATTCCAAAACGATCATACCAACAGCATTTAATGCTTCCAGAATCGGTCGCTCAGACTCTCCTTCTGCGATTCGGCGCCGCTTCCATAGCCCTCTCGTGCTGAACGTAACAAGCTCTCTGGATTGGATCTACGACATGTTGGAAGAAGACAAAGCACCGATTGAGAATTGGAGAACATTATCTCCCCCATCTGACCTCACAACCTAGTGACATGCATGCGGAGTTTGCGATTTAGTGTAGTGGTTCCAGGGCGGCTTGGGCGGCTACCAACCGAGCGATTGGCACGATGTACGGCGAACAGCTAATGTAGTCCACACCGATCGCGTGGCAAAAGGAAATCGACGATGGATCGCTGCAGTGTTCACCGTAGACCCCCAACTTGAGGTCGGTACGCGTCTGACGCCCGAGCTTGCATGCCATTGACATGAGTTTTCCCACACCAGGTTGGTCTAACACTCGGAAAGGATCGGATTGGTAGATGCCCTGCTCGATGTACTTCACAAGGAAGCGTCCTGCATCGTCGCGGGAGAAGCCGCACACCGTCTGCGTGAGATGCTCGGTGCCGAAGGTGAAGAATTCGGCCTCGGACGCCACCTCGTCAGCGGTGACCGCAGCCCGCGGCACTTCGATCGTCGTTCCAATGAGGTAGGGAATATCGGGTTTGGAGAGCCCCTTCTCGCGAAGCACCGCCTTGGCCACTCGCTCGGAGAGCTCTCGCTGCAGCGCCAGCTCCTTCACGTTCCCCACGAATGGGATCATGATCTCAGGATGAACGGGGACGCCTTCTGCAAAGACATTACACGCCGCCTCCATGATTGCTCGCACTTGCATCTCCGAGATTTCAGGGTAGCTAATGCCAAGTCGGCACCCACGGTGACCGAGCATCGGATTGACCTCGTGCAACACCTCCACCTTCTCACTTATCTCGTCAAGTGACAGGCTCATCACGTCAGCCATTTCCTCTAGCTCCCACAAATCATGCGGAAGCAGTTCGTACAGTGCCAGATCCAAGAGGCGTATCGCGGCCGGACGGCCGCCGAGCGCGCGGAAGATTCCCTCAAAGTCTGCTTGCTGGATCGGCAGAAGCTTAGCGAGAGCCTTGAGCCGACCAGCTTCGTCCGCGGCGAGGAGAATCTTACGCACAGCGATGATGCGATCACCTTCGAAGAACATGAACTCGGTACGACAGAGACCGATTCCGTCGGCTCCGAATTGGACAGCAGTCATAGTGTCGTGAGGGGTATAGGCATTCGCACGGACGCCCAACCTACGAAGTTCGTCGGCCCAGGCGAGAAGCTCAGTAAGCTCTCCATGGAGAGAAGCCTCTCTCAAAGGAATCTCTCCGAGATACAGTGTCCCTGTTGAGCCATTCAAGCTAATCGGATCACCCTGCTGAACAGATAGGCTACCAACGTTGAACTGCCCTTTCTCGTAGTCGATGCAAAGTTCCCCGACACCAGCAACGCAGCATTTCCCCATGCCACGGGCAATGACAGCAGCGTGACTCTGCCTCCCGCCACGCGCACATACAGCCCCTTGCGCCGCATTCATGCCTCCCATGTCCTCAGGTGAAAGCTCAATGCGGACAAGAATGACACGTCTTCCTGTTTCGGCCATTGCTTCAGCTGCTTCAGCACTGAAGACAGCAGCACCGGAGGCGACACCGGGACTGGCAGGGACTCCTCTTGCCAGGACAGTAGCCTTCTCCTCATCTTGCGGATCAAACCTGGGTTGCAGGAGCTGATCGATCTGACTAGGGGAGACGCGTAGTACAGCCTGCTTCTTGTTGATTATCCCCTCTCTGACCATCTCGACCGCGACCCGGACGGCTGCCGCTGCGGTTCGCTTTCCACTTCTTGTCTGCAACATGTACAGTTCCCCATTCTCGATAGTGAACTCGACATCCTGCATGTCGCGATATTTCGTTTCGAGCTTCGTTTTGATGTCTAGAAGCTCTTCGTAGGCGACTGGCATCTCGTCTTCTAGCGTCTCGATCAGCTGCGGAGTGCGAATGCCAGCAACAACGTCCTCGCCCTGGGCGTTCATCAGGTATTCGCCGTAAAGGGCGTTCTCTCCCGTCGATGGATTGCGCGTAAACGCCACACCGGTGCCGCACCGCTCGCCCATGTTTCCGAACACCATTGCTTGCACGTTGATCGCGGTGCCAATCAAGCCGTGAATCCGATTCAACTCCCGATACTTGATCGCCCGTGGATTGTTCCACGATTGGAAAACCGCGCCGATCGCTCCCCATAACTGCTCTTTTGGATCCTGGGGAAAGTCGACGCTAAGCCGGTCCCTGATCGCTGCTTGAAAGCGCTCGACTAGCTCTTTCAGATCAGCAGCGTTCAGTTCGGTATTCAGGGTCACCCCCTTGCTCTCCTTTAGGCCGTCAAGGATCTCCTCAAACGGATCCAGATCGAGTTTGTACCTCGGCTTGATGCCCAGCACAACGTGCCCGTACATCTGGGTAAGCCGACAGTAGGAATCGTAGGCAAAACGTTCGTTGCCGGACTTGGCGGCGAGGCCCTTGACTGTTTCATCGGTCAGCCCGAGATTGAGGATGGTGTCAGCGATTCCAGGCATCGATACGCACGCTCCCGACCGGACAGAAACCAGGAGGGGATTAAGCGCGTCCCCGAACCGCTTTCCCGTTGTGCCTTCAAGCCGATTCAGGCTCTGATCAAGCTCTCGGCCAAGCGTCTCTGGATACTCGCCGTCGTGATCCAGGAAGTGCTTGCAGACTTGGGTTGTGATCGTGAACCCTGGAGGAACAGGAACACCGAGGCCAGCCATCTCGGCAAGATTGGCTCCTTTGCCGCCGAGCAACTCCCTCATCCCTGCGTGGCCGTCGGTCTGGTCTTTGCTGAAGAAGTAGATGCAGTTCATCTGTCTCGTGCCCTATCAGTCCCCGTTTGATCCGGTACTGTATGCACGTTAGTCAAGGCGGATTCCAGCAACACGCTAGCCCTGTCGGTATCTCCGTCTAGCCAAGCCTCAAGTCCTTCCCATACTGTCTCATTGATGAGACGAGCAATCCCTTTTAGGTTTCCCCCGGTGTGGGCATCCCACCCGGTGGCCAATTGGGAGACCGAAAGAGAGACTTCCTTGAACGCTCGAAATACACCAGTCATCTCAGTTTCAGCAGGCAGTCCTTTCTGCGTATGACGATACTGAAGCCCCTGTGCGTTTTCGTAGGAGTTTCGTAGTTTTTCCCATTCCTGATCGAGTTCGATGCTCTTCTCACTTGGCGCAATACCGTCGATTCGTACATGCCGGTCGTCTGCTGTGATTCCTAATGTGACGAATCCCTCACGAAACCTGTGCGTAAGAAAGAGATGCTGTTGCCCGTGCTTCAAGAGTTCTGGATGGCCTCGAACCATTCGCTCAACAAAGGTTTGCAGCTCTGCAGAATCGCAGTCATGTTTGGCACAGAAGTCGCGAACTTTCTCGGATAGCTCGATTTCGATTCTTGGGTTCGATCTCAAATCAAAGCCAGGTAAAGGCACTCTGCTCGCCTCCTTGAGATGATATAACCACCAACTACACATCTCCAAGCGCTTGCTGTTCCCCGTCCCTGCTGACAGTCTTTCCGTCAAGCCACGCGGTCTCCTCCCCTGCACAGCCAGACAGTAGCTATGACGATATTACTATGTTTGTCACTTAAGGCCAACTCACGATAAGATGTGACAGATGAGGTTAAAGATATGTCACTATCTAGGGGGGTATCCATGACTGCCGATCAACCTACTATCCTGGTTGTAGATGACGATGAAGAGCTTCTTGACGAGCTGAAGGGTTTCCTTGAAGCGAGTGGATTCAAGGTGTTCACTGCCAGTGATGGCGCAGCAGGCCTCCGCCTGCTTGCGGAAGAGGACGACGTGGCTGTAGTTGTTCTGGATGTACTTATGCCGCTTGTTGATGGGATGACTGTACTGCGAACGATTAGGGAGAGGCGCATTGCTACGCGAGTGATTGTCTTAACTGGCTACGCCACTGATGTGGAGGATGTTGTGGAATTCGTCAAGACAGGGGCTTGCGACTACTTGATCAAACCGGCTACACCCACTGATGTTCTCGATGCTGTGCGCAAGGCCATCGAACTCGATGCTCCCATGACCCCAGTAGTCGCTGAATTGGCATCGGAAGCCAAGCGCCTCTATTCCGAAGTGCGAGATCTCAAGCGTCGATATGCCAAGCTACGCCAGAAATACGGGGAGTTGAAAAGCTCCAGAGTCTGGGCAGGGTTCGTTGTCAAGGTGACGAGTCTAGCAGTTGCTCTCTTGGTCATGGCCATCATGTATCTCGGACGAGTGGTCTCGGATGTTCGACTCCTTGCTGTTCTAGCCGGAGTGCTGTTCGTGCTGCTGCTCATTCCTCTAAACCGTGTTAGATTCCTCTCTGCTCGGTATCGCGGTCTGCAGATATCCACAAGAATGAACAAGCCAGAGAGTGGGGACTAGGCAGGCTTGCATTTGGCTCGTGGAATGTCGTTTTGGACATCCATCACCAGGAGCACACGGTCACACGCGTCCCCGTAGAGGACTACTTTCAAACTGCGCATGCCCTCTTCGTCCCCACTGATACGATCTGCGCGTAGCGTGGTAAGAGGCATCTACTGTCGTCTCCTGTAGAGCGCAATCCGTGGAAGAGGGAGGTTGCAGGGGCTCTGGTGTAGATGGAGAACTTACCTTGGTGCCGCGGTGGGAAAGTTGGACTACCGAGAGTATCACTCTCAGCGCAAAGGCAAAGCGTGTACACGTTTGCTATTCGTAAGGGTATAGATGGTCTCAATTGGGAGTAGTGGACAACTTTGGAACTGTTAAATGGCCGAAGCCTGAAGTGTTAGAGGCGCTCTATGCGCGATGAGCCGACGGTCCCCAGCAAGTGCGAAGCTGGTGATGCTAATCGACCGGATTTACTCCAAGTACGCCTGAAGGGACTCGAACCCCCAACCCCCGGTTCCGAAGACCGATGCTCTATCCAGTTGAGCTACAGGCGCATATTGTAAGGAGATTTGGGAGGAGCGACGGGACTTGAACCCGCAGCCCCCAGGACCACAACCTGGTGCGCTAACCAATTGCGCTACGCTCCCCACGTATATACGCCCGGGAGGATTCGAACCTCCGGCCAACGGCTTAGAAGGCCGTTGCTCTGTCCACTGAGCTACGGGCGCATCCTATTATCTGAGCGGAAGACGGGAATCGAACCCGCATCACTGGCTTGGAAGGCCAGAGCTCTACCATTGGGCTACTTCCGCGCTTTGTGTTAATCGGAGAGGCCGGATTCGAACCGGCGACCTCAGCGTCCCGAACGCTGCGCGCTGACCAAGCTGCGCCACTCTCCGTCCCTCATTGATCAGTCAGCTAATGTCACAAATCGAGTCATTCCATCACGGAAGATGGTGAACATCGGAGTAGAATCCTCGTCCATCTCTTCCACAATTATATTCCAATCAACCAATGAACCAACTGGGCGAAGGTCGATCTCCAGAATGATATCATCTTTCTCCAACCCAGCCCAATAAGCTCTACTGCCTAACGTTACTTCCATTATCACGATTCCCTGCGTAGAATGCAATCCCAGACGTTTCACAATGCTAGATGTAATTGGACCTACGGTGATACCGAACTTCTCTACGGACTGCGTCTCGACCACTTCAGGGCTGGCTTCTCCATAAAGTTGTTCTTCGCTTGGTTTTTCCGTAAGGATAGCGTCAAGGTGAAGTGTCTCCCGCTCGCGAACAACCTCCAAGTCAACGTTCGCGCCAACGGATTTGAAAGAAATCTCACTGATAAGTTCTTCGGTCGATCGAACAAGCTTGCCATCAACTTTCGTAATGATGTCCCCAGATTTGATTCCCGCGCTTTCCGCAGGTGAGCCGGCGATGATATCAGAGACAAGAACTCCTTCGCCCGCGCCAACACCAAAGGTTTTTTCCATTCCCGAGGTAAGGTCCTGGATATAGACACCCAGATAGGCCCGAGTTACCTTTCCGGTTGCCACTAACTGACCAAGAACTTCCTTTATTGGATTGATGGCAATGGCAAAATTGATCCCTTCGATAGCAATTCCACTGGACGACTGTCGCGCAATTAAGGTGTTGATCCCAATCACCTGTCCAGCAGCATTCACCAGTGGACCGCCACTGTTCCCGGGATTGATTGCTGCATCAGTTTGAATCAGGTTATTGTAGTACCCTATGCCGCTCGGTTTCTGAAGATCACGATTAAGTGCGCTTATGATTCCCATAGTAACTGTATAGGACAGGCCTATCGGATTACCAATGGCAATTGCCCAGTCACCAATCTCAACGGCGGAAGAATCACCCAGTTCTGCCGTAGCCAGGTCACTCGCATCTCCTTCAAGCCGGAGTAGCGCAATATCAAGCTGCGCATCGCTTCCTATTGCCTGCGCGGCCCACTTCTGTCCATCAATCCCTGTTACCTGAATCGTTGTTGCTCCGTCAACAACATGGGCATTTGTGAGAACAACAAGTTCTCCACCGTACTCAATGGCCACCCCAGATCCAAGCGCCTGTCGCTCTTGCTGTTGTGGAAGCTCAGGTTCATTAAAAAAGCGGCGGAAAAAGGGGTCGTTGAGAAAGTCACTAAATGGGTTCTTGACATCAACCTTACTAGTTACATCAATTCGTACAACGGCCGGACCAACTTCTTGAATTGCCAGCTTAATGGCCTCTTGCCCCGAAACTGTAATCGCTTGTTGAACAGATTGCTCCTGTGCAAAGGTTAGCACGCCAATTGTTAACATCATTGCCACAATGACGGTTGTTAAGAGAAGTTTCCGCATCACTGATCCCTCCTTAGTATGCATCTTACTCCTTGAACCAGTATGATTATAGATTCAAGATATGAAGATTCAATGAAGGCAATGAGGAACACAAGTGAAGTTAAAGCAATTGCCCTTCTCTCGGGTGGATTAGATAGCACCCTTGCTGCCGCTATCATTTTTAACCTTGGTATAAGGGTTGTCGGGTTACACATTACGACTTTATTCGACACAGATAGCAAACGATTGGAACACATTACCACAGCTGCCAACACAGTTGGGATATCATTGATTACAGTCGATCTTTCCACTGAACACCTGGAAATAGTCAAGCACCCTAAACATGGCTACGGAGCTGAGATGAACCCCTGCATAGACTGCCGCATCTTCATGCTCAAAGCTGCGGGACAGACGATGAAAAAAGAAAGGGCGCAGTTTGTGATAACCGGCGAGGTGCTGGGACAACGGCCAATGTCCCAGCATCGCAACGCACTAGAACTTACCGCCAGAGAGAGTGGACTTGGAAACAGGCTTCTTCGCCCACTTTCCGCGAACCAACTACCAGATAGCCTTCCAGTATCAGAAGGATGGATACAGCATCACGATCTCGGTTCCATGCGGGGAAGGAGCCGAAAGGAACAGGTGGATCTAGCTGACCGCCTCGGAATCCACCGATACCCCCAACCAGCCGGCGGATGTCTTCTGTGCGAGAAAACTTATGCTGCACGGTTACGTGATGCGTTCTCCTTCATCGGTAAGGATAGAATGACGAAATCCGATTTCTCCCTGCTCAAGCATGGACGGCACTTCAGACTTTCGGAAAGGGCAAAGGCAATCGTTGGGCGAAATGAGAGAGAAAACTTGATTCTTGCTGGGTTAGACAGGAATTATGTGCAGATCGAGCCAATCGAAACTACCGGCCCGCTTACCTTAGTCAAGGGAAATCCCACAGCTAATGAAATCCATCTTTCGGCCTGTCTTGCTGCTCGTTACTGCGATCACAGCAATCAAACACCCATTCCTATGAAGCTTGTCCAACAAGGTGAAGCAAGTGTTATTCTTGTTGCTCCATTTGAGGATGACGATCCGCGCATCTCTCATTGGCGAATCGAATAGTGGTTCCTCGTGTTTCATAATCCACGATTCTCTTTCTTCTCTTTAGGGTAGCATGTCTATGTTTTAAACCCATATTTTTGCCTTTCTCTGCGGTCCTGGCGCCTTGAGTAAGTGAAACGAACGGGCGAGAGATAAATCTTGTGTGGAGTGTGAGAGCCCGGCATAGTGAACTGTGTATGGAAGTGACCTACCTTAGTTGTCAATCACCATATAAACTGATATGATGTTAGCTACTCGGGACGTGGCGCAGCTTGGCAGCGTGCTTGCATGGGGCGCAAGAGGTCGCCGGTTCAAATCCGGCCGTCCCGACCATCTTTAGTATTCTTGCACAACGTCGAACGACTCCAGCGGGCATCTGTTTGTAGAAGGATATATTTCATCGTCAGTCACCGTGGCAACTGGTATCACTTCCACGCTCATCTCGTGCTTATCTATGTTTACCACTACATAATGTAGTACTCCGTAGCAGCGAAAGACAGTGGCCTCCGCTGTAGCGCTAACTGGGGCCTGGAGAGGCGCTCCCCCACCACCGGTCACAACATAGTGAATCCCATTTACATAGAAATGCTCATAGCAATGCATGTGTCCGTTGAAGACTATGTCGACTTCATTCTCTATGAAGATTGGTTCCCACAGGGAACGCAAGCCTTCATCCACTCCACGATTCCAAGTAGAGCTATAGATCGGATGATGGAAGAACACTACCTTGAACTCACTATTACAGCTAGCTAGATCGGCCTTCGCCCACTCTAGTTGCTCTTGCATGCGCGCGACGGCATTGGCACCACTCAGAACATTGGAATCAAGTCCCAAGAAGTGAACATTCCCATAGTCAAACGACCACCACTGTTCATTTTTCTTTCCTCCACCGCTAGGCAACGGGAGAAACTCATAGTAGCGGGAATATCCTCGTTCGTGATTTCCGATCACTGAAAGATAGGGGCACGAAAGGGCGAGACCGCCGATGGTGTCAAAGAAACTCCTAAAGCGACCAATTGTAGGTGACTCTACCAAGTCGCCCGTGTTAACAACAAAAGCGGCACTTGGCTCACTCTCAAGCATCTTGTCAATAACAAGCTTATGGCGATCCGGAAAACTGCGGGTGTCTCCATAGACAAGAAAGCTGAATTCCTTTGTATCAGGACTAGATGTAGTAAATCGCCCAACAAGGCTGGAATAAGTAGTGTCTCCTTCGTCAATGACTATTTGATAGCAGTAGGTTGTTCCCGGGACCAACCCCTCTAATCGACTCTCGGCAAACCCCTCGTGCGGTTCAAAGGTAAGAACATCTTGCCATATGCCCGAAGAATCGTAGCTCGCAGCCGTAGCGTAACGAAGCTCAGAGCCGACTGCACATGAAGTATTCCACGAAACATACACAAAATCCTCTCCAATTGCACCTAGATTTGGCCCCCATGTTAATGGGGCTTCACCACCTTGTGTGCCCAGAAGAAACGCGGCTACTAGTATAAGAAGAACTCCACCGACAGAAACAATATGTCCAACATCCTTACCTCTGCGTACCGTCACCTGTCTCCCCCTTCTTCGATCACAATCTGGTCCATCAGCTCAACTTCGATAGCGAGTCCTCGTCTGACATCTTTACACTCAAGGGTTCCGGTAACCTCTACCCATTTTCCTTGCCACTCAAACTGGCGGCCAGTTTCAGTATCGGTAGTCACGTTAAGTAAGTCACTATCGATGCTTACGTGAAAGGAGGTATAGCTGTCTTGCGGGTACAGGGTGACATTGTCATCTGTTATCACGCACCGCGACACAAGGAATCGCACAGTAACGACTTCGGTAACATACTTCACAGGATCAGCCTCAAGCTGGAAAAGGGTTAGTATTTCTGGCACTTCTCCCCACATTCCTCGCCGAGTTACGATTGCTTCATGTAACAGCGCTTCAAAGTAATCGTGATAGCGATAGTTGGGTGGAATGAACAGCAATCGAGCAAGACCATTTCGGACCAGCTCAGCATTGACAAATACAAGACCTTGCTCGGTCTCTACATAAGCATAGGCAAGTAACCTTCCGTAGGGATCACGTTGGTTATTATCAAACTCGAGGCGAACCACCTTGTATTGTACAAGATTGCGCGTGAATCGCTTTGCCAGGTCGGCATATGGTTCACCGGTTTCGGGTGTGTCGATCCCTAATAATCGGACTTTCTCCCCACCCTTGATGGAAATGGTATCTCCGTCAAAGACCTTGTATACCTTGACCTGCATCGCTGTATCTGTGGGGCAAGGTTGGTCTCCCCATCCGACCACAACCATGGCAGATAATACCAATACTAAGGGAAGAAGTACTCTCTTGATCGCTATTGGTAGTGCACCCTCTTCTGTGTGATCTGTAACTGAAACAAGGTAAACACAAAAATGATCCCAAATAGAACCACTGATGCCGCAGCCGCCCGTCCCAGGTGCTGTGTTCCAAAGAAGCCCTGGCGCATGATATAATAGACGAGTGTTTCCGCGCTCTTTAGCGGGCCAGGACTACCATTAAACAGAACGAAAATCTCGGTAAACACCTTAAACGATCCGATCAGGGAAATCACGAAGACAAAGAAGATCTGTGGGGTCAACAGGGGGATAGTAACCTTCCTCCAGACCTGCAATCCGGAAGCCCCATCGATTCGCGCCGCTTCATAGTACATCTTGTCGATGCCTTGCAAGCCCGCCAGAAGGATAATTGCCTCATACCCAACAAAGCGCCATATGCTCATTATGATCACCGCGGGAAGAGCAAAGCGTTTGTCGCCCAACCAGTTGGTAAGACTCACTCCGAACCAACCAAGGAAGTAATTTAGAAGACCATACTGCCAGTTATAAAGCCATTGCCAAACCATGGTGACCGCGACAACCGGAGTGATGTAGGCTAGGAAATACGAAGTGCGGGCAAACGCAAGGAACCGCAGTTTCTTGTTTAACAAGCTGGCCACGAGCAAAGCAAGAAAAAGAGTGATTGGAACATTAATACCAACATAGTAAAAAGTACGCCACAGTGCGCGCCAGAAGTACTTGTCTTGGAAAATATATTGGTAGTTTCGCCAACCATTAAATGTGCTGGTCAGGGGGGTCCACTTATAGGTGCTTAGGCGAAACGCGGAGAAAAATGGATAAAAAACGAACACGCTCAAAATAGCGAACGCGGGGAGAATATACAGATAGGCTGTCCCCGTCTCTCGCCAGTACGAACGAGATTTCCATTCTTGGGGACACGAGAGACGGCGCCCAAATCTGAGGATTTGCTCCTTGATCATGATCACCTTTGATAATTAAGCGGTCCGAGGGAAGTATCCCCCGGACCGATAGACAATCTATTCCAACAGATCTTCAATCTCCAAAGCGGCGCTAGCAAGCCCTTCTAAAGGCGTCGCTTCGGCCAACATGACTTCTTCAAACGCGGTGGCGATCACGTAACGCATATCCCCATAGTTTGGATGGAGGATCTGCGAGAACCCGTCAAGCATCTGAGCAGACATCGCCTGCTGATATTCATGCGTTGCCACCCAATTCTCCCATTCTTCGCTTTCATAAGCGGATTTAGTCACTGGCTGATAGCCACCCTTTTCAGCCCAGTAAACGGTGTTCTCTGCTCGGAGCAAGAAACGCGCAAGTAGGACTCCCGCGTCCTTCTGTGCCTGGGTTTGATTCTTGTCGAACACGGCAAGGTTTGTCCCCTGGATCATCGACTTCTGATTGACGGGGCCCATCGGGACCCGAGCCACACCCATCTCACATCCGGCTGCTTCCGCCGCCTGATTGTTGTAGTAATATCCGGCTGAAGTATCGATGAACATGCACACTTGATTTGCCTGGAAGGCATTGCTCATATACTCGCTTGTAATCAGTGAGTAGGGAGCCAGGCTTGCCGCATACTCCATTGCCTGTAGACCCTTACTGTTGTTAATCGTAACCTTGCTCCAGTCCTCGCTTAGGATCGATCCACCCGTCTCTTCGAGGAAATTCAGGAACAGCTCCGGGTTTGCCGCTGGACGGAAACCTGTGCCAAATTGGTCGATCGTTCCATCACCGTCACTATCAACAGTTAGCTCCTTCGACATATCAAGGTACTCCTGCCAGTCTGTGGGTGGTATAGGAACGAGATCCTTCCTGTAGTAAAGAACCATAATACTCTTGTTGAATGGAACAGTGGTAAGGACACCATTATAAGTGTTGCTTCGCACCAGCCCATCTATGATATCTCCCTTCTCTTCCTCAGTCATATGCAGGCCGACTGGGTAAAGAATATCAACGATGGGCGTCACCCAGTTTTCATACACCTGAGCAATGGTCGGCGGGTTCCCTGCCACAACCGCTGCATTGATCTTCTGCTGCAGGTCACCATAGCCACCTTGATAGCTAAGCTCCACTGTAACATTTGGGTACTCTGCCATGAAGTCATCAACCAATTTCTGTAGGTTCGGCTGATGACGTGAACTCATCGCGTGCCAGAAGGTGATTGTAACTGGCCCTTCAGCAACTGCAACGAGCCCGAACAAGAATACGACCATTAATCCAAGAACGCAAAATCTGGTACTCCTCATTTGTTGCCTCCTTCTTCTAGACTTATGAGAGAGAAACCCCTACCAACATCATGTTATTCTTTCTCAGTTAACCACCTCCTCACGATCAAAATAGAGCTATTTAATCCCCGTTCTTGCTACCCCCTCAATGAATTGCTTCTGAGTAAACAGAAACAGGATCAAAACCGGAATGATCGCCAGTACTGATGCTGCCATCAGCTGCTCGTACGCTGTCCCCACCTCAGAGCTGAAGAGACTGAGTCCCACGGGAACGGTACGCATTGACTCACTACTCGTCATGATCAAGACCCACAAGAAAGCATTCCAGCTCCCCAAGAACTTAAGGAGAGCAACCGTCATGATCGCTGGTTTGGAAAGCGGAGCCACGATCTGCCACAGAAAGCGAATCCGAGAACAACCATCGATTCGTGCTGCATCCTGCAGTTCATCTGGGATCGACCGAAAGAACTGCCGTAATAGGAAAATCCCAAAAACCGACGCAAGCCAAGGAATGATCAGGGCCTCGTATCGGTTGTACCAACCTAGCCGGGTAATTGTCACATAGTTCGGAATGAGGAGCATCTCCCCAGGGATCATCAGCGTGCCGAGCAGGATTGCAAAGATCACGTTCTTTCCGAAGAAGCGCATCTTGGCAAATGCATAAGCTGCTAGAATACAGGTGGCTACCTCGCCAATCGTGGTTGTGATAGCGATTACGAAGCTATTGAAGAAGTAACGGCCGAATGGGGCAACATTCCATGCCCTGAGATAATTACGCCACTGCCAATTCTTAGGAATCCACTGGGGCGGCATTCGCAGGACTTCACTCTCCTCTTTGAGCGAGGTCATCACCATCCAGAAGAAAGGAAGAAGCATGATTGCACAACCGGCAAACAGAAGTAGGTAGAGAATCAACCTGTATGTATGCTGCCGAAGGAGACTCTCCTTCGTGAGATAGCCGGAATTCAAACATCCTCCTTAGGTCTTCTCTGTTCTTACCCCTTTCTCCCTAGTATAGCAAAGGGAATGAACTGAAACAATTTGATATCACAGAACGAGTGGAAAAGACACTCACTGCTCAGTTCTGGGATCGTAGCGCGAAATCGTTAGAATATTGTAGCTCCTCATTATTCCCTAATTGAGTTCATAGGGTTCATGGAGTTCATGGAGTTCATAGAGTTCATAGAGTTCATAGAGTTCATAGAGTTAGGAACGTGCTGCAAGTTAAGAATGAGAGGCGAGAATAAGAGTCGGGTGTCGGAGAGCGAGAAACACTAACAAGTGACAAGTATAAGGCCGTCAATGGTAGGAAAGTAATGAATGACAAGAGAACTTCATCTGCAACCGTCCTTGCAGCGACAGGAATAACTAAATCGTTTCCTTCTCCCGACAAGACTATTCCTGTGCTCAGCCAGGTCGCAATCAACATCCCACGTGGAGACTGGGTAACGATCATTGGACCATCTGGGGGCGGAAAAACCACGTTAGTGAAGATACTGGCAGGCATTCTGATTCCGGACTCAGGGAAGATTATCATAGAGGCTAAAGGGGAAGACCCACGCAGGGTAATTGCCTACATGCCACAAAACGACAGCCTTCTTCCCTGGCGAACATCACTTGGAAATGCTATCCTTACCTCTCAAATCGAAGGCCGCTCACGGAAGGAGGCGCAAAGCGAAGCTAGGGAGTTGTTTGGCCGCTTTGGCCTTGCGGGGTTCGAGAACCTTTATCCGTCCGAGCTCTCAGGCGGGATGCGGCAACGTCTAGCCCTTATTCGAACGTTCCTCTCCCACCGAGAGGTCCTCCTACTAGACGAGCCGCTTGGCTCACTCGATCCACTGACGCGAACAACAATGCAGGAGTGGCTTCTCCTAGTCTGGCAAGAACTCGGAAAATCGATTCTTCTCGTAACGCATGACGTAGATGAGGCAATCTTTCTTTCCGATTTGATCTACCTTTTTTCCAGGCGCCCGGCGCACGTACGTAGACACTTCAACATAGAACTACCTCGTCCGCGCGCTCGCACGGCTCAATCCCTTATGGAACTAAAGACAAAGATTCTCGACCTCATCCACACGGAGACCCTCAATGGCTAGGCTGATCAAATCCTACATTGCCACCGCTCTCTTCTTGCTCCTTCTTCTCTCACTATGGGAAGTTGGCGTACACTTATTTCATGTTCCATTTTACATCCTTCCCGCACCAAGCCGTATCCTCCTTGTTTTCTTTACAAGCCTACCTCTCTTATTCTCACATGGTGCGGTGACACTACTCGAAATAGGACTGGGAATGTTTCTAGGAGTCAGTGGTGGAATCACACTTGCTCTTATCATTTTCTATTCACCGTTCCTAGAAAGCGCGCTCTACCCATTCATCATCACCTCGCAAATGATCCCAGTCTTTGCCATCGCTCCCTTGCTAGTCATCTGGTTTGGCTACGGTTTGTGGTCAAAAGCTACTGTCGCTGCATTGATTGTGTTCTTCCCAATTGTGGTCAATACAGTTGATGGCCTGCGATCCGTCAATAGCGAGACGATCGATCTATTACACTCCCTAAGAGCAAAGGAAAGGCAAATCTTCTGGTACGTCCGACTGCCGGCAAGCCTTCCATCCATATTCTCCGGACTGAAGCTTGGAGTAACGCTAAGTGTGGTTGGAGCAACCATTGGGGAGTGGATCGGGGCAAGAAAGGGATTGGGATTCCTGATGATTCAGTCAAACGCCATGTTAAGAATAGATCTTGTCTTTGCCTCAATTCTCACCCTATCTCTTGTTGGTTTGCTCTTGTTCGCGACAGTTCGTATCATTGAGCTACGTTTACTACAATGGCGAAGGCCTCGAAGAAAGCCAAAAACCTCGGGAGGAAATCATTGAGGAGAGTCATTCTGATAGGAGTTATGTTAATTCTAACACCCTTTCTGGTGGGGGATTCATCTCCCGCTCTTAGGGTAATGCTAGATTTTTTCGCTACCCCTAATCATGTTCCTCTCTTTGTTGCTGCCGAGCAAGGATTCTTCATGGACGAAGGCATAGAGACAGACATCCTCATTCCAGCAAACCCAAGCGACCCGCTCAAACTTGCA
>Ga0307427_1000597_pt1 | contig 21831 bp, 19 predicted proteins | sample SalMarWE160190MG_FD_202162 | JGI IMG/M metagenome (GOLD analysis project Ga0307427, IMG submission 202162) | Salt marsh sediment microbial communities from the Plum Island Ecosystem LTER, Massachusetts, United States - WE1603-190 | ecosystem: Environmental > Aquatic > Marine > Intertidal zone >... | reverse complement strand
GTAGATGCCTCGAAGAAACTGATCTTCCCAGGCATTATTGATGCTCACACCCATATGGCACTCCCAGTCTCAGGAACCCGATCGAGCGACGATTTCTTCACCGGCACACGTGCTGCTGCCTGCGGTGGTGTGACAACGATCGTTGATTTCACAGTCGGAACCAGGGAGACTACGATCCCCGCGGACATCGAGTCTCGTAGAGAAGCCGCGCAACCTGCAGGAGTTGACTATTCTTTCCATGCAGAAGTTATAGGGTGGAACCCGAGTCGCGAGGGAGAAATTAGGGAGGCAATAGCACTTGGTGTGAAGACTTTTAAATTCTACACAGCCTATGCGGCCTCAGGCAGACGCTCAAACGCAAGCGATCTGTATCACGCCTTTCAAGCCCTTGCCAAGCTTGATGGTATTGCACTTGTTCATTGTGAAGATGAAGGAATCATCAACTCAATTGTCCAGCAAATGGGAAACAAAGAGAAAGCGCAGATGTCAAGCCTTACGCTTGCGCGCCCCCCGATCTGTGAGGGATCGGCAATTGACCAGGTGGCCCACCTGGTACAACAGTCCGGGGTATGGGCACATATCGTTCACGTCAGTTCAGGGCTTGGTCTTGCGGCGGTAATGCAAGCCCGAAAACAGGGAGCGAAACTCACCGCGGAGACCTGTCCACAATACCTCCTGCTCGATTCGAATGTCTACAATCGGAAGGACGGGCATCTTTTCTCCGCCAGTCCACCCCTGCGGACAAAAGAGGATCAGGTACAGCTATGGGAGGGATTAGTGAGTGGCGCCCTCGATCTTGTTGCCACCGATCACTGTCCGTTTACACGAAAGCAGAAGATGTGGCAAGGATCTTTCTTGGATCTACCCTACGGACTTCCCGGCGTGGAAACCCTGTTGCCACTTCTGTATTCCGAGGGGGTCGTAAAGGGCAGAATCCCCATCACGGCGATCCCCTGCCTACTGTGCGACGGGCCGGCGCGGATAAACGGCCTCTACCCAAAGAAAGGGACCCTCTCGATCGGTTCGGATGCGGATCTGGTCATCTTCGATCCGAACAAGGAGTGGACGATCCATGCCGAGGATCTGCACATGGCGACCGACTTCTCCCCGTACGAGGAAGTAAGCATTCGTGGAGCGGTAGAGATGACGATCTCCCGAGGCAGGATTGTCTATGCAGACGGAAATTTCGAAGGAGAACGAGGTTGGGGAAGGTTTATTGCTTGAGGACTACAATTTCGCAAACGATATATCAACTCGTACTTGTCAAAACCCATCGGTAATGCTATCATGCAACTTGGCCAGATGACAGGCCAATAAGAAGGAGTTGCCAAATGGTCTTCAAGAAAGTGCACCCTAAAAAGGTCTCTGCGATCGCTGCTGAACAGATCATGGAAGCAATAAGAGACGGCAGTTTTTCTATTGGTGCCAAGCTGCCATCAGAGTTTGACCTGGCTGACAGGATGGGGCTTAGTCGCCCATCCATTCGGGAGGCACTATCAGCGCTGCAAGCGGTCGGTTTGATCGAGTCAAGGCCAGGCAGCGGAAACTATGTACTCAAATCACCATCGTCTAACGAGGAAGAAAACGCACCACATCTTATCGAATCCGAAGCAGGTTGTCTCGAGGTTATGGAGGCACGTGAAGCGCTAGAGCCACCAGTTGCCGCTCTTGTTGCTCAGAAGGTCACGCCAGAAAAGATCATCAACCTCAAGGGAGCGATAAAGGAAATGCGGATTCGAGCACGGAGCGGTGATTTTAGTTCCTACATCGAAGCCGACAAAAAATTCCATCTTGCCCTTGTCGATGCGGTTGAGAACAAGTTAATCATCTGCGCACTTGTTCCATTGATAAATACCATCGATCAGAAGATCTACCGTAAGTTCACGCACCACTACTATCTAAAAAACTCAACGGACCTAGAACGCGTAGTTGACCTACACGGAGAAATTCTGCACGCAATCATTCGAGAAAAGCCAGACATAGCATATGAAAGGATGTGTGAACATTGGCGTCGCATGCGAGAAATCTGGGAAGCATGAGAAGGGAAAGTATGTGTCAGGGATAACCAATTGGCTCTCCGCGCTTGTTAAGAACAAGTGCTCATGCGTTGCGGGATCGATTGGACGCGAAACCGAGAACAATCATGTAAGAGGAGCGATACCGTTGTTAAGAATTGATGAGGAAGTACGCCAGGAAGCAGTAGAACTCGTCAAGACCCTGGTCGGGATCAAGAGCGTAAACCCGCCGGGCAATGAAAATGAGATCGCAACAGTTGTCAAGGAATTCCTGGTGACAAATGGAATCGATGCCACCCTTGTTCCTTTGGGAAAGGAACGAAGTTCGGTTGTTGCACGTATTCGGGGAGCCAGTTCGGGCTCGGTCGTCCTATGCGGACATCTGGACACAGTGAATGCTGACGAGGAAAAGTGGAGTGTCCCACCGTTTGAGCCGCGCATCAACCAAGGACGCATGTGGGGTCTTGGCTCAGCAGATATGAAAAGTGGGGTTGTGGTAATCCTAGAGATGGCTAAACTGATTGTACAAGACAACCTTACTCTGAAGAAGGACCTTGTTCTTGCCCTGACAGCAGATGAAGAAGATGGATATCAAGGCGCAGCATCAGTTACCGAATCAGGATTAATTGACGATGCTAAGTTCCTTATTATTGCTGAACCAACTGCAGGTAAGGTATATTGCGGACAAAAGGGCGAGCTATGGCTAGAGGTAGTGTTCTCTGGAAAGGCTGCGCACGGTTCGATGCCGGAACAGGGGATCAACACGATCCTGCCGGCATCCGAGTTCTGTCTGGCACTTGCCGAGGCAGCTGGCAGCTTCCCAGAGACCCCGGGGCGAGGCCAGACCTCACTCAACATCGGCCAGATCGACGGGGGGTGGCAGGTGAACATTGTTCCGGATACGACGCGGGTTAGAATTGATTCGCGTGTCGTCTCTGATGAGGAGAAACGTATGGTAGTAGATCTTGTAGAAAGACTGGGACAAGAGGCTATAGCTAACACCGGCGCAGGGTTCAAGGCTAAGACTATTGCTTATAGGCCACCGATCGTCAGCGACACAAGCAGCCCTTATGTGCAAAGCTTTCTAAAGGCTGTTGCCGGGAATCATTCTCAAGCGGAAATGGAGATAGCTCCTTACTCCACTGATGGTGTTTCCATAATTCCGAAACTTGCGATTCCTATGGTAGTCTATGGCCCAGGTGATATTGCCCAAGCACACCAGCCTGATGAATTCCTGGAGTTATCGTCCCTATATGGGGCGCTTGACGTGTTCACACGATTTTTCAATGAATTGGTGATCAAATAAAATGCTTGACAACAGTCAAATTCATATCCCGCTCCCAACGAACTCAACGAACTCAACGAACCCCATAAACCCCATGAACCCCATGAACCCAAAACATCAGTAGTACTAGGAGATTCATATGTCCAACACGAGTTTACGAGGAAGAGATTTCCTCACCTGGCTTGACTTTTCACGAGATGAGATCGAAATAATGCTTGACACCGCACACGAGCTCAAGCGCAAGCAGATTCGTCGGGAGCAGCACCATGTCCTGCCGGATTACACGCTCCACATGCTGTTCTACAACTCAAGCTTGCGCACGCGCAATTCGTTCGAGGCAGGGATGACCCAGCTCGGCGGCCATGCCCACTTCCTGCAGCCCGGCGCGGTATACACCCCCGCACTCAAGGGGGAAGAGAAGGCATACTCCACCGAGAGGATCTCGGATGTCGCCCGTGTCCTCGCCGAGATGGGGGATGCCATCGCCATCCGCATCTACGGGAAACCCACCGGGTGGCAGTATGGCAAGGGACACCTGATCGTGCGCGAGTTCGCCAAGTGGTCGCGTGTTCCCGTGATCAATATGGAGGATGACATGTACCATCCCTGTCAGGCGCTCGCCGACGTGATGGTAATGCAGGAGAAACTCGGCCACAACCTCCAAGGGAAGAAGTTCGTCATGAGCTGGGCCTATTCTGGATCGGTGGAGAAACCGCTTGCTGTCCCCCAGAGTGCGATCATCTCCGCGGCGATGATGGGGATGGACGTCACCCTCGCTCACCCCAAGGGGCTCGACCTCGATCCGAACGTGCTCTCCGCAACCAAGGACCTCGCCAAGAAGTACGGCGGGGCGTTCAAGATCGTCAATGACATGGACGAGGCGTTCAAGGGCGCGGATATTGTCTACCCGAAGGCGTGGACCGTTCAGCCAACCGACGATTCCGGAGTGATGGATCCAAAGAAGGCGAAGGCGGTCTTCGAGGCGAACAAGGACTGGATCACAACGCAGGAGAAGATGAATCTGACCAACGACGCCTTCTATATGCACTGCCTCCCCGCTGACCGTGACATGGAGGTCACGGATGATGTCATCGACGGGCCGAACTCGATCATCATCGAGGAAGCGGCGAACCGCCTGCATGGTCAGAAAGGGATGATGGCCCTGATCATGGGCTGATTTATAAAGGAGGATTGCATGAGTTGGTTCGATCTAAAGGGGCGCAGCCTGATCAGCGAGCTTGACTGGACACGCGAGGAGTACGACATCGCGATGAAGCTCACCGATCAGATGAAAGGCCTCTACTACAGCCGCAGCCCGCATCCATACCTGGAGTACAAGACATTTGCCATGCTCTTCTTCGCCGGGTCGACCCGGACGCGCATGTCGTTTGAGACCGCGATGACGCAGCTCGGAGGGCACTCGCAGTTCATAAACCCCAAGACGATGCGCCTGTCGCTCGAGGACAAGCCAGGTGCTGGCGAAACGGTGAAGGACACAGCCAAGGCGATGTCCCGTTTCTGTGATGGGATCGGTATTCGCCTCCTCGATGACGAGATCAAGTACTACGGCCACGGCGACGAGGTTATGCGCAAGTTCGTCGAGCACGGCGATGTCCCAATCATCAACATGGCATCGGACATCAACCATCCCTGTCAATCGCTGACTGACATCTATACCATGCACGAGAAGCTTGGTGGCGTAAAGGGAAAGAAGATCGTTATCACCTGGGCCTATTCCCCATGGGTTCGTGGCCGTTGCTCGGTGCAGGGGACGGCGCTCATCTCGGCGATGTATGGTATGGACGTTGTTGTTGCTAACCCACCAGGGTTTGACCTTGATCCAAAGGTTACCCAGACGTGCAAAGATCTTGCCAGCAAGTGCGGTGGAACCTTTGAGATCGTCCACGACATAGACAAGGCACTCGACGGAGCAACGGTTGTCTTCCCGCGCAACTGGTTCACCGGCAATCGCTATGACATCGGCAAGGAAGAGGAGCTCAAGCTCGCACAGAAGTACATGGATTGGTGCTACACTGCCGAACGGCAGAAGAAGCTCTGTGATCCTGGATACCTGCTGCAGTGCATGCCTGTCGACCGTGGCTACGAAGCCGATCCAGAGGTTTGTGACAACGATCTCTCCTGGATCTACGATCAGGCGGAGAATCGCTTGCACACTCAGAAGGCGATCCTTACACTCACCATGGGAGGTCGAGTGTAGAACGCCCGGGGTCTATCATTGAATTCTGCAAGTAACGGGCCCCATGAAGTAGAAGGGGTTAGAGTTTCTCTTCGACCTGGGCATTTCGGATATGCGACAGAGAGGGTGGGAACATCGAGGAAAAGAGAATAATGAGTCTCTAGATCCCAAGAAGTATCCAGATTAGAGGAGGCAGATACTATGCAGGTCTTGACGGGAGAAGAATTAGAGGATCTGATCTTGGGCTGTACGATCCTGGGAACCGGAGGTGGGGGGAGCCCTCAGAAAGGACTTGCTATGATCCGGGCTGACCTGAGAGAGGGTCGAGAGTTTAGGCTCGCGAACTTGGAGGAGATTCCTGATGAGGCGATGGTAGCCTCACCATATATGTGTGGGAGCATCTCCCCCGAAGATGCCGCTGGCACACAGAAGGAATCCCTAGAATGCTTAGAAGCCTTTAAGGCTTTGGAGAAATATCTGGGCAAGAGATTCTTTGCCGCGATTCCTACGGAGATAGGCGGTGAAAACACAGCCATAGCCCTCTCTGTTGCCGCTAAGATGGAAATACCGGTGGTCAATGCCGATCCCGCCGGTCGCTCCGTCCCTGAGCTGCAACATACTACGTTTTATGTCAAAAACGTACCGATAGCTCCCTTAGCCGTAGCTAGCGCCAAGGGCGATATCATCATCCTTAAGGAGGTGGCCGACGATCTCCGGGCCGAGGTGATCGTCCGTGCTATCGCCGTGGCCAGCGCCAACCGAGCAGGAGTAGCGGACCATCCAGTTAGAGGGGGAATCCTCAGGGAGTCGGTCGTCCCCAGGACCCTATCCAACGCTATGGCAATCGGCGCCGCGGTCCGGCAGGCTCGCTCCTCTGGCACAGACCCAGTAGAAGCAGTCGTTACTGCGCAAAGGGGCTATCTCCTGTTCAAAGGAAAGGTAGTGCAAGCAGGCTGGAAGATCGATGAAGGGTTCACTATCGGAGACCTATCAATTAGGGGTCAGGGAGATTACTTAGATCATCGCTATCGGATATGGTACAAGAATGAGAATATCATCTCTTGGTTCGATGACCAGCCCGATGTTACAGTACCGGATCTCATCTGTGTCCTGGATCCAAACACAGGAGAGGCAATAACAAATCCTAACTGTAAAAAGGGTATGGATGTAGTGGTCACGGGTTGTCCTGCCCCAAAGCAATGGCGATCATCTAGGGGGCTTGCGCTCTTTGGACCACAGGGCTTCGGATATGAGACTCGATACAGGCCGATCGAAGAAAACACGAGACTGGGAAGAGTAAATCGTTTGTGACTGGAGATAGAACTATGGAGAAAAAGCGTACCATTGTTTACAACTCAACAGGGAAACTGAACCGCGTATTGCTAGCCACGCCAACGTACTACAAGATTATGCCCTTAAGCGATATAGCCCGCGATCTCTACGACAAAGGGGCCAAGCCAGATCAAAGGGTATGGTTAAAAGAGCACGCAGAGTTCGAGGGGGCATTTAGAGACTTGGCGATTGAAATAAGCTGGGTGGAAAAACTGTCTCCAGAACTACCTTGGCAGGCGAGCACTCGGGACTTTGGAGTGAATACACCGGATGGGGTACTGGTCGGTCGCTTCCGCTATCAGGAACGTAAGGGCGAAGAGCGAGTCGTTAAGGAAACCCTTGAAGAACTGGGCGAAACTGTCTTGCCCAAGCAAATCACTCGCGGGTGTGTAGAGGGAGGAGACTGTTTCTGTCTAGACGAGAACACGCTCATCATAGGAAATGGTAACCGTAGCACATACTCAGGCTTTGAGAATGCAAGGGAGATCCTGGCCGAGTATGGCAAGCGCGTTTTTGTTGTAGAGTTCCTCTCGAAGTGGAACCACCTGGATGTCATCTTCTCGCCGGTTGCGGATAAACTGGCGATTGTCTGCAAGGATGCGGTGCCAGACTATTTTACGGGGTTTCTTGATGCCCTTGGCTGGGAGCTGATCAAAGTACCGGCCGAACATGCTTACAGGAACGAAATCAACATGCTTGCTTTGGGGGATGACAAGGTACTCTCATTCAAGGGGAACAGCCTTAACAAAATGCTTAAGGCCAGAGGGTTGAAGGTTCTTGATCCTGATATTAGGACTTTTGCAGCAGCCGGTGAAGGCCCCCACTGCCTCTCATTTGAATTGGAGCGAGAACGCTAGAATCCTTGATTTGGAGATAAGAGGAATAAGATGCTGCACAAAGCAGTGTGTTGTGAGGATTTTGTCCGCCTGGAAAGCCCCACGAATACGGAATGCTACTTTAACAGCGATATTTTGTGTGATAGGTCCGAGGATGCATAAGAATGAAGGTAAGGAACTAAATGCCTAGAGAAAGACTTGGTTTCATAAAGGGCCATATGGGCGGTAATGAAATACTCCTACTTGATGGGCACCAGATAGGGAAAGGTAGAGAGCTAGAAGCCGGATTATTTGCACTGAACGCTCCAAATATTAGGGGCCACCAAGCTGGCTTACTTTACAAATCTGAAAGCAATGCTCCTCTGAAGGTAAGAATCGTTGATGCTGCTTCAAGGGGCTTTATCACTGCATGCGGTGGGTTTACTCAAGTGTTCGGTAAAGCGTTAATTGAAACACATCTTTCAGAGAAGCTAGACGTAGAAATTACAGAGCCAGTCACACAAGTCGCGCTTGAAACCGATGCAGGATCGGTCCTAGTAGAAGTAAGAAGCAATAACGGAAGGGTTGAGAGAGTAGACACCAATATGAAGTCGTTTATTGTTGAGTGCTATGAACTAGGGATTCAAGCAATAAGAGTCAATAGCGTAAAGGCTATGAGGGTAGGGAAGTTTCTTGCTGTAAACGCAGACGACATTAAACGAAGATATCCTGAAATCGGATTTGAGAACCTGGACGACAAGACGCTGAGAATTCTAGAGAAGCTGCAAGATGACTTTGATAGTCACAGATACCTGAAACGGAGGAATGCTGATTTTGCACTCTATGATTTGGATCCCTTAAACACCACTAATAGTGGCCGAGTTATTTTCCCGCACAGAATCTCCGCCGACTCTATCGAACCTGCTTGTGGCACCGGAACAGTTGCCGTGGGCATTGCTATGGTAGAACGAGGGGAAGTAGAGCTGTCCGACGGTACCCTAGAGCTCTCCTTTGAGTCAGGCGGTGACGTTTCTAGCATAGGCGGCCCTGAGGTAACAACACTAAGGCTCCACATCAAAGCAGGAAAAGTAGTAGATGCCAGCTTTAGTCATTCTCTGGTAGAGATTTTGGCCGTGGGAACATTAACACTTCATTCATAAATAGGGTCCCTCGCAGTTAAGGTAAGGTTACCCAGGGAAAGACGCACGAGATAAGCCTCTCGCAAAGCCGCAAAGAGCACCAAGGAAAGCAAGAAACAGGGTGAAAACAAACGAAGTAAGTATGTGTCCTTGGCCATAGAATACTATCTAACCGCGAAGGGTACAGAGGAAACCCTCTTTTCTTGTTCTCTACAATCATATTATGGTTTTGTCTGCATACAAAGAACATGCTTTCCTCCGCGATCTTTGCGTCTTGAGTGAGTGCAACGAACGGGCGAGAGATAAATCTTGCCTGGAGCGTGAGGAGCCGGAACAGATTGGGGCGGAGAATCGCTTGCATACTCAGAAGGCGATCCTTACACTCAGCATGGGAGGTCGAGTGTAGGGGTGAACCGACAACAGAACAGGGAACGACAGGCGATCATCGGGGCCTCCATCGTTCGCCCTGATGCGGCAGACAAAGTCCGTGGAGAGGCAAAGTTTGTCGATGATCTTTCCTTCGCTGGCATGCTTTACGCCAAGGTTATCAGGAGTACTGTTCCCCATGCACGAATCACTAACCTTGATTTGTCACGCGTGTGCAAGCACGCTGGCGTAGTATGCACCGTTACCGCTGATGACGTTCCAGGAGAGAATATCGTTCATGTTATATATGACGACCAACCGGCCCTTGCCGACGGCATTGTTCGTTACATTGGTGAGCCAATCGCCCTCTTGGCAGCAGAGGATCGGAGAAGTGCTGAAAGAGCAGCAAGACTTGCCATAATCGACTACAAGGAGATTGAAGCAGTTTTTGATCCGGTGGCGGCGCTTAAGCCAGACGCACCAGTGGTAGCCGTTCCCAAGGTGGTTGAGCAAAGGCCGAATCTGTTTAATGCAATGCACATTCGCAAGGGAGATATCGAACAAGGCTTTGCTGAAGCCGATATTATCGTGGAGGAAACTTACCACACCGGTTACCAGGAACACGCTTACTTAGAGACACAAGGAGCAATCGCTGTCCCTGAAGAGAACGGAGCCATGGTGATCTACGGAACGATGCAGTGCCCATTCTATGTACAGGCGGCGGTAGCCAAAGTTCTTGACCTCCCCCTCTCTAAAGTACGAGTAGTACAAACGACAACTGGTGGAGCATTCGGTGGCAAGGAAGATATTCCCTCGGTAACTTCATCATTGGCAGCCCTTCTCGCGTGGAAGTCGCGCCGTCCGGTGAAGCTCATCCTTAGCCGTGAGGAAGACATCCTGACCTCAAGCAAGCGACACCCATCCATTGTCCACTACAAGAGTGGAGCTCGGTCTGATGGAACGCTTACCGCAGTCGAAGTTGACTTTGTCTATAACGCTGGCGCCTATCAAACTCTATCGTCGGCTGTGCTGTGGCGAGGTGTCATACACGCAACAGGGCCCTATCGGATCCCACACGTGAAGATCGACGGCCGCTCGGTGGCGACAAACACTGTCCCATGCGGTGCATTCCGCGGCTTTGGTAGCCCACAAGTGATCTTCGCCCATGAATCACAGTTGGACCGACTGGCTGATGGATTGGGAATCGATCGATTGGAAATCCGCCGTATCAACGCTCTCAAAACAGGCGATAGGACAGCTACTAATCAACGGCTAGGGAAGAGCACTGGTGCAATGGAAACAATCAAAGAGGCAGGTAAACGAATTCGATGGAAAGATCGCCTCAAGTCAGTGAATACATTTAACGAGAAATCAGTTTATCACCGGCGTGGGTTGGGAATTTCTACTGTAATGTACGGAGTCGGCCTAGGAGGAAAGGCTCCTTTTCTGGACAAAGCCGGTGCATATATGAAGCTTGAAGCCGACGGCTCACTTACGATTGCAGTAGGCAATGTAGAGATGGGGCAGGGATTCACTACCGTAGTTACACAAATCGCCTCAGAGGCAATGCAGATCCCCATGAACCGGATTCATATCGCTCCTGTAGATAGCTCTCGCGTTCCTGATTCCGGACCAACGGTCGCTTCACGCGGAACAACGATGAGTGGGCTTGCTGTTATCGATGCGGCGAAGAAACTGCGGAAGCGCATCGCTAAAGTAGCTAGTAGCCTAAATATCACAGAGGAAGAAATCTCTGCCCGCCTTAATGAAATTGCGCAGGCATTTTGGATGCGCAACCTTGACCCTGCTGTAGAAGGATGGGCAGCTGGAGCACCAGTCAGCTGGAACCCAGAAACTGGTCTTGGGGATGCGTATTTTGTCTATTCCTATGCGACCCACATCGCCGAGGTAGATGTAGATGTAACAACAGGCGAGGTTTCGGTGGAAGACTTTGTAGCAATACATGACTCAGGCAAGATCATCAACCGTCAGCTGGCGACCGGCCAAATCGAAGGGGGCATCGCGCAAGGACTGGGCTTCGCACTAATGGAGGAGATCAAGGAAAGGAACGGAGAACTATCAGTAAAAGGTCTCACGACTTATCGCATCCCAACGGTTCGCGACGTGCCATCGCACGCACATGTTGATTTTGTCGAAGCTCTTTACTTAAGGGGCCCATACGGAGCAAAGGGGCTAGGAGAAGTTCCGTTAATGGCTGCACACGCTGCTATTTCTCGCGCAGTCGCACACGCAATTAACACAACAATTACCAGCTACCCTCTCTCTCCGGAACAGGTCAAACGTAATGTTGCACTATCATAAGCACTAGCCGGGTGAGAATAAGGACCCAGCCGACAATCACTACAATCCACACAAGCTTCTTGGCAATAGCGGCAATGGCGAGGAAGATCGTCAAAATGGCAAGCAGTCCAATTGGGTCAACCAGATCCGTCGGAACCGACATTGATGGAAGGATTGTATGTACCAGTTGCACAATTCCTTGGCCGATCAGGTGTGCCAAACTGTAGATAAAAGAGAGAGCTCCATCGGCAATCTCCCCCCACTCTGGGGTCGATTTAGGCATTGTTTCTGCTTGGGCCACACAACAGACTGAGGGAAGAACAAAAGCAATTCCAACAAGAAGAAAACGTACTATCCGCCAACGCCTAGGGCTTCTCTTAATGGTTATCCTCCTTAGAGTCCAAGAAGAGCAAACAGCGTCGAGAAGTCAAGATCACCGTGTAAGACTTCGTCCAGTGTGGTCACGCCGAGCATCCCAACCAAGGTGTTAAAGAAGTTCGCAATCGCTTCTGCTGGAGCGCTCATAATAATTGGCATCAACGAATCCTGTATTGGCATACCCAAAGATTCGGAAAGCGAAGCAAAGAACTCCTCGTTGCCGGCAAAGAAGGCTGCAAATGTAGTCATTAGTAGCGCTTGGTCTGCTTCACGCACTGCAACAATTCCTTCTCCCAATAGCTGTCCAAGAGCGGCGATTGTGGTGAAGTACGGGGTCCCAGTAGCGCCTGTTTCCGAGATCCACTGGATGAGAACAGGTCTTGCCTCCAATGGGCTCCAATCAAGCTCTATCGTGCCACCGGCAACCAGTTCTCCGCCAACAAAATCGAATACACTTCCACTTCCTTCACTCACAGCAGGTAAGTACCCACCGATTTCTATCTTGTTTGTAATTGTCACCTGCTTATCAAACTCAATGTGCATTCCGGTCACCGCTGCTCCCGTTCTGTTCGTGAACAGTCCTACGGTTACCTCGCCTGCTGGGTAGAAAGCTACGTCGCATGCACTACCAACTACCGCCGCGGACAGAGCCACCAGAAGCAGCCCAAATACCCCCCATACTGCCATACTCCTTTTCATAGAACAACCTCCTTGGTCAACATGTTAATCTATTCTAGCAGTATCAAGCTGGTTTGGCAACAATAGACCTCAGTTGTAAGGAGACATATGTGTGTGTTGGAAACAATGCATATCAATAGCTTTTCGAGTCCGATCCGGGTATTTGCGTCTGCGCGCAGGAATTATGTGATCTTGCAAGCCCTACACTTGGAGTCGTCTTACAGCGCTTGGCGATGTGCCTTAGGGATTTATGACAAACGCTCTTTCGAATGCCTTGATTCCATCTAAATACCCCTGCATAGTAAACCGCCCAATCTGAAGATCCGTGAGACTCAATGTATAGAGACACCACTGACCATTGGTTACGGTATCTCTTGCGCTTTCCACAGTCTTTCCACTCGAATCGATCCAGTAAAGCTCGAACAAATCACCGCTGCGTACCCTATTGAAATGAACAATCAGTAGCGCATTCAGGTCTGATCGAGAGAATCGACTAGTTTCATCCTCTCCTACATACCCCTCTCGCTTGCGCGTGACCGATCGATAGAGTCCGTAGTGCAACTCACGTGTATATGAAGAGATGAGAAGTGAGCTCACATCACTAGCAATGTCAGTAGCAGCGGCTACAAGTAGGCCTTCGTAACCACCAAAGCTACTTCCTTCCTTGATGGTAACAGTATCTTCTCCCTCGCAATCACATGCCTGTTCGATTTGGCCACTCCGGGTATCCACGATTTGGATTTGCGCAAGAAGTTGCAGCCTATAGCGATTGGCCGGAACTAGAGATACACACTCTCCGTTCTTCCATTCTTCACAGACTGTAGTTGGTTCCTTGCTTGTGTCTATAGCATAAACCGTCCCTGTGATGAGCTTATTGACCCCTGTCAAGGAACCGATCCGAGCTGCCGTAGCTGGGTCACAAATGCCAACTTCACCCAGCATCTGCTCAGTCAAGAGCTGATCCAATCGTGACCGTGAGAAGACTGTAATCCCCGGAGTATTGACAAGCTCCGTCTCGATCCGAGCCTGCAGCGTCCCCGCTGCTCCCCGCCAAGCTGAGCTATTTGCAAATCCCAACACAGCAACATCAAGCCGCTCGGTTGCAATCACTGCATGTTGGGGTGGCTCAGCGATACCGAGCAGCAATATCACTCCAACAAGGGCTACAACCAGCCCAATAGCAATCAATATGCTCCACACATTATCCATCACACACACCTTCTCTCGGGTAAATGCGTCACCCGCGGCAGTCTTTCCTCCGCGCACGTCCACACTAGCACACCTTAACCAGTATTGCACACTGTCCTCCCACAAATCAAGTTTCCTTTCTTAGCAAGAAACATGGCAGTGATTGCGGGATAAATTTTGATGATACTTCTACCTCATGTTATAATCCTTTAGCACAAGACAACAGGGGGTAAGTGCAATGAACGTTTTGTTTATCTATCCTAAGTTTCCGGATACTTTTTGGAGTTTCAAGCACGCACTCAAGTTCATACGCAAAAGGGCCTCTTCTCCTCCTCTGGGCCTGCTGACTGTTGCCGCGGTGCTCCCGTCGGGTTGGGATAAGCGCTTGGTCGATACTAACGTAGGAAAGCTCACCGAAAAAGACCTGGCATGGGCTGATTGCGCGTTCATTAGTGGCATGACTGTCCAAAGAACGTCGGCGACTCAGATCATTGCCCGTTGCAAGAAAGCAGATGTCAAGATCGTTGCCGGAGGACCGCTCTTTACGAGTGAACACGAGCAATTTGAGATGGTCGATCATTTGGTACTAAATGAAGGCGAGGTGACCATTCCACCTTTTCTGGCGGATCTGGCACAGGATCGGGCGAAAAACACCTACGCTACATCTGAATTTGCTGACATCCAGAAAACACCGGTTCCACTATGGGAGCTAGTCGACATGGATCAGTACGAGTCGATGGGTATCCAGTTCTCCCGAGGCTGCCCTTACAACTGTGAGTTCTGCAACGTGACAACACTATTCGGCCACCGCTTCCGCACGAAGACGGCCGAGCAGATCACCGCCGAGCTAGACAGTCTCTATGACCTGGGGTGGCATGGTACCGTCTTCTTTGTAGATGACAACTTCATTGGCAACAAAGGGTGTCTCAAGACGGAGCTATTGCCTGCCCTGATTGAATGGCAGAAGGACAAGGTAGGAATCCCGTTTTATACCCAGGCGTCCATCAACCTAGCCGACGACCAGGAATTGATGGAGATGATGGTCCAGGCAGGCTTTCGTACGGTATTCATCGGCATAGAAACGCCGAATGAACAGAGCCTGACCGAATGCAACAAGAGGCTAAACAAGAATCGTGACCTGGTTCAAGACGTCAAGCGCATGCAGCGAGCCGGCCTACAAGTCCAGGGAGGTTTCATCGTTGGTTTTGATCATGATGCGCCCTCCATCTTCCAGCGGCAGATTGACTTTATCCAGAGAAGCGGGATTGTGACAGCAATGGTTGGCTTGCTTCAGGCACCGCGTGGCACAAGGCTTTACGAACGTCTGAAGAAAGAGGATCGCTTGCTTGATGGCATGTCTGGAGATAACGTCGACGGTACTACGAACATTATCACTACCATGAGCCTAGATACACTACGTGAGGGATACAAACGTATACTGCAAACCATTTACTCGCCTCAGTACTACTATGAGCGTGTCAAGACCTTCCTGCGGGAATATTCACCGCCAAAGATACACGCATCTCTACGCTTCCAGCACATCTTGGCCTTCTTCCGGTCTATCTATCGACTCGGTATTATTGGCAAGGAGCGAGTGCAATACTGGAAGCTCTTCTTCTGGACGCTTTTTCGCCACCCTAAATTGTTCCCATTGGCTATCACCCTAGCGATCTACGGCCACCATTTTCGCAAGACCTGTGAACTTCATGTCCTTTAGAAGCTGCCTACCTTGATCTGCTAATGACCAAGAACAGACCTCTTATATTTCACGGAGTACTGTCCCCGCTTGTCTACCGTGACGGCGGGATTGACCTTATCGACCAGAGACAACTTCCATCGAAGCTGGTCATCCTCAGGATCACTGATTACCTAGACTTGGCGGACGCAATCCGGGAGATGAAGGTGCGTGGCGCACCAGCAATTGGGATTGCAGCAGCCTATGGAATAGTGCTGGGAATGCAGGAAGAAATCAAAGGAACAGACCTTGTGGAACGCTTTGCGCAAGTTAGTGCAGAGCTCCGAGGGACGCGGCCAACAGCGGTGAACCTCTCCTGGGCGATTGCTCGTCTAGAAAGGATCTTTCAGCGACACAAGAATGATCGTCCGGCTAGCCTAACAGAGGCCCTCCTTACAGAGGCCAGGCAGATCCATGAGGAGGATGTAAAGGCCAACCAGCGCATAGGAAAGCACGGGGCTGCGATTCTTCCTCAAGACGCACGAGTCCTCACCATCTGTAACGCTGGCTCCCTAGCTACCGGTGGCTATGGCACCGCCCTTGGGGTGGTCCGGGCGGCCTGGAAGCAGGGTAAACTCAGCATGGTTTACACCTGTGAAACACGTCCCTTGTTCCAAGGCAGCCGACTTACGGCCTGGGAGCTCAGTCAGGAAGGGATCCCATTCCAATTGATCGTAGATTCGGCAGCGGGATACCTCATGGCAAAAGGGAAAATAGATGCAGTTCTGGCCGGAGCAGACCGCATAACGCAAAACGGCGATGTGGCGAACAAGATCGGAACTTACACCCTCGCCGTCCTGGGAGACCACCACAGGATTCCCCTATACGTTGCTGCTCCCACCTCAACCATTGATGCAAGCCTTGGAACGGGGGATGAAGTTCCAATTGAAGAACGGGATGGAGAAGAAGTTCGTGCGCCTTTTGGAGTACAATTTGCTGCCCAGGGCGCGCGGGTGTGGAACCCGGCCTTCGATGTGACACCGGCGGGGCTTGTTTCTGCTATCATCACTGAGAGGGGGGTGCTGCGGCCGCCCTACCATATGGGAACTGAGAACTAGATGGAAGTTATCTAGCTGACTACTTAGTTTAAGATAAGGACGAACAAGAACTCCGGCAATAATCACAGATGGCTTTTTGTCGCAAGGTGGTAGCTAGTGGAAGTATGTGAGGGTACTTTGCTTGTCCAGAGCGAGATGGTTCACGCCAATGGTGGCCGCTGCTGTGGCTAGCGTCAGAGGCCCGCTGCTTTTGCCGTATCCGCGTAGGCAGGTTGTGCGAACGGCCCAGAGAATGGCCAACTTGGGCCTTGTTCGCGGGAGCTCAGGCAACGTATCCTTGCGGATAGGAGAACGGATTCTCATCACCGCGAGTGGAATTCCCTACAAAGACTTAACAGCCAAGCAAGTGATAGAGATTGACTACAAAGGGGAGAGGTACTCCGGTAGTGGCAGCCCATCCTCTGAGTGGCGGATGCACGCGGCAATCTACCGTGCACGGAAGGACATCCAGGCAATCGTACATACACACTCACCATTTGCCACCGCAGCTGCGATAAGTCTCACCAAGCTTTCCATGGAAAACGATGAGGGAAAGCTCCTCTTCGGAGACACAATTCCACTTGCCAGACACAAACCAGCTGGCAGTTGGGAGCTCGCTGACGCAGCGGTCGATGCCCTGAGCGATGGAAAGGCCGTTCTGCTTGCTTGCCACGGTGTGGTAGCGGTGGGCTCGAGGCTCGAGGACGCACTGGGCCTGGCTGAAAAAGTAGAGGAGATGGCGCAGCTATCCTTTCTGAGCCGGCAGATGAGAAATTCTGTAACGGGCAATTAGCCGAAGCGTGTACCTCTTCGTTTTCTCGCCAAGTCGCCAGAACCGCGATGATCTTGAATCCCAATTGGTAAGAAGAGCTACTAATCTGTACTCGAACCTAGTAGGAATCGGCTCTTGAACTGACGCATCCACTCGTTAAGCCCGCCAAGAAGACTCCCTACCCCATGAAAACCGGCCTGTTGGAGAATGTGCACAGCTTGCCCGCTCAATGATTCGTCCTCATCGTAGAGCACGATCAACGCCTCGCGTGGAAGCCTACTTATCCAGCTGGCTAATTCCGCGTAGGGGATATTGATCGCGCCAATCAAGTGGCTGGCAGCATAGTCCTCCGGATCCCGCAAGTCGACTAATAGATAGAACCAATCTCTCAGATCTCCGGCGGCAATACAATAGGACCCAGCAAGCTTAACCGATCCCCTGATCTGCAATGTCTGCTCGGGAGAATTGGGATCGTTTGACGTAATGTAGATGCTCTTATTGATGTTTCCCTCAAGCCCTACTGTATCTACTATTACCTCCAGCTTGGTGGACTCTCCTGCAGCGAGGCGAGCTTTGGGGAGGATTGTGGTACTGCACCCACAAGTTGCGTGCACACGCTCTATTAACAAGGGCTCATCCCCCGAATTTGTCAACGTAAACATGTGAATGACAGCAATCCCCGCGACTACATCCTCGAACTCGTAGATCGTGTCATCAATACTGATCTTGGGTGTAGCAGTCGCGCAAAGCCCCAAGGTAACGATAAGTGCCAGGAAAAAGAATCCTGTTCTCATTTAGTTCTCCTTCCTATCCGCCACATCCACATCCACCACTTGACGGAAGGGCTGCCTCCGAATCCTCTCGCAGAATCCGCAGTGTGTCGCTTGTGACTGCACTTTCTCCCTGATTATCAATCACAGTGAGGGTAGTGGTGTAGGATCCTTGCTTGCTGAACTTGTGACGGCAGACCGCAGCTGTTGATATAGTAGTCTTCCTATCACCAAAGTCCCAGCAGTATAGCACTATTTCTCCATCTGAATCGTAGGCTCCAAGTGCGGTGAGCTTGATCAGTTCCCCCACCTTGCTAGACCAGATTGGTAGCCGGATCTTCGCGACCGGAGGGACATTTGGGGCAAGTTCTACTGCGTCGTCAAACTCACAGTAACGTGCTTCAAACCACAATTTCTCCATATCGTCGGTGTAGTATGGAATGTAGCCAAGGTTCTGCTGGCTATGATCAGGCTCGGGTGATGCCTCAACAGGAATCCACACAGTTCGATCTTGGATAAGGATTCCAGCCAAGACCCAGCTGTGCTCGCCGTCGGGCCAGTTGTCTTGGTAAGCAATCCGTACTTCATACCCTAGATTGGCAAGCGTTCCCGCTGTATAGGTGGAGAAGTCTTGGCTTAGCCAGTCCTCTGCCCCGAAATAGCGTCTTGAGGCCAGTTGGTAGTCATTTAATATCTGCTTAAGATCCGTGATTCCTTGGGAGAGCGCCACAACCTCTGCATCCGAGCAGGCAGTTGCATTCGGCTGGAGGACCTGTAGCGATTCACCACCAATAGCAGACACCATAAGAAAGAGAACAAGAGCAACAAACACTGACACCTGTTTCATCACGTATTTCACACCTCCGGTTAAGTTCTCTAAAGATATCCGATCTGTGGGAAAGATCAAGAAGAAAACGAGATAGTAAAAAGATAGTCCCGAGTCGAAAAACAGTGAGCAAGTAATGGGTGATGAGTAACGGGTGAAAGGACAGTAATGGGTAACAGGTAATGAGTGATGCGTAAGATAGAACCAGTCCAAAGTCCTGCTTGTGTAGCTTGGGGGGTGTAGTAATTAGTTTAGGGATGTACTACACCCCCGAGTAGCTTGCTTGCCCCGTGCAATCCTATTGCACTGGGGCCTGCGACGTTGTCGTTAACGTCGGACACAGGTTCCGACGCTACGAACGGTCTACGTATTTTTGCTACGTTATCACTAACGTCGGACGCAAGACCCGACGCTACGAACGGTCTGACAACTGATTCCTACTTCTAACTTGATTCCTTAAGAAACAGCCTGAAATAGGTCTATGGCGCTCAAATTCAACGGAGGCAAACCAAGAGATACCTATCAAGAAACGGTGTGTGCTTTCAGAAATGCTTCCCGAACTACCAAAGCTGTATAATACCTTTAGTTGCGATCCAAGGTAAGACTGCAGGAGGAAGAACATGAAGATTCAATCCTTGTCATGTGCCCAAGGTGTGGGAACGTTACGTGAATGGAGAATTGACAATTGCACACTTGACAACTTGAATCTTATCGTAGGCGGGATCGCAGCTGGGAAATCGCGAACGTTCAATGTCATAGGTAGACTGGCGTACTTGGTTTCCGCATACAGGAAGCTTACATTCCAATTAGCCGATTATGAGATAACGTCTGACTCTTCTACAAACTCGTACAATTACCGCTTTCACTATGAGGCTAACAAAATACTCGCGGGATCATTGCATGCTGGAGACAATCCGCTAGTGGAGCGAGGAGTTGGTGGCCAGGGGAAGATCCTTGCTGAGAAGCTGGAAGAGAACGGCGCTCTGATGGACTTCCAGACTCCTGAAACTGAGTTGGCCTGCCTAGTATGGAGGGTCAGATGAGCGAGAAGCTGTTCTTTGACAGCCACATGCACGCGTTCAACCTGAGCCATCCGTCGTTTTCGGCGTTTGTGCGGCGATTCGCGCGAGAGGCCTTCCATAGCCTCGCCACGCGGTTCCGGATTCCGCTGTGCATAGCGAGACTTGTGGGACTTGTGGCGATGCCTCTGCTGTGCCTTGTTTTCGGACTTGCTTGGTTCGCGTTTGTTGCTGTATACATCTTCCCATGTTTGCGCCGGGGCGTTCGGGTCTTGATCACACGTCTCTTCCTTCGCGTCACGAAGCTGCTAAAGGCCTCCGCTAATCTGTTGGTCGTGTTAGAGAACGACATCGGCAGCACGTTCCTGCTGATGGAGAACTGCCTACGGGATCGGGAGAACCCAATCCTCAACAAGGGTGGGCTTCACATCGGAGGTGAAACGTACAGGCGTATCGTGCTGACACCGCTGATGATGGATTTCGGATACAAAGGGAACCGTCCGCTGGGCGGCGGTAGGGTCCGCCGCTTCCATTACGATATGCGTGTAGGTAAACCGATCGTTGGGCAGGTCGTTGACGTCTTTCGTGCGATCAGAATGTACGTCGAGACGGAATCAACTCCGGACCTCACGGACAAGTTCCCCTCTCTGCACCGGGGGACCAGGCGCGTGTTCGAGATCTACCCGTTCCTTGGCCTAAACCCTGCCAACTACTCGCTGCAGGAGGTCTCCGACCTCCTCACCAAGCATTTTGGGTTCTATACTGGCCGCAGAGCGGATTTTCTAGCCGTGATGGGCAACTTTGATGGTAACATCGACCATCTTGGTGCTCATGCGTTTGCCGGGATCAAGGTCTATCCACCGCTTGGCTTTGATCCGTGGCCTGAGGGGGACGCCGAAGCCATGGCCAAAGTCGAGCTCGTGTATGAAACGTGTAGCAGCAAAGGAATTCCGATCACCACCCACGGTGGAAAGGGCGGATTCGTTGTCGTTGACGCCACACAGCTCAACACGATTGCTTCGGTATCCAAGTGGGCTTGCGTGCTGAAGCGGTATCCTGATCTGAAGCTAAACCTAGCGCACTTCCCGATGGACTGGCCGGAGCGGGGACGCCGACAAGAGACACTCGCCCTGGTACTTGAATACGCAAGCGTGTACGTCGACATCTCGTGCCGCGCAACGTCGGAAGTTTACTACCGCCGACTGAAGGCTTTGTTCGATTCCCTGCCCCTGATGGACTTAGAGGTGCTGCAGCCCCATATCCTCTTCGGCTCCGATTTTGCGGTGAACCTGATACAGATCGAATCATACAACAAATACCTGGATCTCTTCTCACGCACGTCATCTCTGACCCCGCAGGAGAAGAACCTTTTCTGCTCGACCAACCCGGCTCGCTTCCTCTTCCATGACTCCCCCTAGCGACCCAAGCCGGGAGTGATGTGGTCATCGAAATTGCAGCCGTCCGCCACAGGGAATCCCCGGCATACATGCCATAATTCCTCAATGAGCAGCCTGAGACAAGAGTTGTGTCCCTCGAATTATAGGCGATGCATAGGCAGAGGTCCGTCACCTGTAAGATTCAATGGTAGACCCCGGATTCCTCACTCGATCACGTAGCTTAGACTGCGCGAATCACAGTAGATGCAGTGGTGTTGGCATCCCTGATAGAGATTCACCCCGTAGTCGAGGCCGAAGTAGGTGTCGATCCCCAAAACGCGGTTGATGATCGTCTTGCCACGAATCTCTCGGATCATGTCCGCTTAGTGTACTGTAAGGAACTCGTGGGATGCCCTTCTTCACGTTCCCCTCCACGCTGATCATCGTTCATGTACAACAGGTGCAAGGATAAACATGGCCTTTTTTTGAGTGGATAGTTATCTGGTAGGAGGTAGCCCGCAGGCCACCCCCTCCCAACAGAACGGTACGTACCGGCCAGGTATACCGCTCCTCGATCAGTGACCGAACCGATTAGGTCCGAG
>Ga0307427_1000595_pt1 | contig 21858 bp, 16 predicted proteins | sample SalMarWE160190MG_FD_202162 | JGI IMG/M metagenome (GOLD analysis project Ga0307427, IMG submission 202162) | Salt marsh sediment microbial communities from the Plum Island Ecosystem LTER, Massachusetts, United States - WE1603-190 | ecosystem: Environmental > Aquatic > Marine > Intertidal zone >... | reverse complement strand
GCCCAACCTCACGCAGGGCCGCAAGGCCCGGTTGCTCGGACGCCGCCAGCGCCCGAAGACCGAAATGCGCCAGCACGTGATTCTCGCCGACCAGCGGCACGACGTCGGCGATGGTCCCGAGTGCCGCCAGGCCCGTCGCCGAGACGAGGAACTCGCGGAAGGCGTCGCTGACGCGGTCGGCCGCGCTCAGCCGCTGGCCGATAGCCCACGCCAGTTTCAACGCCACCCCCGCCCCCGCCAGGTCGCGGAACGGGTACGGCGAGCCGGGCAGTTTGGGGTTGACGATGGCAAGGGCCGGCGGCATGCGGTCGGGGTCAACCTCGTGATGGTCGGTGATGATTACGTCGAGGCCGAGTTCGCCCGCGCGGGCCACCTGCTCGGCGCCCGAGATGCCGCAATCGACCGTGACGAGGACCCGGGTGCCGTCGGCGGCCAGCCGCTCGACGGCCTCGGTGTTCAGGCCGTAGCCTTCCTCGATGCGGTGGGGCACGTAGACGCGGACGTTGGCGTCGGCCAGCCGCAGGGCCTTCCAGAGGATGGCCGACGCCGTGATGCCGTCGACGTCGTAGTCGCCGTAGATAACGATGGGCTCGCCGCTGCGGGCCGCCTGGACAAGACGGTCGGCGGCTTCGACGGCGCCGGGCAGGGCGTCGGGTTCGTGGAGTTGGGTCAGTTGGGGTCTGAGGAACGCCTGTGCGGCGTCGGCGGTCTCGTATCCGCGTTGGCCGAGGACCTGGGCCACGATCGTCGGGACGCTCAGTTCATGGGCGAGGCCTTCGGCGCCGGCGAAGCCCGGTCGGATCGTCCACTGCTTGGCCATCAGAACACCAGGGAAGTGGCGTCGAAGTACTAATCCCTGCTCCCTGTTTCCTGTTCGGTGTCGGTATCGAATCCGACGCGGCGGAGAAACTCCTTGGCGCCGCGTTGAATCCAGTCGGCTTCGAGGCGGCTGCGCACGGCTTCCAGAAACGGTCGGTTGCCGGCGTCGGTCTCGGCCGTCGGGTTGACGTGGTGGTAGTCGGCGCGGTTGGTGACGGCCCGGCCGAGCCCCATCCGGGCCAGGGCCTGGGGAAACTCGAAGAACCCCTCGTCGGTGGGGTTGGTGCGGGTGTTCCAGACCCAGACGCCGATCTTGCCGAAGAGTTCCCGGACGGCCGGCCGGACCGGCGCCAGGCCTTTGCCGGACCGCCTGGGACCGATGACCATGATGGCCAGGTCGGCGTCGGCGTCCCAGAGGTAGGCGTTGCCTTCGACCAGGAGGTCGCCGCCCGGGGGGACCGAGGCTCGCAGGGCCGTCAGTCCCGCCGACAGGCCGCGCGGTTCCGCCAGCAGGACGGTCGCGCCGTCGGCGCCGGCGGCGAGAAGGCGCTGGACTTCGGTGTCGTCGGCCAGTTCGTCGGCATCGAGCAGGACGTGGCCGGCCCCTTCGAGGACGGCGGCGTGAGAAGCGCTGATCTCATCGGCCACGCGGACCCGGGCCACGTGCCAGCCGCCGAGTTCACCAAGCAGCATCTCGGCGATGGACGTCTTTCCGATGCCGGGCGAAATGCCTGCGACGCAAATAACCGCCATGGTGTCTCCGGAGAGGTGCCCCGCTCCATGAGTAGTGTAGCAGGGACACTCGGGCCGGGAAAGCGCTAAGAGGCTGTTTCAAATCCCCTCTCCCCTGGCGGGGTGGCATGGTCATCCCGAAGGGTGACCATGTATCCCCTGTGGCCGCGCAGGTTCCGTGTATTCCGGTGGCAGCGAGTGTGCGCCTGATGCCGAGAAGGCGAGTTGAAGGTGACAACATGGTCACCCTTCGGGCTGACCATGCCACCCACCGTCCGCGACCGTCTTGACATGGACGTGCTCATGGATGTTCCATGTTGTCTAAGATTGGGTCGTCGGTTTGCGAACGGGCTTCTTCCGGGGGGGCATCCCGCCCACCTGCGTCCGGCCCGTGGGGTCGGTCTGTTTGAGCCATTGGGCCAGGCAGGTTCGCAGCCGTTCTTCTTCTTCGGCGGCCGCCGGCGTTCCGGCCAGGTTCTTCGTCTCGAGCGGGTCGGCCTGCCGGTCGAAGAGCATGTCGCCGTGTTTACGAAAATCCCATCGGGCGTATCGCCGCCCCGGGTCCTGCCAGACGCCCAGTTTGTGCCGCTTGGAGACGACCGTCACCTGCGACCAGTTCTCCGAGACGAGATACTGCCTGTCGAGCGGCTTGCCTGTGCGCAGCGTGGGTGCGAGGCTCAAGCCGTGGAGTTTCCGCGCGGCGGGGGGGCGTTTAACGCCGGTCAGGTCCAGGAGCGTCGGGTACAGGTCGATCAGCGAGGCCAGGTCGTGGCGGACAGCGCCGGCCTTGAAGCGTCGCGGCCAGCGGAAGATCAGCGGCACGCGGAGCGTGTCTTCGTACACATTGTGTCCGACCGCGCACTTCTCGACCATGCCGTGGCCGGCGACGAAGTCGCCGTGGTCCGATGCGTAGATGACGATCGTGTTGTCGTCGAGACCCAGGCGTTTCAGTTCGTCAAGCACGGCTCCGATGTGATGGTCGATCTCGCTGACCAACGCGTAGTAGTACGCCACGTACCGCCGGTAGATGGCGTGGTCCTTCGCCGCCGTGCCGCAGTTCCACGGCGGGGTGGTCTTCTGCCGCCAGTTTCGCAGGGCGGGGGGCAGATTGGCGACCGGCTCGGAGACGTTGGCGGGGAGTTGGATCGTGTCGACGTCGTAGAGTGCGGCCCATTGGGGCAGGGGCGTGTACGGCTGGTGGGGGTAGATGAACGAGCACCAGCAGAAGAAGGGTTGGCTCTCGCGCTTGCACCGTCGCAGGAAGTCGATCGCCTTGCCCGCGGCGTAGGCCGTCGTGCGGTTGGCCGGGCTGGTCCTGGAAAGATGCGACATCAGCGATGCGCTGTGGCTGCCCTTGAAGTCGCGCTCGTGCGAGTCGAACTGGCCTTTCTCGCGAATCCAATCCCCGTAGTTTTCGTCGGAGGGGTCGAGCCTTGGCGAGATCGTGGTGGCCGAGGCGTCCCACCCGTCCTCGCGCAGGCCGCGGGGCAGGTGCATCTTGCCGAACACGCCCGTCCGATAGCCGCAAGAGCGAAGGAGCCTGTGCAGCGGAAAGAGCCCGTTGGGCTCGGGCGGGGCGTCGGCGTTGTACAGCACGCCGGTGGTCCGCGGGTACAGCCCCGTGAACATTGCCGTCCGCGACGGCACGCAGATGCCGTCGGGACAGTAGGCGCGAGCGAATCGCACGCCCTCGCTTGCCAGTCGGTCGAGGTGTGGCGTGCGGACGGTGGCATGCCCCGCGCAGCCCATCACGCCGGCATTGTGCTGATCACTGAACAGCAGCAGGACGTTGGGTGGCTCGGCCGTCTTGCCCGCCGCGCGGAGCATCCACGGGGCCGCCAGCACGGCAGCCCCTGCGCCGGCCGCCTTCAGAAAACCCCGTCGCCTGTGCACGGTCAATCCTTTCACCCGAGATTTCCCATATGGATTTCTGCCCACGACCGGCGTAGGCCTTTCCGACGATTCTATCGCCAGCCGCGAGATGAGCAAGCAGCATCTCGGCGATGGACGTCTTTCCGATGCCGGGCGAAATGCCTGCGACGCAGATGGCGGCCATGGTGTTTCCGAAGAGGTGTCCCCCCTCTGCTGATAGTGTAGCGGGGACACTCGGGCTGGGAAAGCGCTAAGAGGCTGTTTCATAACTCCCTCTCCCTGGATGGGAGAGGGATGGGGTGAGGGTGACAAGCCCCGAATAAGCCCGCTTATCCCCCCTCACCCTACCCTCTCCCGCCAGGGGAGAGGGGATTTGAAACAGCCGCTTAGCCGCAATCCGCGGCTGGGTGGCATGGTCATCCCGAAGGGTGACCATGTATCCCCTGTGGCTGCGCGGCTGGGTGGCATGGTCATCCCGAAGGGTGACCATGTATCCCCTGTGGCCGCGCGGATTCCGTGTATTCCGGTGGCAGCGAGTGTGCGCCTGATGCCGAGAAGGCGAGTTGAAGGTCACAACATGGTCACCCTGCGGGCTGACCATGCCACCCGTCGGCTGGTGGGCTTCCCAGACCGCGAGCACCGTCATCGCGGCGGCCTGGGAAGGCCGCCGCGCGGCGTGCGACCCCTTGGCCCTATCGCGCGCAACCGTAGAGGGTGACCCTGATGGGTGCGAACAGGTCGCAGCGGTTTGCCAGACGCTCCCACAGGACACCGGCCAACGCGACGGGTCCGAGTCGCGCGAGATACGTGGGCGGTTCCTCGCGGCTGCGCAGGTCGATGTCCCGAAAACCTGTTTGCCGCAGCAGCCGCGTCAGGTGCGACGGAGTGTTCGCCCGCCAGTACGCCGGGTACGGATCGTGTGAGACGGCTGCGCCGGCGTCGAGACGCTGGATCAGGCGTGTCCATGCCGCCAGCGGAATCCACCGGGCGACGGCCGTGCCGGGATGCCGCCTGTTGACGGTCCGAAAGAAGAACGCGCCGCCCCGCCGCAGCACACGCCGCACTTCGCCCAGGTACGCCGCAGGGTGCTCGATGTGTTCAAGAACGTAGTCCGAGAGGATCAGGTCAAACGTGGCATCAGCATACGGCCACTGGTAGCCGCGCACGACGTGGGCCTCGTCGAGTGCCTCGTTCGCGAGCACCGCCTCATCGAGGTCGATGCCGCAAACCTTGGCGACCTCGCCCCGCAGATTTCGCACCGGGTCGCGCGGCGCGAGGCCGGCCCCGGCATCGAGGATGGTGTCGGCAGGCTTGAGGATCTTACGGATCGAATCGAAGAAGACGACGTTCGTGCGGACGTACGGCGGCTCGTACCAGGGCCGTCCCGCCCAGGCGGGTGGACCGCAGGAGGGGGCGGTTGCCGAGAGTCTGTGCTGATTCATAGGCGTTTCACACTTGCGCAGCGAAACTGGCGCCGCAGATTGTAACACTGTCAGGCGCTTCGGGAAAGGGCGACGACCGCGCTTTCTTCGGCCGACGCTGGACATCCTGCGGCTGGTGTTGGTAAAGTGTGCCGGGACATGACGGCAGCGGCGGGCATCGCTCCGCCGCGGCAGAAAGGGCAAGCCATGGTCGCCGTGACCGAGGAAGTGCTCCAGAACATGGTGCAGGCCATCGTCCGCGAGGTAGACCCGGAGCGGATCTACCTGTTCGGCTCCTATGCGCGCGGCGACGCCGGCCCAGACAGCGACGTGGACTTTCTCGTGGTTGAGCGTGAGCCGTTGGGCCCCCAGCGCAGCCGGCTGGGCGAGATCACGCGGGTGCGCCGCGCCCTTTCCACGTTTCGGGTTGCCAAGGACATACTCGTTTTCAGCGCGGAGGAGTTCGCTTACTGGAAGGACTCTCTGAATCATATCATTGCACGATGCCTTCGAGAAGGGCGGCCACTGTATGAACGACCGTGAACACGCCGCAATGATGCTGACGCTTGCCAAGCACGATTTGGCCGCACTGAGAGCGATGAAAGGCTTGCCTGAATTCACGACAGCCATTTTCGGATTCCATGCCCAGCAATCCGTGGAGAAAGCGTTGAAGGCATGGCTCACACTCGCGGGGGGAGACTACCCCAAGATACACGACCTCGAGGAGTTGTTCGCCCTCTTGGCGGAGCGAGGGCAGACTGTCCCAGAGAGGTTCGCGCAGTTGATTTATCTCACGGCGTTTGCCGCACAATTCAGATACGATGTGTTTGAGGAATTGGTTCCCGATCTCGACCGGGCGGCGGTGATTCGCGAGGTGAGCCAAGTCGTCGAGCACGTCGAGCGCCTCCTGGGGTAAAAGCGAGCGAAGGAGTAATAATCGGCATTTGTCTTGCTTTGTCGAAAACATCCATGCCAGTCTTCCTCTCCTGTCAAGGGAGAGGGATGGGTGCCTACTTTTGCTCTGTTTTCGCAAGGAGGGCAATATGTTGCGATGCGAACTTGGGCAGTTGCGTATGAAGCGACTCGATAAGGTGTCATTCGCGGATGCCAAGATTCAGGAACGGTATGACTTCCAGAAGTTGATCCTGCAATCACCTAACGCGTTTTTCGAAGAGATTGGGGAGCCGAATTTGCTCGTGATTGGGAGCGAAGTCCGACCGAATGACGTCGTGGCCGATCGAGCTGACATTGTCGCCTTGGATGCTGAGGACGGTTCGCTGGTCGTTGTGGAACTCAAGCGTGGGCGGGACAAATACCAACTTCTCCAGGCCCTCCACTATGCCGCTATGCTGGCGGAATGGTCTCCCGAAGATGTCATCCGCCACTACGCCAAATGCAAGGATATGGACCAAGAGAATCTGGAAGAAGCCAGTGAAGACCTGCGTGAGCAGGAAGTCGAGTTGGACGATATCAACCGCTCGCAACGTTGTATCTTGGTCGCCGAGGACTATGAACCGGATGTGCTCATCACGGCAAACTGGCTTGCCGAGGAGTTCAGCGTGCGGGTGACTTGTGTGCGGGCCAGGGCTGTACGGGACCAACATCTCGGCGAGAAGCAAGGCGATATTGTTTACTTGGAACTGCAGCGAATCGTGCCAGCACCAGCGATACATGAGTTTTTCGGTGGGCGTGCAAGAAAGCCGGGGCGCAGGTCGGGAGGCGGTGTAAGCGCCGCGGAGCAGAAGCGAAAGGACGCCAACAGGCGATTCTGGACTGAACTGCGTGAGGCGCTGCTCCGGGCCGGGCACTCCTGGGCTGAGAACCGTACGCCCTCGGGCGACCATTGGTTTCCGTTTTCAGTTGGTCGAGGCGGGATCCACGTTACCGCCAGCTTCGCTCAGGGGGGCCGCCTCCGGGCAGAAGTGATTATGGAGACTGGAGACCGCGAGACGAACAAGCAGATGTTTGATGATCTCCAGACCAAGAGTGATCGCATCCAGTCCTTGGTCACAGGCGACTTGTCGTGGGAGCGGCTTGATGAGCGCAAGTCCAGTCGCGTGGCAGTGTACCGAGAGTGTGACAGAGACCGACTTGAGTTGGACGCCGAGTATCGCCAAGAGGCCATCGACTGGCTCATTAAGCGAATGTGCGAGTTGCGGGAGGTGGCACAGAAGCACTTGGTATGAAACCGAACTCCGGGCACGGCCAACACAAACAAGCGGTTTCAGATGGGGTTTTCGACACGGGGTTTGGGGAAGCCGAGTTGCTCCCCTTACTTGAAATACGCCACGCCGCGCCGAAAGACTCGCAGGCCGTCGCCTTCGGCTCCCGCCCCGCGGCGGGTCCAGTGGGGGTGGTGCCAGGGGAGGACGTTGCGTTCGGGGTGGGGCATGAGGCCGACGATGCGGCCGGTTGGGTCGCACAGGCCGGCGACGTCGCCGACCGAGCCGTTTGGGTTCCAGGGATAGCCCGCGCCGGTCTCGCCGCCGGGTCCCACGTATCGGACGGCGATCTGGCCGCCACCGTCGAGCGTTTCAATCGGCGTGCCGTTGCCGGGGACGAACTTGCCCTCGGCGTGGGCGATGGGCATGTCGAGGACCTCGCCCTCTTCGAGAAAGACGCACCGGTCGGTATCGACGCGCAGGTGCACCCAGCGGTCCTCGAACAGACCGCGGTCGTTGCTCGTGAGCGTCGCCTTCTGGGCAAGCGTCACCTTGCCGCCGTCGGAGCCGGGCAGCAGACCGCACTTGACGAGCACCTGGAACCCGTTGCAGATGCCGAGGACGAGGCGGTCGGCGGCGAGGAACTCCTGGACGACCTCGGCCAGGTGATGGACGATCTGGTTAGCGAAGATTTTGCCGGCGGCGATGTCGTCGCCGTAACTGAAGCCGCCGGGGATGGTCAGGATCTGGTAGTCGGCCAAGCGTGCCGGTTCCTCGATGAGGCGGTTGATGTGGATGCGTTCCGCCTCGGCGCCCGCCTGCTGCCAGGCGAATTGCGTCTCCTCGTCGCAGTTGGTGCCGGCGGTCCGGAGGACTAAGGCTTTCACGGGCATAGGTGTTACCTCAACAGCGCGCGGCGACCAAGGCCGCCGGCTAACTCGGCCGAAGTGCTACCAGGGTATAGGTGTTACCTCAACAGCGCGCGGCGGCCAAGCCCGCCGGCTAACGGGCTACCACGCCAGGGGCGCTTTCCACGCGTGACGCATCGCGTCGCAGGCCGCGTCGATGACGGTGCCGGCGCCGGTGCCCGCCACGACGAGGCGGGCGGTGTCGGTCACGTCGCCGATGCGGGCACAGGGCAGGGCGTCGAAACGTTTTTCAAAGTCGGCGGCTCGGTCGGCGGACACTTCGACGAGGAACCGCGTCTGGGACTCGCTGAAGAGGATCCGTGAATCATCCTCGAGCCCATCCTCGCGCGGCACGTCCGCGAGCGAGAAGGCGAGCCCCAGGTCGGCCGCAAAGGCCATCTCGGCAGCCGCCACCGCCAGGCCGCCTTCCGAGAGGTCGTGGCACGCCCGGACACAGCCGTCCGTGATGGCCGCATGCACGGCCTTGAAGATCTTCGGGGCCGTCTCCAGGTCCACGCGCGGCACCTTGTTGCCGATGGCATCATGCTCGGCGTACCAGTGCGACCCGCCGCACTCGTCTTTGGTCAGACCGACGAGGTAGACGGGGTTGCCGACCTCCTTGAGGTCCATGGTGACGGCCTGGCCGACGTCGTCGACAAGGGTCATGGCGCTGATGAGGAGGGTCGGCGGGATGACGATGGTGCCTTCGTCGGTGGCGTACTCGTTGTTGAGGCTGTCTTTGCCGCTGATGAACGGTGTGCCGAAGGCCATCGCGACGTCGTAACACGCCTTGGCCGCCATCGTGAGTGAGGCGAGGCGGTCGGGTTTGTCGCAGTTGCCCCAGCAGAAGTTGTCGAGCAGGGCGATGCGGTCGGGTCTGCCTCCGACGGCCACGACGTTTCGGACGGCCTCGTCGATGCCGGCCGCCGCCATCGCGTAGGGGTCCACGTCGCCGTACTTCGGGTTCATGCCGCAACCGACGGCCAGGCCTTTGGCCGACCCGAGAATGGGCGTGATGACGCAGGCGTCGCCCGGGGCGTCTTCATGGACGCCGACGAGCGGCTTGATGACCGTCTGCCCCTGGACCTCGTGGTCGTACTGACGGATGACCCACTCCTTGGAGCAGACGTTCCAGGCCCCGAGGATCTTGAGCAGGTCGTCGGTGTAATCGTCCTTGGCGGGGATGTCGGGCTCGGGATGGTCGGGCGGTTCCCAGACGGCGGTGCCTTCGCGGCGCGGCACGCCGTGGTGGAGGAAGTCCATGTCGAGGTCGCAGACGAGGTTGCCCTTGTACCGGATGCGCAGGCGTCCGGTATCGGTGAAGGTGCCGATGACGGTGGCCTGGACGTCCTCGGAGGCAAAGAGGTCGAGCAGTTCGTCCACGTTATCGGGCGGCACGGCCAAGGTCATGCGTTCCTGGGCCTCGGAGATCCATATCTCGGTGTAGGTGAGGCCGTCGTATTTGAGGGGGACCTTTTCAAGGTTGACCTCTGCCCCGAGTTCGGCGCCCATCTCGCCGACGCTCGACGAGAGCCCCCCGGCGCCGCAGTCGGTGATGGCGGAGTAGAGGCCGCGGTCGCGGGCGACGATAAGCGTATCGACCATCTTCTTTTCGACGATGGGGTTGCCGATCTGGACGGCGTGGCTGAATTCGTCGCCGGTGGTGTGGGTGAGTTCGCCGGAGGAGAAGGTGGCGCCGTGGATGCCGTCGCGGCCGGTTCCGCCGCCCACCACGACGATGATGTCGCCGGCCTTCTGGTGCTTGAAGCACTCCTTGCGCGGCAGCAGGCCCAGGTTGCCGCAGTAGACGAGCGGGTTGCCGAGGTATCGGTCGTCGAAGTAGAGTGCCCCGTTGGCGGTGGGGATGCCCATGCGGTTGCCGTAGTCGCGGACGCCGCTGACGACGCCGCGCATGATCCGCCGGGGATGCAGGACGCTCGGCGGCAGCCGGTCGGCCGGGTAATCGGGCGGAGCGAAGCAGAAGATGTCGGTGTTCAGAATGGGCTTGGCGCCCATGCCGGTGCCGAGGGGGTCGCGAATGACGCCACCGATGCCGGTGGCGGCCCCGCCGTACGGTTCCAGGGCGCTGGGGTGGTTGTGTGTCTCGACCTTGAAGCAGACGCACCAATCCCCGTCGAACTCGATGACGCCGGCGTTGTCCTCAAAGACCGACACGCACCACGGCCTGGCGAGTTCCTTGGTGGCCCGGACGATGGTGCTCGCGAGGAGGTTGTCGACCGTTTCGCCGCCGAACGTGATGAGGCCCTTGAGCGTCTTGTGGACGCAGTGTTCGGACCACGTCTGGGCAAGGGTCTCGAGTTCGACGTCGGTCGGGTCGGCCTCGGCCTCGCGGTAGTGTTCCTGGATGGTCTTCATCTCGCGCAGGTTCAGGAACAGCCCGCCGCGCTTGCTGATCTCGAGCAGTTGCTCGTCGCCGGCTTCGCGAAGCGGTACGCGGATGAGGCTGAACTGGTAGGGCGGGGCGTCGCGGAAGACAGACCCCTCCGCCTCCTCGAACGCCACGTCTTCGATGACGGCGTTTGCCAGAATCCCGCGAGCGATGCGCTCGAGGTCCCCGCGCGACACGTCGCCCTGGAAATAGTACTTGCGGGCGGTGCCGCAGCGGTGGACGTCGATGCCCATGTCGGCCGTCGCCTGGAGCGTGCTGTTGGCCACCGGATCCATGACGCCGGGTTTGCGGCGGACGATGACGGCGGGCCGCCCGTCGGCGGGGGCCGCGGCGCCGTCCGACAGGACGTACCGCTCGACGACGGGGTCGGTCACGAGGTCGCGGGCAATGCGTTCGACGTCGGCTTTCGTGGCGGCGGTGTCGAGATAGAACAGGCGCGACGCTTCGACGGCCTCGACGCCCGTGATCCCCAGATCGCGAATCTGGCGGAGGACGTCCTGGCCGTGCGCGTCGTAGGCGCCGGGCCCGTGTTTAACTTCGATCTGCCAGTCCATTGTTGAACGCTTTCGCTTTGCAGGTGAATGCGCGGCCGGCACGTTGCCGAGAGCGCGCCGGGAACGCGCCGGGCAAGCCCGGCGGCTAACTCGGCCGACTAGGCATCTTGACCCTTGTGCTTGGTGAGTTCGTTGCGGCGGTCCCTGGCCTCGGCCAGGAGCGATTCGATGCGTTCGCCCCGGCGTTGGCGGACGGCGTCGTGAAGGTCGGCAAGGATCGCCTGGAACCGGCCGATGGCCGCCGTTACCTCGTCGGCGTTGCTCAGCAGAATGTCGCGCCACAGAACGGCATCGCCGCCGGCGACGCGGGTCGTGTCGGCCCAGCCGGGCCCGGCGAGTGGTTCCGCCTCATCGGAGACGGTCCGCACCAGGGCTGAGGCGACGACGTGCGGCAAGTGGCTGACCTCCGCCAGAAGACGGTCGTGCACCTCCGGCGATAACTCGCGGACCACCATCCCCAGGTCCTGCCACGTGGCGACGACCCGGACGAGGACGTCGGCCGCCGTCCTCTCGGTGGGCGTGACGACGCACGCCGCGCCCTCGAACAGGTCGGGCCGGGCGTAGGTGATGCCGCGTTTCTCGCTGCCGGCGATCGGGTGGCATCCGACGAAGGTGCAGGCCTGCGGCATGAGGGGTTCGAGCGTTCGGACGACCTCGGCCTTGGTGCTGCCGACATCAACGACGACGGCCCCCGGCACGAGGTTGCCGACAATCTTCTCGGCGATCGTCTCGAAGAGGCCGACGGCCGTCGCAAGGACCACGAGGTCGCTGCCGCGGACGCCCCCGCATGGGTCGAGGGTCACCTCGTCGGCGGCGCCGCGAAAGAGCGCTTCATCGATCGTGCGTTGACGGTGGCCGACGCCGATCACGCGGTTGGCCAGGTGGCGCTGCTTCAGCGCCAGGCCAAGACTGCCCCCAACGAGACCGGTGCCGATGATCGTGACTTGATTCCATCGCGTCATGAGCGGCGAGAAGGTTGGGGTCTGCATCCTCCGCGTCAACGTCCGCGCCGGTACTGTAGGCGGGGCCGGCGGGGCGGTCAATACATTTCCGGACCCCGCACGGTCAGAGGGCGTGGCAACGATTTCTGGCATGGGACGATTTCCTGTGGCTTGGCTGTAGCGCCGGGGTTTATCCCCGGCGCATCGTGGCCGCCGCCGCCAACGGCCGCCGGGCATAAAGCCCGGCGCTACAACCGCCCGCGACCGCCAGAGAAAATTGCCACAGTGACGGTCAGACAGCCACCGGCGCGGCGAGGGCAGAATTTTGGGATTGATAAAACGGTAGCCGGGGATTAGGATTTCGTGAACTTACCCACTGCAGTGGCGGATGGCCGTCTGCCGGCACGGCGGAATGCGGCCGGCGGAAGGGGGCAGCGGGAGAGGCGTAACCCACCGACGTCAGGATGTCCAAGTTGAAGATTCTCAACGGTTTCCAGGTTCTCCGCCGAGTGGCCGAGTCGAACACGGCCGAGATCTTCCACGTCATGCGCCAGGCCGGGCGAGAGCGGGGCGACGAGTACGCCTGCAAGGTGCTCCGGGATGAGTTCGCGCGAGACCGCGTCGAGCGGAGCCATCTCGAGCGGGAGTTCCACATCTGCTCGTCGCTGGATCACCCGAACCTGGTCCACGCCTACGACCTGCGTTTGAACGGCGCGCGGCCGTTCCTGGTGCTCGACATGGTCCAGGGGCCGAGTCTGAGGCAGATTCTCGACAAGGGCATCCCGCCGCTGGCGTCGGCCCTCGGATGGATGGCGCAGGTGGCCGACGGTCTGGCGCACTTCCACGAGGCGGGGTACGTCCATCGCGACGTCAAGCCGCAGAACACGGTCGTCGGCGACGACGGGCAGGTCAAGGTCATTGACTTCGCCCTGGCCGTCCGGCAGGACGTCTCACTGGCCAAGCACCTGCTCCGCCGCCTCGTGGAACGCCGCCGGCCCGGCACGTGGTCGTACATGGCTCCCGAGCAGATACGGAACCGGCGTCTGACGGGCCTGGCCGACGTCTACAGCCTCGGCGTGACGCTGTTCGAGGCGGTGGCCGGCCGGTTGCCGTACTCGGCCGAGTCGTCGCAGGAACTCATGGAGCAGCATCTCTACGCCCCGGTCCCGTCGCTTCGTTCGGCGGCGCCGGATGCGCCGGCCGAGGCGGACGACCTCGTTCAGGTCATGCTTGCCAAGGACCCTCTTGACCGGCCCACGGGGATGCAGTATGTCAGTGTCAAGTTGCGGTCCATCGCGGCGGCCGGCCGGACCGACGGGTAGCGCCGCGGGCGGGCCGTGCCGGGTGCGGCAAGAGGAACTCGGCGGACAAAACCCATGGCTCGCGCGTGCCTCGAATTCGAGAAGCCCTTCGCCAGACTCGAAGAAGAAATCCGCGAACTCGAACAGGACCAGCGCAGCCGCAACGTCGACCACAGCGCCGAGATCCGAAGCATCCGCCACAACCTCGTCGCCATGATCCGCAAGACCTACGACGCGCTCACGCCCTGGGAGATCGTCCAGGTGGCCCGTCACCCGGACCGTCCACAGACGGCCGACTATATCAAGGCGTTCGTCAAGGATTTCAAGGAGTTGCGCGGCGACCGGCTGTTCCGCGACGACCGGGCGGTGGTCTGCGGGCTCGGACGAATCGGCGGCGAGAAGGTTGCCATCGTCGGGCACCAGAAGGGACGCGACACGCGCGAGAAGGTGGCGTGCTTCTTCGGATGCGCCCATCCCGAAGGATACCGCAAGGCGTTGCGTGTGATGCGGCTGGCCGAGAAGTTCGGCCTGCCGGTCGTGGCGCTGATCGACACCCAGGGCGCCTACCCGGGCATCGGGGCGGAGGAACGCGGCATCGCCGACTCCATCGCCGTGAACCTGCGAGAGATGACGCTTCTGGGAGTGCCCATCGTGGGAGCCATTATCGGCGAAGGCGCCTCCGGCGGTTACCTCGGCATCGGCGTCGGCGACCGGCTGCTGATGCTCGAGCACGCCTACTGCAGCGTCATCACGCCGGAGGGGTGCGCCGCCATTCTGTGGCGGACGGCCGAGAGGGCGCCCGAGGCCGCCGAGGCCCTCCACCTGACCGCACCTCACCTGAAGCAGTACGGCGTGATCGACGAGATCGTGCCCGAACCGCTCGGCGGCGCTCACCGCAATCCGCGCGAGATGGCCACCACGCTCGAGCGGCGTATCGGCCGGCATCTGCGGGAACTCAAACGCATTCCCCTCGAGGAGTTGCTCGAGGAGCGATACCAGAAAATCCGCAGCGTCGGCGTGGCAATCGAAGCCCCCGCCGGGTTGCCGACGCCGGAACCGTGAGACGGTCCCCTCGGAGACACGCCCAAGGATATGACGATGCGAGCGACCGCCGCCGTGCTGAGCCTTGCGGTTTGGGTTGCGGGCGCAGCGGCCGCGCCGGCGCCGAAGACGGCACGCGAACCGGCCGAAGTCGAAATCGTCAAGCCGCGGCCCTTCTCCAAGAAGAAGAAACCGGCGATCCCCATCGCCTGGCGGACCGACCTGGCTGCCGCCAAGGACGAGGCCGCCCGAAGCGGACGCTGCGTCCTCATCTTCTTCTTCGCCGACTGGTCGCAGCCGTGCCGATGGGTGAACGACGGCACCTTCGCCAGCCCGGTCGTCGCCCAGGCGGTGAACCGCGATTTCATCCCCCTCAAAGTGGACGACTCCAAGGGGACCAGCCCCGTCACCAAGGCGTACGAGGTGCGGCTGTATCCGACCGTCCTGTTCCTGGACCCGGGCGGGAAGCCTCTGCATATGGTGCTCGGTCCGCGGCCGCCGGACACGTTCGCCCCGCTGCTGAAGCAAGTGAACGAGTTGCCGAAGTTGATGGTGGCCCGCAAGCATAAGCCGGACGATCTGGAGACGAACTTCGCCCTCGGCAGCGCCTTCGCCATGCTCGGCCAACTGAAGCGGGGGGCGCCCTACCTGGAACGGGCCGCCGAACTGGCGCCGAACAACGAGAACGGACGACTCGCCCAGGCCCGGCTGATCCTGGCCGTCGTACCGCTGGAAGACGGCGGCTCGGAGCAGGCCCTCAAGAACATCGACGCCTACCTGAAGCAATTCAAAGATGCTCCCCAGATACCCGTCGCCATCTGGTACCAGGGGACCATTCTCTTTCAGGACGGGCGCCTGAAGGAGGCCCGCGACTACTTCGTCAAAATCCTCCGAAAGTTCCCCACCCACCGCAAAGCCTATGAAGCCGACAAGGCCATCGAGGCCATCGACGCACGACTCAAGGCCAAGAGACTTGAAAAGCGGGGCGAGGAACGCGACAATCCCGCAGCAGCGCCCGTGCCGAAAGGCTGACCGGCTGTTTCATAACTCCCTCTCCCTTGATGGGAGAGGGATGGGGTGAGGGTGAGAGGCCCCGAATGAATGCGCTCGGCCCCCTCTCCCTGCCCTCTCCCGCCAGGGGAGAGGGGATTCGAAACAGCCGCTGAGCGGGCTTGAGGAGGCAAGAGGCCATGTGGAAAGAACGCATCGTCCTGGATCCGGAGGTGCTGACCGGCAAGCCGATTGTCAAGGGAACGCGTCTGGCGGTGGAGTTCGTCATCGACCTGCTTGCCCAAGGATGGAGCCGAGAGCAGATTCTTGAGAACTACCCCGGCCTGACCGACCAGGACATTCAGGCCTGCCTGGCCTATGCAAGCGAGGTCCTGCACCTCCAGAAGATCTTCCCGGTGGGTGGCATGGTCAGCCCGAAGGGTGACCATGTTTTGGGTGTACCGCGAGGGGATGCCCAGGGCCACCCATAGGCACGCCAAAGCCTTGAGCCTGAAGGGCTCGAATTCGTCAGCCCCGCTCCAGCGCGCGGCAAGATGGCGGTCGGATGGTTCAACCCCCGCACCGGCGGCCCCCTCCGAACCGGCCCCGTCGCCCGAGTCCAAGCCGGCGCCAAAGTCACCCTCGGACCACCCCCCGCCGACCCCAACGCCGACTGGCTCCTCGTCATCCAACGCTGACCGCGTTCTCGCAAATCAGCCTCATTTCGCGCGGTGGGTCTCCGGACCCACCGCGCGCAAAGGCCCGTTTGCGGCGCTGCGCGGCGGGTAGCCGTTCGACACGCTCACGGCAGGCTCCGACCTGGCGCGCACCAAGCGGCGATGTAGTGCTTATTCTCTGCCCAAAGCCCCGCCCGGCCGCACGCTGCGGCCGAAAAAGTGGGGGCCGAAACGCAATGGGTAGAGGAGTTAAGTATCGTGTCCCGGAACTGGTCCCGAACTGCCCGAATGGTTACTTCTTGCAACTCCCACGGCTTCCTGGCAAAATAGCGCGCAGGTGGAGGCAAGGGTTCAGCGTATAATGGATGCCGATAAACTCAAGCGGGAACTGCAGGGCTATTTGACCGACGGCTTGGTTATTATTGTCGGGTCGGGCCTTTCTGTAGCAGAAGGCATTCCAGGAATGAGCGATCTTCGCGATCACCTCCTGGCTGAGGTGCCAAGTCGCATCCACGGCAAGGAGTTCCTGCCTGAGTGGCAAGCTATTAAGGCGAGACTTGAGGAAGGAGCAGACATCGAAAGTGCTTTGCAGGAACTTCCACCACCGCCGGGCTTGGAGGCAGTGATTCGTGACCTGACGGCCTCCTTGACTCTCGACGCGGAACTCAAGGTGGTCACCGAAGTCATATCTGGCAAGAAGACGCTTCGCTTTGCGTCGCTACTCAAGCATGTGTTGAAACCTAATACTGGTGTTCCGGTCATCACCACAAACTATGACCGTCTTCTTGAGATTGCATCTGAGTGTGCAGGACTTGGCGCCGACACATTGTTCGTGGGACGCAACGTGGGCATTCTCAACCCGAAAGAGAGCAGCCTGTCGTTTTGCCGGGACTACCGCAAATCCCCGAAGGCTGGCCAGATTCAGCTGCTCTTCAAGCGCCGCGTTATAATCCTCAAGCCGCATGGAAGCTTGGACTGGTTCATGTTTGACGAAGAGCCGGTTTTCTGCTCCTATCCCCTAGATTTTCCCCGCCTCATCATAACACCAGGGGTAAACAAATACCGGCAAGGCTATGGCCGGCCTTTCGACGTTCACAGAGAACGGGCCAATCGAGAGATTGACCGGGCTGCTCGCGTACTGATAATCGGATACGGTTTTAATGATAACCATCTGGAGACTCATCTTGCGGCGCAGTTGCGGTCTGGAAAACCAGCACTGGTGCTGACACAAACCCTGTCGCAGATGGGGCGGCATCTCGTCGCCCAGTCCGGTAACGCAACGGCAATAACCGCTGACCCCCAGCAAGGCCCAGGCGCGCGTGTGACTAGAAAGAAGGGCGAGCACTTCATCCCTGGACCTGAGATTTGGGACCTAGGCGTGTTCGTGAAGGAGATCCTCCAGTGAAAACCCAGCCAGCCATTGTTTTCGCCGAGGCAGATCGTCTGGGGCGAGTTGCGGCCGTGGATACCGGCCGGGTTCTCGTCAAGGTTGAAGATGCTGCGCTCATGACACGCGTAGGTGTGGGCAAACTCATTGCAATCCGCGGCGCAACAGAGCAGGACTACCTTATCGGTATCGTGCACAGGATCACGCGCACCCTAGGCGCGGAAATGCAGGGCGACGAACTCGGCGAGGACGACGCAGTCATGCTGGCGCCCACGGTGGAGGATGCCTTAAGAGCAGTACTTGTCGGAACCTACAGAACTGTTTTCGGGGAGAAGCGCAACCACTTCAAGCGAGGAGCCGATTACTACCCGCAGATTGACAGGGAGTGTTTCATCATCGAGGGGGCAAACCTGCAGCGCTTCATGGGGCTGTTGGGGGCCGAGTTGCCGGAACAGGAACGCCTGGAGTTGGGCAAATTCGCCATGGACCCTGACGCGGTCGCTGTCGCAAGTGGTGACCGCTTTTTCCAGAGACACGCCTCCATCCTAGGGAGTACCGGCTCGGGTAAGAGCTGGGCCGTTGCCCTGCTCGCTGAACGTGCCGCCAAGCTGCCTTATCCGAACATCATCGTGCTGGATATGCATGGTGAATACTCCCCTTTGGCGCGCGACAAAGGAGCATTTGCGCAGGGCTTCAGAATTGCGGGGCCTGGGGATTTGGAAAAGCCTGAAGCACGCGTGGTTTTTTTGCCATACTGGCTCCTCAACCATGAAGAGATGCTCTCGATGGTGCTTGACAGAAGCGACCAGAACGCTCCGAATCAAGCATCGCGTTTCACGTTGCATGTACGCGAGCTAAAGGACCAGACCTTAGCCGAGGAGAAGAGAGATGACGTTCGCAAGACCTTCACAGTTGATTCGCCCGTACCATACGCGATGGCATCTCTCGTCGAGCGCTTGCAGGGTGACGACACCCGGAAGGGCGTAGGTGTAAAGGGCCAACCCGTGAAAGGCGAGTGGGAGGGCAAGCTCACCAGATTCATCTCACGTTTGACGGCCAAGATTGAGGATCGTCGCTACGGTTTCCTATTCAAACCTCCGGCAGAAGCCGGCCAGTATGAGTGGTTGGGCGAACAGGTGAAGCGGTTCCTGTGTGCGGACGGTGACCATCGAGGGGTTAAGATTATCGACTTCTCGGAGGTGCCTTCTGATGTGTTGCCAGTAATCGTGACGTTCAGTTTTGGATGGATCCGCAGAAGCGTACCCCTTTTGCTATTGTCTGCGACGAAGCGCACCTCTATTTGCCGGTTAGAGAGGACGCAGGTGCTGTTGAGCGCCAAGCGCTGCGCGCTTTTGAGCGAATTGCCAAGGAGGGGCGGAAGTACGGCGTTTCTCTGGTTGCGGTGAGCCAGAGGCCGTCGGATGTGAGCCGAACCATCTTGAGTCAATGCAACAACTTCCTTGTTCTGCGGCTTACCAATGACCAGGATCAGAGCGTCGTGCGAAAACTCGTGCCTGAGTCCATGAGTGGCCTTGCCGACCTGTTGCCTCTACTCGATACCGGAGAAGCACTACTCCTCGGAGATGCGGTGCTTCTGCCGACCCGTATCAAATTGGATCCGCCGACCGTGAAGCCGGCCAGCGGCACAAGAGACTTCTGGACTGAGTGGGCGGCTATGGCTCCTGATCCTGCGGCGATTGCTGAGGCGGTTGAGACGTTGCGCAGCCAGACGAGGCCCCCGGTCGGCCAAGCATAGTATTACACAATCGCATCTCGGCACGTCCCTATCAAGTTTCCGTTGTCAGTTCCCGCATTTGCGGCAGTTCCGGCGACACCCATAACGGCCCTCGCGTCAACGGGGCGAATTCGCATCGCAAGAGCACCCATAGGGACGCCAAACCGTTGAGCCTGAAGGGCTCGAAGTCGTCAGCCGCGGGCAACGCACGGGGGTATGGAGAAAGCAACCTCAATACACAAGTCCTGAAAGGGCGGAACGGCAGGGCGGTTACCGACTTGTCGCGCCCTTTCAGGGCTTGATTTGGGGGTTGGGCCGGCGTACCTGGTGACTTGGGGCGTGTACCTGTTTAGCGCGTCGGTTGTGGATGTCACCCTGAGCGAAGCGAAGGGTCTCGCCGTGGAAACGACGAAACAGCAAAGACCACGGCGAGATTCTTCGGCCCGCAAGCGGGCCTCAGAATGACAACGCTAAACACGTACTGGGGCGTTGGCCCAGGCTGTCGAATCCGAGCCTTTCAGGCTGCCCCCGTTGCCGTCCGCCTTTACCTGTTTGACGCCGTTCTCAGCGTTCTCTCCGTGCCCTCCGCGCCCTCTGCGTTAAGATCTGTCGCCGTTGCTGTTCGCCTTTCGCCTGATTGACGCCGTTCTCAGCGTTCTCCGCGTTGAAGGCCGTTGCCGTGCGCCTTTACCCTGATCGACGCCGTTCTCAGCGTTCTCCGCGTCCTCTGCGTTCAAAGCCGTTGCCGTTCGCCTTTCGCCTGATTGACGCCGTTCTCAGCGTTCCGCTCCCTTGCGGTCGCGGCTCGGAACGGGCCGTTGCCGTTGGCCTTTTACACTGATCGACGCCGTTCTCCGCGTCCTCTGCGTTGAAGGCCGTTGCCGTTTGCCTTTACCTGATTGATGCCGTTCTCAGCGTTCTCCGCGTCCTCTGCGTTCAAGGCCGTTGCCGTTCGCAGGTGGTTTGACTTGACGGACATAACATCTCGCATTACTGTATGCTCTTGACAGGGTGTCGCCGGGACGGCCTCCCGGAACCACCCCGCAACGACCGACTCGTGGGTGAGGGCAACAGCGATGACCAGGCGGTGGACGGTTCTGGCGGTGACGCTGGCGTGTGCGTGCGGCACGTCGTGGGCGGCCGAAGCCCCGCCCGCAACGGGTCCGCTCGTCTCGGACCCCATCGTGTTCGAGGAGACGGGCGGCCGGTTCGGCTCGGCCGGCGGCAGGGCGCTGGCCGGCGCTCGCGGCCGTCCGACGGCCTCTCAGGCCAAGGCGCGGCAGCAGCGCGAGCCCGGCCCGCCTCTGCACGGTCCGCGCAAGGCCGACGGCAACGGGTCGGTCACAATCGGCGGCGACCTGATGGCCTGGCACAAGGTCACGCTCACGCTCGACGGTCCGTTTGCGCACGAGTTGGACAACGCCCCCAATCCGTTCACCGACTACCGCATGACGGTCACCTTCCGGCACGAGTCGGCCGCGCCGAACTACGCGGTGCCCGGCTACTTTGCGGCGGACGGCAATGCGGCGAACACCTCGGCCGAGTGCGGCACGACCTGGCGGGCGCACCTGGCGCCCGACAAGCCCGGCCGGTGGACCTACGCCGTCTCGTTCGTCAAGGGCAAGAACGTGGCCGTCGGCGACGAGCCCGGCCGGCCGGTCGCGCCCTTCAACGGCAAGGCGGGCTCCTTCACGGTCGGCCCGACCGACAAGACCGGCCGCGACCATCGCGGCAAAGGCCGCCTCCTGTACGTGGGCAAGCGTTACCTGCGGTTCGCCGAGACGGGCGAGTACTTTCTGAAGCAGGGGGCCGACGCCCCCGAGAACTTCCTCGCCTACGCCGATTTCGACGGCAACTTCAAGACCGACCGCCACAAAGACAATCTCGTCAAGACATGGCGGCCGCACGTCCGAGACTGGCGGCCGGGAGACCCCACATGGAAGGGCGGCAAGGGCAAGGGCATGATCGGCGCGGTCAACTACCTTGCCGGCGAGGGCATGAACGCCTTCTCGCTGCTGACACTCAACATCCGCGGCGACGACCAGAACGTCTTCCCATACGTCGCCTACGACGACCTCACCCACGTGGACGTTTCGCGCCTCGCGCAGTGGGAGATCGTCTTCGCCCACGCCGACACGCTCGGCATGTATCTGCACTTCAAGACCCTGGAGACCGAGAACGAACTGCTGCTTGACGGCGGCGACCTCGGCCCCGAGCGCCGCCTGTACTACCGCGAACTCATTGCACGATTCGCCCACCATCTGGCAATGAACTGGAACCTCGGCGAGGAAATCAACAACGCCTCCACCCGTCAGAAGAAGGACTGGGCCCGGTACTTCGCCGACCACGACCCCTACCACCACCTCATCGTCATCCACAACGGCGCCAACCACTACGACCTTCTCGGCCCGGGGTCGAAACTCACCGGCTTCTCACTCCAGACCAACCACACCAACTTCGACCAGGTCCACAGGCGGACCAGGGACTACATCGACCGCTCTGTGAAGGCCGGCAAACCCTGGGTCGTCGCCTGCGACGAACCCGGCGATGCCAGCCACGCATTGCGACCCGACAACGACGCCGGCGCCTCGCACGAGGACGCCCGAAGAAACGCCCTCTGGGGCAACCTCTTGGCCGGCGGCGCCGGCAACGAGTGGTACTTCGGATACAAGCACGACCACTCCGACCTGACCTGCCAGGACTGGCGCAGCCGCGACCGGTGGTGGGACCGGTGCCGCATCGCACTCGACTTCTTCCGCGCCTCAAAGATCCCCTTCTGGGAGATGACCTGCCGCGACGACCTCGTCGGCAACTCGGGGAGCGACAACACCCGCTACTGCTTCGCCAAGCCCGGCGAGGTGTACCTGGTGTACCTGCCCCAAGGCGGCACGGCCGAACTCGACCTCCG
>Ga0307427_1000594_pt1 | contig 21860 bp, 9 predicted proteins | sample SalMarWE160190MG_FD_202162 | JGI IMG/M metagenome (GOLD analysis project Ga0307427, IMG submission 202162) | Salt marsh sediment microbial communities from the Plum Island Ecosystem LTER, Massachusetts, United States - WE1603-190 | ecosystem: Environmental > Aquatic > Marine > Intertidal zone >... | reverse complement strand
CTGAAATCCGAGATTTGAGATTTGAGATTTGAGATTCGCCGCCCGAAATCTGAGATTTGAGATTTGAGATTTGAGATTTGCCGCCTGAAATCTGAGATTTGAGATTTGAGATTTGAGATTCGCCGCCTGAGATTTGAGATTCGCCGCCTGAAATCTGAGATTTGAGATCTGAAATTTGAAATTTGAAATCTGAATTCTCAGCGTACGCCGGGCCCTTCTCCAGTCGCGCTGCCGGAGTGCCCGCTGTCCCATCTGCCACAGCCCCGGCGGCGGAGGCCTTGGCCGGGCCGGACGCCAGAGCATGGAAGCCCTCCAACTTGGCCGCAATGTAGCACCCACAGGCGTGAGGCGGAGCATACAGCAGCCCGTTGGCCGGCATCACACCGTACCGGCAGACGCCTCGCACCCAACTGTGCCACAGGACGTCGCCGGTGACGAGGTCGATGAACTCGACGCCGCGCCGTCCGCCGAGGATGTAGCGGTCGGTGGCCTTGTTCCTCCAGCACCGGTGGTGGTGTCCCGGTCCTTCGGGTTCGACGTGCTTCAGCATTCGACCGGTGGCCAGATCGCGCTGCGTGGCGAAGTACGGGCCCCACGCAGGTCCCCGTTTCCCGCTTGCCTTGCCCTTCCACGGCTTGAACCCGCCGATCCAGAGCGACCCGCCTGCAACGAAGACGTCGCGAATCTGGCAGAGCGACGAGGGTTGGGTCCACGCTCTCTTGCCGGTCTCGGCCGACAGGGCCGTCACGTTCTTGCCGTCTGCACAGACGACGCTGCCCGCATACACCACGCGCAGGGGAGCGGCGGGCGCCGACCACCGCGGCCGTCCCGTCTCCAGGTCGAGGCAGACGACGTCCCGGCCCTTCTGGTAGAACACGCGGTCGCCGACGGCGCACAGCGTGCTGAGCCTCAGGCCGGCGGCGTCCGGGCCGGTCTTCTTCCATCGCAGGCGCCCCGTGTCGGCCTGGATCGCGAGAATGGTTCTCTCACCCGTGGACTCGGTCGTGCGAAGGCGTTTGACGAGCGGCTCGGCGGTCTCTCTGACATAGACGGGCGACTTGTCCCTTTTCACCAGTTCCGCCCACGTCTCGAGTTCGGCCACCCGTTCGTCGGTGACCTCTCGGACGGCGAGCAGCAGGATCCCCCTGTGGCAGACCACCTCCTCCGTGCCGCGCGTCCCGTCGTACACCTTGAGCGTCTCCCCCGTCGCCGCATCGACGGCGCTCAGCGGCGCGTGCAGGCCGAGGGTCACGTAGACGCGGTCGCCAACCGAGACCAGCCTCCGCTGAAGGTGACGCGGTGTCTGGCCCCAGTTGACGATGTGCGGGAACCACGCGCCGATGGGCCGCTTCCAGAGCAGGATGCCGTTGTAGGCGTCGCGGGCGAGGAGACGCCATTCGGGCGTCTGCCGGATGGTTGCCGCAGGGGTCTCGTCGGCAATGTAGAAGATTCGCCCGCCGGCCGACACCAACGCGTACAGGCTCGGTATGTGTTCATGGCTCCGCGTGTGCCGCGGCGGCCCGATCCACTGGACACGCCGAGGCGGCCCGACCACCTCGTCATGGGCCACGGCGTTGCCGCTCGCGTCGTGGAGAAAGTGGGTCCACTCGTCGGTGTTGCCGGGGTGCGGCTTGACGGTCTTCTTCCAAGCCCCGCCCTCTTTCACGTATGCCACGCCGCCAGGCGCCAGGATGCGCATCACGTCTTCGGTCCGGACGTCGCCGAGAGGCGCCGCCACCACCAGGTTCACCAGGTTGTCGGCGTACGGCAGCCGCTTGCCGTCGAAGCGGTCGATCGACACCTTGCCGTAGAGGCCGAGCGAACGGACGTGGGCGCGGGCCCGCTCGACGTTCGAGGCGTCGGCGTCCAACCCATGGACGAGGCAGTTACTGCCGGCGAGCAGTGCGGCGGTGAGTTTGCCGCCGCCGCAGCCGAGATGGACGATGAGGCCGCTTTGGACCCCCGTGGCTTCGCGGATCTGTCGCGCCAGGGCCGCTGCGCCCGCCGCGGGAACTCCCTCGCCGAAGGCCGAGCCCGCCGATGCGACCACGAGGCCGACAAGCGAGGCTGCCGCCAACAGCACCCCTGCGACACGTTGTCTCCCGGTCATCACGCTCTCCTTGCGGGTCTGATGGAATCCGCCGGCCGCCGGCCCGGCGCTTCCGCGGCCGTCATGCCACCGAGAGTGTAAGGTGGGCGCCAACGTGCGTCCAGCACCCGTTTCGCGGGGCCCGCATTCGAACGACAACGAAACTTCCCGCGCGGCGGGTCGCGGTTACCACGACGACGGCCGCCGAAAGGTTAGCCCCCTTCAGAACCAACCCAAAACATGGTCACCCTTCGGGATGACCATGCCACCCGCCCCGGGTTTCCAGAACATGGTCACCCTTCGGGATGACCATGCCACCCGCCGCGGAGAAGGTCGTCAGGAAGGCGGACGAGAAAGCCATAAGGAAAACCGCCGAGGCCGGTGTATACTAGGACCCGCAGGGAGGCTGTTGAGAGTGCCGGGGCCGCACGCTCGGGCGCTTGTGTGGCGGCGGCGCGACGATACGGGGCCGCGGAAAGACACGGGACCTGACCCCGCGTCAAGGCCGTGAAATGGCCGCGCTCCCTGATGACATGCAAGCCATGTGTCCCCGGTTCGCAAGGACCCTCGCTCAGGAGATACAGGAATGAAGCCATCCCCGATCCGGTCGCGAAGGCTGCCGTCCCTCGTCGTGCTGGCCGCGCTGCTGACGGCCTGCCGCCTATGCGTCGGCGGTGCCGATCAGGCCCGGGAGCCGAACACCCTCACGAAGGCCGAGAAGCAAGCCGGGTGGAAACTGCTCTTCGATGGCAAGACGACCGAGGGCTGGCGCGGCTACCGGAAGCGGGCGCTGCCGCCCGGCTGGAAGGTCATCGACGGCGTGCTGGCCCGCGTCAGCGGCGGCGCGGGCGGCAAGGGGGCCGGCGGCGGCGACGACATCGTCACGACCGAGGCGTTCCAGAACTTCGACCTGCACCTGGAATGGAAGATCGTCGCCAAGGGCAACAGCGGCATTCTTTACCACGTGTCGGAAGAGCCCGTCACCGCCTGGCACTGGGCACCGGAAGTCCAGGTCCTCGACAACACGGCCCACCCGGGGCGCAGCCCGAAGCAACTGGCCGGCGCGTGTTACGACCTTTACGCCCCCGCCAAGGACGCGACAAGACCGGTCGGTCAGTGGAACCACGTGCGCATCCTGGTCCAGGGGGCGCACGTCGAGCACTGGATGAACGGCGAGAAGATCGTCGAGTACGAGTTGTGGAGCGAGGACTGGAACCGGCGCGTCGCCCAGAGCAAGTTCAAGAGCCACCCGAAGTTCGGCACGGTCAAGAAGGGGCCGATCTGTTTGCAGGACCACTCGGACCGCATCGAGTTCCGCAACATCAGGATCCGCCCGCTGCCGGCCGACGCGGCGCCGTGAGCACCTAAGCGGAGTCAGGTGAGTTTTTTTGCGGTTGATGCGCGGCGGGTCTCCGTACCCGCCGCGATATGGCGGTCGCAAGCGCGGTGGGTACTCCAGATCCACCGCGCAAGACTTACGTAAGTCCGCTTAGTCGGGCACCCATGGCCGCATGCACCTCGGCGTTGAAGGAGGAGCATCCGATGCAGCCGACGCATCGACCCCGCGCGCACGCAGGCGCTTTCGGCCGCCGGCTTCTGCTGCGAGCAGCCTGTCTCGGAATCCTGGCCTTCCTTTCAGGTCACCGGGTGCACGCGGCCGAGGCGCCTAGGCCGTCGGGCGTTGCTGACGGCCCCCTCAACCGCTTCCCCCGCATGATGCAGGAGTATTGCGTCGCGCGGGTCCGCGAGGCGCGGCAGGCCGGTCTGAAAGCCCAGGCGGCCCTGCAAACCCGGGCCGACGCCGAGGTCTACGTGCGCGGGGTGCGCGGGAAGATCGGGCGGTGTTTCGGTCCCTGGCCTGAGCGGACGCCCCTGCGGCCCCGCGTCACCGGCGTCGTCGAGCGCGACGCTTACCGGATTGAGAAGGTCCTGTTTGAGAGCCGGCCGGGGTTTCTCGTGACGGCCAACCTCTATGTGCCCAAGGGCCGACCGGTGCCGCTGCCGGGGGTGGTGGGTTCGTGCGGCCATTCCGCCAACGGCAAGGCGCGGGATGTGTATCAGTCCTTCGCCCAGGGGCTGGCCCGTCTGGGGTACGTGGTCCTGATCTTCGATCCCATCGGCCAGGGCGAGCGCCTGCAATATGGGCACCTGGATTCCAAGGTGCGGCCGCGCGTTGGCGTGGGAGAACACCTGTACGCCGGCAACCAGCAGTTCCTCGTGGGCGAGTTCTTCGGCGCCTGGCGGGCGTGGGACGGCGTGCGGGCGCTCGATTACCTGCTCAGCCGCAAGGAGGTCGATCCGCAGCACGTCGGCATCACGGGGTGTTCCGGCGGCGGCACGATGACGACTTGGCTCTGCGGCGTCGAGCCGCGATGGACCATGGCGGCGCCCAGTTGTTTCGTCACGACCTTCCTGCGGAACCTCGAGAATGAACTCCCCGCCGACACCGAGCAGTGCCCGCCCCGGGCCCTGGCCTTGTCGTTGGACCACTCGGATTTCCTCGCGGCCCTGGCCCCGAAACCCGTCGTTCTCCTTGCCGAGGAGCGCGATTTCTTCGACGTGCGCGGCACCGAAGAGGCGTTCGGCCGGCTCCGGCGGCTGTATGCGCTTCTGGGGGCACCGGAGAACGTCCGGCTGTACGTCGGCCCCGGCCCGCACGGCTATGACCGCCACGCCCGCGAAGCCATGTATGACTGGTTCAACCGCGCCGCCGGCGTCTCCGGGGCGAGTCCGGAACCGGACATCGTCATCGAGCGGGATGAGACGCTCTGGTGCGCGCCGAAAGGTCAGGTGGCTGAACTCGGGTCGCAGACGGTGTTCTCCTTCACCCGGGCGAAGTCCAAAGCGCTGGCCCGCGAGCGCGCGCCGCTGGCCGGGGAGGAACTGAAAGCGGCGGTCGCCGCCACCCTCAGACTGCCCGAGCGCAAGGGGGTCCCCGACTACCGTATTCTCCGGCCGACGAGGGGCCGCAAGTATCCCAAGCCTCATGCGACGACCTACGCCGTCGAGACGGAGCCGGGAATCCACGCCCTCGTCTACCGCCTTGCCGACGAACGCCTGCTCGGGCGCCCGCCCCGAGAAGCCCGCCGGGCGGTGCTGTACGTCGCCCACCATTCCAGCGACGCCGAACTGCGCGACGAACCCCTGATCGCCGAGATGCTGAAGGCCGAGCCGCAAGCCACCTTCTACACCTGCGACGTCCGCGGCGTCGGAGAGTCCCGGCCCAACACCTGCGGGACGAACCAGTTCCTGAACCCTTACGGCAGCGACTATTTCTACGCCATCCACGGCATCATGCTGGATTACCCCTATGTCGGACAGAAGACCTATGACGTGCTCCGCGTGCTCGACTGGTTGACGAGCCGCGGCTGTGAGGACGTTCACCTTGTCGCCAAGGGCTGGGGCGCGATTCCGGCCACGTTTGCCGCGCTCCTCTCGCCCTCGGTAACACAGGTGACGCTGAAGAACGCCCTGACTTCTTATGCGGACATCGCCGAATCCGAAACCTACGCATGGCCGCTTTCATGCCTCTTGCCGGGCGTCCTCCGGCATTTCGACCTGCCGGATTGCTATCGCGCGCTGGAAGGCAAGCGGCTGCGCCAAATCGATCCGTGGGGAGCCAACGCCGTCGCGACGAAGGAGAGCCGCCCGTGAGCCCGATACTGCGACCCATTCGAAGCGCGATCGCCGGCGCGCTCGCCCTGACGCTACTTGCGCCCGCCGCGCAGGGCCAGGACCTGTGGCAACTGGCAAAGCAGAATCAGGACATCCACCGCTACTCCACGCTGTTCACCGCACAGAACGTCCGCGATCATCTTGCGAGCGACGAGGGCATCGACAAGGCGATCGACTGGTGCAAACGGACGGCCGTGACGCGCGTCTTCGTCGAGACGTTCCGCAGCCGCTACCAGGCCGATCGCAACACGCTCGCCCACGCCCGCGACCGGTTCCGCGAGGCCGGGTTCGACGTGTCCGGCTGCGTCACCACCACGATCGTCGGCAAGCGCTCAACCGGCTGGAACCTCATCTCCTGCTACACCGATCCGGCCACGCAGCGGCGGCTGAAGGAGATCTTCGAGTTCACCGCCGCTCTCTTCGACGAGATCATGATCGATGACTTCTGGTTCACCGACTGCACGTGCCCACAGTGCGACGCGGCCAGGCGCGCCAAGACCGTGACCGTCGGAGACAAGACGTTTCCCGTGGCCGGCGACACCTGGGAAGACTACCACTGCGAGTTGATGGTGCAACTGTCGCGCCACTACGTCCTGGAGGCGGCCAGACGCGTCAACCCCGACGCCAAGATCATCATCAAGTACCCGCAGTGGTACGACCGGTTCCACGAGCGCGGCTACGAGGTCGTGCGCGAAACCGCGGACTTCGACCGCATTTGGGTCGGCACCGAGACCCGCGACTATACCGACAAACGTTGGGGCGGCACGCCGCAGTACGAGGCGCATTTCATCATGCGATGGCTGGGCGGGATCGGCGGCGACAAGTGCGGCGGCGGGTGGTTCGACCCCTACGGCACCACCGAGCACACGTACGTCGAGCAGGCACGCCAGACCATCCTCGGCGGCGCCAGGGAGTCGCTCCTGTTCTGCTACGGCTCTCTGCAGAAGGACACCGGTCCCAAGAACGTCGAAGCCCTTCGAACGCACATCCCCGAACTGCTCGACGTCGCCGCCCACGTGCGGAAGCGGACGCCCGTCGGCATCGCCGCCTACAAGCCCCCCAACAGCCACCCCGAGAAGGAACCGCGCGTGTACGACTTCATCGGCATGATGGGCCTGCCGCTCGTGCCCTGCCACACGTTTCCTGCCGAGGCGAAAGCCGGCTTCTTTCCCGTCCACGCCCTGAAAGACCGGGCGCTCGTCGAGAAACTCTCGGCCTTCATCGCTGCGGACAAGCCGGTCCTTCTGACCGACGGCCTCGCCGACCGCCTCGGCAACAAGATCGACCGCGACCGGCCCAACGTCCACGTCGTCGCGGTGCGAGGCAACGTCAAGGGACTCCTCGACCTGGGGCAGCCGGAAGTCGATGCCCTTCGTTCCCCGCTCCTGAAGCCGTTCGGCCGAGCGTTCGAGGCGCCGAACAAGGTCGCCCTCTACCTCTTCACCGGCAGCGCCTGGGTGATCGAGAACTTCAACGACCACGCGGTGACGGTCAGGCTCGACGGCGTCGAACACACCATCGCACCGCGCGGCTGGATCCATCACTGGAACTGAGAGCCGCAGCGCATGGACTCCGACGCGCCCGGTTTCACGGCAGGACCGATTGCGACACCTTGGCAGAGGAGGCAGACCCCCTGTAGCACGTCTTGGCTCGCGGGGCTCAGATCACGTGATACGGAAGCAAGGAGCGACGTTCTGCGGTCAGGAACGACTGGGCTCGCACGATGAGCAAGATGCGGATGATGCTTGTCGCCCGTTCGCTTGCGCTCGTGGGCCGGATCCGCACCCGCGGACAGCCCCCCTGCAACCCGCCGATTCACTTGTGCTTGGGCACGCCGGTTTCTTGAACCGGTGCCACAAGGGCGCCTGCTCTGGGGGGAGAACATTGGAGACCGGACGGATTCCTGCCGAACCCGCTTGACGGCCGCGCCGGCACCGAATACAGTAGTCACGGCACAGGCCTTGGGCATGGGAGCGGCCTGAAGTCGGGCTCAAACAGGCCTGCCGAGTGGCGTGGCGGTTGTCGTCGCGGTTGTCCGGCGGTTCCGTGTCCGGACCGATGATTTCTGTAAGTAATTTCTGAATGAAGACTTACACGCGCGGAGAGGTGCCGGAGTGGTCGAACGGACCGGTTTCGAAAACCGGCGTGGCCGTTATGGTCACCGGGGGTTCGAATCCCCCCCTCTCCGCCAGTTTTTGCGGCAAATCGCGGGTTCTCGCCCAAGTGAGCCGCGTTTCCGCGCGACGGCGTTCCCCTCTGTTGCGGTCCGCGGAGGTTCGCCGAAGTTCGTCCGATTCCGCGTTGTTTGGTAAGGGTGGCGCAAGCGACGCCAGCCCGAGTGACCTGCCCCCAACCCTGATGCCACTCGCGCACGCTGCCCCTAATCCTACAACGCTATGCGACCTTTCAGCGAGGCCGCCGCTCGGCCGGGGAAAAAGCGGGTCAGGGCCACTTGGCGGTCAAACCGGGGCCGTTTCCGGTTTGACCAGCCAAAAGGCCGTTTGAACGTCTTCGGCGCCGGCAAAGCCAAACGATTCAAAGCCAAACCGAACGGCTGGTTTGGCATTGAATATGGCCCTGACCCGCTTTTTCCCCGGCCGAGCGGCAAGCGGGCACTCGGGCAGGTAGCGTAGTAGTACTAATGCGCTACCGAATCCGCCGCCCAAATGGCACGAATCGCTTCCTCGTCGCCAAGTCCGTCGGGGACTGCCGCGCTTGGCGTATTGGCATAGTACCACCGTCTGCGGTCCAGCGGAGAGACCATCGTGCGACTGCCGGGCATCTGGAGGTAACCATTGGGGTCCGTCCGCCGCACCCAGTCCCAGGCGTAGCGGAGCCAATCGGCGCGATACGGTTTGGTCTGGTGCGCGAACCAGGTGATTTCGTCATAGCCCCAGATCCAGATCCCCCCTGCCCTCGCCTCGCCCGGTTGCCTGCTGACGCCCCAGTTGTCGATCTCGACCAGGTAGGGCAGGTGCTCACACTCCCAGCCGCTGAATGTCATGCCGCCCTTGCTCCGGCCGTAGATGCCGTCGGAAAACCCCACCTTGAGGACCGCCTCTTGCGGCTTGTCGGGGACTTCCATGATCCGCAGCGGGAACGAGTGGAAATCCATGAGCAGGCTTCCGTCGCGCACCAGACCGCCGCTCGGAACGTGAGAATCACACACCACCATGTGCCTGCGGGCGTGTTTGGCCGCATACGACCGTATGAGGGCGAGCACCTGGGAATAATGCTCAAGCCCCCGGTCATTGTGGTTCATCAGTTCCGTCTGCCCGAAGTGGATCGCTTCAAAGCCCGCATCGATAAACGACGCCGCGAGAAAATAGAACCAGAGACTCGTCTCCGGCCGGCTCACGTCGGGGACCGAGTTGCCCGCCCTCCAGTGATTCTTGAACCGTCCGTCGGGATAAAGCATGTCGGCGTACCGGAAGTTCCTTTTCTCCACCGGCTTCCCCAAGGCGACAAAGGCCCAATCCGGCACGGGAACCTGGTCGACCCGGGTGGTTACGATCTCGAAGATGCAGGCTTGCAGAATCATGTCGGGATCGGCCTTGTGAAGCCTCGGCGCCTGCTGCTTTGCGCGCTGGAGATTGCTCAGCAGATTGGCCTCGCCGCCCCACAGGCAGAGACTCCGTCCGATGAACTTGGCGCCCATCGTCTTGAGCATCCGAATGTGGTCATCGAGATCGCCCCTGCCGTTCAGCAGGCCCTCCATCGTGATGGATCGGGAGAGATAGTTTTCGAGCACCTCGCGGGACATCGTACCGTCAAAACGGTAGTTGCGGGGACGCGCGGGCTCTTCAACGCCGCGCGCCGCCCGGGCCAGTCCGGGGGCGCCGACGGCGATCGACACGAGCGCGATGAGCCCTATCCACGTCATCGCCTGCGAACCGGCGTTGCCCATTCCCAGTTCCGAGATACTCATGTTAGCGTTTCCATTCAGCCAGACTGATGATTGATCTTGCCTGGTCAACGGACACCAGATTGGCGTCCACGCGGACCGTCTCGCCAGGCCCGAGCAACTTGTGAACTCCCCCCCTCCCCGTGATTTGATCCAGGTCTTATGGGAGAATCCTGGAAGCCATCTGGCCGGGAAGGACTCTACAGCGTTACCCCTTCCCGCACAAGCGCTTACACGCCGGCCACTCTCTCGCGGCGCGCCGGTTCCATGCAACCTGGAGCGCGCCCGCGGTGCGCTCTGGCCGCTTGGTCTCAGACTCTCGGCCCTCTCTCCGGGCGTTCCGGTTACCCTCTCCGCAGGCTCAAACCCCGTGACGGCGCGCCGAGCGCGGCAGAAACCGGGCCGACCGGCCGGATTGTCCGTCCTGATGCAGGCCGGTGCTCGTTCAATACCGTAGCGCACGCATTCTCCGTCGTCCATACACACGGTTGAGGAACGGATTGCGACCACAACGGAGAACCCAACGGGAAGGAGAGACCCATGAAGACATCCGCCCGAATCGGACTCGCGACGACCGGCTGGGCGCTGGCGCTCACGTGGGTCGTTGCCTTTGCCGCTCAAGGCGCTGAGGACCCGAGCGCCGTGGCACGGCACGTCCTGGAGACGACCGGTGTCCGAGGCGGCCTGGTCGTACACCTGGGCTGCGGCGACGGCAAGGTGACGGCAGCCCTCCGGGCAGGGGAGGGCTTCATCGTGCACGGGCTCGACGGCGACGCGATGGTGACGGCGGGGGGCCGCCGGTTCGCCACCTTCGATCACGCCTCGCCGCTGCTTCTGGCCGCCGGCATGGCCGCGCCGGCGGCGGCCCTGCAACCGGCCAACCCCAGGCTCAATGCCACCGCGCGCAAGGTGCTCGGTTACCTCCGGTCCGTCTACCAGAAGCAGATGCTCGCCGGCTACAACGTCTACGTCCACACGCCCGACGACTACGAGCAGACCGGCAAACAGGCCGCGGTCTGGGGGCGCGACATCCGGTGGCTCGGCAACAACCCGGGCGAGTTGGCTGAACACGCCACACGCCACGGCTACATCCTCACGCTTCACTGGCACTGGTTCTTCGACGGCGACTCCGCCTGGCAGGGCAAACGCAGGAAGAAGGTCGACGTCGGCCAACTCGTCACGCCCGGCACGCCTGAGCACGCGCAATGCATGAAGGAACTCGCCAAGGCGGCCGACACGCTCCAGACCTTCGAGGACGCCGACGTGCCCATCCTCTGGCGGCCGCTGCACGAGATCGACGGCGGCTGGTTCTGGTGGACCGACAAGGCGGACCCCGCCAACACCGCGAGATTGTGGCGGATGATGTTCAACTACTTCACCGGGGAGAGGAAACTCGACAACCTCATCTGGGTCTACAGCGCAGGCGCCGGCAAGAAGAAGACGGTCGAGGACCGCAAGGGCTTCTACCCGGGCGCGGGGTACGTGGACATCTCCGGCATCGACGTCTACAGCGTGGACTTCCGCACAGACGTCGACCCGTACCGCGCCTACTACGACGTGATGGCCAAGGTCTCGCCCGGCAAGATGCTCGCCATGGGCGAATGCGACGCCATCCCCGACCCGGACAAGACCCGGGCCGGCACACTGCCCAAGTGGCTCTACGCCCTGCCCTGGTGGGGCGCGCCCAGCGGCAGGCGGCCGGCCGACTGGGCGCTCTTCACGATGCGGCACGACGTCGTGGTGACACTCGACGAGATGCCGCCCCTGGGCCCCGGGCCGATTGCCCCCCAGGTCGGCATCCTCGAGCCGCGCGACGATGGGTCGGCGTGGTTCCCCGACAAGCCGCCCGTTCTCAAGGCCTACGCCGTGGACCGCGACGGGAAGGTCCGGCGCGTCACGTTTCTCGCCGACGGCCAGCCCATCAGCACCGTCGAGGCCGCGCCGTACACGTTCACCTGGAAGAACGCCCCTGCCGGCTGCTATGACCTCACCGCCCAGGCCGAGGACGACACCGGCCTGAAGACCACCTCGAATACCATCCGCGTCGGCGTCGGCATGGTGGACCTGGCGCGCGGCAAGGCCGCGGTCGCCTCGTCGGGAGAGACGCCGGAGGCCGCCGCCGACGGCAACTACTTCACGTCCTGGTCCGCCGCCAAGAGCGACGGGGCGTGGCTCTACGTGGACCTCGGTGCCGTGCACAAGATCGATCGCGTGAATCTGCTTTGGGGCTGGAAGATCCACCCAAGTGCATTCACCATCGACGTCGCCCGCGCCGAGCCCGACAAGCCCGCCGGTTGGGCCACCGTCTGCAAGACAACCGACCGCCCGTATGAGACCTGGGAAGCCACCGACCGCATCCGCTTCGGCACCGTCGCGGCACGCTACGTGCGCGTCTGGGGCACCAAGCGCGCCGGCAATCAGACCTGGGCCGGCTACCAACTCACGGCCCTCGAAGTGCCGGTGAAGGCGCCCTGAGAAGGAAAGGCAAGGTAGACTCGTGGCGGGCCCCTCCCTAAGGTGCCGTAAGATGAACCATCAGAAAAGCCGCGTGGGTGCAAAGCACCCACCCGACACTGTGCGGTGGTCGTGATGCGTGCCGGGTCGGGATCGCGGAGATCCTTCAGCACGCCGGCCCCGTGTGGTCCTCGCCAAACGATGTGGTTCCGCTGCCGGGCTCCGGCCGACCTCAGTACGTGTACCTGTACGTTGGCTGTCCCATTCGGGAGGCGTAACAGGCCTTTCCGATGGGGTCCCAGGCGACGTTCAGGAACCATCCCCGCGGGTTGAACTCCTTCGTGAAAGGCGGAGGCAGCGGGGCGATGGTACGCCACGTCGTTCCGGCATCGCGCGTCTCCTGGTAGCCCTTTGCATCGACGACGACGAAATGCCTCTCATCGGCCCCGAAGTACGGCCCCCAGGCGGCCCCGGTTGCATCGCCGACGCGGGTCCAGGTTATCCCCTGATCCCGACTGACGAGGAGTCCCTTGTCGGTGAGCCAGTACCCCTTTCCGCCGAAGGTGCGCATGGCGCCGATGGGGCGGGCCTCGTGGACCTTGTGCCAGTTCGTCCCGCCGTCCGCGGTGCGGTAGATACCGCTCTCCTTCTCCTTGCTGCACACCAGGACGTTCGCGCTGAACACGCCGACGGCGAGGTACCCCTTTCCGAGTTCCTTCCAGGACTTCCCCCCGTCTTGGCTGATGGCGGCGAGGCCGCCGCTCTCGTGCACCAGGCCGAACAGGGTCCTGGCGGGACGCTGTGCCCAGTCGACGGCGGCCCAATCATATCCGCGCGCCACGTTTCGGATCGGGGCCCACGTCTTGCCCCCGTCCTCGGTCATGGCCGACGGGCCGTCGAGCATGAAACAGGCCAGGCGTTTGCCTGCCGGGTCGATGCAGAGCGAGTACCCTGTCTCGCAACGGCCGCCGACCGTCTCGTTGTCCACGCGCTTGAAGGTGCTCCCGCCGTCTGCGCTCTGCCAGACACCGAGGCCCGTGACGACCATGTAGACGTGACCGGTCACGGGATCGACGGCCACGCCGGCGGTCTTGCCGGGCCACCCCGTCTTGATACCGCGTTGCTGCAGGTCCTGCAGGATGCCGTCGGAGATGGGAACCCAGCGGCCGGGCATGGAGGCCTTTCCCCGGGCCTTCAGGCCGATGTGCCGCGCGAGCGCCTGAACGTGGGCCGAGGCCACGCTGCAGTACGAGTAACCGTACACGTTGAACATCTTGATGGGGTCCAGCACGTTGCTCTCGAGTTGCAGAAACTCCGACGGTGGGGCGTCCTGATGCTGGAATGCAACGACCGATCTCCAGACGGCCAGCGCCTTCTCGCGGTCCGACATCTCGTCTCTGATGAACGACCGTCTCCAGGCTTCCAGGCTCGATACGTCCTCCACCTTGTCGGAGACGACCTTGACGTGACTCACGATACCGGGGCCTGAGCGCGGTTCCGACGCCGCCGCGCCTGCCGCAACCGCGACCAGGGCGACAGCAAGTCTCGCCACGGGTGCCGGGCCAATTCGTGCCATGAGCAACTCCTGTGCCTTGCGGTCGGTGCGGTGTTTCTGGCACGCCAACGTCCGGCCCGGGTCGGCAACACGCCTGCTTGACAACCGCCTCAATCGCGCACGTACGCGCGTACGCACGGGCTAATCCTACAACGCTACTTCGTGCGCGGCGGGTCTCCGTACCCGCCGCGCATGGGCGAAATCGCCGTTTTCGGCGCGGTGGGTGCGGAGACCCACCGCGCAAAATGCCCTTGTAGCGTAGTAGTACTAAGCGGTCTTACGTAAGTCTTGCCCGGTGGCCACGTGGTAATACGCTTTCTGTATCTCGGCGTCCTTCAAGCCCGGCTCCTGGAGCCTCGCCTGGCCCTCCGTTCTCCGATCGTGCCCGTGCGGGCGGCCCCTCGGTGGCCGCCAGGCAACATGCGCCGTCGTGGTTCTGCCGACGTCGCGTCAGATGCCATAGCCTGCGTGATACGTCTTGCGGATGATGGCATCGGCCTCGGGCGCGTTGGTGGCTTTCATGGAAGCGGCGTCCCACTCGATGGGTTTCTGGAGCCGGATCGCCAGCACGCCCACCAAGAGCGCCTCGGTGAACGGGCCGGAGTAAGCGAAGCCCGCCTTCGCGCCGTCGGGCTTGCGGTGCTTGACGGCCTGGACCCATTCCAGTCGGTGCCCCGGCGACCGCGCGATGGTCTTGGGCGGCCGCTCGAACTCGCTGCGCCGGCTCTTCGGGAACAGCCGCGGTGGCCCCGACCAGCCGTCGCACTGGATCACCCCCTTCGTGCCGACGAAGTAGAGACCGTTGTCGGGCAGGTGGAACCCCTCGTCCAGGGCGTCGGGCCGGGGCGGCATCTTGCCGCCGTCGTACCACACGACCGTGATGGCCGGCCGGTCGCCCCGGGCAGGAAACGCGTAGCGGAGGATCGTCCACGCCGGATACGACTCGCTCTTCACGGGACTGGTCTGCGCCTCGACCGCCGTGGGGGCGGCCAGGTCGAGGGCGTAGAACGCCGGGTCGAGGTTGTGGACCGCCATATCGCCGAGCGCCCCCGTGCCGAAGTCGTACCACCCGCGCCACTTGACGGGCACGTAGGTCGGATGGTACGGCCGCCGCGGCGCACCGCCGAGCCACAGCGACCAGTCCAGGTCGGCGGGGACGGGCGGGGTGTCGGTCGGCCGGTCGAGGGCCTGCGTCCAGAACGAGCCCGGCCGGTCGCTCCAGCAGTGGACCTCGCGCACGTCCCCGATGGCCCCCGCCCGGATCCACTCGCGCGTCAGGCGGAGGCCCTCGCCGCCGTGACCGTTGTTCCCCATCTGGGTCACGAGGCCCGTCTCACGGGCCACGCGCGTCATCACCCGGGCCTCCTCGATACCGTGGGCCATGGGCTTCTCGCAGTAGACGTGCTTGCCGGCGCGCAGCGCCGCCAGGGTCACAGGCGCGTGCATGTGGTCGGGCGTGGCCACGACCAGCGCGTCGAGGTCCTTGCACTTGTCGAGCAGCACGCGGTAGTCCTTGAAGCGTCCGGCCCGGGGGAACCGCTTGAAGGCGGCGGCGGCGCGCTGCCAGTCGACGTCGCAGAGGGCGACGACGTTCTGGCTCGCAAGGGCCGGGTCGCCCAGGAGCCCGCCGCCCTGTCCGCCCGCCCCCACCCAGGCCAGGTTCAGCCGCTCGCTCGGCGGGGCGCCGCCCTGGCCGAGCACGTGGCGGGGCACGATGTGCAGTCCGGCGGCGGCCGCGGCCTGGAGAAAGGCGCGTCGCTTCATGATCCGGGTCCTCCGCGTGTGGTCCGTGACAGGCCGGGCGGACGCCGTGGCGCGCCTCGCCGCCGATGGCGAAGCGGCCCCGCCGCCTCGGCCTCGCGCTCGCTTGGCCATTCAAGCGGCGCTGCATCCAGCGTCTCAAGCGGCAACCGCAGAGCCGCCGCCCTCACGGCCTCTCCTGCACTCTGGCGGCAGCCAGAAGCAACAGCCAGGCACAGCCGCCGTAACGGTGCAACACCTTCAGCGGAGCCTGAGTTGGCCGTGGGAACTGGTAGACCCGCCACGTGCACGAAGGGACATTCTGCTCTGCTTTGTCAACTCTCAGTTGCGGCCAACACAAAGCCTCTGCGCATGGTCTTCTGGCCCCTTCCCGGTCCTTGTGCCAAGCGTTATGGGAGAATCGCTTGTTGATTCGCATCCTAATCCCACCCCTCCCCCAAGGCAAGGCCGAAGCGAGGGGTGTATGAAGGTGGAGGCCAGGCGGACGCCGGGAGGAGGGCGACACACGCACCTAAAATGCGTGATTCTGCCCCCGTTGCACTCACCATGTGAATTCGCCTGGGATTCCCGAAGGGTGACCCTGGTTCACCCCGTAGGCCGGGGCGCGCCCCGGCATCAGTGGCACGGTCATCCCGAAGGACGCGTGGCATGGTCATCCCGAAGGGTGACCATGGTTCAGCCTGTAGACCGCAGCGCGCCCCGGCGCGCGGCATGGTCGTTCGTCGGCAGCCAAGGCCGATGAATCGGCCTGAATCGGCAATCCCATCGCACACCAACATCGGGGTGGAAAGACGCGCCGCGAAGCCTTGACGTGGCACGGCTCCGCGCGGTAACCTATCCCCATGGACAGACGCATTCCAGAGCGACAGTGCCTTCATGCAGGCCGTGACGCAGGTCTGCCGAACCCCATACCGCAAATGGGCGAATTCCATGCTATCATGCCGTTTGAATAGCCAGAGATCGGCCGCGCAAAGTGGCTCGGTTTCTCTCAACTTCGGAGGATAGGGGATGCCTAAGATCGAGGTTCACGTCCAGCCCGACCACCTGAGCGTTCTTGCTAGGACGAAGAAGCCCACGCTCGCCGTGGCCGAACTTGTGTGGAACGGCTTGGACGCCGACGCCGACGAAGTACGCGTGAGGTTCATCCGCAACAGCATGGAAGGCATTGAGGCAATCACCGTTGAAGATGATGGGAACGGCTTGCCTTACGATGACGCCAAGCCCGCTTTTGGCAATCTGGGGGGCTCGCCCAAGACGAAAGCCCCTAGGACGGAGAGGCGCCGCCGGCTTTACCACGGGCGCTATGGAAAGGGCCGTTTTCGCGCCTTTCACCTTGGCAAAACCGTTGACTGGAGGACGCGATACCTTCAGGATCATCAGTGCCTTGAGTACCACATCACGGGGCACCGCTCAAACCTGAAGTACTTTGACCTCAGCGACCGCAAGCAGTTGACCACGAAGAAGACAGGCACTGTGGTGACTATCACTGATCTCATTAAGCAGTGGCGCTTGGACGGCCCAAAGGCCGAGCAAGAAATCGCCGAGCACTTTGCGCTGTATCTGAGGCAGTACCAAGGAGCCCGCATCATCTACGATGGAAAGACAATTGACCCGGAAGCACTCATCGAGTCCTCGGCCACTTACCCTCTGACCGCCACCTATACAGAAGATGGCTCGGAACACAAACTTGAGGCCACGCTCTCCGTTATCGAATGGAAACAAGACGTAGAGAGAGTTCTTTGCCTGTGCGACGATGAGGGCTTTGCACTCGAGGAAGTGCCGCCCCTCATCAAAGCGCCCCGACTCAACTTCACGGCGTACCTCAAATGTGCGCTGCTGCGCGAACTGGCGGATGACAACGCACTTGGGCTAGGCGAGCTACACCCTCCCCTCAAGGCCCTTCTCGACGAAGCAAGAGCCCAGCTACGTGAGCATTACAGAAAACGCCGGACTCAAATATCAGCCAATACGCTAGAGCATTGGAAAGACTGTAATCTATACCCCTATTCTGGCCACGCAAAAACGATGACGGAACGCACAGAGAGACAGGTTTTTGATTTACTCGCAATCAATCTCTACGAGTACCTTCCAGAGATGGAGGAGGCTGGCGAGCGCAACATACGCTTCTCCCTCCGTCTTTTGAAAGAGGCGATGCGCACTGACCCCAGCTCACTGCACCGCATCCTGGAGGACGTACTTGACCTACCTCACCAAGCCCAGGAAGAACTGGCTGGTCTACTTGAGAGGACGTCCTTGGCGGGCATGATAAGCGCCTGCAAGATGATTGTGGACAGAATGGATCTTCTGGCGGGGCTCGAAGAGCTCTTGTTCCACAAACCATACAAGGAACAGTTACTTGAGAGGAAACAGCTTCATCCTATCCTCGCGGAGAACACTTGGCTCTTCGGCGAGCACTTCCATTTAACGAGTAGCGACAAGTCATTAACAACTGTCTTGCGCAAATACAAGCAACTTCTCGGCGATGAGGGCGAGATCGACGTCTATGACCCTGTACAGGTCGAAGGTCAGTCAAGTGGTATCGTAGACCTAGTGCTCGGACGCCAAGCCCCATGCGCTCGCGGCACTCAACACGATTTCCTCGTCGTGGAACTGAAACGCCCCAGACATTCTCTTAATGACGAAGATGCCACGCAAATCAGGAGATATGCTCGGGCGGTAATCAAGGACGAGCGTTTTAGGGAGACCGAGAGCAGATGGACTTTCTGGCTTCTGGGCAATGACATGACGGACGGCATCAAGATGGAGGCGCACAACTCGGACCGACCGCGCGGGTTGATTCAAACCTACACAACACCCACTAGAGCAGAAATCTGGGTGAAGACATGGGGGGAGGTTATTGACGAGTGCCGAGGGCGCCTTCAAACGTACCAAGAACATCTGCAGCACGAGGCGGACCGTGATCGTGCCTTGGAACACTTGCGCCAGGCCTACGAACGCTACCTTCCAGCAGCCGCAGCAGAAGCCAGTCGGACACCCCAAGGGTGATTCGGCAATTCGCGGCTACGGCATCCATCGTGGTTTCCGGCCTGTCTTGATCACGTCACACAGTCCAGCAATCGCCTGACCACCCCCACGGCAGTTGGCATTCCCCCTTCCATGGTGTATACTTACGGCGGCCGGGTGGTATGTGTCTGGGCCGGCCGGGCCACAAACGAGCACCACGTAGGGTCGAAGTTCCGCGTGGTGGCCTTCCCAGGCCACCACGTGGAGAGTCCGTTGGTTTCGCGGCGACCTGGGAAGGCCGCCGCGCGGAAACGCTGGTTGCTGTACGGCTTCCCAGCCGACGAACGAGCACCACGTAGGGGCTTGCGATGAAGCGAAGGCTGTCGGCGGCGTCGGTCCTGATGCTCGCATGCGTGCTGATCGCTGCGGCGGCCTTCGGCAAACCCAAGACGGTGACCGTCAAGGTGGAGGTCGATAGCGCGGCAGCGGGGTACGAAGGGTACCGGGCGATGGACGGCAATCCGCAGACGATGTGGCACACGCGGTTTGGCGACGGCGAGACGCGTCATCCGCACGACATCGTCGTCGACCTGGGCGCCGATTACGAAATCTCCGGCATCGCCTGCCTCCCCCGACCCGGCGCCGGCAACGGAACCATCAAGGACTACGAGGTCTACGTCAGCACGAGCGCCAAGAAGTTCGGCAAACCCGTCGCCAAAGGCACGCTGCCGAAGACCGCGGCCGAGACCGTCATCAACTTCCCCGCGGTGGTCAAGGGCCGGTACGTGCGGGTGGTCGCCCTGTCTGAGATCGCCGGCCGCCCGTGGACCTCCATCGCCGGACTGCGGATCCTGTCTGAAGGCGTCGAGTTCCGTGCCAAGACCTCGCGCCAGAAGAACGCACCGGCGCCGGTCGAGTGGCGAGGGGCCAGCGAAGCGAAACTCCAGTTCGCGGCACTGACGTACGATCTGAGGAACCGCGCCCACTTCGCCAAGGTCGCCGCACAGACGTATCGCCCCGACGCGCTCATCCACGAATCCGACCGCGACCCCGTGGACGTGGTCCTTCGCCGCACGGTCGCCCTCTTGGCCGATCTCGAGCGGATGACCGCCGCGGGCGACCTCGCGGCGCAGGCCAAGGCACTCCAGGCCCTCGAGAAGGCAAACGCCGCGACGCCCCTTTCGGATGCCGACGGCCGCTTCGCCCTCTTCGAGAAGGCCTGCGCCGTCCGCCGCACGATCGCCTTCGCCAACCCCCTGCTCAACTTTGACCGCCTGCTGTTCATCAAGCGGCACCGCTCGACCTTCAACCATATGTGCGACCAATATTACGGCATCAACGCCGTGCCGGGCGGCGGCCTGTTCGTCCTGTCCGAACCGTTCGGCGCCGAACCGAAAGCCGAGGACCTGCTGGCCGACTCCGTCGTCGCGAGCGGCCGCATGAAGGGCGAAAAACTCTCCGGCGGCTCCTTCCTCGCCCCCGAACTCTCCTACGACGCCAACCGTATCCTCTTCGCCTACGTCGAGTGCACCGGCGACCGCAAACACCACTGGCACACCGAAACCGACAAACGCGGATACTGGTCCAGCGGCCGCTCGTACCACGTCTTCAAGGCCCGCGCCGACGGCACAGACCTCGTCCAACTCTCGGACGGCACCTGGAACGACTTCGACCCCTGCTGGCTGCCCAACGGACGGGTCGCCTTCATCTCCGAACGTCGCGGCGGCTACCTGCGATGCGGCCGCACCTGCCCCACCTACACGCTGCACGACATGGCCGCCGACGGCACCGACATCCGCCGACTCAGCCCGCACGAGACCAACGAGTGGCACCCCAGCGTCACCCGCGAGGGCACAATCATCTACACGCGATGGGACTACGTCGACCGCCACGGCTGCACGGCCCACCTGCCCTGGGTCACCAGCCTCGACGGCCGCGACAGCCGCGCCGTCCACGGCAACTTCGCCCCGCGCCGGTCGCGGCCCGACATGGAAGTCTCGATCCGCGCCATCCCCGGCTCGGGAAAGTACGTTGCCACGGCGGCACCGCATCACGGACAGGCCTTCGGCTCGCTCGTGCTGATCGACCCCGACGTCGAGGACGACGACGCCATGTCGCCCATTCGGCGCATCACGCCCGACGTGGGGTTCCCGGAATCGCAAGGCGGCAAGCACGCCTACGGCACCGCGTGGCCGCTCAGCCAGGACTACTACCTCTGCGTCTACGACCCGGTGGTGGCCATCGGCGGAAGCCGCGGCTCACAGGGCAGCAGCGGCGACTATCGCAAGTTCAACTACGGCATCTACCTCGTCGACAGTTTCGGCAACAAGGAACTCATCTACCGCGACCCCGCCATCGCCTGCCAGAGCCCGATACCGCTGCGCCCGCGTCCGGAACCGGGCACCATGCCCCAGTTCGTCACGGACGGCGACTTTCTGCCTGCGCCGACGACGAACGAACCCGGTGCACCCAGACGCGAGCCCGACGCGACGGTCGCCGTCATCGACGTCTACGACGGCCTCAAGCCCTGGCCCGAAGGCACCCGCATCAAGGCCATCCGCGTCGTCCAGGTCGTGCCGATGTCGGTCCCGTCGGGCGGCCCGCCTCACGAAATCGGCCCCAGGCTCCCCTCGGCCGGGGATTCGGTCATGCCGGTCCGATACGTGCTGGGCACGGCGGCGGTGGAGACCGACGGCAGCGTCCATTTCCGCGTGCCGGCGAACATCGAGATCTTCTTCCAGGCAGTCGACGCCGACGGCGTGGCCGTCCAGTCGATGCGCTCGGCGACGTACGCCAAACCGGGCGAGCGGCTGGTCTGCCGCGGCTGTCACGACCGCCGCCACCGCGCCCCGGCGATTCCGAAAACCGTGCCCCTGGCCCTTCGAAAAGCCCCCCAACGCCTCACACCCGACGTCGACGGGTCGAATCCGTTCAGTTACCCGCGCCTCGTCCAGCCCGTCCTCGACAAGAAGTGCCTGCCTTGCCACGTGAAGCACCCCGGCAAGGCCCCCGACCTGCGCGGCAACATCGCCGGAAAGGGCAGGAATGTCTACTTCGCCTCTTACCAGAGCCTGGCCCGGAAATACGGGTTCTGGAACTACCATCACGGTTATCGCACCACGCCGGGGCAGTTCGGGGCCCGCGCCTCAAAACTGTACCAGATGCTGGGGAAAGGCCACAATAAGGTCAACCTCACCCCCGACGAGTTGCACCGCATCACGCTCTGGCTCGACTGCTGCTCGGTCTTCTACGGCGTGTACGAGCGTGACGGCGGCCAGGCCCAACTCGCCGGCAAGGTCGTTTCGCCGACACTCGAGTAGCGCTACAACGACACTTCCCGCGCGGCGGGTCTCCCGACCGTACGTGTTTTGCATGTCATTCCGAGCGAGCGAAGCGAGTCGAGAAATCTCGCCGTTATCCGCGTCGAGAGCACGCTAAACACCTGCGCCGTAGCGGGC
>Ga0307427_1000591_pt1 | contig 21896 bp, 11 predicted proteins | sample SalMarWE160190MG_FD_202162 | JGI IMG/M metagenome (GOLD analysis project Ga0307427, IMG submission 202162) | Salt marsh sediment microbial communities from the Plum Island Ecosystem LTER, Massachusetts, United States - WE1603-190 | ecosystem: Environmental > Aquatic > Marine > Intertidal zone >... | reverse complement strand
GGTGTAGGTGTTGTTCGTCGCGATGGTCAGCATGCCGGCGCCGTTCTTCGTCAATCCGCACGACCCGGCGATGGAGCCGGCGCCGCCGAACTCGAAGTCGACCGCATCGTTGTTGACAACGACCGACCCCGGGTTGACCGTGGCCGCCAGATCGACCAGCGGCGCGGCAGCGGCCGTGTCGTCGAAGATAAGGTGGTTGCCCTCAATGTACTGGCGCGACAGGTCGCCTTGCGACCAGTTGGCCGTCTGCTCGATGTCCCACACCTCGTCGATGGCGCCCGTCCAGACGATCGGCAGGCCCTCGGCGTCGAGGTAGAGGCTGCCGCCCCTCTCGGCCACGACGAACTCGAGGCCCCCCATCGCGTTCAGGAACTGGCTGGTGTCGATGGTGAACGCATCGGCGCTGAAGCCGTCCACGGAAAAGGCCTGGGCGATCTCGAACGAATCGCTCTCGTCGAGCGTGCCGCCGGCCGTCCCCGGGTCACCGAACCCGTCAAGCGAGATGACCTTGATGGTAATCGGATCGGCCGAGGTGGCGGAGATGATGAGGTCAAACGTGGTGAACAGCAGGTCCGAATCGACGCCGGCCAGGGTGCCGTCGAGATGGCTCACCTCCCACTCGTACGCGGCGCCGGCGCCCAAGGTGACGTCATCGCCGGCCTGAAGCGTTCCGATCCCTGCGCCGGGCGCGACGGCGCCGTGAAGGTCGATCGCCCCCACCCAGCCGCTGCCGCCGAGCGTGCCACCGGCCTCGACGATCACGGTCGAGTCCACCGGCAACTCGCCCGTCACGAGCAACTTGCCGCCCTCGACCGTCAGGTCGCCGGAGTAGGCGTGCAACGGGGAGGTCACCTCCAGCGTCCCCGCCCCGGTCTTGGTGACGGAGCCGTCGCCGGTGATGGTGTTGCTGCAAGAGGCGTCGAATCCCTGGTCGAAGGTCACGTTGCTGCCGCCCGACAGGGTCACGTCGCCGAGGATGCTGGCGGTGTGGCCCACCAGCGAGCCGCCGGTCACGGCGACTCCACCGGTGTAGGTGTTGGGGCCGGTCACCTCCAGCGTGCCCGGGCCGGTCTTCGTGAGTCCTTGGGTCCCGGCGATGGAGGACTCGATGCGGGCGTCGACGTTGGCCTCGATGGTCGGGGCGCTGCCCTCGAGGGTAATCGAGCCGGCGGTCAGTGTGTACTTGTAGCCGCCGGCATCATTGAACACGAGGCCGCCCGCGACGATGACGGTATCGACCGTCACGAGGGGGTCGGCGGTGGCGTTGCCGCTGCCGAAGACGGCGACGGACTTTCTCGCATTGTTCCAGGCATCGTTATCCGACCCGTCCCACCAGTCGGCCTGGCCGTCCCTCCACCAGCCGTCGCCGTCCTGGGCCTCGCCGGTGATGGCGTCGGCGTCCCAGACGAGCGCCGATGTGACCTGCAAGGGGTCCGATAAAGCATACAGGGTAATCACGTTGGTCATCGGATCCATCGTCCACGTCCGCCAAATCCAATGGTCAGTTCGGGATGCGTCCCCCTGGCCAACCTCGCCGGGACCACCTAGAGGACTGCCATTGTTCCCCCCGGTTCTAGCGGTACCATCCCGCATTGTGCCGGTCCACGGCCACACCAGAAAAGCATCTCCCAATGTAGACGGGTCTTGTCCTTTTTCATCAAGGTTAATTATATGCTGAATTTCCCCGTCCCATAAGTCTGCGTAGTCGGAGGCTATGAGCGTGCTGCCGTCCAAAAGAAAGATGGCTTCGCCGGTGCCGTCTTCGGTCGGATTGGTCGAGGTGTTGTCTCTTGCGTCGACGTCCGTTGTCGAGCCGATGACCTTCCAGGTAGCGCCCTCGTCTGCGCCGATGTCATAAACCGTGGTGGCGTTGGCGAGGTTTTGCGCCCACGTGTTGTAGTCTTCGATATCCGTGGCCTCGGCGGTTCTTTTGGCGCTCGCGATAAAAGCGAAGCGATAACTATCCCCATTCGCCCATGGGACGCCAGTGGCGGGATTGATGCCCCCATTGGCCGTCAGGTCAAGAATACCGAGTTGGCCCTCAACGGCACCCCCACCAAGGGTGAGAGTCGTGGATGATGTGGCCGTCCCCGCGGCTGGCGATGCGTCGGTCACGCGCAGGCCGATGGTGTTGGCGCCGGATGTCATCCCGTAGGTGGTCTTAAGCTCGTTATGGGTAAACGTACGCGATACGCCCGTGAAGTCATCGAACTGGCCATCGTTGTCAAGGTCCCAATCATATGAGGAGATGTTGGAGCCGTCGGAGGGGATCGAGCCGCTGCCGTCGAGGGTCGTCGAACCGGCGCGGACCACGCTATACGGCCCGTTGGCGTAAGATATCGGGTGGGCGTAGGTGGCGTTCATCAAGACGTTGTCGAACTCGCTCTCCCCCTCGCTCTCCCCACTGAGACCTTTGGTGAGCAAGCGGATCTCCAGGGGCTGTCCCACGAGTGCGCTCTGCGCCGCATTGTATGTATAGGAGAGGTTTGAGGTAGCGAACACGCCCTGGGTAAGCGCCAACGAGTTGTCGTCCTGGTCAAGAACGGTTCCGCCGGCCAACAGTTGGACCTGATAGCCCGGATTACTATAATCCAACGAATGCCCCACCTGGACAGTCATATTGTAGGTTGCGTCGAGTTGGAACAGTCCCGTCGCACCTGGCAGAACCTGCGTGCAACCCATGTCGGCCCCGTCGTCGTAGACCCACGCCACGTTCGATCCCTCCGGCGCCTCGAGCGGGTAGTGGGTAACTTCGACGTTCCAGACGCCAATGTCCCCGCCGTTAAACGAGTCCCAGCCGGGGATGCCAGAGACCCAAGCGCCATCGACCAACACCGGGTCCTCGAAGCCCGCGTTGGTGATCGTAACGGTCGCCGCACCCCAGGCCACCGAACCGGCCGCCGGGACCAGGGCGAAGACCAATCCTGCCACCGCTGCCCAAAGAATGGTATGCTTGAACACGGCTCTGCTCCTTCCGAGAGAGTTCCTTTTCCGCCCGAAGACTTGCCTCACCAGTAAATCCCGCTGCGACGCCAAGCGGCTCGCAAACCCGTAAGAGGCTGTTTCACAACGTGCGCTGCGGGCCTCCTGACCCGCCGCGAGAAAGACGGCCAAGCGGGGTGGGCCTCCTCCAGAGGCCCATCATACACTCACAGTTGACCGCCTGAAAGGCGGTGGGGTTAGACCAAGTGCGCGGAACCTAACGCCAAGAGGAGTATAGCACAGAATTCGGGAAAGTCAACTCGGCGGGGGGCGGGCAGCGCCGGCGGCTCCTAAGCCCTTGCCAAGCAAGGGGTTACAAAACTCCGGACCGCCGGATTCTTTTGCCTGTTCATGCGGAGGCGTATCGCCCCGGCCAGTCCGGGCACGCTTCCCGTATGGTGTCCTTGGGCTGCACGTACGTGTTGAGAGCAGTTCACGACGGGTTGTAGCACCTTGCGCGGCGGGGATGAAAAAGAAGCGGCGTCCCGATGGGACGCCGCTCGTCAGTACTCTTCTTTCACCGCGGCCGTGCCGGCCGCGGCCAAACGTCCGGGCGTGTTACCGGCGTTTGCGTCGGAGGAGGAGACCGAGGCCGCCGAGGGCCAGCAGGCTCATCGTCGCCGGCTCGGGCACGATCTCCAGGGGGTCCGACATGCCATACAGGGGCAACAAATTGGTAAACGGATCGTAGGTATTTATCCTCGTAATCCAATTTGTGGTGACGCCTGCCTGCGCTTGGTTGACCTCGCTAATTCCCAAAGGATTGCCATGAGCGCCCAGTCCCGGTGCTGCCGTGCCATCCCGGGCCGTACCGGTCCACGGCCAATACGCCCACGTAGTTCCCAGTTCAGTACGGTCAATTACATGATCAACGTCCCCGTCCCATAAGTCTGCGTAGTCGTTGGCTACGACCGTACTGCCGTCCAAGAGAAAGATGGCATGGCCGGACTCAACGGTCGGATTGGTCGAGGTGTTGTCTCTTGCGTCCACGGCATCTGTCGAGCCGATCACCTTCCAGGTAACGCCCTCGTCTGCGCCGATGTCATAAGCCGTGGTGGCGTCGGCAAGGCCTTGCACCCACAGGTTGTAATCGGCTATATCAGCCGACTCTGCGGTCCTTGAGGCGCTCGTGTGAAAAGCGAAGCGGTATTGATCCCCAAGCGCCCATGGGGCACCCGTGGCGGGATTGATGCCCCCATTGGCCGTCAGGTCAAGGATACCGAGTTCGCCCATGAGGGCCGCCTGGGCCGCCGGGGCCAGGGCGAAGACCAATCCTGCCACCGCTGCCCAAAGAATCGTGTGCTTTAACATGGCTCTTGTCCTTTCACCTTCCCGAGGTTTCTGGGTCCGGGCCCGCCGTGGCGGGACGCTTTCCGATAAACGATGTGCCTGTAATCCGCCGTCGGGTCCGTCTGTGCCGATCGGCGGGCCATTCGCGCATAGAACGCGCTCTTCCTTTCCTCCCCCGGGAAGAGTGAAGACTGGCGTGAGTGCCACACGGCCCCGTGGCCGACCCCCCGGGCCGGGCCGTGCAGCGCATGTACCCCTCGGAGGCGTGCTTGAGCAGCCTTCCGACCCTGACAGTATAGCACATTTTCGGCCGAATGCAAACGGGCGGGGCGGAATCTTGCGATTTCGGGGGGCGGGGGGGGGGCTAAGTTCTTGTTACACAAGGGGTTAGAAGAACTCCGACCGCCGGATTTTTTTGGCCCGCCCCGCCGGAATGGGTTGCGGCGGTCTCACCTCCGCCGCGCTCCCGGCGCCCGAAGGTCTCATGGCGCAGGAGGAACGGCCGGGTGGCTTGGCCACGCTTGCGTGGCCATGGGCTTGCCGGCGTCGCCGACAACATGGCCACCGACCATCCGGTGGCCATGCCACCCGCCGGATTGTCTGCGTCACCGTCTGCGCCTGCGCCGCGCGAGAAGGCCGAGGCCGCCGACGGCCAGCAGGGCGAGCGTGGCGGGTTCGGGCGTGGGTGCGGGGTTGCCGGCGGTGAGGGGGGCGCCTTCGGAGAGGAGCCAGGCGTTGTTGATCAGGTCGTAGTCGTTCGTGTCGATGGTGCCGTCGTAATTGAAGTCGCCCACCGCCCAGCGGAAGCCGCCGTCGGGCACGGTCCCTTCGGCCGTCCAGAGGAGCCAGTTCGTGTTGATGCGGTCGTAGTCGTTGGTGTCGACGACGCCGTCGAGGTTGGCGTCGCCGTACCAGCAGTACGCCACGAGGACGGATTCGGCGGAGACGGGTTCCCCGGCGAACGCGGCCAGACCGCCGATGCCGGTTTCCGTATCGCTGTTGTCGATGACGCCGACGGCCGTCAGGCCCTGGACATCGGCCGCCGCCTCGCTCGATCGGATGCCGAGCCCCGCCCAACTGCCGCCGTCGTATCCTGACGCGACCCAGCCGGCGACCGATGCGAACGGGCTCGCGCCGCCGGCGTAATCGACGACCAGGTTGTTGTCGGTCAGGTCGAGGGCCGCCACGGGCGAACCGACGACGAGTTCGCCGGCCACGACCGTGCGCCCGCCGTGGCTCGTGACGCGGCACGTGCCGGAATCGACGCGAAGCGCCGCCAAGTGTTGCGTTGCCGCAAAGTGGACGGCACCGCCGCTGACCCTGACCGTCAAGTCCGGCACCCCGTCGCTTCCGGCGTCGGAGTTCAGGACGACGGTGCCCGCTTCGCCCGCGAGCACCGACCCCATTGCGTGGTCCTGGCTGCCGGAGATGGCAAGGGTGCCTTCGCCCTGCTTCGTGAGGGTGTGTCCGCCCAGATTGACCGGGCCCGCCAGAGCAAGGGTGTTGCCGGCGGCGACGGTCCAGTCTGCCTGTTGGCTCATCGCGACGGCGGTTTCGACCGTGTTGGCGCCCGCACCGGCGCTGTCGATGCCGCCCGCCCCGACCGTCAGGCCGAACCCGCCGCCGACGGTCCAGCCTGGCGTGCGGAAATCGACACCGTGGGCGCTCTGGTTCGCGTACAACATGGGCTGCAAGGGTGCGGGCGAGTCGAACGTGGCCGTGGCGTCGTGATCCGGCGCCAGCCCTCCCGACCAGTTCGCGGGGTTCTCCCAGTGGTTGTCGGCCCCAGGCTGCCACCTGGCCAGATCGTTTTCTGCGGCGATCCGGGCCCAGAGGGACCAGGCGGCGTAGGCCTTGCGGTTGGCGTTGAGCGGCTGGCTGTGGGCGGACGGGCAGTCGTACCAGTCCACCCCCTCGACGTGACTGCTCTGCCAGTCGACGGCCCAGTTGCGGTCGCGCGAGCCGTTGCCGTCGGAGTCGTATCGGCAATCGTCGGTGACCAGTTTGTCGCCGTAGTAGTTGCCGTCGGGGTCCCAGGACTCGATGTCCGCGAAATCGTAGAGGATCTTGTCGGTGGCAAGGCAGTAGTCGCGTATCTGCTGGTTCCGCAGGAAGAGATTCCCGGAGGTGGAGCACCCGTTCACGTGGCCCGTCATGTACACGAAGCGGACGCCAAGGTAGTCGGTCTCCAACTGGTTCATGAGGTCCAGGTAGAGGTCGATGTTGGCGGCCGTTGTGTCGGCCTGGCCGCACCAGGACCACATGATGACGTTGACGTCGCTGTTGGCGGGGTCGTCGAGGTAGTCTCGCGTCCGGGATGCCCAGGTGCTGCGATCGGGATTCCCCAGGTCGCCGGGCTTGAAGCCGTCGTGCAGATCGAGTGCGCCGCCCGCGCCACCGTTGTTCCAGTCGAAGAAGTCCGTGGGATACGCAAGACCCAGGCCCCCGCCGTTGGCAAAGTCGACCAACCCCGCCATACCGGTCGTCACCTGGCTGCCGTGCGACGTGTGCCCGTAACCGATGTGGAGATCGGTCTTCGCATTGGTGAGCGCCGCCTGTGACAGAGCGGTGATGTCGGTATTGCTGTGGTCGATGATGATGGACCCTCCGAGCGCCGAGGGCACATTGGGGGCGGCACCGAGGATAGCCAGGACAATCAGCAGGCGGCGGGCAGGCATTCGAACGGTTCCTCCGGTGCCCCGCCCCCCGTGTAGTGCGGCAGATCTCGCAACGCCCTCGCTGCGCAAAGAAGAGAGGCCGCGCCCGCTCACGCGCACGCACAGCCCCCGGAATTCATCACACAACCCCCGCAACACCGCAAGGAGTATACCTGACGAGTCGCCGGAAAGCAAATCGAAAAGCAGCGTTCGCGCCGAGGCTCAGGGCGAGAGAGTCGCCGAGCGCAGAAAGTCGGGGGCGGCGGCATGATGCAGCGTTACCTGGCCGACCGCCGGCACGAGCGCCGCGCCCTGACGATAGACCAAGTCCGGCGGCTGATTGGAGGCGGCGGCCGGATTCGAACCGGCGAATGGCGGATTTGCAATCCGCTGCCTTATCCACTTGGCTACGCCGCCAACGTCCGTCTGGCCTCGCACGCGCCTCGCACGCGCGTTCGGCAGACCGGAGATTCTAGCCGCGCCCCGTCCGAGCGGTCAAGGCCTTTCGCCCCAGCGCTGGAACCGCGAGGAGCCCGGCCGGTCAGGCGTTCTGCCGGCGCGAGACGAGCGCCTCGGGCAGCGTCTCGACGAAGGCGCGAATCTCGTCCCGCACGCGGCGGTAGTGGCCGAGGGCCTCGTCCTCACTTGCCGCCCCCTCGGCCAAGCGGGGCGGATCGTCGAATCCGACGTGCACCACCTTCGTGCGGCCGGGGAACACGGGGCACGTCTCGCGAGCGCGCCCGCACAGGGTCACCACGTAATCGAACGCGACGTCCAAGAGTTCGTCCACGCGTTTCGACCGATGGCCGGAGATGTCGACGCCCTCCTCGGCCATGACCCGGACCGCCCGCTCGTTCAGGCCGTGGACCTCCACACCGGCCGAGTACGGTTCCAGACGGTCCCCTTTCAGGCGCCTGGCCCACCCCTCGGCCATCTGGCTGCGGCAGGAGTTGCCGGTGCACAGGAACAGGACTCTCAACTTATGCGCGTTCGTCAATGGATCTACTCTCGTCATGTTGCCGGCGCGCAGCCCGCAGCGTGCTGTCCCACACAGGCCGCGCGGCCATTATACGGAATCCCCGAGCGATCGCGGCGCTCGTTTCGTATGAATAGATGGAGGCGGGACTTGCCATGCGGAAGGCCCACGTGGCGGCGACAACACGCCTCGCACCGGACGCCGCCGTGCCGGCGCCACAGCCGCACGGCCCAAAGCAAACCGGCCACCCTATCGGCGGCCGGTCGGTGCTGGCGTGGTGCGCTCGAGAGGATTCGAACCTCCACCCGTATCAAAACGGACTAGGACCTGAACCTAGCGCGTCTGCCAATTCCGCCACGAGCGCATTTGCGTTGTCGCCCCAGGCAACACCCTTTATACTAGCCGTAGAGGCTTGCGTGTCAAGGCTTTGGTGCATTTCGGAGGGCGGCATGCGCGTACTGGCAGCCCTCATACCCGTGTTGGTGACCTCGTGGGCAGCAGATTGCGCGGCCGCCGACCCGAACGCGCTCTACCGGCCGCAGGTCCGCATCGAGGACGATCCCCCGGCATTCTACGCCGTGACGCACTACAGGGAGCGCGGGCTGTCGAAGACCGCGGGCGGATTCGACGCCGACGAGCACGGATGGGTCGAGTCGCTCAAGACCTACGTGGCGAACGAACCGTTGCGGCCGACCCATGCCCGCCACACCGTTTACATCTGTCCCCTCGGGCCGATGGACTCGAAGATGCAGCGGCGGATGCGGATCCTACGCACCTTCCTCGAGGTTTACCTGACGCTGCCGGTCAAGATCATGCAACCCGTCCCGATTGCCGGCAGGCGGTCGCGGATGGCAAAGGCCCACGGGTGCCAAGTCAGGCAGTATGAGACGGGGCATCTCAAAGACGACGTCCTGAAGCCCTCGCTGCCGGACGACGCCCTCGGCGTTCTCGGCCTGACGGCGCAGGATCTCTACTCCGAAGAGATCGACTGGGACTCTGTGGCATCCAAGACGTTCACCGGAAAGGGCTTTGCCGTCTGCAGCCTGATCCGGTTCTTCCCGGAGCCCTGGGGTCACGCGGCGACCTCCAAGAGCGAGTGGGAGGGTCTTGGGTTGTCGCTCCGGACGGTCGCCGCCGCTTCCTGCGGCATGCTGGGGCCCAGCCCGTGCCGCAAGTACTACTGCATCTTGAACCAGTCTCGTTATATCTCAACAGATAAGCCTATCCACCTGTGCTCGGACTGTCTGAGAAAACTGCGATGGAGCCTCGGATTTGACCTCATCGAACGCTACGAGGCGCTGCGCCGGTTCTACACCCGAACCGGCATGCGGAAAGAGGCCCGATGGGTGGCCAAGCGGATCGCCGAATGCCGCGCAGGGCTCGCGCCGAAGAAACCGCACCAGCCGCAGCCCGGGCACGAAGGCAGCATCTGCGAACCTGCCCCCGCCCCCCATTGACACGGTCCGCGGAGAGAACCACCATGCGCACCGCCACCGTCGCTTTGACGTTGAGCGCCATCGTGATATGCCTTCCGGCCGATGCGGATGACGACTCGCAAAAACCCCTGCGCGCTTCGCCGCGCGTCCTGCTCGACCCCAAGACGTATTACTCTCGGCTGCTCTTCACGAAGAAGTCCCCGCCCGGGCCGGGCGAGTGGATGGCCGAGCACCCCGAGCCTCGCCAGTCGTTCTCCCAGTACGCCGCAAGCCACCCGCGCCGTCCGACGCGCGGCCGGCACACGATCGTGATCTCGGCGGTCGGTCCGATGTCGCAGGTGCAGCGTTCGCGCTTCGAGACGCTGAGAGCGTTTATGGAGGCCTACTACACGATGCCGGTCCGTCTCGGCAAGTCGCTCGGCCTCAACGGCGTGACCAGCCGCGAGCGGAACCTCTTCGGCCGCACGGTCAGGCAATACTTGACCGGCGACATCTTGTACCGGATTCTCCGCCCTGCCCTGCCCGAGGACGCCTACTGCCTGCTCGGCGTCACGATGGAGGACCTGTACCCGGAGCCGTCGTGGAACTACGTCTTCGGCCAGGCCACGCTCAGTCACCGCGTCGGCGTCTACAGCCTCGTGCGGTTCTACCCCGCGTTCTGGGGTGACGCCGACAGCGAGGCGCGGCAGCGCAAGGGCTGGCTGCGGAGTTGCCACACGCTCATCCACGAGACCGGACACATGTTCGGCGTCCACCACTGCCAGCAGTATGATTGCGTGATGAACGGCACGAACAGCCTGTCGGAATCCGACACGCGGCCGATCCACCTGTGCCCGGTCTGCCTGCGGAAATTGCGATGGAACATCGCCTTCGACATGATCGCCCGCTACGAGGGCCTGCGGACCTTCTACGAGACCCACGCCATGAAGGCCGAAGCCGCCTGGGTCGCCAAACGCATCCGCCAATGCCGCGGCCAGAAGGTCACGCCCGCCGCAACCAACGACGCCACGGCGCCCTAAGCGGACTTACATAAGTCTTGCGCGGTGGGCAATCTTGCCCGCCGCGCTTTGGCGGCTTCATGCGCGGCGGGCAGGATTGCCCGCCGCGCAAGGTGCACCCGTGCCGCGACGACGGTCTGGTGCGCCAAGATCCCAGGCAGAGGCCGCCTTGCCGGAACCGAAAACGGCGAAACGACGCGGCCGCCCAATGGTTTAATACTACTACGCCACGTTCCGCGCGGCGGCCTTCCAAGGCCGCCGCGAACGCAGTTTATGCCTGTTCCTGGTGGCCTGGGAAGGCCACCAGGCGGACAAAAAGGGGCGAAGTAGCGTTGTAGGAGTAGACGCGAGGAACTCAAGAAGGGTTCGGCCCTTTCTTCTGGAAAGGAAGGACGCCTTGCACGGTTCCACCCTGTTGCCGGCCCGGTTGTGGCTCGTGATGCTTGCTGTTGCGCTTGCCACGGCGAGCGGTTCCCGAACCGCCGCAGCACCGTCCGGGGGCGACCTCAAGCAGGTCTTCGAACTTGCCGGCAACACCCTTGCCCTGGTCGAGCGAAGCGAGCCGCGCCCGAAGATGGCCGCCGAACTCACGGCCCTCCAGAAACGCTTCCCGGAGCCGAAGCGACTGGGCGACGGCCAGCGCGCCGCACTGTACGACCGGGTCCGTGCGCTGCGGCGGCGGATCATCCTGTCGCACCCGGCCCTCGATTTCGACAGGCTGCTGATCAATAAACGGACCGCCGACCTTCCCGGCCACATGTGCGACCAGTACCTCGGCCGGCACAGCCGACCGGGGCCGGGCCTCGCGGTGCTGGAATCGTGGAAGGACAAGCCCCGGGTCAGGGTCCTGCTGGCAGGCAAACTGCCGCCGGGGGCGGTGCAGCACCCCGACCTCTCCTTCGACGCCAAGCGGGTGCTCTTTGCCTTCTGCGATGACTCCGGGAAGGGCGACAGCAAGCGTCGCAGCCACCTCATCTACGAGGTGACCATCGACGGCGGCAAGGTGCGCCAGGTGACCGGCACGGCGCGCGACACCTTTGCCGGCGCCAAGGGCCGCCAGACCGTCCTGATCGAGGATTTCGATCCGTGCTACTTGCCGGACGGCGGGTTCGCGTTCATCTCGACGCGCAGCCAGCAGTTCGGACGCTGTCACGGCAGCCGCTACGTACCGTCCTACATCCTGTACCGCGCCAATGCCGACGGCTCTGGTATCGAGCAGATTTCGTTCAACGAGGCGAACGAGTGGGACCCCAGCGTCCTGGCCGACGGGCGTATCATCTATACGCGATGGGACTACATCAACCGCCACGACACCAACTTCCAGAGCGTCTGGGTGACCCACCCCGACGGCACCGGAACCGCGCACTACTACGGCAACTACTCGGTGGGCCCGTGCATGATCGCCGAGGCTGCGGCAATCCCCGGCTCGCGCAAGGTCGTGGCCACCGCTACCGACCACCACGGCCACACCGCCGGGTCGATCATCGTCATCGACCCCGCCAGAGGGCAGGACGGCGGTGCGCCGCTGCTGTGTGTGACGCCGGAGATCGGGTTCCCCGAACGCGGTGCGCCCAAGGGCACGATGTATACGCCCCGGCCGCTGCCGGCGGACATCGGGCCGTCGCGGCGCAACCGCCGCCGCCGATGCGCCACGCCGCACGCCCTCAGCGAGGACCTGTTCCTGGTGGCCTACCCGCACGAGTCGCGCTGTGCCATCTACCTGATCGACACGGTGGGCGGCCGCGAACTCATCTACTACGATCCGGAGATCTCCTGTTTTTCGCCGATCGCGGTCCGGCCCCGCCCGGTGCCCCCGATCCCTATTTCCACGGTAGCCGGCAGAGAGACGGAGAAGACCGGCCGGTTCTACGTCCGAGACGTGTACCAGAGCACGCAGCCCATCGAGCGCGGCAGCATCAAGCGGCTGCGCGTGTCGGCGATCATCAGCCAGCCGACCCGGTCCAAGCCGATCCTCAGCCACGTCAACAACGAGATCATCAAGCGTATCCTCGGGACGGCACCGGTTGAGGCCGACGGCTCGGTGGCCTTCGAGGCCCCCGCCGACACGCCCCTGCAGTTCCAGTTGCTCGATTCGGACGGCATGGCCGTCATGACGATGCGCAGTTTGGTGTACCTGCGGCCGGGGGAGATGAGCGGCTGCGTCGGTTGCCACGAGCCGCGCGAGGACACCCCGGTGATGCGCGGGCGGGCGAGCGTCTTGAGGTTCCGCAAACTCCAGCCCCCCGCCGGGCCGCGATACGACGGGGGCTTCAGTTTCGTCCGGACCGTCCAGCCGGTCCTCGACCGGTACTGCATCGGCTGTCATGGCCTGGAGAAGACCGAGGCCGGCGTCAACCTGACGGGGGCGTTTCGCGACTCAAGTGGCAAAGGCCTGCGGTTCACCGTCTCGTACGAGTCGATTATGCGGCGGGGCGGCATGGTTAAGATCGCTCAACGGAACAGCGAAACGGCCTACAGCACGCCGAAGGACTACTACGCTCACGCCGGGCGGTTGACCAAGATGTTTCTGGACGGCCATCCCGACAAGGCCGGCAAACCCAAGGTCCGGCTGGATCGCGACAGCCTCTCGCGGATCATCGACTGGCTTGACTTGAACGCCCAGTTCTACGGGGATTACTCGTTCAACCGCATCGAGACGCAACGGCCGGTCGGGGCGGCCGAGAAGGCGCTCCGCACGGCCGTCGCCAGGCGGTTCGGCACGAAGATCTCGGGCCAACCCTTCGCCGCCCTCGTCAACCTGGCCATGCCGTCCGAGAGCCGCATCCTCAAGGCGCCGCTCGCCGAGAAGGCCGGCGGATGGGGCCAGCCGTTCCCACGAGGCGCCTGGACCAACACGGACGACATGACTTATAAGCACATGATTAAACTGGTCGAGGCGTGCGTCCCCACTCTGCAGCGGCACGACATCGCCGGTACGTGCGGCAGCCCCGAAGGCAAAGGGTGCAACTGCGGCTGCTGCTGGGTCCGTCAGGTCCGGGCCGAGCGCCGGCGCAAGAGCCTCGCCTCCAAATCCGCCTCCGTCGCACCGCGCGCCCGGTGACCGTGCGGGATGCCGTAGGGTGGGTGCTCGGCACCCACGCTGAGGAGATCTCGCGTGCGCCGCGTGGGTGCGGAGCACCCACCCTACGGCTGCAGCGCTCCGCTCGGTCGCCTAATCCTACAACGCTACCTCGCCTTTTTGTCCGCCTGGTGGCCTTCCCAGGCCACCAGGAACAGGCATAAACTGCGTTCGCGGCGGCCTGGGAAGGCCGCCGCGCGGAACGGCCTCCAGCGCTCCGCTCGGTCGCCAAGGCGACCTCGGTCGAAATGACAGGCCCGCCCAGCCCTGGGCCAACGGCCCTGCCAGAAACCGTTGCCACACCCCAAACCGGGTGCAAGCCGAAAAAGAGTACGCACCCTCGGCGGCGAACTGATAGAATGCCCGGCTGATTCAGCAGCGACGGCCGCACGCGCCGGCCGTCCACGGTCCGGGGGAACACGGATGCCCAAACGCCGTCGCGCCGCTCCGGCACGCCAGGCTGTGGTTCTGTCGCTACTGATGACGCTGGCCGCCGGCTGCGCCGGACCCGTCCGGTTCCCGGCCGAACCCACCGCGTCGAGACCGGCCGGGGATGGGACCATCAAGGTTTACGACACCGACGGCGACTCGCGCACCGACTATGGCACGATGCAGAACGTGGCCGGCCGCACCGTGCGGATCGGTTACGACACCGCCGGCGACGGCGAGGCCGACTCGTTTGTGAACCTCGACCAGATCGCCGTCGCCGATTGCCGCCACGTCGTTCTCATCGTCGACGGCATCGGGTACGACACCGTCAAGGCGTTTCAGGAGGGCGGGGGTCTGCGGCTGTTCCATCCACCGGCGGCGGTCATCTCGACGTTCCCCGCCATGACCGACATCGCACTGAACGACGTCTTCCAGACCGTCCGCTGCCGCGCCGGCGAGGCCGTCTACTTCAACCACCAGGCCAACCGGCTCGAGGGCGGCGACGGAGACTACCTCGCCATAGAGAACGAGGACTGGGTCCGCTGCGCCGACTACCGTGCCGGCACCCTCGTCGACCCCCTCGCCTACCTGTTTCCGGGGCACTACTTCAAGGAGGAACTGGCCGAGGTCCGAAAACGCTTCGACCGCCGCGACCGACCCCGGTTCGTCGCCTACTTCGTCTCGACCGCCGGACTCGGAACCCGCGACCTGCTCGACGGCCAGCACGAAATCCTCCGCGGCATCGACCGCCTCGTCGAGGAACTCGTCTGGAAGACCCGCGGTCTTGTCAAGGTCACCCTCTTCTCGGACCACGGTCACACGCTGGTGCGCGGCAAGTGGATCGATTTCCGCGCTTTTCTCCGCGAGAAGGGCTGGAACGTCCGCGACCGGCTCGACGGACCGCGCGACGTGGCGCCCATCGAGTACGGCCTCACAACCTACGCCTCGTACGCCACGCGAGATCGCGAGGCCCTGGCGACCACACTCATCGAGCATGAGGGCGTGGACCTCGTCACCTACGCCCGGCAAAACACCGTGGTGGTCGAGGGCGCCGCCGGCAAGGCCGTCATCGAACGTCGCGGCGACCGGTACCGGTACCGCGCCGAGTCCGGCGATCCGCTGCGTCTGGCCCGGATCATCGCCAAGGCCGAAACGCAGGCCAACATCTTTGACTCCGACGGCTTTGCCGACGGGCGGGTCTGGCTCGCCCTGACCGCCACGCACGCCTACCCCGACGCATTGGACCGCTTGTGGCGGGCGTTCCACGGTCAGACCGAGCACGTGCCCGATCTTCTCGCCAGCCTCAAGGAAGGCTACAACGCCGGCCTGAAGTCGCGGGCTTGGCGGTTCCCCGACGGCGCCAGCACGCACGGCGACCTCGGCCGCAAGAGCAGCACCGCCTTCATCATGTCCACGACCTGCCCGATTCGCCGCCAGTGGCAGCCTCTGCGGTGTCGCGACCTGCCCGGCATCCTCGACGACCTGACCGGCCGCCCCTGGCCGCCTGCACGGAAGGAAGACCGGTAGTGACCAACCGACGCGCCCGCCTCCCCCTCCTTTCAACCGTTCTCCTGGTCCTTGCGGCAGTGCCCCTGGTGGCCGGATGCGGGGCCTGGCACGACGAGCGGAAGGCGACCTTCGGCTTCGACTTTCCGCCGCCGGCGCCGGACGAAGGACCCTCGGCCATCGTCTTCTTCGTCGACGGCGTCAATCGCGACGTCTTCGACCGGATGTTGGCCGACGGCCGCCTGCCGATGCTCAAGACGTACCTCGTTGACCGCGGCCTGTACTGCGACCGGTGCATCGCGAACGTGCCGAGCATCACGCTGGCGAACGAGACCTCGTTCGTCACGGGCCTGTTCGTCGGCCGCCACGGCATCACGGGCAACAACTGGTTCGACCGCAATCGCGTGTTCTGGCGAGACTACGAGGAGGTCAACCAGAAGAACACCCTCGACGGCGACTACACGGCCCCGACGATCTTCGAGCGTCTGTCCGACGCGACGACGATGAGCCTGTTTTTTCAGGCCCACCGCGGTGCGACGAAGTTCGCCGAGAACTGGATGACCGCCGGCCCGCCGTACTTCTTCGGCTGGTACGGCCTGGTGGACCGCATCTCGCTGTGGCGATTCGACATCGTGGCCCACGTGGCCCGGGCCCGGGGCGCGTTTCCGGCCTTGACCGTTGCCTACCTCCTTGCGCCCGACATGGAGGCGTACCGGTCGGGCGTCTCGTCGCCGGGCTACGAGAAGGCCCTCGAGCACACCGACGCTCACGTCGGCCGCGCCCTGAGGGACCTCGAAGCGGCCGGCAGGCTCAGGAACACCGTCATCGTCCTGACCTCCGACCACGGCATGGGCGACGTGGCCAGGCATTGGCCCATCAAGAAGTTTCTCCGCGACGAGGTACGGCTGAGCATGCCCGACCGCGCCTTCGCCGACGACATCCGATTCGAGAACCGCCTGCACTACTACCGCCGCTTCGCCTGCGTCCTGGCGGGTTCGGGCGACCGGTACTGGACCCTCTACCTGCGCAAACCGCGCGCCGGCGCGGCAGAAGGCGCGAAGCCCGACTTCGAGAACTGGCTCGTACGCCCCTCGGCCGACGACCTCCGCGCCTACCCGACGCGCGACGGCCGCCGCGTCGACCTCATCCAGCGCCTCCGCGACGCCGAGGCCGTGGACGTGGTCGCCTACCGGCCGGCCGTCAACCGCGTGCACGTGGTGACCAAGCGCGGCACGGCGGAGATCACCTCTGGCGCGGTCGGTCTCCGCACCGACCGCGCAGAACTGCTGCCAAGCGCGGCGGGTGCGGACACCCGCCGCGCACCAGACACCACGGCATTCGCCTACCGCGTCATCCAGGGCGACGACCCGCTCGGTTATGCCGACGCCCTGCCACCCGAGATGGTGCTCGGCAAACCGCACAGCCCCGAGGCCTGGCTCCAGGCCACCGCCGACACGCAGTACCCGGACCTGGTGCCGCAGATCATGGCCTACTTCGACGCTCCGCGCGCCGGCGACATCGCCGTCTTCGCGGCCCCCGGATGGGACTTCTCGCACAAGTACAAGGCGGGACACGGCGGCGTGCGGCCGGCGGATATGACAACCGTGCTGCTCATGGCCGGCCCCGGCGTGCCGCACGAGCGGCGCAAAGACGCGGTCCGCGCCGTGGACGTGATGCCGACGCTGCTCGAGTTGCTCGGCCGGCCGGTGCCGAACAACATCGACGGCCGCAGCATCCTCGGCAAGTGAGACGTTAGCCGGCAACCGCGCGGCGCGCAAGGTGCAAGTGAAACGTTAGCCGGCGGGCTTGCCCGCCGCGCGCCGCGCAAGCGCGGCGGCTAACTTTGCAATGCCGCGCGGCGGCTAACTTTGCCATGCCGCGCAAGGTGCAAGTGAAACGTTAGCCGGCGGGCTTGCCCGCCGCGCGCCGCGCAAGCGCGGCGGCTAACTCTGCCATGCCGCGCGGCGCGCAAGGTGCAAGTGAAACGTTAGCCGGCGGGCTTGCCCGCCGCGCGCCGCGCAAGCGCGGCGGCTAACTCTGCCATGCCGCGCGGCGGCTGACTTTGCCATGCCGCGCGACAGTCGAACGTGAACGGGTGTCCCTCGGCCAGGCTCAATCCTTCTGCCTCTCGCGGAGGTGGTTGACCGCCACGGCCACGATGATGACGGCGCCGACGACCATCTTCTGGACGTAGGTCGGCAGCCCCAGATGGACACAAAGGTTCCTGAGGTGGGCCACAAGCAGCGCCCCGATGAGCGAGCCGAAGAGGCTGCCGCTGCCGCCGTTCAGCGACCCGCCGCCGATGACGACCGCCGCGATGATGTCGAGTTCCTTGCCCATGGCGGTCGAGGGGTCGCCGACGCTGAGGCGTCCGAAGTCCGTGACACCCGCCAGGCCGAACGTGGCGCCGGCGAGGGCGTAGACAATGCACTTGGTCCGCTCGACGGCAATGCCGCAGAGGCGGGCCGTCGCCTCGTTGGACCCGATGGCGAAGATGTGGCGGCCGAGGCGCATGCGTCCGAGAAGCACGCCCGCGGCGACGGCGAGCAGCCCGGTCACGAGCACCGCCGCCGAGATCGCCACGGGCCCCACCCAGTCGATCCGCACCTGGCCCAGCAGCGGCAGCGGGAAGGCGGTGTGCAGGTTCAGGTGAAACACCCTGAGGTTGGCGGCGGTGAAGTCGGCGATCCAGTTCAGCGGCGCGTCGATCCGCTGCATGTTCGCAATGCCCTCGGTCGCCCCGCGGGCGAAACTCATCATGCCCAACGTGATGATGAACGGCGCCAGTTTCAGCCGCGTAATCAACAGGCCATTCGTCGCGCCGGCCAGAGTGCCCACCGCGATGCCGACGAGGACGGCCAACAGGGGAATCCAGACGGCCGCCTGCCCGCTCAGCGTGGCATCATCCGAAGGGGCAAACTCGCGAACGACCCAGGCCGACGCAACGGCCGTCAGGGCAATCAGCGAACCCGCCGACAGATCGATCCCCGCCGAGATGATAACCAACGTCATGCCGATCGCGCCCAGCGCCACCGTCACGGTCTGCGTCAGAATCAGGCACTGGTTCTGCGGCGACCAGTAGTTGAGCGACCCCTCACGGACACCCTCGGCCACGCCGCCGACGAAGACGACGAGGATGAGGCCGAGCATCGGGCCGAGGACGTTCATCGCCCGCCGGTGCACGGTCGTCTTGGAGGACTGCACGAGGTCGGGCGGGATAAGATCAGGCGATGGGCCGCGGGTCATGGGCCGGCCTCCTCGTCGGCGGAGGGGTCTCGGCCATCAATCGCATTGCCCTGCGGGGCGTGCCCCGCCGCTGGCGCGGCGGGCTCGGGCTGTGCTGGCGCGGCGGCCTCGGAACCGACGGTGTCACCGCCGGTCGCAACGTGCATGATGGCGTCGGGCGTCCATTCGGAGACGGGCCGCTTTTCGCTCAAGCATCCCCGGTGCATCACGGCGAGCGTGTCGCACACGCCGAGGAGTTCGGGCAGGTAACTGGAGATCCAGAGGATGGCCTTGTTGTTGGCGGCCAACTCGCCGATGAGGGTGTAGATATCGGCCTTCGATCCCACGTCGATGCCGCGCGTCGGCTCGTCCAACAGCAGCACGTCCGCCTCCTGATGGAGCAGCCGGGCCAGGGCCACCTTCTGCTGGTTCCCGCCCGAGAGGCCCGTAATCGGCTGGTCGGGCCCCAGGGTGCGGATGCCGAGGCGCCGGATCCACCGGCCGGCGGCCTCGCGTGCGCGGCTGCGGCTCAAGAGGCCGAACGAGACGTACGGCTTCAGGCGGCTGAGGGTCAGGTTATCGAGCACCGTCAGGTTCTCCGCCAGCCCCTCGGTCTTTCGGTCCTCCGACAGGTACCCGACGCCGCGCTTGAGCATGCGTGGGGGTTTCCAGCCGGTCGTCGAGACGCCATCGACGCGGACCCGGCCGCTAACGACTTCGTCCAGGCCGAAGACGGCCCGGGCGAGTTCCGTCCGGCCCGACCCGATGAGCCCGGCGATGCCGAGGACCTCGCCGCGGCACAGCACCAGGTCCGCATTCCGGGGTATCTTGCGGCCGGTCAGGGACGAGAGGTCGAGCACCGGCTCGCCGATCTCGTGGGGCGTGCGGTGGTACATCTCGGCGAGTTCGCGTCCGACCATGAGGTGGATGATCTCGGCCGTGGGCGTCGAGGCCACCACGCCCGTGCCCACGGCCCGCCCGTCGCGGAGGACGGTAAACCGGTCGGCCACCGCGCGAACCTCCTCGAGGAAGTGGCTGATGTAGATGACACTGACGCCCGAGTCGCGCAAGGTGCGAATGACCTCGAACAGGACCTCCGTGTCGGCCTGGCTCAGGCTGGAGGTCGGCTCGTCCATGACGACGACCCGCGCCTTGGCCGCCAGCGCCCGGGCCACCTCCACCAACTGCTGGGCGCCGATCGAGAGGTCGCCGACCCGCGCGCCGGGACGGATATCGCCGTGATGGAGCAGCCGCAGCGCCTCTTCAACTTGCCGCCGCATGTGATGGCGGCGAACGAAACCGAAGGCCGTCGGCTCGACACCCAGGAGGACGTTCTCCTCGACCGACAGGTCCGGCGCGAGGCTCAGTTCCTGGTAGATCATCGCGACGCCGGCGGCGCGGGCGTCGAGCGGCCCCCGCGGCGCGTACGCTTTGCCCTCGAGCCTCATGCGCCCGGCGTCGGCCTGAAGCGCCCCGGAGAGGACCTTCATGAGGGTGCTCTTGCCGGCGCCGTTCTCGCCGACGAGGGCGTGGACCTCGCCGGGGCGCACGTCGAGGTCGACCTCGATGAGCGCGCGGGTCGAGCCGAAGGCCTTGCTGATGCCGGTCATGCGAAGCACAAGCGGCGCCTCCTGGGCGGCGGCCCGCTCGGGTTCGGGGCCAGCTGTCGAGGAATCGGTGGGTACACTCATCGCTCGCGCCGTGCGTATGACGTTCTGCGCGGTGGGTCGCCCGGGGCTGTTGCCCAAGTCAACCCTGCTTCCGCGTGGTGGCCTTCCCAGGGTACCACGCCCTGTCTACGGCTCTCGCGGCGGCCTGGGAAGGCCGCCGCGCGGTTTGCGCGCTCACCCCCATTTGTCATTCCGAGCGAGCACAGCGAGTCGAGGAATCTCGCCGTTCTCACGGCACAACGGCAATGGCGAGACCCCTCGACTTCGCTCGGGGTGACACACAACAAACGGCCTCACTGAAAGTTCACCGCCTCAAAGGCGGTGGGGTTAAACCAGGTGCACGGAACCTAAACAGGTACGGCAAGACTGCCCGCCGCGCGACGCGATTCAACCAACCACGAAGCGCGACGGGTCGGGAGACCCGCCGCGCCGAACACATCGTGCAGGCGCCGCCGGCTACTCCAGGGCCGGGTGCACCAGTTTGTGGATCTCGGGGTCCTTCAGGTTCTCGGGCGTCACGACGACGACACCGGTGTCGATGCGTTTCTGAACCTTCTTGCCCCGCAGATGGGCCACCATGGTTTTGACGCCCTCGCGTCCCATCCGGACGGGGTTCTGGACCACGAGGCCGTGGATGTGCCCCTTGGCCAGGGCCTCGACCAGGCGGTTGGAGGCATCGAATCCGACGTACTTGATCTTTCCGGCGCGGCCGCTGCTTGTCAGGGCCCGCAGCATGCCGTAGGCGCTCGATTCGTTCGGGCAGAAGATGCCGTCCACCTGACCCTCGCCATATTTCGTCAGCAGCGCCTGGGCGGCGGTCATGGCCGTCTCGACGGTGGCGCCGGCGTACTGGTCGCTGGAGATGAGTTCGATGTTCTTGTGTTTGGCGATCTCGTCGAGGAACCCCTTCTCGCGGTTCTCGGTCGAGGCGCTGCCCACCTGGTACCGCAGCAGGATGGCCTTGCCGCCGTTGGCGCCCAGGAGTTCGGCCAGCCGCCCGGCCCCCAGCACGCCGCCCTGGTAGTTGTCGGTGGCAACGAAACTGATGTACGCATCCTTATCAACCAGGCCGGAGTCGATGATGACGACGGGTATCCCGGCCCGTCCGGCCTGCCGGACCGGCGCCACCAGGGCCTTGTCGTCGAGCGGCGCCAGGACGATGCCGTCGACGCGTCTCTGGATGAACGTCTCAACCAGGCTCACCTGCGATTCCCGGTCGTCCTCCTTGACGGGGCCCTGCCAGATGATCTTGGTATCCGGGCACTCGGCCTCGCCCTGCCTGGCCCCGGCGTGAATGGACTTCCAGAACACGTGCATGGTGCCCTTGGGGATGACGGCGATCGTCAGCGGCCGGTTCGGGTCGGCGGGCACGCCCTCCTCCTGGGACGTGCACCCGGCAAGGAAAAAGGTCACCCCGCCGGCAACCAGCACGAGAAGCAGTCCGCGTCGCATGGTCGATGTCTCCTTTGGGCGCTGAGACAGGCGCGGCACGGCGCGCCGCACGCGGAGCATGGTACGCCGCCGCGCCGGGGAGCGTCAAGAAAAGAAGCGGCCGAGGGATCGTTGCGCGGCGGGTCTCCTCACCCGCCGCGCTCCCACGTTCTTTCGCGCGGTGGCTCAGGAGAGCCGTACGTGTTTAGCGTGTCAT
>Ga0307427_1000587_pt1 | contig 22068 bp, 20 predicted proteins | sample SalMarWE160190MG_FD_202162 | JGI IMG/M metagenome (GOLD analysis project Ga0307427, IMG submission 202162) | Salt marsh sediment microbial communities from the Plum Island Ecosystem LTER, Massachusetts, United States - WE1603-190 | ecosystem: Environmental > Aquatic > Marine > Intertidal zone >... | reverse complement strand
CAACCGAAGAATATGACCCAGCAACAAACACTTGGACTTTTAAAACGCCCATGCCCACTGCAAGATCCGCATTCGGCATAGCCGTTTACCAAAACAAGATTTACTGCATAGGTGGATACGCCGATGGTTTTTCTGCCACTGGAGTAAACGAGGTCTATGATCCAGCAACCAATACGTGGGAAACCAAGTCCCCTATGCTTACGCCCAGAATTAACATACAAGCAAACGTTGTGAACGGCAAAATCTACTTGATAGGCGGAAATCCCAACGGGACAGTTAACGATGTTTATGATCCAGCCACTGATACATGGCTAACTAAAGCATCAATATCCACAGCTGTTTCCTCTTATGCTTCTGCGGTTGTTGACAACAAAATATACGTGATGTCATCAAACCTGAACCATATCTATCATGTTGAAAATGACACCTGGAGCTATGGAGCGCCTTCTCCTTCACCTACGGTCCTAGCGTCTGCTGGCGCAACAACAGGCGTGTTTGCTCCTGAGCGAATTTACGTTTTTGGCGCTGACGCTGACCTGCCCTATTGGCAGTTAACCCTCCGAAATTTTACAACTCAAAGCTATGATCCAAAAACTAACAACTGGAAGGCTTGCGTTTCCATGCCGACAGGACGCTTTGATGCAGGTGTTGCTGTGGTAAATGACATGTTATATGTGATTGGAGGTTTCACCATAGAATTTCCCATTGACAGGTTCACCCTAAATCCGTCAATCACGTACAGCGCAGTGAACGAGCAATACATCCCCATCGGATATATCTCAGAGTTTCCCTCATGGATTATTCTGCCACTATTCTCAACGGTAACTCTAGTAGTCGTAGTCTACAAAAAGAGACTAGCCAAAACGCCAAACAACTAACAATCATATTAGGAGACTAATAATACTTCATTGTTGAAAAACAGTACTTTTTCAGAAAAATGCTGGGCTTTATCCAGAAAATCAGGTTTCGAAGGGAACTTATTTCTCTCTTCTGAAGGAGCCTGTTCCTCCACTCTTTGCGATAGTTTTCAATGCAGATTTAGTGGCTTTCTCTAAGGCACTCTCCGCGCTTTTGTAGTCCTCAGCCGAAACCACGATGCGATAGTTGGGGGGTGAAACCAGATACATTGTTACATCTGCTCCCTCGGATTCTCCGACTTCTTTAACGGTTTTCAGGGTCTCCTTGATAAGGAGCACCCCGTTCGGCTTCGGGTTCTGAAGCTCCAAGATTCCCTTCACATTCACCAAGGATATCTGAATCTTTTCCTTCGCAATCGCCTCTAGAGTAACTGCAAGATCTTTGTCGATTCCCAACTTCAGCAGAACATCTACTCCATCTTTCGCAGTCTTCTCCAGACCCTCATGAAGCTCCCCAAAAGCCTTCTCTATTAACGCCCCCGCCTTCTCGTAAGCTTCTTCAAAAGAAATGTTCAATTTTTCAGAGGCAGTCCGCAGCAGACTCTCGGCTTTCCGATCCTTTTTCCAAGACAGGAGCTTCTCTTTTTTATCTCGTTTTGTAACTCTTCTACGCGATAGGTCCACCTGTCCCTTGTCTGCTTGGACCCGCAGAACTTTAAGCACAACCTTCTGTCCTTCACGAACATAATCTCGGATATTTCTTACCCACCGAGAAGCAACCTCAGAAACGTGTAGGAGACCCTCCTTGTCGTATTCATCTAGTCTAACGTAGGCACCATAGGAGGTTATGTTCACAACAGTAGCTATTACCAAATCTCCTACTTCAGGCCATTCAGGTCTCCTCAAACCCATTTTCTTTTCTCCTCCGCCCGTTTATTCTAGGATGGCGGTGATTTCTCCCTTGACTTTTGTTTTTCCGCCAGAAGGCTCTGCTAAGATCGCTCCACACACGTTGCAGTGTACAAACGTCGTAGCGTGGCTGAAGACGAACTGTTCGTTTCCACAGTCAGGACATTTTATTCGATAGAACCTGCTTTTAGGTTTCGGTATAACTTCATCCCATTCACTCAATTTTCTTCACCCATTTTAGGCGATAATTAACTTCTTAAGGCGAATCCCTTTCTTATGTCTGCTATAGCCGCAGCTCTTACACTTGAGCTTCAGCGTCTGTTTTTTAGTAGTTTTTGCAAACTTTCTTTGACGAGGAAACTTCTGTCCACCATACCCCTTCTTTTCCCGCAGTTCATGGTGTCTCTCTCCCTTGGCTAAGGCTCTCCTCTTTCCTGCCTTATACAAGGAAACAGTGTGAACTTGATGAGATTGGCACTTGGGGCAGTATGTGTTGATTTCTTTTGGTGCGTTCATCGCGATCACTGACTAGTTAGGTATAAAACAGCCCCCTTAATTACTATTTATGCGTTTCTAGAGGTTCATAAACAGTTTGTGTAGCTTTTGGTGGCATCGTGTTTAGTAGTTCTTTTTTCATCATTTCTTTTAAGGCGTTGCCAAGCAGTTTTACTTCGTTTTCTTCTGTTGTTAGATGATTTTCGCAGATTGTTCTATGTGGTTCTGCTAGAGCGTCTGTAAGCAGTATTTTTTCTGGGTCGTATCCCCAAGCTCTTATGATTTCTTTGAGCATTAATGCGCGGTCCATTTTTGTTCTTTGTTGTATTGAGAGGTGGCTTGATGCATATATTTTTCTTAGGTAGTCTATGCCTTTCATTTTTATGTCGTGGTAGGTGCTGATTTTGTGTCCCATCATGTATTCGATGTATTCTTGGGGGATACCTAGAGCGGTGAGTTGTGTTTTGAAGTATTTTCGTAGGCTGTGGGGTCGGATTTCATAACGTTTTTGGGGTTTAGATGGTATTAGACCTGCTTTGGTGTAGAGGCGTCGTATAACTCGTGATAGTTGGTCTCTTGTTAGAGGTTTGGGTTCTCTGTGACTGGTTGTTCTGATGAGTGGTGTTGTGTCTGTGATTGTTTCTGGGGGAATTTTGCCGGATGGGGAGCCTCTTTTCCGGAGGTTAAGGTAGTTTTTTAGGAAGGTTATGGCTTCGGTTCCGATGAAGGTGTCGTAGTCGCAGATTTTGCCTTTCACTAGGTCGGCTTCTACTCTAACGTGAATGGGTTGTATGTTCTGTTCTAGGTCGTGTTTTATGTGTCTGTATTCGAGTTTGCAGAGGGTGCCAACTCTGAATCCTCCGAGGGCAAGTAGTGTAATGATGACTTTCTCTCTAAGGTCTGCGAAGGTTAGTAGGTTACTGAGTTCTTTGGGTGTTGGTGATCTGTCGCTATAGACGATTCTTATGCGTGGTTTCAATATTTGTGGGGTTTCTATTCTGTTGGCTTTTAGGAATGCTCTTACAGCGCTTATGTTGACGTTTATGGTGCCTGGTGATGAGCCGTTAGCCTGGAGTTCTCCTACATATTCATCTAGGGTTTCCGATAGTTTTCTGATGACTTTGGAATTTATGTCTCCATCGTCAGTGATGCAATCAGAAATGATTTTGTCGGGGGTTTTTTCAATCCATTCAATGAAGCGGTGGATGCAGTATGTGTAGACTTTGAGGGTTCCTTTGCTTGAGGTTTTGTGTCGTCTTAGGTGGGTGGCTAGTTTGAAGACGCTTTGGTTGTTTATGGCGAATGGTATTAGGTTTGGGTAAGTTGAGACGAGGCTTTCTATGATGTAGTTTGTCACGTCTAGGTCTCGTTTGTTTGAAATGTAAGGGATGGACAGGCTGATTGGGTGTCTTAGAGCTTTGCCTGTGCTGCTTGTCTCTATTATGAGGTGTAAGGTGTTGTTGTTGCTTAGCAACGGTTTGAACTCTTCGTAGCTTAGTGGAAGTTTTTCGATGGCTATTGTTGGTTGTGTTTGGAAGTGGTGGTTGGTGGTTTGCATTTTTGTTCTCTCGCAGTTTTCAATATCTATAGTAGTTACAGCAAGTATTTATAGGCATCTATGGCAGATAATCTATGGGATTTACAATGCGTTCTTACATCTTCACAGAGCATGAAAGAAAAATTTTGAGAGAATTGCTAAGAACCGGAACAGAACTACAAGGCGCAAGAATGATCTTCAGCCGAATCCGGTTGTTTAACCAACTCAAAGAAGACATTGAACTCTACAACGAAACAAAAAAGCACTTAGACAAGTAAACTATCCAAGTATTTTCATCTCAATAATATCCTTTCTTGAAATTACCAAACCGCTTTCGCGTACCTGATTCGGCAAACGTTCTACGCTTCTATCACAAAGAATCACCACATATTCAGGGGTCTCTTCAAAAATCCAGCCTACACATTCCCGTAAAGAAAGATGGTAAAGACTAGCATCCGAATCTCGGAAAAGAACATGATCCGCATAACGGATATACACCAATGTCATCGCGAACGCAAATAGCCTCAATGTCACGTGTAGAATGATTAAATCTTAGCAACTTTTATTGACAATATCATCTGCAACAAGGCAATTTAACGTTAAAACAGTAGATTGAGATATTAACAAAAGTACATATTCAACGTTTTTCATGGAGGGCATATGCATCTAATTTATAGTCTTTTACGTGTTCGGGTTTTTGTTGACCAGCTTTCTAGAGTTTGTGAGCAAGCATGTTCCAAAAGTGCATTCTATACCTATGTAGTCATCTGGAACAGTTTTACTTTTTGAAAAGTTTTACGCCGTCAATTTTGCATCGCAGCTAAATCATGCCGTAATATAGCTGATTCGTTTACGATTGCAGGTTCTCCTCAGTAGAAGCACACTTTTTGGGTCAAAAACATCGAAAATCTACCCAAGAAATTTAGCCGGATATTGAGTTTATAATAGGCTTTTCCATCTACGGATTGTTTTTCGTGTAATTCCAAAGAGTTTTTCTAACTGGTGTTCACCGATTCTCTCGCCCACATGTTTGTATCCTCCAGCACCTTTAGTATCGTTGTGGGAGGCTTCATAGATTGCTGCTGCGAAGAGGCTATTAAGTTGTTTTTGGGTGATGGAGTTGTTTTTCAGATAGCCTCTCATTTTGTTTCTTGCTGCTAATATTGTTTCATTACTCACGCCAATCCTATACAAGTCTGGTTGTTTGTTTCGGATAATCGGGGTGATTTTTTTGTTGATGTCTTCTAAGTGGGAAACTGATTTTTCGTAAGTTTTCGCAATTTTTGGGGAGAATTTAGGTTGTTTTCCTTCCCCCCATTGAGGTTTACCTCGATGTTTCCATTGTGGGGGTTCTATTATTCGTCCTGCCAGATCGTCTTTAGTTGGAGTAATGAAATATTCGTTATACGTGTAGGGTTCTATCCAATACGAGTAAACTCTAGAACAGTTTTCACATTTTAAAACAAGGAGGTCATACCCGTTCATACCAACCAACTTTTCAGGTCGGAAGTAAATTTCTTTCAGAGGAGTTTGGCATGTTGAACAGGACTCGGGGACATCGTCAAAGTCCATGACAGTGTTGGTTATCATCTCGGTTTTTTCATCCAAGTATATTCTTCCTACAGATAGAAGCTCGTCTATTATCGCTTGTTTATCGTCCACTTCAAGCCCTCCTTTTCTCAGTTTCAAAGGTTCAGGTTGACTATCATTCAATTCAAGTCAATATTTAGGGATAATGGCACAACAGACAAAACTGGAGGGGAGAGTCAAGTAAAAGTAAATTAATGCAGCAATATTGTTGCACATAGTTTGATTTCAATCCTTGTTTTAATGGATTTCATCCTCCGACTAAGCAGGAGAGTTATTTGATGAGGAGTGTTGTTTTATTCTTCAGCAAATTAGAAAGACATAGGGAAACTGGCACAGTTTCTGGTAAAAACAGAGAGTAAACGGATTATGTATGAAGTTCAAATAATCAATTATTTTATATTTGCTTTGAAGAAGATATTATTTGTTTAATGTAATTAGTAAAGCGTGTGAAGTTAACATGGTAAAAGACGATAATTGTTACCGCGTTTTCGAGGATATGTTTTTTGATGCGACAGGTTTTACGCCTTTTCCTTATCAGGAAAAAATGGGCAAAAAAGATTTGAATAAAACAAAACTTTTGAAGGTGCCTACGGGAGCAGGAAAAACAGCTTCAATGATACTAAGCTGGGTATGGAGAAGACGATACGCTTCCAAAGAAATTCGTTCAGAAACTCCTCGAAGATTAGTATATTGTCTACCTATGCGTGTTCTTGTAGAGCAGACTTACGAGAATACTATAAAATGGCTTGATCGAATGGGTCTACTCTCAGGAGAAGCCACTTGGGAGGATGAGGAGAAAAAAGAGGGATTAAAGAGTTACATCCCAATCACAGAGCCCTTAGAGCCAAAGGGTCCAGAGAACGATGATTCCAGTATAGGTGTATCTGTATACAAGTTAATGGGTGGAGAACTTGAAAGCAAATGGGATTTAACCCCTGAAAAAGACATGATAATAGTTGGTACTCAGGACATGCTTCTCTCTAGGGCGTTGAATAGGGGGTACGCTGTAAGTAGGTTCAGGTGGCCCATCCAGTTTGGCCTACTCAACAATGATTGTCTATGGGTCATGGATGAAGTGCAGTTAATGGGAAACGGTTTCTCTACAACTGCTCAGTTAGAGGCGTTCAGACAAAAATTTGGCGCTATAAACAAGTGTCATAGCATATGGATGAGCGCCACATGTGAACCAGAATGGCTGGAAACAGTGGATCATAAACCAGACACCATTTTTGAAACAATGTATCTAAGCGATGAAGATTATAATGTTGAGATTTTAAAACAGCGTTACAATGCACCCAAGCCTTTGGAGAAAGCTGAGATAGTTCTTAAGAAGAAGGACAAGCCAGACTTGGAGAAGTATTCTAAATCCATTTCGGAATTAGTACTAGATTGCCACAATTCAAGTGCACAAAAAATCACCCTCATAATAGTCAACACGGTTGATAGGGCTCAGAGCATCTATAATGCTCTGCTGGAAAAAAAGAAGATGTTGGACTCTAGACCTGACATCAGGTTGATTCATTCACGGTTTAGACCATTTGAAAGAAGTAGTCTGAATAAGTTTCTAAGTGAGGCTCCCTGTGACTCGGTGTTCCCTGAAGCTGGTCGCATAATCGTTTCTACCCAAGTAGTTGAGGCAGGCGTGGATATGTCCTCATGTGTTATGATCACCGAGCTGGCTCCATGGGCAAGCATGGTTCAAAGGTTCGGTCGCCTCAACAGGTATGGAAAGGATGCTACTCCAAGAGCAATTTGGATAGACATAGATACAGGAGGTAAGGAAGCTGAGGGATTAGCCCTACCATACACAGTCAAAGAACTAGAAGAGAGCAAAAGCATACTGGAGAACCTTGAAGGAGTCTCATCAAAACAGATTGATGAACAGGGTCCTAAGCTTGGTTACCAGCACAGCTATGTGCTTAGAAAAAAAGACATTTTAGATCTATTTGACACTACGCCTGATCTGTCAGGAAATGACATAGATGTCTCAAGGTTCATCAGAGATTCACGTGATGCCGATGTGTATGTTTATTGGAGAGATTGGAAAAAAGTCGATGAGACAACAGATAGACCACCAATAGAGCTACCTAGAGCAAAAAGGGATGAGTTGTGCTCGGTTCCAATAAACTCTTTCAGAGAGTTCCAGAAAAACAATGATGCATGGATCTGGGATCACCTCGAGGCACAGTGGGTCAAGTCCACCAAGAGACAGATTATTCCGGGGCAAGTATTTCTGATGCACTGCAGAGTGGGAGGATACGACGAGAAGATTGGATGGCTTCCAGAGTCTAAAACACAGGTGGAGCAGGTAGATGTAGATGAAGTGATTTCAAATGAGGCTACGGGAGAAGACCAATACACTTCACGCACATGGGTTACCTTAAGCGCACACTCGATGAATGTTGTTAGAGAAATGAAGGACCTCATTGGACATCTAGGCGCCTCTGGGTTAAGTGGTTTTGAGGAGCCTCTTGTTGAGGCTGCCCTGTATCATGACATTGGTAAAGCACACCCTGTTTTTCAGGCAGCAGTTTGGGATACAACAGAAGATGAGAATGAAATAGCAAAAAGAAAAATGCGGGTTTGGGGTAAATCAGGCGGTAGTAAACGGTTTAGATATGACCGAAAATATTTCCGACATGAGTTAGCCTCTGCCTTAATGCTTCTAGCCAATAGAGACATCATAAAAGTGACCTCCGACCATATGAAGGATCTTGTAATCTATCTTGTAGCCGCCCACCACGGAAAGGTGAGATTATCAATAAGGTCTCTGCCAAAGGAAGACTTACCATGGAAAAAGGATTCACGTTATCGTGAGGGAGTTAGATTTGCCCGTGGAGTCTGGGAGGGAGACATTGTTCCCAGTGTTGAACTAGATGGCAGGGTTACTCCTGAGACTTGTCTAACGTTAGATGTTATGGATTTGGGTTTAACAGAAGAGGGGAAATTACCTTGGCTTGAAAGAATGATAAATCTCAGAGACAAGTACGAGTTGGGTCCATTCAGGTTAGGATATTTGGAGGCTATTACACGTATCTCTGATTGGAGAGCAAGCATCAAAGAAGCACAAGGACGTGATAAATTATGAAAGAGCTAGCTCTTAAGGCCTGTAATAAGTCTAGCTTAGCAGGTTACCTTAAGGCTCTTGGAGCATTCAAGGTAATAGCAGAGCAACTAGAACCGGATACTAGGTTGTATTGGGATGGGTTAACCCCGTATCTTTGTTTCAGCCAAGAAAGAAACTTTGATGAGGTCACAGATTTTTTCTTGAACAAGTATGTGCCCACACCCATTGTGATACCTTGGAGCGGAAGCGACTTTTTTACAGTAAACAGGGCAGGAGACTCTGGACCGTTCAGAAAACCGCCTTCAAAAGGCAAAATAATCGAGGCTTTCCTTGCATCGGATACACTTAGACTTGAGAATTACAGATGCACTTTAGAGAAAACCCTTGACATAATTGAAGAGTTAGACTTATCAAAGGAAGATCTTGAGGGCGGCAGCTCCTCCAGTAGAGAAAGAAAAGCTCAGTTTATGGGGCTTCTAAGGTCTCGGTTAACCGATAAAATGGTTGATCTATTAGATGTCGCAGCGGTTATAAAGGAGGATAGAATATTTACAAATACGGTTCTGGGTAGCGGTGGAGGTAACGATGGAAACCTTCATTTTGGCAGTAACTATATGCAGTGTCTATGGCTTTGTCTACCCGACTTTTCTGCACAGCACAACCTGAGTGGTAATTACAAAGGGTTTGACTCGAACGCATCAATTAGTGAATCCCTTTTTGGTGAGGATTCTGGAAAAAACACTACAATAAGAGGAGACTCGATTGGTCTCTACGCTTCAGGTTATGTTGGTGGACCTAATGCTTATGAAGGGTTTGAGGCAGATGCTCTTAGAAATCCATGGGATCTCATTTTAAATCTTGAGGGTATCACACTTTTCAAAGGTGCGCTTAGCAGTCGATCTGGATCAAAGTCTGGACGTAGAGGAGCAGCGTTTCCTTTTACGTCAAGAGTCTCATTTGACGAGACGTCAACCATTGTCTCTAAAGAGACAGGTCAAAAAGAAGTGTGGCTTCCGGTATGGAATTCACCTGCGTCTATTAATTCGATAGAGATGGTTTTCTCTGAGGGAAGAGCGGAGTTGGCGGGACGTCAAGCCTCGGATGGAATTGATTTTATGAGAGCCATAGCTTCCCTAGGTGTTGATCGAGGAATCAACTCTTTTCAGAGATATGGTATAATTAAAGGAAGAGTGGGCGGAGACAATTATCACACAGCTATAAACTTGGGGGTTGTTAAAACTTTTGAGAAGCCCCTTGAGAACGTAGATTTGTTTAATGATATTGAACGGTGGTTAGGTAGGCTTCGCAGAGCATGTTCTAAGGATAGTGTAGCAGGCAGGTATGGTGTTCACCTCAGAAGCATAGAGTCAGCTATTTCATCATATTGCAGACAGGGGGACAGGAGAAGGCTTCAAGAGGTTTTACTCTGTTTAGGCAGAACAGAGCAGGCCATATCTAGGGGTGGTTCTGAAAAGCCTGTCTGGCCCTTGAGGCTTTCACCTCGCTGGGTTAAGGCTTGTGATGATGGTTCAACGGAGTACCGTCTTGCCTGTGCTATTGGCTCTATCACAGATACAAGTATTGGTCCTATTCGTGTACAAATGGAGCCAATTGAATGGGTAAGTGATAGAAAATCAGTTAAATGGAGTAAAAATTATAGTAGTTCGGTATGTTGGGGAAGGGGCGGGCTTTCTGATAACCTCTCCGCTGTTCTCCAGAGAAGAGTGCTAGAAGGTTCACGTACAAAGTCAGAGTTTGTTCCTATCAGCAGTAAGATTTCAGTGGGGTTAGTGGATGTCTACCAGTTCATTAGGGGAAACGTTGATGAGAGAAAGATCAATGATTTGGTGTGGGCAATGTCAACGGTAAAGTGGCACTTGTATCGAAAAGAGCGGCATGCCCCAGAGGGGATTTGGCGACCAGTTCCTGAAATGCCTAGATTATATTCATTGCTTAAACTACTTTATCTGTCCAGTGGACTCACATTTAGCTTTGATATGTCTAGATGGGAATATTCCTTTGACTCGGCTGGGACTCGGGTGCCTTATGTGGCCGAGATTTTTAATCTGCTTAAAGCGGGACGATTACAAGAGGTGAATAAAAAAGCGGTTCAAAAACTCGTAATGTCTGGCTTGAAACCCATGGGGGCTGGTCGAGGAGAAAAATTTTACATGAAACCTCTAGATCATAAACGTTTAGCTGCTTCTCTGTTGATACCGGTTTGGGAGATTGACACATTGGCAAAAAGTGTTCTTTTTTCTCCTTCTTCTCCTTTTCACTAGTAAATCTGTGTTCGAGTCCTTAAACACAAGTATTTTTGATTTTTTATGAAAAAACATTAGTATTAGGTTAAACTTAATCTATTTGAAGTGGGTATGATGAAGTTATTAAGCAGATTAATTAATGAGCCGAGATTACTGTTGGAGGTTGAGTTGAAACCTGTTCAAGGTGACCGCTTTCAGCCGACTGGATTCCCTCAATTGGGGGCAGCAGAATACACCACACCAGATGGAAAACAGATGATTCTGCTCGAGTCCACCCAGTCTATGGCTAATAGACTCGAACTTGTTTGCTGGGATGACACTGAAGGTAAACTTGTTGAGCCATTGAGAGGATTACCCTATATTCACGTGGATCTGGGTGATGGAGCTTTCACTAACTCTATACTTGAGGCGCATAGGATTAACTCCGAGTATATTACAGGAAAAAAAGGTCAATTTAAAGATGAACTAATCTCAGAGCTTGTGACTGACAAAAAAAAGCCGATTGATTTTAAGAAGTTCTATTCAATTTTGTTAAAGTATGACCCTAACTGTCTCATACATGGGGTATTCCTCGAGGAGATTGATGGACGCCTTAGGTTGCCTAGGATGCTTTCAGCTTTTATCGAGGCCAGCGAAGTTCTTCCCGCTCAAAGCGGCGGTGTAAAATTCAGTAGGGTACAGCCTTCACTGAAGGAGGGGGAGGGAAACGTTCCTTACTCTAGGACAGAGTACACAGCTGAGAAGATTACAGCATTCTTCAATATAGATCTTGCAGGGGTCAGAGGCTTTGGTTTAGGGGAAGAGGTTGAGGATTTTCTGATTCTTTTATCGTTGTACAAGATTAGGAAGTTTCTACATGAGGGGCTAAGACTGAGAACTGCGTGTGATTTGGACCCCGTTGGTGACCTAAAGGTAACCAATATAGAGAATCTTGAAATTCCGCCTATAGAAGAGCTGGAAAAAAATGTGACCACAGCCATAGAGACCATGAAGGCTAAAGGATATTTCTCGGATCCTCCCGTAACCAGTATTGAGTACAAGGAATAGTTATGATATTATTGGCCATTCGTTTCCTAGCTGGTCGCTACCATGCGACCCCCTGGGGAAGACACGTTAATGAGGGAGTGCCTGAGTGGCCTCCTTCACCGTGGAGGATACTCCGAGCTTTGATTTCTTCTTGGAAGAGGACAATGCCGGAGGTTGGTGAAGATAAGGTTAAGGTAATATTGGCTGAGCTGCTTGAAGCCCCTAGATACAAGCTTCCTCCAGCTTCTTTGGCGCACACCCGTCATTATATGCCGTGGGATAAGGGTTGGTTAAAGAGTCGGGAGGTCGCTAAGACCATGGTTTTTAACACGTTTGTAGCTGTTTCAAAGGATGAATCGGTCATTGTTTGCTGGCCTAATGCTGACCTAGATGAAGAACATAGAGAAGCACTAAAGGGCATTGTGGGGAATGTCTCCTACCTTGGCAGGTCTGAATCATGGTGCAATATAGAACTGATTGAAGACGAGGCGTATTTCCCCTCTGATGGATATAGAGGTGATGAAGGTTTTTTTAAGGTGTACCCGGTGGATGCTGAGTCTCCTGGTTTGGATTATGAGTCTGTTCCTGTTCTGGCTCCCAGTCCGAATCTTGATATGAGTAAGCCTCTTGACGAGTCCCACCCTCTTTTTGTTCGCACTATTACGTTACGGGAGGATTTGAGTCGTATTGATCCTCCTGGGTCTGTGTGGGTGGAATATGCTCGCCCTAGAGACTGCTTTGAACCAATGTATGATACGGCAATATCCAAGGTTGATGAAAGATTAGTTAAAGTGGTTCGGTACTTGATTGATGGAAAAGTGTTGCCTAGCATATTGGATACACTTAATGTTGCTTCTGTTGCACGGGTGGCGGCTATGAGTGTTTATGGAGGCGTTGATGGGAGGAAGTCTCCGGTTCTTTCAGGTAAGGCTTCTGATGGCAGTCCCCTTGAAGGGCATGTTCATGCTTTCTATCTTCCGAGTGATGAGGATGGTGATGGTAGAGTGGATCACTTGACATTATATGCGCCAATGGGTTTTGATGATGAGCATAGGGCAGCTCTTGGTGGGTTAGATCGAATTTATGGTTACGGTTTGAATGGTGAGCTTAGGCTCATGCTTTTAGGTATGCAGGAAGAGCCTGACGAAATTGTTGACGGGGGGTTGTTTGGCTTTTCTTCAATCTGGATTTCTACTACTCCATATCTTTTGACTCGGTACCCTAAGCTGAGTGATGGTGGACGTTGGAGAACCACAGCTATTCCAGAGGGTTTAAGGATTCAGATTCCTGAGCAGTTGGGTGTTTATCCTACGAAAGAGCATTTGTTGCTGGATTATGGTGTTTTACCGGATCTTTCTGAGCTACAGCAGGATGGTCCCGTGACGCAGCTGCTTCTTTCGTGTAATAGAAAGAGCCTTCCTGATGTGGTAAAAGTTGAGCTTGTTCCTGAGTATAACCGTTCGGGGCGTAGGTTTAGGTGGATCGAATTTAAGAGGTATCGGAGAGGGATTTCAAAGCCTGTGATGGGTAAAAGTTTTGGTTTTAAGGTGACGTTCAAGGAACCTGTGATGGGGCCTTTGGCTCTTGGTTACGGGTGTCACTATGGTTTGGGGCTGTTTAGGTCAGATGGTAGCTGTTAAGTGGTGGTTAACTTTTTACTGCGATTATTCGTATATTGCTATGTCTGGGATAGGCCCCGTTTCGGTGCGGTTCCATCTGATCCAGAAAGATGGGCTTCGCTTTGATGCATATGATGCAGAGGCGGATGCGTCAAGCGTTTACCGAAATATTATCTTACGATGAAAAAAGTTGATAAAATAGTGGAACAAAAGGTTCCTCGTTTAATACCAGTTCGTATGCTGAACGAGTTTGCTTATTGTCCCCGTCTTTGTTTTATCGAGTGGGTACAGAGCGAGTTCAGGGATAGTGCTGATACGGTGGAGGGCAGGTATTATCATCGTCGAGTAGACACTAGGAAAGGAAGAGTCTCCGAGGAGGCGTTTGAGGCATTTCATACTAGTTCCGTTACTTTATCAGGTGAGGAGATAGGAATTGTAGCTAGGATAGATATTTTGGAGGGAGAAAAAGGTAAGGTAGTGCCTGTGGAGTATAAGCGAGGGGCTGTTCCTCAGGTTCCGGAGAATGCTTATGAACCTGAGCGTGTTCAGCTTTGTGCTCAGGGGCTACTTCTTCGAGAGAATAGTTATGTTTGTGAGGAAGGTGTCTTATATTTTGCTGGTTCAAGGAGAAGGGTTGTGGTTCCTTTTGATGAGGAGCTTGTGGCGAGGACTAGACAGCTCTTGGTAGAACTGCGTGCGATGGCTGAAGGCTGTGAGATACCTCCTCCGTTGGTAGATAGCCCCAAGTGTCCTAGGTGTTCTCTTGTGGGTGTTTGTCTTCCCGATGAAGTGAATGTTTTGAAAGGTAAGGAGGTGACTGTTAGAAGGCTTTACGCTGGCAGAGATGACTATTATCCTGTGTATGCTGTGGGATATGATCTTAGCGTGAGGAGTAAGGGAGAACGGGTTGAGATTTCTAGGGATAATACGAGAGTTCAGAGTCTTCCGTTACGTGAGGTTTCGCAGCTTAATATTTATGGTAATGCGTATGTTTCTCTTTATTCTGTTAAGAAGATGATGCGACGGGGGGTACCCATTTGTTATTTTTCTTATGGTGGATGGTTTGAGGGCATAACCACGGGAAATGTTAACAAGAATGTGGAGCTCCGCATTATGCAATTTAAAGCCGCTTTTGATTCTTTAGTTTCTCTCGAGTTTGCTAAACGTTTTGTGAGTGGAAAGATTAGAAATAGTCGTACTTTTGTTAGACGCAATGACAAAGATGTTAGTGGAAAGGTTTTGCGTCAGTTATCTCGCCTGATAAAGAGGGTTGAGGAGGCGGATAATATGGAGGTACTTTTAGGTTTAGAGGGTGCCGCCGCTCAACTATATTTTTCTAGGTTTAGTTCTATGTTGAAAGAAGATTATGGTTTTTCGTTTGAGGGTAGGAACAGACGACCACCTATGGACCCGGTTAACGCTGTTTTATCCTACGTTTACGGTGTTTTAGTTAAAGAACTGTTTGTTACTCTTCTCGCTGTGGGTTTTGATCCGTATTTAGGGTTTTTCCATAAGCCGCGGTATGGTCGTCCTGCTTTGGCGCTGGATTTAATGGAGGAATTTAGGCCGATTGTAGCTGATTCGGTCATGTTGCGTCTTTTTAACAGTGGTCAGATGAGTGAAGATGACTTCAGCTATAGTGGGTTAGGTGTGTCGTTAAAGTCGAAGGCTAAGAAAAAACTGTTAAGTACTTTTGAGCGCAGGATGAGTATGGAAGTTAAGCATCCTCTGTTTGGTTACTCGGTTAGTTATAGGCGTGTTTTAGAGGTTCAGGCTAGGTTATTGAGTCGTGTTTTGTCAGGAGAACTAGAGGAGTATCCTGCTTTTTGTACTAGGTGATTTTTTTGACTTTACATTATTATTTGGTGAGTTATGATGTTTCTGATCCTAAGAGACTGCGTGTAGTGAACAAAGTGTTGAAAGGGTTTGGGGAGGGGCTTCATTATTCTGTTTTCAGGTGTGACCTAACCAAGAAGGGGAGGGTTGAGTTAGTTGGCTGCATTGAAGAGGTTATTAATCACTCTGAGGACCGTGTGATGATTGTGGATCTTGGTCCGGTTGGAGGCGCTGTGGAAGACAGAGTTGCTTTTCTCGGGAAAAAGCCAAAGAAGAAGAAAAGGGGCGCGGTGATTGTTTAGTTTTCGAGCAGGGATGTGGTGCCATAATTCACATGGTTACTCGAAATTCGCGTAAGTTTATGGCTTTGTGTATAATTGTTTTTGCATTTTCAGTTTTATATACTATGTAAAAAGTTTTTCTTAAAGTATGGTTATGATACGATTTTTTTATTTAGTATAAACACAGTTTTCAGTCACAGGATAAGTAATTTTATAGTGTAAAAACGAGAATTTCTAAACAGAGGAGAAGGCAGAATGTGACATTAATCTTGTTAAAAATTAGAGCAAAAATTATAATTAATTGTAATCTAAGTATCAAGATGCTGTATCCATGGGTGAAAATCCATGGCCCAATTGAAGCCTCCGCTATGGTGACCAAGCCGCCTGGGTTAATCAGGTATCCATGGGTGAAAATCCATGGCCCAATTGAAGCAATACACCCAGTAGCCATAACATGACCCCAACCACTTGTATCCATGGGTGAAAATCCATGGCCCAATTGAAGCCCTGTAACATTTGTGACCTAAAGAAAGAGGTTGCAGAGTATCCATGGGTGAAAATCCATGGCCCAATTGAAGCGGATTGGGCTGTGCGTTGGGATTATAGTCAGAGTGAGCGTATCCATGGGTGAAAATCCATGGCCCAATTGAAGCGGACATAGGTGAGCTTTGCGTAAACCCCGCATTATACGTATCCATGGGTGAAAATCCATGGCCCAATTGAAGCGGGGGTATCGAAATTAACGATAACGCGTCTTCTATCGTATCCATGGGTGAAAATCCATGGCCCAATTGAAGCTTATCCAGCACCGGCAACCTAAGCTGCCTACAACCAAGTATCCATGGGTGAAAATCCATGGCCCAATTGAAGCCCTAAGGGTGAGGTTGTATCTGTCAAGATTGGTAGGGTATCCATGGGTGAAAATCCATGGCCCAATTGAAGCCTTCTGTTGTCCGCTGCAGACTGATTCGGCTTGGCTTGTATCCATGGGTGAAAATCCATGGCCCAATTGAAGCGGTGGGCGTTCTGCGCTCTCTGCGCTGACGGCTGCATGTATCCATGGGTGAAAATCCATGGCCCAATTGAAGCTGATAGCCTTCATTTTAGGGTAGCCATTTACGATCATGTATCCATGGGTGAAAATCCATGGCCCAATTGAAGCTTCGATGTCCTCTGGCGGTCCTAGCATAGATGTTACCTGTATCCATGGGTGAAAATCCATGGCCCAATTGAAGCTGTCTTTGAGGAGGTGAAATGATGGCGAAAGAAAATACGTATCCATGGGTGAAAATCCATGGCCCAATTGAAGCTGTGTTTGTTACAAACCAAAAGAACCAAAAATCACAGGTATCCATGGGTGAAAATCCATGGCCCAATTGAAGCATGGTATCAATCGTTCCAACCTCGGGGTAAACACGCTGTATCCATGGGTGAAAATCCATGGCCCAATTGAAGCCTTTCGGCTACGGTTAAGGTTATTGACCCATAGAAAGTATCCATGGGTGAAAATCCATGGCCCAATTGAAGCGAGAGGTTGACGAGAGGTTAAAACATCAATGAGCTACGTATCCATGGGTGAAAATCCATGGCCCAATTGAAGCGCGTATATCAATGCAACGGTTACATCAGACTTTTACAGGTATCCATGGGTGAAAATCCATGGCCCAATTGAAGCGCGTATATCAATGCAACGGTTACATCAGACTTTTACAGGTATCCATGGGTGAAAATCCATGGCCCAATTGAAGCTAAGCTCTACGAAGCCGAATACGACGACACAATACTCGTATCCATGGGTGAAAATCCATGGCCCAATTGAAGCATGTGTAGCCACTAGCAACGATGGATTCAATTTCAATAGTATCCATGGGTGAAAACCCATGGCCCAATTGAAGCTTTGTTGAGGGTGAGTCGGGAATGTCACACCAAAGAATGTATCCATGGGTGAAAATCCATGGCCCAATTGAAGCTTGGGGCTTGCAGAAAAGGCAACGATTCAACATCAATGTATCCATGGGTGAAAATCCATGGCCCAATTGAAGCAACACTTACACGTATGAGGTACTCCTCATTTTGTGTTGTATCCATGGGTGAAAATCCATGGCCCAATTGAAGCATCGCCAACATAATTGGGCTTGGCAGCACACTTGACAAGTATCCATGGGTGAAAATCCATGGCCCAATTGAAGCTCCACTCACTAGCGAACACCATCGCCGCTTGTATCAGGTATCCATGGATGAAAATCCATGGCCCAATTGAAGCAGTGTCTATTTTGATTAGACCAACATTATATAGTTTGGTATCCATGGATGAAAATCCATGGCCCAATTGAAGCTCGCATTAGTCCGCAGAACAGCAACCCTCGATGTGATGTATCCATGGATGAAAATCCATCAGTAAAGATGTGAAACATTGATTCATGTAGGAGTTAATTAAAAACGGGTTTAGCGATAAACGGGTTGTAAGGATGTTAACTATAACGAGGAAGTGTTAATCCAATGAAGGTATGTGGCTTCTGATTTGAATGTTTTAGTCAGTAAATCTGGCGTTATTTTCTTTGTTTTAATGAATGGTTGGCGGGCAAAATCAGTTAGATATTCAATTAATAGTTGCTTATTTTCAGGGGTCAGCTGGACGAAAAAGTTGCGACAATAGGTTTTTGATCTAACAAAATTAAAGTCAAAACCTAACGACTCTAAGAATTGTCTAATCCGCTTTTCGCTAGAATCTTCATCTTGTTCATAATCAACTTTAGCCATACCTGCTTTTTCAAAAAACGGATTATACCGCGCCATAACAGCTAACACCTCAACCACTTTGACGTTTACCTTTGGCATTGTCTCTTTGACCAAATAAGACCCCAAACCAATTCCTCTAAATTTTGGGTGAATAACGACCCTGCTGATTCTTGCAATTTCGTTGTTGATTAAATGTGCTCTATGGAGATCTCCTGGAGTGTAAACGTATCTTTGACCAAAAATCATGTTACGAGGCTTCAGATTAAGATAGGATGGAGAATAAACTATAACTCCAATCAATTGATCTCCAAAAAGAAGTTTATAGCAGTCCTTGATCCTGAGATTTTCAGGTTTGTTATGGCTTTTGGTTCGATAATGAAAACAGCTTAATTTTCTGTAATCCTCTAGATCGGCTTTCTCTATACTTATGTTTTTATAGACACTACAAGATTTATTTGAAAAATCGTTTTCGATAACTTTAACGTCTTTCTCAAATCCCTTCTCAACTAAAATGTCTGGCTGAAAATCCTCAGCTAAATCGGGATGAGTAGTTGCCACAACAACCGTTTTCTCTAATCGCCTCGCCACCTTCTGAAGCAAATAGGAAACTATTCTAGCCATAACAGGGTCAAGGGTGGCACAAAACTCATCAACGATCCAGACAGTCTTCTCTTTCATGCCCATGAGTTTGGCAAGTTTATAGCGATATTTTTGTCCATCACTTAATTCCTTAAATCTACGAAGAAACAGAAAAGCGTCGTTTAATCCACAAAAACTAAGAATCTTAATCGCTTCTGTGACATCTTTTCCAACGCTTTCAACAAGGGTCTCCTCAGGATCGATCTCCAGCTCAGCTAAGGATATTGCTTCGTCTCCAAAAAACTTCTTGAAAGCATGTAGGAGAAGGGATTTTCCTCCACCTGAATCTCCGGTGATAAAGATTAGGTTTCCTCTTCTAAAATCTAAAGAGAACTTGTCAAACACTACAAAATGTTTAGCTTCGTCCACCCCTAATCCAAAAGCTTCACAAACCGCAATCGTACGCTTAGTGACCTCTGCTTTAGTTGAAAACTCTACATGACAAGTCAAAGTTAATGGTTCACCTAAAGGAACTTTTATCCATTCGTCCTCTAACCTGTTGCTTTCAACTCTTGAAGCAAACTTTTCTGCAAGAACACTAAACTCTTCGTTACTAACATCAAACGGTTGCCGAAGCTTCAGCAAATTATCGATTCTAAGATCACTCTCAAGTAAATACTGCTTAAGCAAACTTCGTTGATCCTCAGAAACAAGCCTGTAATACTCTTCTGCATCTAAATACAGGTCATGCTCGCCACGAATCTTATTCATTACTTGCCGAAGTAAACGACGATCAACATCACCCACAGGCAAACGCACAACACTAACCTGCTTCATTCCCAGTTCCTTAGCTGCCTTTAGCCGATGCTCACCGTCAGCAACCAGAAAATCTTTATTCGTAATTACTGGAACAACAAAACCCCAGCGGCGAATACTCTTTTTTAGAGCCTCAAAACGCCTAACCGATAACCGGTTAGGGTTATCTCCATCCACCTGAAGCTTCTCTACATCAACAAGCTCAGCTGGAGGGACCACCAAATCAGACTCGTTAATCTCCAATTCTCTCAGCTCCGTTTTCTTTTCTTTCTTAAACAAGAATCAAAAAAGGGTCTAGTGAACTGCTCAAAACTTTCCCGAGACCACAAAGCAGTTTTATCCTCCAAAGTCTCTAGATACCCATTATAGGCTTGTTCAAACTCTTCATCGTTCTCGTATTTTTCTAGCAGCTCTTCTTCCTGTCTATTCTTCTCAAAATGTCTACGTATCTCGTAGAGAAACCAATAAACCCTTAAATTAAAAATAAATTCAAAAAACCATTCGTTCTGATCATCAACCATACAATAGGCTCTAGTCGCTTCCTGAAACAGGTCAAGCGCCCGCCGCATAACCAGTTCAAAACCTTTAACGAATAACTCATGATTTTCTTGTAGCACATCATCAGGAGGATAACCCGGAGCATACTCTTCCTTAAGATCGTTAACCTTCTCAAAAAGAGCCCGCTCTTGAGATGTTAGACAGTTCCAATCCAATCGTGTAGTGCCCTTTATACGAAGAGTCTTCAGGCTCTCCTCTATAGCGTCCAGTTTTCTTTGTATATCCAAAGTTTTCATTCCACAAAAACACCTCTCTTAGCTTTCTCCTCCAAAGATTTCAAACGATTAAGCAACTCAGGCAAAACAGCAGTCTCCCAAACCTTACCGTTAGCCTTTAACATAATGTTAAGAGCACCAAGCTGAGTAGCTTCCTGAGACCCAGTTACAAGCCTAACGCTTGCCTGCCGGTAAATCTGCTCATAACGATTAACAATCTTCAACAAAATAACCTCATGATCACCCAACTGCTGAAGAGCAGGCTGCCACTCATCACGATTCTCAAAATCATAATACACAGTTCTTTCAGAACAACGAAATTTTTCGCTTAATTCTTTCACTATCTCCGATTGATCAAAGCCCATTCCTTCCAGCTTCAGCAATTCTAAACGCCTAGCAACCGTATCCAAACATCGCAACTCCCATAAAATTGAAAAAAATCTTCAACATCAAAACATACACTTGAAAGTTAGGAAATATACTCGCCATTTTTCAAAGGCACCGAACGACTCTCTTTAGGAGCAACAGCATCCTTTAAAGCCTGAACCAATTGATGAACATCGCTTCGCAGATCCTCAACCTGACTCGTCAACCCAAAAATCTGTCCTTCCAGCTTTTTGACTCGCTCGGGCATCATCAGATACTCGATAGCAGCATCCCTGCTCAGATGATCGATCTCACCCTCCAACTCCCCAGGACTATGATCCATCTTCCTCTTCGGAGTACTAACCGTAAAGTACCTAGCCAACAGCTTAGCCACAGGATCGTCAATCGCCAACTCATAACCCCTACCAACCGTCCCCTCACCCAAAACAACACCATACTTACTCATCAAACTCCGAGCAACCCTGTCACCCAAATTCTTAGCCAAACCAAACAAGTCACCGGGGCTACGACCATACAAAGCCTCCACATGCACAACCCAATGCCTAGTAGTCTTACAAACACTAACCCCACGCTCCAACCCCAACAACTGCGTCCAATTAGTCAACTCCACCCTCCTAAAATCACCCTCAGGATAAACACCCTCACGCAAAATCGGAAACAACACCTGACACTTATGCAAACGAAAAACACCACTCCCAAAAACCAACCCCTCGGCTGACGCGAGAAGTTCTTTACCCTTACCTGTTAGCTCATAGAACACTACGCTTGATCGGACACTGCGGCGCACCAAATCGGCTTTATGCAGCTTCTTAAGATAGTAGTGAACATGCTGTTTGCTCCATCCATATATACGCGCTATCTTGGAAGGGTAGTCCCCAACCTCAACACGCTTAAGAATAGGAATCACTCTGGACCTGACAGTACTAAAGTAAAATTTGACTTTTGACTTCGACTGCGAAACTTTTTTACTTCTAACCGAGTTGCCAGACAACTAAATTCCTCTTTTTACTAAGTTTATTAAGCAAATTACAATCAAAAGAGTCAGAATCTGATAGCAAACTCAACAGAAACCCTAATCCGCCAAATCATAGTAATTTATCAGGTTCCACTAAAGGATAGAATACAAAAAATGGGGGGCTGTTTATGAGCCTCTGGATGCTTTTAAGTTACTATTTATCTGTTTCTGGAAAGAAACCTGAATCCGCACTAAAAAAAGTAGCGCGGCTTTCCAAGCCTATGGAGAATAGGCTACAGGATTTTTGAGCTTGGCGAAATGGAATCTTTTAACTGTAA
>Ga0307427_1000586_pt1 | contig 22084 bp, 24 predicted proteins | sample SalMarWE160190MG_FD_202162 | JGI IMG/M metagenome (GOLD analysis project Ga0307427, IMG submission 202162) | Salt marsh sediment microbial communities from the Plum Island Ecosystem LTER, Massachusetts, United States - WE1603-190 | ecosystem: Environmental > Aquatic > Marine > Intertidal zone >... | reverse complement strand
CTGGATTGTGGTTATAGGTTGGATACCGTTGTTGAAAACGCAATCATACTTGAATTGAAATCATGCGAGAAGATTGAACCAATTTACCCAGTTAAATAGCTTGAGTGCCGTCGATGTACTATACATATGTTCAACAAAGCAAGAAGGATGATAAATTCTATGTCGGATTTACGAAAGATCTCAAGCTAAGATTTGAGCAACATTCCAAAGGACGCATAGAATCAACAAGGGATCGAAGACCTTTGACACTAATATACTATGAGGGTTGCTTAAACCAAGAGGATGCAACCAAGCGGGAGAAGTACCTGAAATCTTACCATGGAAGGATGTTTCTGAAAAACAGGCTCAAATCTTATTTAACTGGGTGAATAAGGCACAGCTTCTGACATACGCGCCCACCTCACCTGAGCGAGAGCGATGGCGGGCAGGTCTCAAATTATCAGGCCTCAATCTAGGATTGCTTCTAAATTTTAATGTGCCAGTAATACAGGATGGCATAGTGCGAATTGTAAATGAATTAAAGAAGTAGCCCCGCAGGGCAAGATATTTTTGCTTTCCGTCGTCCCTGCCCCGTGAAATTCACGATAGTGACAGCTTGCCAAGTTAAATTGATGGCAATCACAGCGTAGCGAATTTAACCATGGCGAAGCGTATTTCACTAGGGTCAACGGAAAGCAAAAAAATAATTCTACCTCAGCGTTCTCTGCGCCTTTGCGGTGAACTATCTTTTAAATTGGCGGCATTGAAAGGAAATCTACCATGAAAAAAAATGAAATCAAAAAAAATTTTGATCACCTATTTAATGAAATGCTTCAAAACAAACAAGCTGCGGAAAAGGCTGTCAGCTATTTACATGATAAGAAAAAAATAAATAAAGGGATTATTTATAATGAACTTCTCCCTAAAAAAATAGTCGGTTACTCCCCAGAGAGAAAGGCGCTCGCCTTCCCTTTAGTACGCGGTTTTCTGATTGTAGGCATTCAGTATCTGGCAACAGAGTCCCTCGAAATAAATGGTCAAATAGTAAAAGAGGGCCAAGAATACTTTCATGAAGATAGTGACCTTGAAACAGGGCTTTTTAACCTTGAGAGAAATTTTAGAGATGTAATTATTACGTCTGGCATACTTGACCTATTAAGCACAGATCTGGGAGGTGTTTCCCTCCCCAGCATGACAGGATTCAAACAACTACAACTATTTTCCGATATAACCACAAAAATCTGCTTTAAAAATAGCAAAGATAGCGAGCAGGCTGCAAAAAAGATCCTTGAAATTCTTCCAAAGGCCAATGCTGTAACATTACCAAAAGAGTTCAGGGACATAAATCATCTTTTGGTGGAAAAAGGTCAGGAGGCTGTTAAATCTCTTCTAACTAAGGAGGATAAAGGAGATGAGCCAAGAGAATCAAAAGAATTAAAAAAGGATAATACCTTTGAGGTTGTAAACTGTCGTTATTTTACAAACCCTGGCCCAGAAAACACAAATGCAACCCTTGAAGCTGCTTTTAAAAGGGCCAACATATTAGAAATAAACAAGATCTTGGTCTCAAGTTGTACCGGCAAAACCGCCTTCAATGCCCTTGATCTATTCGGGAATAATTTTTCTCTTATAATTGTAACGCATGTAACAGGTTTTAAAAAACCAGACCATCAAGAACTCGCAGAAAAAGATAGAAAACTCCTTCTTGAAAAAGGTGCTATTGTTTTGACAGCCCAACACGCATTTGGTGGTGTAGGAAGGGCATTTAGGAACAAAACCGGCACCTATCAAATAGATGAGGTTATTGCATATACCTTGCGAACATTTGGGCATGGGACAAAAGTTGCCATGGAGATGGCCTTAATGGCCACAGATGCAGGGTTAATCAGAACAGATGAGGATGTTATCTCTATTGGTGGAACAGCAACCGGAGTTGATACAGCACTTTTGCTGAAACCAGCACATACCCAAAATTTCTTTGACATGAAAGTCAAAGAAATCATCTGCAAGCCATTAGATTTTTAAGCCTCAAAATTTCAAAAGGAGGGATTAGAAAAGGAGTATTATTATATAAATATCTAAATATTTGCCATGAAAGAAGATCTTGAAAAAAGAATTCAAAGTCTTTCTGAATGGTTATATGAATCCAGACATCTCGTTGTTTTTACTGGGGCTGGAATCAGCACTGAATCAGGGCTTCCTGATTTCAGAGGCCCTGACGGTCTATGGACCCGGAGAGATAAAGGACTGGCTCTAAAACCTTTAAACCGCTCTTGGGATTCAGTTGAGCCAAATAACGGGCACATTGCTATCGTTGATCTCCAAAAAATGGGCAAACTAAAATTCCTTATCTCTCAAAATGTAGATAATCTCCATTTAAAATCAGGGATAAATCTTGATTTGCTGGCTGAGCTTCATGGGAATATGACCAAACTTCGGTGCACGAGATGCGATAAAAAAGTTAACAAATCCACTGGCATGACTATGTGTCAGTGTGGAGGAAAATTGGTTTCAAGTGTAGTAGATTTTGGGCAGTCCCTTCCTGAAAAAGATCTAAGACTTTCCTTTGAGCATTCTCGAAAAAGCGACCTTTTTTTGGTTGCTGGATCAAGCTTGGTAGTAACACCAGCAGCTGACATGCCTTTGGAGGCCCTTCGCTCTGGAGCAAAATTGGTCATCATTAATAAGGGAGATACCCCCTTTGATCATAGCGCAAACTTGAAATTTAATGAAGAGATTGGTGAAATTCTCCCCAAGGCAATAAAGAGACTAAAACGATTGATGGGCCTGTTTGAATGAAGCTCCCCGCAGCACACGCGGCGCACATGCAGCGCATGGTATTCTGGCGAAGGCGAATAAAAAAATCAAACAAAAGGTAGACATATTAAATATCATGATTAGAATTTGATCGAACTTGACTTTTTTTACTTTTTTTATTGACAATAATAATTTCTTAAGGCATAAGGCAGAACCTGTTATTCGATCGATTTTTAAAGGAACTATAAGTCATTTTGTAACCGTTCATGGGTTCAGGGGTTCAAGGTTCATGGTTAGTAAAGGCTAAAACAAAAACAACCTTGAACGGTGAGCTCCCTGGCCCAGACCTGACTTTACACTGCTCAATTATTGAGTCTCATATTGGTGAATCTGATATGGGCTCTGTAATATGATTTTGTAAGTCGCGCCAGGGCGGGCTGAGCCTGTTAACGCCTGTGTAATTTTCTATAAAGAAAGGATGTGGTTATCATGGTTTGTACAACGTTAAGGCCAGGGTTTGAGTGCATCTTTATGACCAAAAAAGGATGCCAGTTTAATGGAGGGAGCTGTCACCCCATCGTTGATCAGTGTGATGGTTGCCAGAGAATCGTTGAATATCCCACCGGAAAATACTGTATAAGTTTCCTCGACCCTTCTATCAAATGGAAAAACGGGACCTGCAATATGGCTACCCACATACAGACAAGCACCAAAAAGGAAACCAATAAGATAAATCCGCTGAAGGCCTCAAAAAGATCCCGCTAAAAAACCTTTGGATCAGGAATCTTCTTAAAGAATCAATATTAGCGGAAAACATTCGTGCAGAGATTGCATCAACTGAGGTTTAACCCAGATTATGCAGTAGACACCTACTGCGACCTGAAAAACCTTGCTGCAACGCTCGTTTCACGATTTTGCTTCTCAACATATTTATAAATATGCCTTCGGCACAAAATCGCTCCAACTTCTCGTTTCGCAGAGGTTTTTCAATCCTCGTGACGATGCCTACTGCATAAGCTGGGTTTAAACAATCTCCGCTCTGCCTATCAAGAGAAAAGGCTTTTTATCATATAACCAAGATACATATGAGCGATGCATGCTCTGCACGAATGTCCTCTTATCCTTCCCTTTTTTAACGTCCCCATTTTTTCTTGTAATTAATAGCATAAATCCTGCTATACTATCGGCTACAAATCCTGGAATTATAAGTAATTATGCATTTATCTGGACTTTAAAGTAGCCTTGATAAAGGGAGTCAGTATATGGCTGAATTCACTTACTCCAATATAGAAAGGGAAATGGAGACCTATGGGTATGATTCTGTAGTCAAAAGCCACTGTCGAATGTGCCATGGCGGCTGCGGAGTTTTGGTCTATACGAAAAATGGTAAAGCGGTCAAAATTGCTGGTGATCCTGACTGCCCCATAAATCATGGAACTCTCTGCAGCAAAGGAATTGCATCCACTCAATTGGCCTACCACCCAGATCGATTGAAGTATCCTGTCAAAAGAGTTGGGACAAAGGCAAGCGGAAATTGGGAGCGTATTTCGTGGGATGAAGCATTGAATACCATTGCGGAAAAGATAGTGCAGTATAAAAAAGCATTTGGGGCAGAATCAATTGTAATGGGGTATGGAACGGGAAGAGAAAATGAAGGGGTAATTTATCGCTTTGCCAACCTTCTTGGTACCCCCAATGTTCTTACAGCAGGTCATTTCTGCTACGGCCCTCGTATTGCTGCCAGTATCATTACCTGTGGATCCAATCCTATCGTAGACTACGAAAACAATCCAAAGTGCATTATGGTGTGGGGCAACAATTTGGTGATAGGTAACTCTGATGAATATAAGGGTGAATCTTTCTCAGTGAGCCTTGATAAAGGGGCAAAACTCATTGCCGTTGACCCAAGATTAACACGTATTGCAGCCCGTGCTGATATCTGGCTTCAGCTCAGACCAGGAACAGATACAGCCCTCGCCCTGGGAATGCTCAATGTCATCGTCAATGAAAAACTTTATGATACAGAATTTGTAGAAAATTATGTCCATGGATGGGAGCCCTTTGTTAAACGGGTCAATGAATATCCCCTCAACAAGGTAGAAAAGATCACCTGGGTTCCAAAAGAAAAAATCAGGGAAGCTGCACGACTATTTGCAACCACCAAACCAGCAGCCATCCAATGGGGGGTAGCCATTGAACAGCAGATAAACTGCGCAGACAACAACCGCTCTCTCATGGCCCTTATGGGTATAACTGGAAATATAGACGTACCCGGAGGACAGGTTTTATTTAGAGCACCTAAGGTTAGAACCGTGGCAGAATTTGGTGCCCACAAGAAACTTTCAAAAGAGCAGGCAGAAAAACGTTTAGGGGCAGATCGTTTCCGTCTTGCTGGAAATTTTGCGATTATTAACCCTAAATGTGTTTGGGATGCTATTCTTACAAAGAAGCCCTATCCAGTAAAAATGCTATTTTTAATCAGCTCAAATCCTGTTATGACCCGTGCAAATGCAAAAGAGGTTTACCGTGCACTTGAAAAAGTTGAGTTTATGGCTGTTTCTGATTTTTTCTTAACACCAACAGCCGAACTTGCAGATATTGTTTTGCCAGCGGCTACATGGCTCGAAATGGACTATATTGGAGATTTTTGGAAGAGACATGGTTACATCCTACCAAGGAGAAAGGTCATCCAGGTGGGAGAGTGCCGATCAGATCATGAGATGCTTAATGACCTTGCTCACAGAGTTGGCCAGGGAGAATACTGGTGGGATAATTTTGAAGGAGCTTTAGATTACATATTAGAACCCATGGGCATAACATGGCAGAAATTCAGCAAGACTGATCACATAAGAGGGGAAGTCACGTATCAAAAATATAAGAAAAAGGGATTTTCTACCCCAACTAATAAGTTTGAAGTATACTCAACATTGCTTGAAAAATGGGGATATGATCCCCTTCCCCAATACCGTGAAGTCCCTGAAAGCCCTTTAAGCTCACCAGAATTATACAAGCAATATCCGTATATCCTTATTACTGGGATGAGGTCACCCGGATTTTTTCATACAGAAAATCGCCAGGTGCCCTGACTAAGAGAGCTTCATAGAGAGCCAGTTGTGGAAATCCACCCGGAAACTGCACGCAAAGAAGGCATACGTGAAGGCGATTGGGTCGTTATCGAATCTCTTAGGGGAAAAGTCAGGCAACAAGCAAAAATATTTGCAGGCATTGACCCAAGGGTTATTGGGGCACAGCATGCCTGGTGGTTTCCAGAGAAAAAAGACCCAAGACACGGGTGGGATGAATCAAACATTAACATATTGACAGATAATGCCTATGAGGGCTGTGATCCTGCAATGGGTGCAACTAACGTTAGAACACTTTTATGCAAGATATATCCTGAGAAGTAACTAAAAGGGTAGTTCATGAAAAAATATGCACTGGTTATAGATCATGAGGCCTGCTAGGGATGCAAGGCCTGTGAAGTTGCATGCAAACAAGAAAACAATTCAACTGATGGTGTTCAATTAATCTCTGTTTCAGAAGTTGGCCCCAAAATAATCGATGGTAAACTTGATTTCTTTTTTCAGGTGAATGTTTGCAGACACTGTGATGACCCTCCTTGTGCAGAGGTTTGCATAGAGAAAGCTATTAGCAAGAGAGAAGACGGTATTGTAGCTATAGATTATGAGAAATGTACTGGATGTCAGGCTTGTATAGAAGCATGTCCTTACAATGCCATTGCTTTTGACATGAATAAAGGCATCGCACAGAAGTGTAACCTTTGCCATCATAGGGTGGATAAGGGACTTATACCAGCCTGCGCCGACAATGTGTGTTTGGCTCATTGCATCTATTTCGGAGATCCAGATGAAATCACACAAATGATTTCCAAAAAAGAGCGATATAGAAAACATTGAATCACGTCTTTTTTCTATCGCGGGAATCTCTTTTCTGCCTAAAACCTCATTTCCTACCCAAGAGAAATAGCAGGTCTTTCCACTTAGAGATCTTAGGTGCTTTGCAGTCCAATTTTTCATCACCCTTAAAAAAAATACCGGGTACAGACTGTATATTTTGATCCCTCACATAGGTAGTTAAAACAGGCTGGAGCCCAGCCTTCTGTGCACCCATAATATCGGGCTCTGGGTCGTCGCCGACATAAAGAATTTGATCCTTTTCAACCCCCAGGTGCTCAATGAGCTGGTGAAAAACCAAAGGATGTGGCTTGCGAAAGCCCAGCTCGCCAGAAATGAGCACCACATCAAAAAAAGGGTTGAGACCTAACTTGTTAATGATGTTCCTGGCAGCGGGCCCATGAGTGAAATTAGTAAGTAACCCGAGACGGTATACATCCATCAGGCTACTGAGCATCTCTTTTGTGCCCGGAATAAGATGACAGTGTAGAAAAAAGGCTGAAAAATAGTTGTCAACTGCTGTAGCTATTTGGGGATCATCAGGCAAGATATTGTATCCCTGGCTCTTTAGTGCAGCGCTTATCCAAAAACTGTTGTGTGTTTCTATCCCATCCTCTTGGGCTTTTTTAACAAACTCCAGGGCAGCTTCCCGGTAGGCTTCTTTGAATTGTTCATTCTCAAGTTTGAAACCACTTTGCCGAAGGCTTTTGATCAACCTCCTCATGGCCTCATCCAGGGTTTGTATCTCCGCGGTGACCAGTGTATTAAAAAGGTCAAATCCTATAGCTTTTATCCTGTTCATAAGCTTTTTCTTACCCTAAAAAGTAAGAGAAATGCAATTACGAGAGACATATGGCTCCCAACACTCAGAAAGATGCGAGATAGGCAAAAAAATCTCTCTTTATATATAAACTGTCAGCTGCAATATGATTCCACACAAATTTTGTTCTATTGGTCTACAACATGTCTATCCTACACATGTTCAAAGTTCCCCGATAAATCGGGGTTCAATGGTTATTTGCTGAACCATTTACCGTTAAATGTGGGTTTTTCATGAGTCGGTTGAGGAGCCTTTGGATGGACAATGGTTTATGGCTCCAAGCTGAACCCCTGAACTGTGAACCTCGAACCTGGCAACCTGGGTAGTTACCATATATTTAGTAATTTTTTAATATTTTTTCTCTTAATAAAATTTTTTCTTGACATTGGTTGTTATATACATATTAATATATAATTAAAATCATAAGTGCACTATTATAAATAATTAAAATCATAGATACACTCTTATAGATCATTTTAAAGGTAATATCACGACATAGCATAGGGTATTTTTGCTAACACTTCCAATGAGCTTGATAAAAGATTACGAGTTTTTCAGAATCGATCGAACTTTGTTATTATTCGGACTCTTCCAACATGTAGAGACACAAAAAAAGCTATTTTTTATAGTAGTGCAAATAAGCGCTAAGATAAAAGCAACTACGATTTACAAGTACATTTTAATAACTTTGGCGAGGTTAATTTAATGTAAAAGGCTGGGATTGATGCAGATGGAAAGTTTGAGGATAAACGTTCAATAAGATAGATCTAAATAAAAATAATCAATGAAAGGAGATATCTTATGAAAACATCAAAACATGCAAGCGAAAGATTGCAACAAAGAGGTATTCCAAAAGATTATATCGATATAATTTTAGAACATGGAACCTCTATAAGAAAACCAGGTAACGCCTTAGAATACAGGCTATACAAAAAAGATAAAGACAGGATTATCAAACAATATAAGCACTTAATTCATTTATTAGATAAGTGCACAACTAAGGCCGTCGTCGTTGACTCTAATATGGAAGAAATAGTGACTGTTTATAACGTGATGTAAATAAAAGATATTCTTCTTTTAAAATGGTGCCGAAGGCGGGAATCGAACCCGCACAGGCATTCACCTACTAAGTCCTGAACCTAGCGCGTCTACCAATTCCGCCACTTCGGCACAAAAGTTTCTTGATATATTGTAAACAAAAACTTACCCTTATGCGCAATATTTGTCAATTATTTACTAATAACACAAAATAGGTTGCATGTGTGTCTAAGCCATCACTTTATTAAAATCTTTAAATTTTAACCGCCCGCTTCGCTTGAGAAGCAAAGTTCGCAGAGAGAGTTCTTTCTTATTTCTTTTCGCTGAGAGGGCGAAAAGAAATAAACCCAAGCCCTTCGGGCAGGGTAATTGCAGATCCAAGTGTGTCAGGTACTTATTGAATCATCTTTTTTATTGATGTATAAGCTTTTTTTTTAAAAACTATGCATTCTCTGCCTACTTGGCGTCTTGGTCGAATCCTGCCAAGCGTGATGAGTGGATGGCAAACATGGCATTTTTCTTACCAGATGTTATTCATATTTTTGAGTCTGTTGAAAAATATTTTATGCTCCCCGTAATATATAGCCCAACTTTTAACTGTAAGGAATTTTTTGATGAAACAAGACCTCGAATACCTATTGGATGTTGGAAGGCAAGCAGCCCGGTTAGCAGCAGAAAGGATAAAGACTATCTATGAGCAATATCTGTCTGGTGGTAATATTGATATCAGAGAAAAGAGTAAGGACGATCCTGTAACTTCAGCCGACATGGCGGCGAATCAGATTATCAAAGAAAAACTCAAAGATATCTTTCCTGAGCATGCTATTTTAACAGAGGAAGAGCCTGATACATGGAATAACACAGGATATGAATGGGTCTGGATGATTGACCCTCTGGATGGCACAAAGGATTTTATCAAAGCTAATGGTGAATTTGTTACCATGGTTGGACTGACACATCGTGGTGAACCAACCATTGGTGTTGTGGTAGAGCCAGTTACAGGGTTAGAGCTTTATGCATGTAAGGGTTTTGGCGCCTATAAAAGCTGGCTTTCTCAAGGAGATACATCATCAAGAGTAAAAATAATTGATACTCCAGACATAAAAAATTTACGTCTTGCTGTCAGCCGCTCGCACAGAGATCCAAAGATAGACAAATTCATTGAAATGCTTTCTGTCCAGAGGGAAATTCCCTCAGGAAGTGTGGGCAGGAAGTTGGCTATGGTAATCAATGACGAGGCAGATATATATGTACACCCTGCCAGAGGTACAAAATTATGGGATACCTGTGCCTGTGACGTTATAGCTTCAGAGGCTGGGGGTGTTCTCCTTTCAGGAACTGGGGAGCCGATAAGCTATCTCAGACCATCCGGAGATGTTGAAAACCATTATGGCTTGCTGGTATGCCCAATTAACCTATTAGATAAAGTAGTCTGGGCATCAAGGAGTGTGTGGGGGTTGGAGTAACGGTATAAACCGTTTTAAGTGACTAAAGTGTCTAAAGTTATAACTGACTGAGTGAACTCAACAAACTCAATGAATGCAACAGGCAAATAGAGTTAATGCTTTGTATAATATTCTATTATCGCCCTTGTAAGGGCATCCACCGTATATTCATCAGGCACTATATCTACCGTTAACCCCTTTTCAACTGCCCTTTGAGCAGTAATTGGCCCAATACAGACAATCTTTGCCTTTACGATTTCTTTAAAGATCGATTGACCTTGTAACAGGGCCAAAAAATTATCAACTGTTGAGGGACTGGTAAAGGTAATCATATCTATTGCACTGTCTTTAAACAGCGTGCGTAATTGATGTTGACTATAGTCTGGCTTCACTGTCTGGTATGCCTCAGCAACATCTACTGTCGCTCCCAATTCAGTGAGTTTTTTGGGAATATAGTCCCGTGCTATTACAGGCCTTGGCAGAAGAATCCTCTTCCCATCAAGGAGTGATCTTTTTAATTCCTCCACAACGCCCTCTGCCCAATACTGATCAGGAATAAGGTCAGGATTAATTCCCATATCCATTAAAGTTGCTGTGGTTCCTGGCCCTATAGCACCAATTTTAATACCCTTGAGATGCCTTGTATCTTTTTTTACAAAATGCAATTGTTTAAAAAAGTATTTAACCCCATTAACACTGGTAAATAGTATCCAGTCATATCTTGAAAGATTCTTTATTGCTTTATCAAGTTCTTTCCAGCTTGCAGGGGGTATTATGTTAATAGTCGGAAATAGTAAACACTCGGCACCTAACTCAGATAAAGTCCTGATAAAACCTGCTGCCTGATCCTCAGGCCGTGTGACCACAATTTTTTTTCCAAATAATGGACGGGATTCAAACCAATTGAGGTGCTCGCTGAGATTCACTACGTCACCAACCACAATTATACCAGGGGCTCCAAGATCTGCATGTTTCACTTTTTGATCAATATTGGCAAGGGTTCCAATCACTGTCCTCTGATTCAGCATCGTGCCATTGCCAACAACTGCCGCTGGGGTATCTGGTGATTTACCCAAAGCTGTCAACTTTTTTACTATCTTATATAAATTTGCAATACCCATAAGGAATACGAGGGTGCCGGATGATTTTGCTAAGGCATTCCAGTTAATATGTGACTTTTCCTTAGTGGGGTCTTCGTGCCCGGTTATAAAACATACAGTAGATGCGATATTTCTGTGCGTTAAGGGTATACCAGCATAAGCAGGCGCTGCAACTGCCGATGTTACTCCAGGGACTATCTCAAATTTTATGCCCGCCTTAGAAAGCTCCATGGCTTCCTCGCCACCTCTTCCAAAAATAAAAGGGTCGCCACCTTTTAACCTTGCTATCGTTAAACCCTTCTTAGAACTCTCAATCAGAAGATTATTTATATCCTTTTGACGCATAGTATGCTGGCCACTTTTTTTACCCACATATATAATCTCCGCATCTGTATGCGCCAGCGATAAAAGTGATTCGTGAACAAGGTAATCGTATACAATTATATCAGCCTTTTTAAGGCATTCCCTGCCTTTTAAAGTAATAAGATCAGGGTCGCCTGGGCCCGCACCAATAAGATAAACTATTCCTTTAGATTTCTCTTTCAATTTACTTTTTAGCCACAAATTATCACCCTGGCCCAGACCTGGCCTATAATCTTAATGAGCTTATCAAAGCAGATAGCGCATTACAGACTTAACAGTTTGCTTTAAGTACGTCGCGCCAGGGCAGGCTAATTATCACGAATAATTATTTAACAATTCTTTTATACAGAATTTCATTCCAGCCTGTCCCGCATCGGGAGGGGCAGGTTCATTTGTGTCCATTTGTGTCCATTTGTGGCTGAGATGGGGTTATAAACTTCTTCCATATATTTTTTCCAGGATTTTTCCTGCCCCTGCATCTAAAAGCATATGCGCCAGGGCTGCTCCAAGTTCTTTGGCCTTTTCAGGTAAGCCAATAACTGTATCCCTAAAAATAGTGCCACCATCAAGGTCAGCCACCAAACCATCTAACAACAGAGATTTATCCTTTAACCTTGCAAAACCAGCAATAGGGACCTGGCAGCCACCTTGAAGTTCCATCAGAAAGGACCTTTCAGCTTCCACCGCCACCCTTGTTGCATAGTGATCCAGACATTTTAACATATTTATTGTTTCCTCATCATCCAGGCGGAATTCAAGCCCCAAGGCACCCTGCCCTACTGCAGGCACCATAAAATCAAAAGAAAGCGGTTGTGTTATCTTATCTGCAAGACCTATCCTTATTAAACCGGCTGCGGCAACAACAATTGCCTGAATATCAGCGCTATCTAATTTTCTAATCCTGGTGTCCAAATTTCCCCTTAAGGGCATAATCTTTAAATCCGGTCGATAATGGAGAATCTGGGCAGAACGTCTTAAACTGCTTGTACCTATGCAAGATCCCACTGGTAAATCTTTAAGTGGGATATTATCCTTAGACAGCATCACATCATGTGGGTCTTCTCTCTTAGGGATAATCCCGAGATACAAGTTATCTGGCAGTTCCGCAGGAACATCCTTCAGGCTATGCACAGCAACATCTATCTCGCCTCTGCTAAGGGACTCTTCTATCTCTTTTACAAATAAACCTTTCCCGCCAATAGTGCTTAATGGTCTGTTGATGATCCTGTCACCTTTTGTTGTTATCTTAATTAAATCAACCCTGATATCAGGATAGTGGGCCGTGATTTTATCCATTACCCATTTAGCTTGAGCAAGGGCCAGTTTGCTGGCCCGGGTACCTATTTTTATAGTCATGGAGAAAGTGAGCCCGCCCTGCCCGCCCTGGCGCGACTTCCTTGGCAAATATTGCAATTTCTATATTATTTATAAGTCCTGGCGATACAGCCTAAGCATTGCATACCAGGTCTGGGCCAGGGGTGCGACGTGATTTGAATATACGCTTGCTTCTGATGTATCACCAATTCTCGTCTATCTTTGCTGAGTCAAGTTTTACCAGGTCTGGGCCAGGGCTAAAGTTATAAGTGCCTAAAGTGCTCTAAAGTGCCTAAAGTTTAAAGTGAGCTAAAGTGCCTAAAGTTTAAAGTGAGCTAAAGCTTGGAAGAAATGGAAATAAAAATAGCCAGTAGCTCACTACATTCTTCATAGTCTTTTTTTACCTGCTCCCATGAAAACATTTTTGCCTCTACAATTACTTCAAGCCAATATTGGGTTTCACTGGCTTCACTTTCACAAATTTTAATCTTGTTCTTAAAATCTGCGTTGCTCCTGGCATGGTTTGCTTTTTACCTTGTTAAATAAGATTTGAGCCTATTTTTTAAAAAACATCTTACCATTATACGATTTTAGATATCTTTCTCTTTTTACAGCATCTTCTTTGTTAAGGCATCCTTTATAGTAAATTAGTTAAAATGGCTTTTTATCCTTTGTTGATTCCACTTGGCCTTTATTATGCTGCTCAAATCTTAGCTTGAGGTTCTTGATAAACCCTGTATAGAAATCCTCATCCTCCTTACTCTGCAAAACATAAGTATATCGCACTTTGACCTCAAGCTATTTAACAGGGCACGTAATTAGCGCCAATTGAGGTGCCTGATTTAGTAATCTGGTTCCGAATTACCATAGCTTCGGGAGTATTTGGTAGTCTGGAAGAAAGATGAATAATGTTTACCGCAAACTTCTTTGTCCGTTTTTCAAGCTCTTTCGCGAATTCTTTATTATCCACCATATCTCTTCTAATTTTTAACTTTAAGTACTTTTAACTTTAGGCACTTTTCTTTGACATGAGGAATCGTGCTAGATCGAGATCCCGGGGTGTGGTTACTTTTATATTACTCTCTTCACCTTCAATTATCTTTACTGGTATACCCATCTTTTCAATCAGAAAAGCATCATCTGTCGCCTCTTCCCAACCATCTTTAATAGCTCTCTGATGGGCCAGATTTATATCCTCGAATCTAAAGATCTGGGGTGTCTGAATCAACCATAATTGACTTCGATCAACGGATTGTAAAACCATGCTCTGATCGTCTAATTCTTTTACCGTTTCTTTGACAGGAAGACCAGTAATCACTGCCCTAAATTTTTTTGCAGTCTTAATCACCTTCTCAATTAATTCAGTTGTAACTAAAGGCCTGACACCATCATGGATAAGCACCCACCTGCACAAATCGCCAACAGCCTCAAGCCCTTTTCTTACAGAATCCTGTCTCCTTTTCCCTCCAGCAACAACCTTAAAAACCTTATTCAATTTATATCTATCTACTACTTCCCGGGTGCAATAATCCACATTATCTTCAGAAACCACAACCACGATCTTGTCAACCAGATTGCATTGCTGAAAATGACTCAGGGTAACTGCTAAAATTGGCTTTCCGCAGAGATCGATAAATTGCTTTGCCTTTGCAGAATCCATCCTGGCACCAATGCCTGCAGCAGGAATAATTGCTATTGCCTGGTTGGGTAAATCATTGCTTTGTTGAATTTCCATGATTGTAAAAAGGGTATAGATTCAGCCACCAAGTCTCAAAGGCACGAAGAAATGATTATAGCCCTTATTAAAAGTAATATTTAAAGAATTATATAACAATCTTGGTGCCTGCCCTGGCGCGACATCGCAGGAGAATTAACATACTTTGTAAAGTTTACGATATCCGTAGATATAAACCCACTCTTTGAAAATCAGGTCTGGGCCAGGGACTTGGTGTCTGGCTGAACTATTACTAAAAAGGTAGTACTAACAGTAGTTAATTGTTCCGCCGCGGATTATATGTATTTTATTACGTAGTTGGTAGTTGATTGTGGGTTATAGGTTGCAGATTATGGGTCATGAAAAAAATAAAAAATGTCGTTTGTCAGCAATTCGTTGCTCTTTGCTCAAGCTACATAAAACGGAGAACAGACAAACACGCACAATTACATTTTTTTAAGCGCCTACGCCTTTGATACCCTTCTTGTTTCTTTTTTTAGTCTATTTATCTTCCTCCTCAATATATGAACCATCCGCTTATCTCTTGCCTTCCTTGCTTCTTTCCTTTGAGCCTTAAACGCTATAATCTTTTCTTTAAGTTCTTTAACAGTGACAGTTCCCTTTTCAATTTTTTCCTTTGGGGTCTTTTCTTCTTTAATCCCCTTTGCCTCTTTAATCGCCGCTAATAACTCGGCCTTTTTCATTGCATGAATACCAACCAAGTCAGTACTTTCAGTGGCTACCTCTTTCAACTCCTTAACGGTCATTCGATCTAAATCTTTTTCCTTGCTTTCTTTTTTTTTCTCTGCACCCATATTTATCTCCTTACATTACTCCTTCTTAAAAAATGGTTTAAATAGATCAATGGGAATTGGAAAGAGTGTAGTTGAATTGCTTTCAGCTGAGACCTCCCTCAGGGTTTGAAGATATCTTAACTGCAGGGCATAGGGATAATCTTCTATTATTTTGGCTGCCTCTGCCAATTTGCCAGCAGCCTGATGTTCGCCTTCGGCATTAATAACCTTTGCCCTTCTCTCTCTTTCAGCCTCTGCCTGCTTGGCCATAGCCCTCTGCATCTCCTGGGGAAGATCAATATGCTTTACCTCTACATTAGAGACCTTGATCCCCCAGGGATCGGTATGCTTATCAAGTATTTCCTGCAAGGTGGTATTTATCTTGTCTCGCTCTGATAAAAGCTCATCTAACTCCACCTGTCCGCACACACTTCTTAGGGTTGTCTGGGCAAGCTGGGAGGTAGCAAAAAGGTAATTTTCTACCTCAATAATAGCATTGTTTGGCTCCATGACCCTGAAATAGATAACAGCATTCACCTTAATGGAAACATTATCCTTTGTGATCACATCCTGAGGAGGAACATCCATGGCCACAAGACGAAGACTAACCCTAATCAACTTATCAATAATCGGGATAATGATAACAAGCCCCGGGCCCTTTGTGCTTTTTAACACCCTTCCTAACCTAAAAACGACTCCCCTCTCATACTCTCTCAAGATTTTGATGGCTGCGCTCAGAAAGAGTATAAGCAATATAATTGCAAGAATATAAAACATAATAACCTCCTCCTTTAATTGATTATTGACAATTGACGATTGACGATTGATAACCTTTATACATATGAATCTTCAATTTTCAATTAATATTTGATTATTTGCAATTGATAAACTCTAACCTTGAGAATCCTCAATCTTAAATTTTCAATCTTCAATTGACACCTTTTCGACTATCAACTCAAGGCCCTTTGAGCCTATAACCCGCACCTTCTCCCCCTGCTCAGCAACCTCTGTACTGGTAGCCTTCCAGTATTCTCCATGAGCAAAGATTAACCCAACAGGGTCAATTTTTTCCTCTACAACACCCGCCTGGCCTATTAATCCTTCCATTCCACTTGTTGGTTTCCCCCTATATGCCCTAAATGCCAAAAAGGCAATTATAACAAAAAAACCACCTACCATAACAATAGTAGGCATCATGAGGTTTAAGGATACTCTAACGTTTTCAAAAAGCATTATCGAGCCAAGAGTTAGGGAAATGAGACCAGCCACAGATAAGAGGCCATAACTTGAAACCTTTATTTCTGCTATAAAAAATATAATGGCCAGGGCGATAAGGAGAAGCCCTGCATAATTTACCGGCAATGTCTGAAAGGCAAAGAAGGCCAATATGAGCGAAATAGCGCCTATAACGCCCGGAAATATTGCACCAGGATGTGACAGCTCAAAATAAAGGCCTGCCATTCCAATCATCATAAGGATGTAGGCTATATTTGGATTGCTGATAGTATTGAGCACCCTATCCCTCCACCCCGGAGTAACATAGACCAATTTCAGTCCCTTGGTCTCTAATGTTGCTTTTCCTTTATTCAGTGCTATCTCTCTGCCATCTAAAAGGACTAAAAGATCATCTATATCCCTAGCCACCAGATCAACTACCTTTTCTTTAACCGCTACATCTGCTGTTATGCTCACGCTTTCCCTGATAGCCTTCTCAACCCAGTCCTGATTCCTTCCTCTGTCTTTCGCAATACTCCTGACATATGCAACCATATCATTAACTACCTTTTTAGACATGGTTTTATTAATCTCTTTGCCATCGGCACTGACAGGGTGGGCCGCACCTATGTTTGTTTGAGGAGCCATAGCTGCAATATGGGCCGCTACTGTAATCATAACCCCTGCTGAAGCTGCTCGTGCACCCCTTGGTGCCACATACACTACAACCGGGACAGATGAATTCAATATAGCCTTCACAATGCTTCTCATAGAGGTATCAAGCCCACCTGGAGTATCCAGCCTAATAATGACTAACTTGTGTTTGCTGGCTTCAGCACGCTTCAGGCCCTTTATTACAAATTGGGCAGTGCCAGGATTAATGGTACCCTCAAGTTCAATCACCATGGCGCTATTTTGCTCGGCCTGAACATTATGGATAAAGAGCGGCATCGTAAAGACAACAATAATGATGATAAGAAAACTTTTTTTCATTTTTTTTTAATCTCTTAACTCCCTGGGGTCTTTTAGCCCTAACTTTTTCATAATTTGTTGCATATCCTCCCAAACAGCCTTTTTAGCTTGAGGATACCTTAATAGGTATGCCGGGTGATAGGTAGGCATTAAAGGAATACCCCGAAATGACTGCCACTGACCCCTCTCTCTTGTTATCTTAAAATCTTCACGTACCAGGCTCTGAGCAGATATTCTGCCAATAGCACAGATGATCTCTGGTTGAATTAAAGAAAGCTGGGCCTCTAAAAAAGGAAGACACATCTCTATCTCATCTCGCTCTGGGTCCCTATTACGTGGAGGATGGCATTTAACTATATTACAGATATAGACCTCGTCTCTTGTCAAACCCATAGCCTTTATAATATCGGTAAGCAGCTTCCCTGCCTGGCCTACAAAGGGTTTGCCTGTTAAATCTTCGTCCATTCCAGGGGCCTCACCAACAAAGACGAGTCTAGCATGTGGAGGTCCCTCACCAAAGACGATGTTTTTTCTTTCTTTACTCAGTCTGCACTTATCACAATTATTGATAAAATTTTTTAATTCCTCAAGACTATTACAGTAAAAATTCTCTTTTAAAGGTTCTATATCTAATTGAAGGCCCTTTCTAAGATAATGTAGACTATGAGTAGACAAAGTTGGGGCATCAAGTCCAATCTCCTGACTGTGTATCAACTGTTTTTTTACCTGGCTGAGCAAATCTATTAACTCTTCTCTTGCATCCATTACGTTTGTAGGTACTTTATCCTGTCAAGTATTTTATCTGCTACCTCATCCTTTGACGTTAAGGGGACCACTTCCTCGTTTCCTTTTCTATCAATCATTCTAACCTCATTTGTCTCCGCCGCAAATCCCCTATCATCTTTTGAGACATCGTTAAGGACAATTAAATCCAGGTTTTTCTTTTTTATCTTATCCAGTGCATTTGCTATATGATCAGTAGTCTCTGCAGCAAAACCAACCAATATACTATCTCCCTTGTCCTTACCAAGCTCTGCCAGAATATCTGGTGTGGGTATCATCTCTACTATTGTTTTTCCTGTTTTCTTCTTCTGCTTTTCTTTGGCCTTGTTCAGAGGTTTGTAATCACCTACAGCTGCCGCCTTGATAATCACATCCTTATCCCTATAGTGATCCATGACCGTCTCTCTCATCTCTTCGGCTGTCTCAACATTAAGCATATTTATCCCTTTTGGTGGATCAAGATGCGTTGGTCCCGTTACCAGTGTAACGTCTGCTCCTCTCATTCGCGCAGCTTTTGCTATAGCATAGCCCATCTTTCCTGTAGATTTATTGCTTATCATCCGCACTGGATCAATATATTCAATCGTTGGGCCCGCAGTAATAAGCATCTTTAATCCCTGCAAATCCTTATTGGCAAGCAAACATTGTATCTCTTCCATAATGGCTAATGGATCAGGAAACCTACCCAATCCGACAACACCAGTGGCTAACATACCCTCTTCTGGTTCCATTATTATAAAACCTCTCTCTTTCAAGCTCAGGATATTGGACTGGACTATGCTATTTGCAAACATTTCTTTATTCATAGCCGGACAGATAAGTATCTTAGCCGTGGCAGCCAGTATGAGGGTGGAAAGGAAATCATCTCCGATTCCATGAGCAATCTTTCCTATAAAATTTGCCGTGGCTGGTGCAATTACTATACAATCGCTCTCCTGCCCTAATGATACATGATCAATTGATGTTCCAGGCTGTGAAAACATATCCTCTATTACCCTATTTCCAGAGAGTGTTTCAAATGTGAGAGGGGTTACAAACCATGTGGCATTTTCGCTCATTGCCACTTGTACTATTGCACCAGCCTTCTTTAAATGCCTTACCAACTCAACAGATTTATAAACTGCTATACTTCCAGTTATACCAAGGACTATTTTTTTACCATTTATATTGGACATGGAAAAATTTTCTTCTGCTCATAATGAATTGATTTATAACTGCTCAGGTATCTTGCCACAAAGGCACCAAGACACTAAGATTATAAAATTATTCTTATAATAGCCTTTTTAATGCGTGGCACATCGAAATTAATGAAAAACTCCGTTATTCAATTTATATTCATTTTCTCTTTGGGTCTTTGTGCCTTGGTGGCTGAATAGGTAAATTGATTTTACATCAACATTGTGACATTCACATAGACACTATATCTATTTAACGGGAAAATATATGTTTTGGCAACAAAAAACTAAATATCTATTTTTCTTGTATAGTATTTTTAAGAGATTAGATCCTCTTTTTGGGTGGCGAAATGAGGAGCATTAGCACTCTTATCATAGGCAGGACATAATGGTTGGATTATTTGTTTAAAAGAAGAAAGAGATCATCTTTTTTAATGCCATTAAATCTTATTTTTTTAAGCCTTGATCTATGGCCAGATATAATCTCTACTTTTTCTTTCGCAACCTTTACGGACTTGGATAGCAATAGTATCAAATCCCTATTCGCTAATCCATCAACAGGTGCTGATTTCACCTTTACCTTTAAGATGTCCCCTTCAAAGCCAACTATCTGATTTATGGAAGAACGGGGTAGCACTTTAACTGAAACAACAGGATCAACCATTATCTTGCACCAAGCTGCACTGCGACCTGGAGTAAACTGTCAACTACAAAGGTTTGAATAAAGATAATAGCCAAAATAACAAGAATGGGTGAAAAATCGAAACCAGCAAAATTTATTGGCAACCTCCTTCTAATCGTATAGAGCACAGGTTCAGTTACCGTATATAAGAATCTCACAATAGTATTGTATGGATCAGGGTTTACCCAGGAGATTATAGCCCTGCCAATTATAATCCACATATATATAGTTAAACCTATATTCAATATCTTTGCAACGGCTATGAGAAAATTAGCTACAACAAACATCTTTTGTCTCCGAATATATGTATCCTGTTACCTAACTTATTGAATTCTCAGTAATATCTGTATTTTTCAGTGAAATATACACCAATTGTGGAGCCCCACGGGCAAGCCCGCGGTACCACTAAGTTTCGCCGATCGCTTCGCGAACGGCGAAACTTAGTGGCACGACATCCCGAACGTCAGCGCATTCAGCCACGGCTAAAGCCGTGGCTTTCTGCGGTCGGGGTAAAAAAAGGCATCAAAAAATCATGTTATAGGGTGAAGATGTTAGAGCAGGTCATAAGCCGGGTTCTGTTTCCCGTATTAGTTACCCTTTACGGGACAATGGTCATTCATCTATTCCCACTATTGCTAATGGGATAAAGCAACCTACCCAGGGACTCGGACGGGTAGCCCTCAAACGTCCCTCTATTTGGTCTTGCTCCGGGTGGGGTTTACCAAGCCTCCGATGTCACCACCGAAGCGGTGAGCTCTTACCTCACCTTTTCACCCTTACCCCGCACCCAGTTCTCAACCCTCTTGGTAGATATCAAATGCAGCCCTCGAAAATGAGAACTGGATGCGGGGCGGTATATTTTCTGTGGCACTTTCCTTCCCGTCACCGGGACTCCGTGTTACGGAGCACCCTACCCTGCGGAGCCCGGACTTTCCTCCCTTCATTAGGGTCAGGTTTTGGCCTAACCCCTCTCGAACAGCGACCATTTGCCCTGCTCTAACACCAATCCATTTTTGATTTTTGATTGCCGATTTTCGATTGGTCAAAAATCCTTAAATCTCTCTCTCGTCTTCCCAATAAATAATCCTATTGCAATTCGGGCAACTTTTTATAGAGCCTCCCTTAATTAATTCGTTGTATTGTTGGGGTGGAATCCCTAAGTTACACCCCTGACAAATGGTGTTTATTACCTGAGTTACTACCCTACCCCTCAAATTTTTCCTTAATCTATTATACCTTTCCAATAAATTCTTATCAACATTTTGGCACAATTTAGTCCTTTTTCCATTAAGAGATTGCACCTCTTTTTCAAAATCTCTCATTCTGTGCGAAAATTCCTCTTGTTTTTTTTTATATTCTTTTTGAGATTCCCTCCATGTACCATTATTATCAGCGCACTCCTCTTCCTGAATTTCAATATCCTCCATACATTTTATCACTGCCTCTTCTTTTTCAAAAATAAGATTTTTAAGCTCTTCAATCTCTTTCAAGACTGCTTGATATTCCTTGTTTGTCTTGACATCACTAAGTCTTAACTTGCTTTTTTGAAATTTATGCTCTATCTCTTCCAGTTCCCTCTCAACTGTCCTCCTCACTTTTTTCAGCTCCTCAATGGTAGATAAATCTTGTTCCATGGCATTGCTTAAAAGATCAAGATTCTCTTTTAATCTCTTTATCTCTTTTGGGGATTCGTCTTTCTCCCTTTTCATCTCATCAAATCTAATATCAATTGACTGTATCATCAAGAGTGCCTCAAGTTCTTTATCCAATTTCACACCTTTTTTAGGAGGTAGCCAAAAAAATGAGAGGGTGTCTTATTTTTAAAAGGCACCCTCATTTCCTTAAGATAAACGTATTATAAGACACCCAGCAATATTCAAGCATCTTTTACTGTATGATGGGCCCACCTGGTCTCGAACCAGGGACCTACCGGTTATGAGCCGGTGGCTCTGCCAGCTGAGCTATGGGCCCTTTTTTTGCGTTATGGTAACTGAATTAAAATTTATATGTCAAGGAAAA